>Ga0070664_100000703_pt1 | contig 25537 bp, 19 predicted proteins | sample KBSC73metaG_FD_65863 | JGI IMG/M metagenome (GOLD analysis project Ga0070664, IMG submission 65863) | Corn rhizosphere microbial communities from Kellogg Biological Station, Michigan, USA - KBS C7-3 metaG | ecosystem: Host-associated > Plants > Roots > Rhizosphere > Soil ... | reverse complement strand
GTGCGAAGCGCACCCAGCAGGATGACGGCGGTGATCGCGACGCTGGCCGCACCAGTGGCCAGCCAGCCGCGCCGCCGATTCGCTGTTACTGCCGGTCGCCGCCGGACCGGCGCGGACCGTGTCGTCGAACGCTCGCGCGCAGGCGCGGCCGCCACGCTATCGACGTGCCCCAGGCGTTGCAGAAACACCAGCGCACTCTCGTTGGGTCCGCCCTGCTCTACGGCCCGGGTCAGCAGATCGCGGGCTCTTTGCAGATCGCCAGCCTGGTATGCGGCGATTCCCTGATGGAGGCTCTCCTCTGATTCGCGTTGACGCTCGGCCAGCGCGCTGCGGGCGCGTTCGATGTAGGCACGCGCTCGACCGTGACCCCGTTCGAGGAACGCCACGCGCGTCCACACGTTGATCGCTTGTTCGTAGTTGCCGCCAAAGTAGTGATCGAGGCCCGACAGCAGTAATTGCTCGATGCGAGCGGCGCGATCGGCCTCACTCAACGGGCCGGGGTCGGAAGGTTCAGTGCGGAGTGGCTCCACGCCGATGTCATTATCGGACATGAAGTTAGGCGGGTCAATGAATCTCGCATCTTTACAGACCTTGGCGACGGGAGTTACTTTCACGCCAGGCCAGGTGAGGGCGCATGACTGAGCTGAATGGACAAGTGGCACTTGTCACAGGTGCGAGTAGGGGTGTCGGGCGCGGCGTCGCGCTGGGTTTGGCTCATGCTGGCGCGAAGGTTTTTGCCACGGGCAGACGAATCGCGGAAGCGGAGCTCGAGCCGAGTATCACTGCAATCGTGTGCGATCACACCGACGATGAGGCGGTGACGAAAGTATTTGAGCAGATCGAAGAGACAACTGGCCGGCTCGACGTCCTCGTCAACGTGGCGTGGGGTGGCTACGAGCGTATGGTGGAAGACGGACGGTTCACGTGGATGTTGCCGTTCTGGGAGCAGCCGGCGTGGCGGTGGGACGCCATGGTGACCACTGGTGTTCGCGCGGCCTACGTTGCCAGCCAGTACGCCGCGCGCCTGATGGTCTCGGCGCGACGCGGACTGATTGTTCATGTCTCGTCGTGGGCGGGAAAGAAATACGGTGGCAACACCGTGTGCGGGCTCGCGAAGGCGGCGACCGATCGTATGGCGTCGGACATGGCGCATGAACTGACGTCGCACGGTGTGACGGTGGTCTCGCTGTATCCGGGTCTCGTGCGCACGGAAGGCGTCCTCGGCGCCGGTGTCTTCGATTTGAGCAACTCCGAAAGCCCCGAATTCATCGGCCGCGCGGTCGCCGCACTCGCAGGTGATCCCGATGTGGCGCGATGGAGCGGATCGGTCGTCGTGGCTGCTGCGCTGGCGACCGAGTACGGATTCACCGACATCGACGGCAAGACGCCCCGTCCACTCACCTGGGCCGAGGTGTAATCACGCCATGGCACGTCTCGGACGCACTGACCTCGACATCTTCCCGCTCTGCTTCGGCGGCAACGTTTTCGGCTGGACCGCAGATGAGCGCGAGTCCTTCGCCGTCCTCGACGCGTACGCAGGGGCCGGCGGTAACTTCATCGACACCGCTGATTCCTACTCGGCGTGGGTGAAGGGGCATGTGGGTGGCGAGTCGGAAACGATCATCGGCCGGTGGATGGCTGCTCGCGGCGTCAGAAACAAGATGGTCATCGCCACCAAGGTCGGGAGGTGCCCTGGCCGCCTTGGTCTCGCCCCGAAGAACATCCGCGAAGGCGCCGAAGCGTCATTGAAGCGGCTCGCGGTGGATCGGATCGATCTCTACTACGCGCATGCGGACGATCCGGCGACGCCGATCGAGGAATCAATGCGCGAATTCGACGCACTCGTTCGTGAAGGCAAGGTGCGCTACGTCGCGGCATCGAATTTCACTGCTTCGCGACTCGCCGAGGCTCTGGCCATCTCCAAACGCGAAGGGTTGACGCCTTATGTCGCCCTGCAGCCGCACTACAACCTCGTCGTGCGCGACGAGTACGAAGGGGCGCTGGCGGATCTGTGCGCGCGTGAGGGACTCGCGTGCCTGCCCTATTTCGCGCTTGCGAAGGGATTTCTCACCGGCAAATATCGCCCGGGGGCGGCGGTTCAAAGCGCCCGGGCGAAAGGCGCGCAGGAATATGTGAACGAACATGGGCAGCGTGTGCTGTCTGCGCTCGACGAGATCGCGGCCGCGCATGAGGCGCCGGTTGCCGCCGTCTCCCTGGCGTGGCTCCTCGCCAAGCCGACAGTCGCTGCGCCTATCGCCAGCGCGAGGACGGTGGCGCAGCTCGACGAGCTGATGCCTATGGCGACGCTGAAACTGAATGCCGAGGACATTCGTCGGCTCGACGCCGCGAGCCGTTCAACGTAGAGCGACCTGCCAGGCCTCGAGATACTTGTAGCCGCTGCCGGTGTTGAACAGCACGACTGATTCATCGCGAGCGATTTTCCCCTGCCTGATCAGGGTCTGAATCGCGGCCAGGCCCGCGCCGCCTTCCGGCGCGGCAAAGATGCCCTCGAGTCGAGCCATGTCCCGGCATCCGTCGAGCAGCGCGTCTTCGCTCACCGCAACTGCCTCGCCACGGCTCGCATAGATATCCGCGAGGATCAGGAAGTCGCCGAGCGCCTTCGGAACGCGAAGCCCCGCCGCCAGCGTCGCCGCGTTCTCCCACCGCTCCGACGATTCAGCCCGCTGCTCGAACGCCTTGACAATCGGCGCGCATCCCTCGGCTTGCGCCGCGATCATCCGCGGACGATGGCTGCCGGTCAGGCGCATCTCCTCGAGTTCCTCGAACGCCTTCCACATCCCGATCAATCCGACCCCGCCACCCGTCGGATACACGATCACGTCGGGCAGCGTTCCTTCAAACTCCTCCCACAGCTCGTATCCCATCGTCTTCTTGCCTTCGATGCGATACGGCTCCTTCAACGTCGATACTTCATACCAGCCACGACGTGCAGCCTCTTCGGCAATGAACGCCCCGCAGTGAGAGATCAGACCATCGATGAGCCTCACATCCGCGCCGCACGCGCGCGTCTCGAGCACGATCGCGATCGGCGTATCCGACGGCATCGCCACGACACAGCGCAGTCCTGCCTGCGCGGCGTATGCGGCGGCTGCCCCACCTGCATTGCCGGCCGTGGGCAGGGCGATTGTCTCGACGCCAAGCGCCTTCGCCATGCTCACTGCGGCCGACAGCCCGCGCGCCTTGAAGGAACCCGTCGGATTTTGTCCCTCTTCCTTGATGTAGAGCTTCTCCAGCCCGAAGTGCGCGCCCAGATGACGCGCGTGGATCAACGGTGTCATCCCTTCACCGAGCGTCACGGGAGCGGAATCGGGAAGCACTTCCTCGTACCGCCACATCGAATTCGGTCGATGCTGAAGCGCCTCGAGCGTCAGCGTCGCACGAGCCACTGCGAGATCGTAGCGGGCCAGAAGCGGCGCCTGGCAGACCGGACACAGGTTGTGTCGGACGCGGTAGTCGACGACATGTCTGCATGCCGGCCGTGAGCATTCCAGTCTTATCAGTGTCGAAGGCACGGAGCCGCAGTCTACCTTGGACCTCCACCTTTGACCTTACTTTTGACTTTTGACCTTTGACCTTTAGTAGACTCTTGACTCTGTCTACCTTGCAGGTCTCTCACCGCTCGTCACAGCTTCGCCCCACTGCCGTCAATACTGTCCTCGCCGAGATCCGACAGGCGCAGGCCAGAGGCCAGACGGTGGTTTCACTCATGCGCGGCGAGCCCGACTTCGACACGCCGCCGCACATCATCGAAGCCGCAACGCGTGCCATGAAGGGTGGCCGCACGCGCTATCCCGATAACCGCGGCGAGATCGTGCTGCGTCAGGCCGTGGCCGATAAGTTGTCACGAGAGAATGGGGTCACTTACGATCCCGGGTCCGAAATTCTCGTCACGACGGGAGCGACGCTCGGCATCCATTCGGCCCTGCTCGCGCTGTTGAACGACGATGATGAGGTTCTGGTCCCGGATCCGATCTACGACGCGTATCACTCGCCCATTCTTCTGGCTGGTGGCCGGGTTGTGCCCGTGCGGACCTCCATCGAGGACGGGCGTTTCGTTCTGACCGCGCAGGCGATCGACGAGGCCGTCACGCCACGCTCACGCGTGTTGCTGCTCAACACGCCGTGGAATCCGGTCGGCACGGTGATTCGCGAGTCAGAGCTGCTGGCCATCGCGGATGTGTTATCGCGGCGAGATCTCATGCTGATCAGCGATGAGATCTACGAAGCGATCACGTACGACGGCTGCCGCCACGTATCTCCCTCGTCGCTCTCGGCGGGCCTGCGCGAACGCACGGTGCTGCTGAACAGCCTGTCCAAGACCTACGCGATGACGGGCTGGCGCGTCGGCTATTGCGCCGCTCCAGCGCCCATTATCCAGAGCATGTTCCTGGCCCTTCAGCAGGCGAGCCGCGGACCTGCCACGTTTATTCAGGATGCGGCCGCCGTCGCGCTGACCGGCCCGCAGGACGCGGTCAGCGATATGCGTACGGAATACACACGTCGACGATCGCAGGTGATGCATGCGCTCGCCAGGATCCCGCGCGTGCGTGTCCTGCCACCCGAAGGCGGCTTCTTCGCGATGGTGGATGCGCGAGAGACGGCCGTTCCCTCCGAGCAGATTCGACGACGGCTGCTGAACGAGGCCGGCGTTGCCGTCATCCATGGCGCTGCCTATGGTCCCGGCGGTGAAGGCACGCTGCGTGTCTCCTTCGCCAGCGGCGGCGACACGCTGACCCGTGGTCTCGAACGACTCCGCGCCGGGCTCGAGGCGCTGTGATCGCTCCGGCAGTCAGGGTCTCCGAACTTCAAGACGAGCTGGCGACTGCACTGCGCGGTGATATCCGCTTCGACGCGGTCTCACGGGCGCTCTACTCGACCGACGCCAGCGTCTATCAGATCGAGCCGGCCGGCGTTGTGCTGCCTCGATCGCGGGACGACCTGCGTCGCATCGTGGAGATTTGCGCTCGACGCAACTGTCCGATCACGATGCGGGGCGGCGGCACGTCGCAAGCCGGTCAAGCCATCGGCGCTGGCCTCATCGTCGACACGTCGAAGTACCTGACGGCGATCCTCGAGTTGAACGTCGAGCAACAATGGGTTCGCGTCGAACCGGGCGTCGTCCTCGACGAATTGAATGCGCAGCTGCGGCCGCACGGCTTGCGCTTTGCGCCCGACGTCTCGACCGCGAGCCGCGCCACTGTCGGCGGCATGATGGCGAACAACTCGAGCGGCGCACGATCGGTCATCTACGGTAAGACGATCGATCACGTCATCGAGCAGGAAGTCGTGCTGTCCGACGGGTCGGTCGTGGCCTTCGGCCCGCTCGCCGAGGGCGAACTCGCCGGCAAGTGTGCCGGCGATACGCTCGAGGCCAGGTGCTATCGGACAGTCGCGGAACTCGCCTCGTTGCACGCGCAGGAAATCGAGCGAAGGTTCCCGAAGGTGCTCCGCCGTGTGGGCGGCTACAACCTGGATGACTTCGTCCCGGGGCGCCCCTTCAACCTCGCGCGCCTGATGGTAGGTTCCGAGGGCACTCTCGGCGTCGTGTTGTCCGCGAAATTGAAGCTCGTGCCTCTGCCGCGAGCCAAAGCGGTCATGGCGATCCAGTTCGCACACTTACTCGAATCGCTGGCGGCGACGCCGGTCATCTTGCGGCACCGCCCGTCCGCGGTCGAGGTCATGGACAAGTCGATCCTCGACCACACTCGCAAGAGCGCGGCGCTCGAGGCCATGCGGCAAAGCTTCATCGAGGGCGATCCAGCGTCGCTCCTCTGCGTCGAGTTCTACGACGATCGCGCGGAGAACCTTCCGCCGCGGCTCGACGCGCTCGAGCGCGATCTGCGGGCGCATAATTTCGGCTATCGCTATCATCACGCCCTGGATCTGGCTGCGCAGGCGCGCGTCTGGAGCCTGCGCGAGGCCGGCCTCGGCCTGTCGATGGCGATGCGGGAGGATGCCAAGTCGCTTTCGTTCGTGGAAGACACGGCAGTTGCGCCAGAACGGCTCCGTGACTACATCGAGCGCTTCCTCGGTATCGTCGCCCGCCACGGCACCACGGCTGGCGTATACGCGCACGCCTCCGTTGGATGCCTGCATGTGCGGCCGGTCGTCAACATGAAGACCGATGCCGGGGTCCGCCAATTCGAAGCGATCGCCAACGACATCTCGGATCTGGTTCTCGAATTTGGCGGCGCGCTCTCTGGCGAACATGGTGACGGGCTCGTGCGCAGCCCGTTCATGGAGAAGATGTTCGGGCCGGTTCTGTACGGGGCGTTCCGCACGATCAAACAGACCTTCGATCCCAAAGGAATCTTCAATCCCGGCAAGATCGTCGATGCTCCCCCGCTCGCAGCCAACCTTCGTTTCGGACCAAAGTATGCCGCGCGAAACCCGATCACATTTTTCGACTATGCGGCCGGCGGCGTCGCCGGTGCGATCGAGATGTGCAGCGGCCTGGGTGCTTGCCGCAAGACGCTCGAGGGGACGATGTGCCCGTCGTATATGGCGACGCGCGAGGAGCAGCATTCGACACGCGGCCGCGCCAATGTTCTGCGGTTGACCATCGCCGGGCGGCTTGGCGAATCAGGGCTCGGCGATCGCGGCGTGTACGAGACACTGGACCTCTGCCTCGAGTGTCGCGCCTGCAAGGCCGAGTGCCCTGTCGGAGTCGACGTTGCGCGTTTCAAGAGCGAGTTTCTGTCGGATTACTGGCAGCGCCATGGCACCTCGCTCGAGGCGCGCGTGCTCGGCAACGTCTCGTCTCTCGCAGCCTGGGGCAGTCGCTTCGCGCCGTTGTCGAACTGGATCGCCGGAAGCGCTCCCGTGCGCCGACTCAATCAGCGGATGCTCGGTGTCGATCAGCGGCGACGCCTGCCGCAATTCAAACGACACACGCTGCGTCACCTGGCGCGCGGTGATCGAGGTCAGGCCGACGCACTCCTGTTCAACGACACCTTCACCAACCACTACGACCCCGAGATCGGGCTTGCCGCGATTCGAGTGCTGCAACGCGCAGGTGTTCGCACTGCGCTCGCACCGAACCATTGTTGCGGACGTCCCCAGATCTCGAAGGGGCTGCTCGCGAGCGCGCGGGAGATGGCCGAGCGAAATACGAATGCGTTACACGCGGATGCGGCGGCCGGACGCCCCCTCGTGTTCTGTGAGCCGAGTTGCCTCTCGGCAGTCCGCGAAGATGCGCCCGCGCTGCTGCGCGGTGAAACGCGCCGGCGCGCCGAGCAGGTCGCTGCCGTCAGCGTGTTGTTCGAGGAATACGCCGCGACGTTGAAGGGACGTCTGACGCTGAAGCCCGGCCCGACCTCGGTCTTGTTGCACGGCCATTGTCACCAGAAATCGATGGGCCTCGTTGGCGCCGCCAGGACGATGCTTTCGCACATCCCGGGGGCGAGCGTCATCGACCTGGATGCCGGCTGCTGTGGAATGGCGGGATCGTTCGGCTACACGCACGACCACTACGACGTGTCACGCGCGATCGGCGAGCGTAAGCTCTTTCCAGCAGTGCGCAAGAAGGCTGAGGGCTCGGTGGTGGTCGCGGCGGGCACATCGTGCCGCCATCAAATTGCCGATTTTACCGGCGAGGAGGCAATTCACCCTGCGGTGCTTCTGGAGAGTTTGCTGCGGTGACGCACTTTCCACGGACTTAAACACTTTTGAACTTCAACCTTTCCACTGACCTATGACACTGGCCTGGCTGTCGCTCGGTGCCCTCGTAGTCGCCATGATCGTCAGCTGCTTCTCGACGCTCAATGTGGGCGTGCTGGCTCTGGCGCTCGCGTGGATCGTCGGCGTGTACCTCGGGAGCATGAGCCTCAACGATGTGTTGAGCGGCTTCCCGACGCAGCTCTTTCTCACGCTGGCGGGTGTCACGCTGCTCTTCACCCAGGCACAACTGAACGGCACGCTCGATCGAGTCGCGCATGCTGCCGTCCGCATCTGCCGCGGCAATACCGGTCTCATTCCGGTGATGTTCTTCGTGCTCGGGTCGATCATCGCGTCGCTCGGGCCCGGGAATGTGGCAACGGCGGCGATGCTGGCGCCGATGGCGATGGCGATCGCGGCTCGCGCGTCAATCCCACCGTTCCTCATGGCCATCATGGTCGGCAACGGCGCGCAGTCTGGCGCGCTTTCACCGGTCGCGCCCACTGGCATCATCGTCACCGGCCTGATGGACAAGATCGGGCTGGGCGGTTACGAGCTCAGGACGTACATCGCCAATCTCCTCGCCCACGCCATCATTGCGTTCGGCGGCTATTTCCTGCTCGGCGGCCTTGGCCTGTTTCGTCGTCGTTATGCCGGTGGCGAGAAGGAGGGCGAGGCGACGCGCCTGACAGGATCGCATTGGATCACGCTCGCGGTAATTGGCGTCGTCCTTGTGACGGTGCTCTTCATGAACGCCAACATCGGCATGGCGGCGTTTACGGGAGCCGTCATGCTTGCGGCGCTTCGGGTGGCGGATCACGAGCAAGCCATCCGCAGGATGCCGTGGATTCCGATCCTGATGGTCAGCGGCGTCAGCGTGCTCGTGGCACTCCTCGACAAGACTGGAGGCCTCGATCTGTTCACCGCCATCCTGGCTCGATTTGCCACGCCGGGGACGTTGACCGGCGTGATCGCGTTTGTTACCGGCCTCATTTCGGTATACAGCAGCACCTCAGGTGTGGTGCTGCCGGCGTTTCTCCCGACTGTGCCTGGCTTGATCGCACGCCTCGGAGGCGATCCCTTCGGCGTCGCCTCGTCGATGAACATCGGGGCGCACCTGGTGGATATGTCGCCGCTCTCCACCACCGGCGCGATGTGCATCGCCGGAATCAGCGACGTCGAACAGGTGCGGCCGACTTACAACAAACTGCTGGCGTGGGGCCTGTCGATGACGGTCATCGGTGCAATCGGGTGCTGGCTGGCATTCTGAAGCATGGCGGGTCCGAAGAGCAGGACCCGCCCTACGCTCGTGCACGTCGGGTTGACCGGCGCTACGTTCGTGTAGGGTGGCGGCAACGTAGTGTCCGGCTTTAGCCGGACTCGTGGACAGTGGTCAATCACGAGCGAATGGGCTATATTCCGGGCCGTATGAAAAGGCTATCCATATTCGCGCTTTCTGCCGGCCTGATCCTTGTGTCCGTTCTCAGCTTCTCGAGCTTTGTCGGGCAGGCGCAGGCGCCCGCCGGTCAGGGCCGAGGCCAGGCGGCTCAGCAGCCCGCTCCTCCTCCACCGCCTCAAGCCGGACACCCGTCCGGAAAGCTGGTGATATGGGGCGACACTGCGATCTTCATCAACCCAACCGACCCTGACAATTGCCTCCTGACCAATCGCTTCAAACGAGGACAGCGCGTCGGCTTCCGTATGACCGCAATTGACGGCGGTACGGGCGAAGTCGAGCAGACGGCTGCGCTCGTCGCGCACGTCACGTATGCAGGAAAGACCGTCGATGTACCGATGCGGTGGCGTGGCGACGCGGGTCCGAAGGCACCCGCGCCGCGTGGTTATATCCGCTCGCCATACGAGCTCTGGACCGGATCCTGGACGGTCCCGAACGATGCGCCGGTGGGTCGAATCAGTTACACCGTTACGGCGACCGACAAATTCGGGCGCAAGGCCGAGTTCACGCCGTTTTCTGCCGAAGCCTCACAATTGGTGATCGTCCAATAGCGTTCATGAAGATCCTCGCTCGATCGGGTGTTCCACTCCTCACGCTGATCGCGCTGGTCGGTTGCTCGGGTACGGCGGCATCTCCATCCGAATCGCCATCGACATCGGAGGCGCCGGCGGCAGCTTCGTCGTCGCCCCGCCAGACGCTGTCCCTCATGTACAAGACACCGACCGTCGGCGCCGACGTGGCGGTACATGCGGCCGGACTCCCCGCCGGCAAGGCGGTCGATCTAACGTGGGGCACCGTCACTGGCGGATGGGTGGTCGAGGACTACTACCGTTTCCGCGGCAAAAAGTACACAGAAACCACTGTCTCGCTCGGGAAGTTCACTGTTGACACCAGCGGGACGCTCGACGCGCGGTTCACGATCCCCGAGGATTTCGGCGGCGTGCACGAGGTGATCGCGCTGATCGACGGAAAACCCGTGGCGCAAAATGGCATCGAGGTCACGCAAAGCTTCGAGCTGAGCCCGGTCTCCGGTCCGCTCGGAACGCCAATCGAGCTGAAAGTGAAAGGGCTCGGCTGGCGGACCATGGAGAGCACGTGGGTCGTCAACTGGGACAACAAGCTGGTCGGCTTTGTGTCGGCCGCCGGCACCAAGGGATCCGCGGTGGCGAGGCTGCGCGCCGCAGGCCCCGTGGGCGATCACATCGTCCGTGTGCTGACGGGCTACCAGGGCCAAGGCTATCTGAATTACGAGCAGTCACCCGTCGCGCATCTTCCGCGGCCGCAGTTCACGTTCCGCACAACGCCAGGTCGAGCCTCAACGCCTCTTGCCTACGCAGAGCCGTATCAGCGACAGCCAGTTCCGAAGACTGAGGTCTTCGTGGAAGACGCAACGTTGTCGCTCGATGCGACGCAAGGACCTGTGGGATCGCGCACGACCTTGCGCGGCGAAGGATTCCCCGCGAATGCCACGCTACAACTCGCGTGGCAAACGTCGGTAGGCAGCCGCGTGAGCGGCAATGGATTCGAGTCGCAGGAACAAGAATTCGGCACTGTCAAGGTCGGCGCTGACGGCCGGATCAATCTGCCGGTCACGATCCCTGACGATCTCGGCGGCCTCCACGGTCTCGCGGTCCGCAACGGCGACAAGACTCTCGGGCGCGTCTTCTTCGTCATCGAGACCAGCATCGCCAGCATCTCGCCAACGTCAGGCCCCGTCGGCACACCCGTCACAATTCATCTGAAGGGTGTCGGGTGGACCGAGTACGACAACATCTACGTCGCGACCTACGACAACGCCTACATGGGTTACGCGTGCGGCTTCAACAGCCAGGGCGACGTCGTGATCAATTTTCACGCATCGGGGACCCCGGGCCAGCACATCATCGATCTGTATCCGGGCATCTATCAGGGTCCGCCGACCGAAACGCAGCTGCTCTATCGCCAGCCGCAGCTCACGTACGCTGACGATCATCCCGGCAACAAGATCCCCGCGCTCCGCTTCACATTCGAAGTGACACCGTAGAGACATCGCAGCTGTCACCGTAGGTTGGGTCCTGATTTGTGGACGCGCCGCCTCTTGATACCGCGTGACTGTGCCGGGTCTCCAAAGCAAGACCCGGCCTACGCTGCCTACGATGCGCGTGCGATGCGCCGCAGTTCGCCCGGATCCAGCCAGTTCACGTCACAGCTCTCGCAGGTGTCGATCACCAGGTTGCCAGGGCCGCCGTAGAAGTGGCTCACCATAGGCTGCCGACATGCGGGGCATGCGATCGTGCGGTCGCCAGGTGATTGACGACGTGGTGGAATTCCTCGAGACGGTTCTTCGTACGCACGCGCGGCGTCGATGATCGAAACGAAGTGCTGCATCTCGATCAGCATGCCTTCGCAGCGCTCGCACAGCAGCAGTGGAAACCCATCAAGTCTGGCCTGGGAGAGCGGCATGGCGCATGACGGACAGGTTTTCTCGCTGGCGGATCCGATGTCGAGTTGACGAATGATCTCTGCCTGCTCTTCGATCGAGCCGCAATGGCGGCACGTGAGCGCACCTTCCGTCGCATCGACCTGCATCGGCGCGCCGCAGTTCACACAATTGGCCACGAGCATCTTATCGGCGCTCGTCGGCCCCTTCTGGAGTCACATTGAATCGTTAGCTGGGAGTCGGGAGTTGAGGGTGGACCTTCGTGTTTCCAGGACCGGCCGGCTCCCGAAGGAGACCGGCCGGCTTGGACGGTGGGTCTGAGACCCGCCGCGACTCAGAAGTTGAAGTCGGCGCTGAAGCGGATGAGCCGTCCGTTCAGGATCGAGTTCGGCTGCAGCCACGGGCCGTTCGGCGTGAAGCTGTTGTTGTAGCTGATCACCGGGTTGGCATTGAGCGAGTTATACAGATCAACCGAGAACATCGACCGCGTCGGACCGAACTTGAAGTTCTTCGCAAAGCGGAAGTCGAGTTGATTGATCCGATCCCCGTATTCCGACCCGGGCTCGATCAGGTTGATGGTGACGTTGGGCACGTTACCAGAAGGCGCACGCCCGAGGTAGCGCGCGACTTCGGCAGCCGGCATTGCGTAGTTGGCTGCGAGCAACTGCCCTGGCTTGCTCTGGAACACGGCGCTTACCTGGGCATCGATTTTCGGTATCACGTACGAGCCGAGCCCACGAAGCTGTGTAAGGACACCGTATGCCACGTGGCAGTAGGGGCTCGTGGTGCTGACCGTCGAACCGACGAGACCGGCGCCGATTCCGGAATTCAGCTCCGGCAGGTTGTTCCTGACGTCACACGCATCGGCCACGTTCTGACCCGTGCTCGTTCCACCCTGGAGTGTCAGGCCGCCCTGCCGCAGGCTCACTGTGATGTCGAGACCGTTGAAGTATTGGTACTCCTTCCCGTACTTGTCGGCCAACGTGGCGAGATTGTCGATCTGCCCCGCTTTGGCTGGCACGACGTCGTACAGCGTACCAATCGAGTAGCCTCCACCATTGGGAAGCCGCGAATCCGAGGGTGCCAGCACCGTATACGGCGTCAGATCAGCGGCACCCAGTGCGAGGTTGTCGTTCAAGGTGAAGCCATCGAACGAGCGCCGATAGTACCCGACCTCGACCGACATGCGGGTGAGGATCTGCTGCTGAACCGAGACGCCGAGACTCCAGTCGCCAGAGCGGACGCCCCATCCGCTCAGTAGATCCGGGTCGTAGTTTCCGGTCAGCACCGGCTGACCGAATCGCAGATTCGAGACTGCGCCGCAGAAGTCAGCTCCGCCTCCGCCGTTGACCGCCGAGGGATTGCCATTGGCGTTCGGGTTCGACAGATCGCAGTCGGGAACCAGGTTCGCATTGGCGTCGATCCAGGTTCTCGTGACACCGGGTACGCCGAACGGTCCGGTCGATGTCGGAATCCGCAGCGTCGGGTTCGAGTTGGCGTAGGTCAGTTGAACACCGACGCCCTCGAGATAGCGGCCGAAGTTCGCCTTGACGGCCGTCTTGCCATTACCGAAGACATCGTAGGCCGCACCGAATCGCGGCGTGATGTCCTTGTAGCTGTCGACGCCCTTGGTTTCGGGGAACGAGTACGCCACCGGCAGGAATCGATCCGGGCCGATGTTCTGCTCGGGGAACCAGCTGCGCGCCACGTCGAAGCGGAGCGCGCCCTGCAGTGTCAGCCGTCCCATCGTGAATTGTTCCTGAGCGAACACAGCGTCCCACCCGGCGCGGGCGTTGTTGATCCAGGGTGAAATCGTCTGGGTCAGCTGATTGGGAATCCCGTTGTTGAATCGGTACCACAGATCGGTGGTGTTAGTGGTCCAAGTACGGTCGTCGGTCATGAGCGTTCCCTGATAGCCGACCTTGAAGCTGTGCCGACCGGTCACGTAAGCCACGGATCCTCGCCAGGTGTACGATCCGGTTCGATTGTCACCATAGTCCTGCGAGCGGTAGACGATGCCGGGGCGATTGCCGTTGGCAGCGCATCCGGTCGCACACTGTTCGGTGACCTTGATCAAGTCGTGGGTCGGATTGGGATCACGCTCGAAATTGCCCCATCCGTAGTAAGTGCCACCGAACCCAGCATCGAGGAGCAGCCGGTTCGTTACCGGTGACGACCATGTCACCTGCGGCACCCGCAGCGGCAAGGTCGGGTTTGGACCGTTCGCTTCGGGCGATACAACCGGCGGAGTCGTGATCCCGATGGTGTTGCCTTCGCACTTGCGGCAGACCCACTGCTCGTCCCAGTAGCCACCGATCTTGTTCCGTGGAGTCACCTGCCACGTGAGGCGACCGCTGATGTTCTCCCACGTGCGGTCGGAGAAACCAGGCTTGGACAATTCAGGTGCGTAGAGCCACTTGGTCGCGTCACCCGCGTTCGCGTTGTAGAACTGATTCGCGTTGACGCGTGTGCTGCCCTGCGTGCGCGCGGTCGCGAAGTACCAGAGTCGATCCCGCTTGATCGGTCCCCCGATGGCGCCATTGACGTCGTAAATCTTGCTCAACGGCGTCGGTGCCGCGACGGCTGTCCCTGCCGTGTTGTCCGACTGCAGTTTCTCGCCGCTGCCGCTGTAGAACATCGACCCATGGATCGAATTGCCTCCGGTTTTCGGCACGACGTTCATCACCAGACCTGCCGTTTCGGATTCACCGAGACCGCCTGAAGTGGTGAACGAAATCTCTTCCGAGTTGCCCACGTCCACCGAGAAGCCGGGCGGCTGGTTGCCGCCAGGAGGGTTCCCGACGTTGAGACCGTCGATGGTCATGCGCCCTTCGTTGTTGCGACCCCCGTGGATCGGGAACTGCGTTGTGGCAGTTCCTGTTTGCACATCGTTCGTGTTGGTCACGACTCCTGGAACCACGACAACGAGCGCGTTGTAGCTGCGCACAGTGGGAATGGCTTTCAGCACTTCGTTGTTGATCACAGTCTGGCGTCGGGCGCTCTGCACGTCGACGATTGGACTTTCTCCTGTGACCGTGACTGTTTCTTGAAGATTGCCAACGCGCATATCGGCGTTGATGGTTGCGGTAAATGAACCGGTGAGCTCGATGCCTTCGCGCTCGAACGTACTGAATCCCGGCAATGTGAACGCAATTTTGTAGACGCCCGGCCGAAGATCTTCGATGCGGTACTGTCCGTTGCTGTCACTGATGGTTGTGCGAACTTTTTCGATCAGCGCTGGACTGCTGGCTTCTACGGTTACACCGGGAAGCACGGCCCCTGAGGTATCCCGAACCGACCCTGCGATGACTGCCTGTGCACGGGCCATGGTTGGGATGAGGATGATCAACGCCACTATCGCCAGCGCTTTCACGCCTAAGCGCATATGCCACCTCTCATTTGGTTGGGTTCCGTCCCGACTAGGACACGCCGATGCTGATTCCTCCGCTACCCTGAATTGGTACTTCGAGGCTGCTCAATAGATCGCACCACTGGAAAGGGCGCACTTATCGCCGATGGGTTGGCACACTACCCCGGTAGTCTTCCCGAATCAAGCGTTATATACGAACGGGAGTAACGCGCACGGCCCGGCCGTCGTAATTGCTAAATTTCGCCTTCTGGGATCTTGCACATAGCGGCGAGGTCGGATGACGACGGCATCGTTGAATGCGAGTTGACAAGCGCGACGCGCTGGTGCTAATTTTTTGGCACCGATGGTCAAGAACCTCGCGCCACCCGATTTGAGCCGCCGCGAGCGACAGATTCTCGACGTGCTTTACAAAGCCGGGCGTGCTACCGCCGCCGAAGTGCAGGAGGCCATGCCCGCCGCGCCAAGCTACTCGGCCGTCCGCACGTTGCTCCGCATTCTGGAGAACAAAGGACACGTGCGTCACGAACAGGACGGGGCACGTTACGTCTATCTCCCAACCGTGGCCCACGACGCCGCCAAGCGATCCGCCTTGCGGCATCTGCTCAACACCTTTTTCGAGGGGTCCACGACACAGGCCATCGCGGCCCTGCTGGACGATGACGCAAGCCGCATTTCGAATGCGGATCTGGACCGTCTCTCCGTTGCGATCAAGCGCGCACGCAAAGAAGGAGCCTGAGATGTTTGCCGATGTGATGGCCGCCCTCGTCGAATCCTGTATCCGCGCGAGCGTCGTGTTGTGCGCCGCGTGGGCGATCACGGCAGCGATGCGGCGTGCCTCTGCCTCCACTCGACACTTCGTCTGGATCTGCGCACTTGCCGGCTCGATCGTCGCCTCCGCGATGAGCTTCGCTGGTCCGACCTGGATCGTGCCGGTACCGTCGTCGTTCATCTCGACAAGCGCCGCGATCGTGCCGCCGGCGAGTCCGGAGGTCGCGCCCTCGACCGCTGTCGCACCTCCCATCGCACCCGCTTCGGGGACCTCACCGTCGCAGACATCCAGCTCGCCGGCACCAGCCCACTCCCGTGCGATGGATCTGACGCTTGTCGGAGTCTTCTTGTGGGGTGCGGGTGCGCTGGCTGTCCTCGCCTTCGTGATAAGTGGCCTGATCGGCACCTGGTGGATCCGTCGCTCCGCGGCGCCCTTGAAGGCGACGTGGGTCGACGAGGCGCATGTGCTTGCCGAGGCTTTCGAGATCGGCGGATCGATTGCGGTCGTGGAGTCGCACGCTGTAACAATGCCGATGGTCTGTGGAGTGTGGCGCCCGTTGATCGTGATGCCGCAAAGCGCAACGGAATGGACTGAAGAACGGCGGCGCGTGGTGGTGCTTCATGAGCTGGCCCACATCAAGCGCCGCGATTGCCTCACGCAGGTACTGGCACACATCGTCTGCGCGGTCTACTGGTTCAACCCGATTGTCTGGGTGGCCGCACGCCGCCTTCGCGCGGAACGCGAGCGCGCCTGCGACGATTTCGTGCTGGCCGCAGGCGAGAAGGGCTCGGACTACGCCGCCCATCTGCTCGACATCGCTCGAGCGATGCGACTTCGTCGCGCGCCGCTCGTCGGGTTGGCCATGGCGCGACCCTCACAGCTCGAGGGGCGCCTGCTTGCGATTCTCGATCCGGCGATCCGACGCTCGTCAACGATTCGCGCTCGCCTGGCACTCCTCGGCTTGGTAGCGTTGATTACGTTGCCGGTTGGAGGTGTCCGTCTGCAGGGTTCTCAACCGCCCGCGGAGGTTGCGGACGCGGTCGTCGTGGACCCGGTGGTTCCGGCGCCGCCAGCGCCAGCCTCGGCGCCGAAGGCCGCGCCGATTCAGAAGCCAGCGTCGACGCCGATCGCGCGTGCAGAGACTTTTTCGGAGGCTCAGGCATCGACGGAACCTGTATCAAACGCCATTTCCGAGCGTGTCAGTGGCGAGATCGGTCAGGCTCTCGGTGCTCAGCTAGGGCAGCAGATTGCGGCGGCCCTTTCTGCACAAGGCGCTGTCGCGGCGGATCCGAAGACGGTTGAAGCGCTGATAGGGGCACTCAATGATGCCGACCCCGATGTTCGAAAAACGGTGATCATGACCTTGGGACGGATGCGCGATCCGCGCGTCGTCACGGCACTCCTGCCGCTGTTGAAGGACAGCAACGCGGACGTCCGCGAACAGGCGGTGTTCGCGCTCGCGCGCACCGGCGACGCGCGTGCAACGGCCGCGGTCGCGACGCTGATCGATGACACCTCACCCGACGTGCGCGAGCAAGCGGTACATCTGCTGGGCCAGTCACGCAACCGCGACGCCGCGCCGGTCTTGATCAAGGCGCTCAAAGATTCATCGCCGGACGTGCGCGAGCAGGCGGCGTTTGCGCTCGGTCAGCTGCGCGACCCTAGCGCTGTCGATCCGTTGCTCGGGATGTTGACGGACTCCTCGCCGGATGTGCGCGAGCAGACGGTTTTCGCGCTGGGTCAGCTTCGAAGCGGCAAAGCCGTGGACGGGTTGATCGGTGCGCTCATGGATTCCAACGCCGACGTGCGCGAGCAGGCGGCGTTTGCGCTCGGCCAACTTCGCGATCCCAAAGCACTCCCCTCGCTGACCGCGGCACTGCGTGACTCGGTCGCCGATGTACGCGAGCAGGCCGCATTCGCGATCGGTCAAATCTCCGGCCACGAATAGTTCAATCAGACGTGCTCTCCGCAGGAAGGGACAGCCATGCTCACAAGTGCCAAAATATTAGCAGCTGGTTTACTCGTCACGCTTTTCGCCGCTGCCCCGGCTGAGGCCCAGACGGCGTCGGCTGCGACCGTTACGGCCCTCGGCGATGCCCTCAAAGACACCGACGCCGGCGTTCGTCGTCAGGCGGCGTGGGCGCTCGGCCGCATCCAATCGGAACAATCCATAGATGCACTCATCGCCGCGATGCGCGACAGCGATCAGCAGGTTCGACGGCAAGCCATCTGGGCTCTGGGGCAGATCGGGAGCGCCAAGGCCGTGGATTCGCTCACCGCTGCCTTGAAAGACGGCAGCAACGAAGTTCGCCGGTCGGCCGCACAGGCACTCGCGCACATCTATGGCAGGGGCGGCCCCAATCCGAACCCGAATCCGAATCCCAATCCCAACCCGAGACCGCGTCCATTCTGATGGAGGGCCCAATGAAAGTAACCGCGCGGTGCCAATATCTGAATGCTGTCGCGGCCTGTCTGGCAGTGGTATCTGTCGGGGCGCCGGCCACTCGCGCACAGCAGCAACCTCCAACAGCGAAGGATCTGTCCGCCGTGATCGAGATGCTGCGGAGCCCGGATCCCGTTGTGCGCGTCAGCGTGGCGTGCGCGCGCGATGTGTTCAATTCGAGTGCGACCGCCGCCATTCCAGCCCTCATCGACCTGCTCAACGATGCCGAACCGGTGTCGCCCGAGGTCTGCCGGGAAGATCATCGGCGCTGGTGGGGCGATGAGCACCCGATTACGCCCGGCCAGGAGGCTGCCCGGGCACTGGTTCGCATCGGCACGACATCGTTCGACCCGCTCGTCAAGGCTCTCGGAAACGGGGGAGCAACCGCTCGACGAAATGCCGCGTGGGCGCTCGGAGCGCTCGACGATCAACGCGCTGTCACGCCGTTGACAGGCTCGTTGCGCGACACGGACGAACGCGTCCGCGAACAGGCCGCATGGGCCCTTGGCGCGATCGGCGACGCCCGTGCACTGGCAGGATTGACGGCGGCGCTCAAAGACAGCGCATCGGGCGTGCGCCGCCAGGCCGCATGGGCGCTCGGAGCCATCCAATGACCACCTTGCTCGGTGACATCCGTTTCGCCGCGCGATCGTTTCTAAGAGCGCCACGGTTTACGATTCCCGCTGTGCTCGCGCTTGCGCTCGGCATCGGCGCGACATCCGCGATCTTCAGTGTCATTCGCGGCGTCGTGCTCCGGCCGTTGCCATATTCCCGGCCGGACCGCATCGTCGCGGTGTTTGAAAGCAACGCGCGACGGAATCGCAACGTGATCGCCTCTGGCAACTTCGTCGAGTGGCACGCGCGAAACCGATCCTTCAGTTACCTGGGCATGACCGGTCCCATGCGTCTCAACCTCGTAGTCGGGGACCAACCGGAAGAAGTGGCCGGAATGATGGCATCGTCCGACGTGTTTCCCGCGCTTGGCGTCCAGCCCGCGATCGGCCGCGCGTATGGCCCGGCGGAGGACGAAGAGGGCAACGACCGCGTCATCGTGGTCAGTCACGACTTCTGGCGTACTCGTTTGGGATCCAGGTCCGACGCCATCGGTACCACGATTACGACCAACGGTATCCCGCGAACGCTCGTCGGCGTGATGCCGCCGGACTTCACGATGCTCGGGCAGAGAGCCGATTTCCTCATTCCGTACGGCTGGACGACGGCAGCTCTGCGTTCGGCACCGGGACGCGGATTTTCGTACGGACTCGCACGGCTGCGTGACGGCGTCTCTTTCGACGAGGCCTCGAGCGACATGAAGGCAATCGCCGCGCAACTCGAGAAGGAGTTCCCGCAGCGTAACGCGCGATGGTCAGTCACCCTGGTGCCGGTGCACGAGCAGACAGTCGATCAGATTCGGCCCGCATTGCAGGTCCTCGGTGGCGCCGTCCTCCTCGTATTGCTCGTGTCGTGTGTCAACGTCGCCAACCTTCTGCTCGCGCGCAGCGCTGTACGTCAACGCGAACTGGGCGTGCGCACCGCTCTGGGTGCCCGACGAAGGCGCCTCATGTCGCAGATGATCACTGAAAGCGTGCTGCTTGGAGGCATGGGGGGTATCGCAGGACTCGCCCTCGCGTTCTTGTTCCATCGAGGGCTCCTTGCATTGGTCGCGAACCGGTTGCCTGTGCCGAGGCTGGATCAGGTAAGCCTCGACCTTACCGTCGTGGCGATCACGATGGGCCTCTCGCTCGCGACAGGACTGCTCTTCGGGCTGGTGCCGGCAATCGTGTCTTCACGCGCGGTGAACGAAGCGCTGCGAGAAGGCGGCAGGCATGGAGGAGGTCCGAGAGCACGCCGTGTGCTCGGCGCGCTCGTCGCTGCGGAAGTCGCGCTCTCCCTCGTCCTCCTGACCGGCGCGGGCCTGTTGATACGGAGCTTCGCCCGTCTGAGCAGCATCAATCCCGGGTTTCGCGCCGAAGGACTTCTCACAGTGCGTGTTCAGGTCCCCGGCGTTCGCTACGACACGCCCGAGCGATCTTCGGGCTTCTACTCCGACGTCCTGACGCGGATTGCCGCACTGCCAGGTGTCGAGAACGCAGCGGGCGTCACATTCTTGCCCATGGGGGGCGGTGGCATCGGAACGAGCTTCTGGCGAACCGATCGACCAACTCCCGGGCCGGGACAGGCACCGTCGACTGACGTCAGGCCGATCACGCCAGGTTTTTTTCGCACGATGGGCATTCCGCAGGTGATGGGTCGTGATTTCGCCGCGTTCGATCGCACCGATTCCCCCGCCGTGGCCATCGTCAATGAAACGCTGGTGCGACAGTACCTTTCCGATGGCGACCCGATTGGAAAGCGTCTGCACGTCAACGCCGGCCAGACGCCCGATCGCTTGGACTACGAAGTCGTCGGCGTCGTTGGAGATATAAAGCTCTCCGCGCTCGACACTGAAGTGCGACCCACGGTCTATGTTCCGCACACGCAGCTCGCGATGGGCGTCATGACCTTCGTCGCTCGCACCACGATGGACCCTCTGTCACTCGTCAGGGGCGTCGGCGACGAGGTTCATGCGGTGGACCCGCAACTTCCCCTCGCTGGAGTTCAAACGATGGACCAGGTCGTGGACTCCACGCTCGCCAGGCCACGCATTGTCACGGTTCTGCTCGCAAGCTTCGCAGTCATGGCGCTCGCTCTGGCGGCCGTCGGCGTGTACGGAGTGATGGCGTATTCAGTCGCGCAACGCACCCAGGAAATCGGCGTCCGAATGGCGCTCGGCGCGACACCGGAATCGGTGTTCGAGCTCGTTCTCGGGCAGGCGTTGCGTCTGGTAGGCGTCGGCGTTATCGCCGGTCTGGCTGTTGCGGCGGCAGTAACACGCGTCCTGTCGACGATGTTGTACGAGACGACACCGCTGGATCCCGCGACGTTTGCCGTGACGGCGATCATGCTCACGGTGGTCGCGACGCTCGCGGCGTTCATCCCGGCACGCCGCGGAACGAGGATCGCGCCGGTCGAAGCGTTGCGGGCTGAATAGAAGTCAAATCCCAAATCCCAAAACCCAACTCCCAATAGCCAGGCACTTGGGAGTTGGGAGTTGGAATTTGGGCGTTGTTACGTTTTCAGCGTTCCATCAAGCGCGCCGTGAATCAAGCGCCGCAATCATCCGCTTCTGGGCGACCAGGCGATAGCTGCGATCGACGAGGTCTGTCACAGCCTTCCAGTCGAGCGCGCCGTCCGCCCATAGGCTTACCCACTGCCCGCGCCCATATGGCGTGACGAAGAACTGTTTGCGTGTCAGCAAACGCTCAACGTCCGACGGCTCGAGACGAAAGGCAATCGACGGTCGTCCCTTGAGAGGCTCGAAGGCGACGAACACCTTTTTGCCGGCCTTGAAGTTCGGATGTCCCCAGGACGCTGTCTCGCTCGTCGCGGGATACGCCAGACACATCTTGCGAAGTTTCTTCAGCGCCCCCTCGGTCTTGTTCGCCACGTCAGAACGTCGCGATCGGATTGAGCGGCGATCCCGTGCCGCCTGGAATGGGCAGCGGCGCGGCTGTCAGCAGGAATTCCCATCGCTTGCGTGATGCGGCGGCCTGGGCGAGCGCTTCGAGATCGCAGTTGTCGAAGAGATGCACACCCAGATAGACGAGGGCGAAGTCATGGACCGCACCTCTCGGCGCTCCGGCTGTTCCAGGCGCCACGTACTGGGGATGGTCACTGCCAAGCAGCGCGATGTCGCGCGCCTTCAGCCACGGAAGCACTGATGGGTGGAGCCCGGCCGATTGTCCACCCTCGGCACGACCGCGCAGCCAGGGGCCGATCGCTTTGCGTCGCGCCCACACGCCCGTCCGGACGAACAACGCGTCGCCGGCGGAGACTTTCACGCCGGCCTGTTTCTCCCACGCCTCGAGATCCTCGACGTAAATCGGCGTCCCCGGCTCGAGGTACGGCACGCCCTTCAATCGCGGAATGTCGATGAGTATTCCGCGCGTGAACACGCCATCCTTCACGTTGTGGATCGAGTTCCTGGTGTGCCGATCCTTGACGACGGCGTCCGCGTCTGGTTTGTAGCCGTTGTAGAACACTCCCTGCTCGTTGATGTGGGCGAGCGAGTCGAGATGGGTGTGGGCGATGCCGTGATAATTAATCGCAATCCGATCAGACCCGATTCCCTGCATGGTGACCTCGTAGGGATTCGGGTTGTCCACCGCCTTGACCGTGTCCGCGTCCGCCGCCAGCGACACGGAGACGCCTTCTTTCACGAGTGCAGCCGCCTGACGGCGCTTGGCGGGCGTGATGAGATTCAAGGCTCCGATCTGATCGTCCTTGCCCCATCGTCCCCAGTTCGAGAGCTCCGTCTTCCAGCGCTGGTACTGCTCAGCGCTGACCGGGTGCTTCTCCTCGCTCTGTGCGCGCGTCGGTCCAACCGAGGCCGTGACGGTGAGCGCGATCGAAACGCCGAGGTATACGAGTCGCTGCGCCTTCATGAGAGCTCCTTCATCATGTTTCGATGTTCGACGTATCCACGTGCCGCAATCGGCCAGACGTCGATGACCTTGCCTTCCTCGACGACGTAGAAGGCGTCGTGGAGGTTAATCGTCGGATCGATGTGCGACGGCAGCAACTCGAGGAGGTCGCCGATTGCCACGGTCGATTCTGGCGGAAGCGCGATCGTGGCGTGTTCGTCGTTGAGCGATGTCACGTGCGCGCCGATGATCCCTCGCACACCCGGGAGGCCATGGTCCTTGGTCATCGACTTGTGACCACAGTCGACCACGCAGCGCTCGCGGGTCGGACGACTCACCACCGTCCCAATTACCCAGAACGCGTGCTCGAAGGGAACCCCGACATCGGCATAGTCGGTATCCATGAGCGCGTAGGAGCCTGCCTGAATCTCTGTGATGCCTTCGATGCGTCCGCTGATGTCATAGGTTCCCGTTCCGCCAGCGGACACGATCTCGCACGGCAGACCGGAGTCTCGAATCTGCCTGGCTGCGTTCACGAGTCCGTTCATCGCCTGCCGCGTACGAGACTCGCGCTCGGCGCGATTGCGGACCGGTTGCAGATGACCTTCGTAGCCCATCACCCCACGAAGCGCGATGCCGTCCGACTGAGCCGCCTGCCGCGCGAGCGTGACGACCGCTTCGCCCGGCTCTACGCCACAGCGTCCCTGTCCGACGTTGAGATCCACCAGCACACCCACCTGCACGCCTGCCGCACGCGCCGCACGGGTCAGCGCGTCAAGCCCCGCCAGGGAATCAATCGCCGTTGTGACGCGAATCCGCCGCCCGAGCGCCGCGATGCGGGCGCACTTCGAAGGCGTCACGACCTCATTGGCGATCAACAGATCGTCACAGAAGCTCGCAGCGATCTCGGCCTCTCCAACGGTGGCACACGTCAGCCCGGTACATGAACCAGCGGCGAGTTGACGCCTGGCGATCTCGGGGGTCTTGTGCGCCTTGAAGTGAGGCCGCAGCCGACACGGCCCTCCGGCAAAGAATGCCGCCATCCGCGCGATGTTCCGATCGAGCACGGCGCGGTCGAGGACAAGTGCCGGAGTCTCGATCTCGTGACGAGTGCGCTCAGGCGACATCTTCATCGTCACCTCGTCGAGTCGGCGCAATGCCGAACGCCCGCATCTTCTTATACAGGTTGCTGCGCTCGACGCCGAGAACCTCCGCGGTGCGAGACATGTTCCCGTGCTGAGCGGCCAACGCCCGGAGGATGTACTGCTTCTCGAATTCGTCGCGCGCGTGGTGAAGCGGCGCCATCGCCGCCGAGCGCGACACGGGCTGCGACTCGTGCAGGAAGCCGTGCTCGAGAAAGACAAGATCGCGCGACGAGACGCGATCGCCCGGCACCATGATCATCAGACGCTCGATCAGATTCCTGAGCTCGCGTACATTGCCGGGCCACTTGTGGCGCTGCAAGGCAGACATCGCATCAGCGTCGAAGGTCTTCGGTAACCGGCCGTATTCCCGGGCCAGCACTGCCATGAAGTGGTCCGCCAGGAGCGGCACATCCTCGCTGCGCTCGCGTAGTGGCGGCACGGAGATCGGCACCACATTGAGCCGGAAGTACAGGTCTTCGCGGAATCGTCCGGCGCGAATCTCCCTCGGCAGATCCTTGTTGGTCGCGGCCAGCACGCGCACGTCGACGCGGATCTGCGTCGAGCCTCCAACCGCTTCCATCACCTGCTCCTGAAGCACACGCAGGACCTTTGCCTGTGTCTTCAAGCTCATGTCACCGATCTCGTCGAGGAAGATCGTCCCGCCGTGCGCGACCTCGAACTTGCCTCGCCGATCGGCGAGCGCACCCGTGAACGCGCCGCGGACGTGGCCGAACAATTCGCTCTCGATCAATTCCTCCGGGATGGCAGCGCAGTTGACCTCGACAAATGGGGCCGTGCGCCGGCGGCTCATCGCGTGGATGTTCCGTGCGACCAGCTCTTTGCCGGTGCCGTTCTCGCCGAAGATCAGGACGCGTCCGTTGGTCGGAGCCGCGGTGGCCACCTGGTCGCGCAGCTTCACCATGAGGTAGCTCTCGCCAATCATCAGGTGCTGCGCGTCGACCTTCGCCCGCAGCGCCAGATTCTCAGCTTCGAGGCTGCGCTGACGAAGCGCATTCCGGACGACGAGCATCGTCTTTTCGAGGGACAGAGGCTTCTCGACGAAGTCGAACGCCCCCATCTTGATCGCCCGCACCGCCGACTCGACGCTGCCGTGACCGGAGATGATGACGACCTGCGAGTCAATCTGACGCTCGCGCATGCGCGTCAGCGTGGCGAGTCCGTCCATGCCCGGCAGCCAGATGTCGAGCAGGACGATGTCGTAGGGCTGGCCGGCGAGACGCTGCAGGCACGCCTCACCGCTATCGACTGTGTCGACACTGTAGCCTTCGTCGCGCAGGACCCCTCCCAGAGCGCTGCGCACGCCCGGCTCGTCATCAACGATCAGAATGGACGGCATATCTGTAATGACACCGGGTGTGATTTTCGTCCGGAAGCTCCGGAAAATCACACCCGGTGTCTTAGCAGGGTAACTCAATCGCGAATCGTGTCCCGCGCGGTTGGTTGTCGGTCACGTCGATGCTCCCGCCATGTTCCGCCACGATGCGGCGCACGATCGCGAGGCCGAGGCCGCTGCCTCGCTGCTTGGTGGAGTAATACGGCAGAAACAGCTTCTCACGCTCGGCCACGGGGATGCCTGGTCCGTTGTCGGCGACGACGACGCGCACCAGATTGTTGTTTACATCGTGTCGCGTTTCGATGTCGATCGCCCCGCGCCGGTCCATCGCCTCGATCGCGTTGTCCACGAGGTTGAGGATCACCCGCCGGATCTGCTCCGGGTCGATAGACACCTTGGGAAGGGCCTCAGCAAAGTGCGTCCTGATCTCGATCTCCGCCA
>Ga0070664_100000702_pt1 | contig 25579 bp, 23 predicted proteins | sample KBSC73metaG_FD_65863 | JGI IMG/M metagenome (GOLD analysis project Ga0070664, IMG submission 65863) | Corn rhizosphere microbial communities from Kellogg Biological Station, Michigan, USA - KBS C7-3 metaG | ecosystem: Host-associated > Plants > Roots > Rhizosphere > Soil ... | reverse complement strand
AGCCTGACGGGCTCCACAGCTTCTCAACGATGCCGACGCGATCGTTGGGGATGTAGCGAAACGTCAGCAGGACCACGATCAGCGCGAAGAGCCCGAAGACAATCCACAGAACGAGCGACAACGACACGACGTTCATGACGTGCGATCCTTTCTCTCGAGAATCAGTTGGTCACGCGTACGTGCAAGCCGGGCACGCCGCCCGGGAGTGCGTCGACGGTTGTGCAGACGAGGGCTATTGCGGGGTATTGCGGAGGAGGACGAGGTGGCGGACAGCCCGGCGGGTGATAGTGGGCATAGTCACAATGTATTAGACGAGCACGCGCCAGCCGATGTTCACAGATGGCCCGAACGGCGGCGAAGAGATATCAAAAGCGCATCCTGTCGAAAAGAGCCATGACATACGACTTCCTCATCGATAGTTACGGCACCGAGCGAGTCAAAGTGTTGAGCGTCTGGAGCGAGTTCACCGCTGACGACCTCGTCGTCCGGCCACGCTCCGACGATTCGCGCGGACGGAGCGTTCTCGAGCAGATGGTGCATCAATGTGTCAGCGAGGACACGTGGTTCCGCACGATGCTCGGCATCGATATCGGGACACCGGCGCTCCCTGAGCAGGAGACTCGACTCGCATTCGTGAAGCACTACGCCGATCAGAGTGGCAAACGGCTCGATCGACTGCGCCGGACCACCGAGCCATGGTGGGAGGAATTGGTCTCGTTCTTCGATGTACAGCGCTCGCGCGCGTGGATCATGACGCGCCGGCTGACGCACACGTCGCATCACCGTGGACAGCAAATGGCCATGCTGCGGATGCTCGGACGCGATCTGCACAGCAACTACGGGCCCACGGCCGACACCGGCGGACTGATGCAGAATCACGCACCGACAATCTATGCGTACGCGAGCCTCGACGCGCTGCTGGAAGGCGAGAGCCGGGGAGGCGCGAAAACACCACTTCCTGGAAGAGGTGGCCAGGCTCTGACCGAGCGGCCCGCGATGCGCGCCGGCTAATCCCCACAGCAATGCGCAAAACCGGGCAAGCACGGGCAGCTGCGTCTTCTACTGCTGAGGTATAATCCGCCCCCCGTCTTTCAGCGAGTTGACTCGTGACGCAGGCTGCGAAGGTACATCCCTCGGCAAAATCGTTCGTCGATCCTCGGGTGCGTGAAACCAAGGTGACGACCGAAATCATCAACAAGATTTACGGCTTCTTTCCATTGAGCAGCAAGCTCATCTCGGGATATCTCGACGAAGAGCAGCTGTATTGGAAGGTGAATTATCACTGGGAGTACCTGCTCGAAATGATCGAGCACAGTGAGAAGCTGCCGCTTGACGACAAGTTCACGAAGGCACTGCACGCGATCAAGAACGTGCTCGAATCGAACAAACCGGATCCGGCTCGCGGCTATCGTCTGTCGAACGTGCCGGGTCTGCCGAAGGACAAGTCGTCACATGCCGTGATCTTGGCGCGGCACAAGCTCGTCTCCCAATCGAAACGCGATTTCAAAAGAGTGGTAGAGGCAGCAGACTTGAAATCGAAGAGTAAGCGGTCGCCGAAAAGTTTCGGGCTCGCGTGCGCGCCGGTGGCCGCCCCGGGCAAGGGTAAACACAGTACCGGTTATGCGGTAGACATCAAAGGAAACAACGACGAGATCGCGCGGATCGCGCGGAACCTCGGAGCGTCACTCGTCTTCCCGGAAGACAGTCACGTCCACGTCGAGTTCAAAAACGGCGTCATCGTACCAGGAACGAGCAACGTCGGCGTTCAGCAGGGGCGGCAAGGCGCCGCGATGAAGGTTCAGTCAAACCAGCAGCACGCAATTCATCGATACCAGTAAGAGCGTCACGGGCGCGTGCCGGGCAGCCACATGGCGCTCGTGCCTGATGCCGTGAAGGTCACTTTGCCAGTTTCAGCGTCGATGACCTCGGGATTTGCACCTTCTGCCTCCGACGTGATCAGCAGATATCGGCCTCGTTGCGCGATGCGTAACGGCTCATTCCGGTTGGCCGCCAGTCGAATTGATGTCCGATCGGCAGCGAGCAGGTAGAGCGGCGGAACCGGATGATAGGTGTCCCCGAACGCCACGCCGAACACGAGGTCGCGTTTGACTTCCGGCAGCGACAGCCAGCGCCATTCGTCAGCTTGCGCATCGGCGGGAATCGCGCCGATGCGAGCTCGTAGTTCGGCAGTGGGCTCATCGTCACACAGCTGACTGCGACAGGTCGACGCTTCGAGCACAGAGAGTGCCGACCACCCACGCTCCCGACGCTCCTCATCGGCAACGTGATAGCCCGGAGTGCCCTCAGCCTCCCATGTCGTCTCGATCCTGCGGAGCTCACGCCATGCGTTGGAGTCGAGCTCGTGGATGATGGTGTAGTAGGGGGTGCCGTCCGGCGGCTCGATTGCTCCTCGAACCTCCTCGGATGGCCGCACGCGCATTTCAAGGGCCCGTAAGTGACCGCTGTTCACGTCGGTCCAGAATGCAACGAGTTGACCTGGAACTGCAGGCACGCGGCCAAGGCTCCGCGGCTGGCCCGGCGTCGTCCAATCGATTTGCCACAGTTCGTCGCCTTCACGGTACGTTAGGGCGTGTGTCGTATCGTCAGCGAAGAGGCCCGTCGGTTCTCCGGCGATCGTCGCAATCGTCGTGTGTTGGCCGGTTGCGGCCTGTACCACACGCCACTCAAACTGAGTGCCCATGGCGGTGGCGTAGACCATCGACGATGCCGTCGGCGAAGCGGACCCCGTATTCGAGTTCGGCGCGCTCGCTTGTCCACATGCCGCGCCAATGCCGGCGGCCAGAGCCGTCACGAGCAGGCACCGTCCCGATCGCAGTCGCGCATCGCTTGTCAGCGCGCGCAACCGGGACTGCATTTGTCGCACCATGGATGTCGGGATTTTACATGACGGCGTCCTGCATTCGGCGTCATGAGAAGACTTACCTCAGACGCCGAGCGCATTCTAGACTAAGCGCCGTGCACGAGGGACACGTATGGTGAAAGCGATCGCCAGGCTCGCGTTGGCTGGTTCCATCATTTTGGCGTCTGCATCGCAGGCACCCGCGCATCACAGTGCCGCCGCGTACGACACGGCGAAGGAAGTTCGGGTGACCGGCACGGTGCTGCAATACCGGTTCGCCAACCCACACGTCTACCTGACGCTTCAAGTGAAGAACGCTGATGGATCCACGACGAGGCTGGAAATCGAAGCCGGGGCTGCATCGGTCCTGAACGGACTGGGATTCACGAAAGACTCTGTCGCCGTTGGCGATGTGGTGACGGTCGTGGGCAATCCCGATCGCAAGAACGCCGGGTTCGTCCTCGGAAGGGATCTCTACAAGCGGGACGGCAGTTACGTTCCATTGAACATCGCGTCACACAGCGTGTACCAGGAAAAGACCGACACGGCGACCAGCATTGCCGGAACGTGGTTCGCTCCGCGCTCGGAGTTCACGGCGTACATGGGTGGCACGAGGCGATGGAACCTGACGGAGAAAGGCCGGGCCGCGGCGAGCGCCGTGATCTATTCAGGCGTGGTCGAGGATCCCGTCTACCTGACGCAGCCGGCGCAATGGTCGGGCAAATGGGAATATCGACCGACCATGCGCCACTCGAATCAGAAATGCGACGTCGAGGTTGCCCGCAGGTTTCTGCAACAGTGAGAGCCGCGTCGCGTCACAACGCCATCGGCTGCAATCCGTACGCGCGAGCGAGGTCGTTCATGCCTGTTCGCAGAACTCCCCACAGCCGTGCGGCCTCGGTTCCGTAGTTGCCGCGGACGATGGCCTGATTGATCTTCCGGCCGTCCTCGAGCATCTGCTCGACCTGAACGCGCGTCTCCTGCCATTTGTCAGTGGCGTCGAACTTCCGCCGCAGCCGGTTTGTCGATTTGTTCAAGTCACCGAGCGCATCGTCGAGCTCGTCCTTGCGCTCCTTCGCGACGTTCTTCTGCGTCTCTGTCGGCGCCCCGCGCTTCGCGCGTCGCGTATCGCCCTGCGGCGTCGTCGAGCCTTTCTCTTTCGCGTCTTTCGCGTTGTCGCCGCGCTTTTCGAGATAGTTGCGGAACTCGTCGACACCGTTCTCGACCTTCACGATGAGATCGGCGACGCGAGCCTTGGGCAGGGGCTGGGCTGCTGCTAACCCGATCGTGGCGCTTGCCATGACTGTCACGATCGCCAGACCCGGTTTATACATATCGAAGCGCATCATCATCGACCTCCGCCGTCAATCGTGGGTGAACGTCACGTACATCAGTCGCCCTTCTCGTTGAACCTGTAAAGTCACTGGCGATCCGGACGGGAGTCCGCGAACGGCGTCACTGAGCCCCTGCAGGGTCGAGACGTCCTTGCCGTTCACGCTGCGAATGACGTCCTGAGCCTGAAGGGGCACTTCGCTCGTCGTGCCCGCCGTGCGAGCGACGACGATGACGCCATACGGCGCTCTCAAGCCCTCCAATTTGGCTGCGATCTGGGAATCGATCTCGACGCCAAGCAGTCCGAGCTCGGGCACCAGATGCTTCTCCGGATCAACCATCTCGGACACTGAATCGAAGCTGCTGCGCTGTTCGACCGGCGCAATGCTGAGAGTCTGCTGGGTGCCGCCCCGCAGTACCACCATCTGCACGTTCTCGGTCGAGTCTCTGAGGCGGAAGTTGTAGTTCACCGTCGGGAGGTTCTCCGCCGGCTGACCATCGATGGAAATGAGGATGTCGCCGATCTTCAGCCCCGCCGTCTCCGCCGGACCGCCGGGCGCCACGTCAGAAACGATGAGGCCGTAGTCTCTGGGCAGCTTGAGCGCTTTCCCCATGTCGTGCGTAATGGTCTGGATGTTCATGCCGACGACCTGCCGGCGGAGCTGACCGTACTGTCTGAGCTGCCGGTACACCGTCCTCACCGTCGCGCTTGGAATCGCAAACCCGAGTCCTTCGTTGCCGCCTGACTGAGAGAAGATGAATGTGTTTACGCCGACGACTTCGCCGCGGATGTTGACCAGCGGGCCGCCAGAATTCCCGGGGTTGATTGGCGCATCGGTCTGCACGTAAATCAGCGGTGAATCGGGGTCGATCTGTCGCGCCACCGCAGAGACCAGTCCATGCGTCAGGCTGTTGCGCAAACCGATGGGGCTTCCGAACGCGAAGACGTTCTCACCCTGGTGGACCTGTGAGTAAGTGGCCAGCGGCAAGGCAGGCAGCTTCTGGCCGTCCACTTTCAACAGCGCCAGATCCAATTCGGTCGTAATGCCGACGATCCGCGCCGGGAACTCGTACGTCCTCCCCGACAGCGCCGTCGCGAGTGTTCCATCCGCGTTCTCGGCAGGCATCACGATGAGGACGCGGCGCGCGCCGTTGACGACGTGGGCGTTCGTGATGATGTAGCCCTCCGCATCGATCACAAACCCCGACCCGGTCGAGCTCTGCTTTCCGATGACGACGTTGGCATCGCTGCTGCCAGATTCCTCACGCGTACTGCCGTAGCTGCTCACCAGGATCTGCACGACGCTCGGCCACACCTTCCTGGTCAGCGCGTCCATTGCCTCGTTCATCCGCGCCAAGGGATCCTGCGATGGGGCTGGTTTCTGTCCCGCGTACGCCGGGGCTGTCGTCATGAGAACGAGCATTGGCAGGATGGGACACAGCCTTCGAAATCGAGTCTGGCGGGGGAATCGTGTCATCACGCTGCCCTTCTCTCTGTCCACTGACGCGCACATCGGGTCGCAGGCCACCACATGTCGTGGGTGTGGTGGTTCTGGTGGTTGATTACCGGAATGAATTCTCTCATCGATTTATCACTGCCGCTGTTTCAGGCACAGGCCGTGCCGTTGAGAAAGCCCCTTGGGCAGACTGAACGTGATTCAGACGCGCATCGCACGCTCGTGCAGCGTGCTCAACGCCTGCCAGGCAGCGGCGACCGCGCCTTCCATCCAGTCGGGAGACGAATCGGGCGCCGTTGCGGCGGAGCCGATGATGACGCGGTTGTCGATTGTCGAGAGTTGCGCCCGGCGCGGAGCCGTGACGCCGGCCGCATAGCCACCCTGGCTGTACTTCACATTGCGCCACCACACGGCGAACGCACTTTCGAACTCCTGTCGGATTTGCGGATGGACTTTGCTCGCGTGCGTCAGCACATGCTCGATGCGTTCCCTGATCGGGCGCTCGAGCAGGTCGCCTACAGGCTGGTTGGCGTAGAGACCCAGCAACACTCCTTTGCGCGAGAAGTAATCGTTGGATGGATACGAGAACTCGCCCAGTGGAAGGTTGGAGTAGAGATGCCCTCCAAAGATCTGATCGTCCTCCTCCCAGAAGCGGCGCTTCATCGCGAGCCCGATCTTCGCGCTGTTGCTGTAGGTGACGGATTTCGCGGCCGCCATCAGCTCGGACGACAGGTTGATGTCGACGCCAGGCAGCACCGACAGCGGCAGGCAGACGACGACGAAATCGGCACTCAACTCGCGGCGCCTGCCGGTTCTTGTGTCGTTGCAGACGACTTTCACACCCGTATCTGATTGATGGACGGACTGGACCTCCGCATTGAAGGTGATGCGGGCAGCACCGATCGCTCGTTCGAACCCCTTGGGAAACTGGTCCATGCCGCCCACCGGTTGAAACATCGGCGCGGCGGTCGTTCCGGTCGTCGCCGGCACCGATCGCATCCGCTGGCTGAAACCAGACCGTAGCAGGGCGGCAAAATCGTGCGGCGTGCCAGGTCCGCGAATGGCGAACGCCTTGTATCGGCGGTCGCTGCTATCGAGATAGCCTTGCGCCACGAGGTAAGTCAGGAATCGCTGTTTGTCTTCAGCGGTCAGCGGCAGATCGAGTTGCCGCTGGTCGAGCGCCTTCACGAGCAGCTCGTTGGTGTAGCCGATCATGTCGGCTTTGACCTCGCGAAGGCGCACGCGCTTCCCGGCGAGCGGACCGACCTCCTGTCCTTCGTAATAGAAGTAGGCGTTCTCGGCCTCGTTGATGAAGATCTCGATCGCGACGCCCAGCTCGCGGCAGTAGTTCAGGACACCGGTATGCGTGTATGGGATCCGCCACGCACCGACGTTCACGTACAGGCCGGCGTCGAAGTTGCAGACCTGCCGCTCACCGCCAATCTCGGTGTGGTCGGTGCCGCGACGCACGGTCCACGCCAGGCCACCGACGCGATCGCGCGCTTCGAGGACGTGATAGTCGTAGCCCAGTTTGCCGAGCTCGTACGCGATGACCAGGCCTGACACGCCAGCGCCGAGCACGAGCACTTTGCCATGAGCGGGCCGGCCTGAAAGCGCGGGGCGCTGACCGGCCGCGCCGGCCATCAGCTCCCACGATGTCATCGCGCACATGACAAGGGAGGTGCCTCCGACGAGGCCGAGTTCCTCGATGAAGCGTCGTCGGGTCAAGGTCACCGGCGTGACGTTCGGGATTGTCAGCATGTCGACGCTCTCGGACGGTGGACTGGCCTAGTCTACGACTTGGTCGACTCGCGGTTTCCGCGATACAGTTCAGCGGGGCTGGGATGCGCTTCGATGGACACGTCAAGATAACGCTGCAGGCGCTCGACATTCTCACGAATCTTTCGAAGCGCAAGGACGTGCTGTGGTCCGCTCCCGCGAAGAAAGTCACATTTCCTGTGCTATAAATCGTCGTTTTCTCGTCACAGACAGGGGCCTGTACTGAAATGATCAAAGTGATCGACATCGAGAGCCGGAATAGAATCCCCGTTGCAGAAGGACATGTCAGGAAGGTTCTTGGACCTGCCGAAGAGGGAACGAGGGTTCAGATCGCGGTTGAGAACGTGGACCCGGGCAAGACGTGTCGCCTTGCCCCCAGCGATCACACGCAAGTCGCGTACATCCTCGAAGGGAAGGACGCGAAAGTATCGTTTACGATCGCGCGGAAAAGCGGCGAGCAGATCGCCCAGCGCCGCTCCGGCATCTACCTGGAACCAGGTGAGGACGCCGGCATTACGGCATCTGCGACTCCGCTAGTCCTCCTGCTCGTGTCCGTCCCCAAGCACACTGGCAAGCCCATCGGCGGCGACACCCGAGCCGCCGGTTATGTCTTCGAAGAAGCACAACTCCGATCGCTCGTCGATGAGAAGCAGTTCCGTGAACGCACATTCTGGGTCAACAAGGAAACCGGCCTCTCGGGCTCCTGGGATCTGCAGATCGGACGCATGGCGTACGCGCCGCACGCGCATTCACCGCGTCACGTGCACCATCCGTCGAAGACCAGTCCGGTCATTCCAGAGCACTTCTATTTCATCGAGACAGGCACCGGCGAAGTGAAGCACGATACCGGGACTTTGCCAGTAGGGCCCGGAAGCCTCGTGCTCATCCCCTCTGGTGAATGGCATCAGCTGATCGCGTCTGATACTGGTTTCGACTACATCGAGTTCCAGGCGCCCTTCGACTTCGTCACGACGATGGACCACGATCCTCTCGGCAAGAACTGGTACATCAAGGGCACCGACGACGGGACCGGCAAGCCGAAGCTCTGGGTGCAGAGCTAGCCTGAAACGACTGCCTCTGCCAGCTGATAGCCCATTACCCGCTGCTGCCGTCGCATCAACTCCGGCGACATCTGTTGGCCTCCGGGCTGCGCTTGTGCTGACTCGCGCGCGCGTGCCGCCATGCGAGCCATCGCGGCCGCGATCGCCTGAGCGCCAACCTGTGTGCCGTCGGATTTGGTCAGGAATCGCTTGCTCGATTCCTCGCCTCCAACGGGAAACGCCTCGCGCAGCTCGAGACCGAATTCGCGCAGGAAGTCGCGTTCGCCTTCCTCTGGAAGGCCAAATACCCACGGCTCGTCTTTGATCAGATCGAGAAAGCGCTGGACGAACGGCTTCTGCGCTTCCGGAATGTTGGCCATGTCGATCTTGGCGAGCCTGTCGATCATCGCGCGATAGACGAAATCGAAGACGATGCCGCTGCCTGGTGGATGCGCCCCCACGAATCGGAACGTAGCGCGGGCAGCATCTTCCGGCAGGTACATCGTCACGCCTTCCAGGATGAAGAATGTCCGCTGCGCCGGGTCGTAGCCGTGCCGCCTCAGCACCTCGGGAAGGTCTTCGTGCTGAAAGTCGATCGGCACGTAGGTCAGATTCGCAGGCGGTGTGCCCACGGCATCGTGGACGCGCTGCTTCTTGAGCTCCTGTGTCGCAGGACGATCGACCTCGAAAATTCTCGCTTGCGCCAACAGTTCCTGGCAGCGGTAGGCGTGGGTGTCGAACCCCGCGCCCAGGACGATGACCTGCGTCGCGCCATCGGCAATCGCACGCGCCAGACCTTCATCGATGAAACGGGTCCGGATAGTCATCATGCGGACGTTGCTGACGACCTCGACGTCCGTCATCGCCTGGTCATAGCCGAGACTCAGCGCGCGGACCGCCGGGTGATCGACATCGAGCGTCTTGGGATCGCCGAGGAGTTTTTCGGCCAGGTAGTCAGGATTTCGGGCGACGGGATCCGGTTCACGGGCGCCCACGGCACGGCCCGCGGCAACGAAGATGGAGGTTCTCGAGACCTTTGACGAGGGTTGGCTCACTGGGTCAGCCTCCTCGATTCAATGTTACCGGCGGAACACGATACTGGCGCAGCCCTTCACGGTAGCTCGGAAACATCGGTGCCCACCCGAGGTCCGCTCGCGCCCGTGCGTTCGACAGCCGGACTTGCAGCGTGAGGAGTCGTGCCACGTAGGGCGCAGCCATTCGCAGCAGCCATGCCGGAACTGTCCACGGCGGCGGCGCCCCGGCAACGTTCGCCAGTTCCGTCACCATTCCGCTGAAGCTGGTTGGATGATCGTCGACGATGTCATACACGCTGCCGGATGTGCCGCGGTCGAGGGCCGCAACGGTTGCGGCCACCGCATCGTCGAGGTGGATATATGGGAGTTGGCCGCGATCATTCCGAACGCGCGGCACTCGCCGCTTGCGAACGCGGGCGATCAAATCGTCGGTCGCTGGATTGCCCGGCCCGTAGAACAGCCCGTATCGCAGGACGACGCCTTCGATGTCCCGGCGATGGGCTGCATCGAGCACTTGGGATTCCATGGATCGCACCGCTGCGGCCGCGCGATTCAGGTCGGCATTCGAGGTCTGCTGCGGACCCGCCCCCGTCAACGCGAACGATCCGACGACGATTCGCTGCGCGCCGGCGGCGATTGCCGCGCGAAGAAGGTTGCGCGTGCCCTCATCCCGTAATTTGTTGGTCGGCTCGAGTTCCTGCGCCGAACGCGGGCCGGCTTTGGGGAGCGCCGTCAGTTCATGCACGACATGGGTTGGGGCGGCTTCGCGGACCGCCTTGTCGAGAGCCGCGGCATCGAGTGCGTCCACGACGACGGGGGAGGCACCAAGCCCGCGAATCAGCGACTGTTTATCAGAAGAGCGCGTCGTCGCGAACACGAGGTGGTTGCGCGCCACGAGCGCGCGAACCAGCGGCACGCCGATCGTGCCGGTCCCGCCTGCGACGAAGACCCTCATGGCGCCCTCCTATCACCTTGCGTTGAGCGCGCGCCGCGCCGTAAGCCCGAGTATCGCGCCCGCTGCTTCGGTAAGCGCGAGCAGGATCGCGGTCGAGACAAAGAGGGCCCGCCACTGTGCGGTGACACGATTGACATGGTCAGGGCTCGCTATCACGAAGTGGTTGATCAGGCCGAAGAGCAGGGACGCTGACATCGCGATGCCGATCAGCCGCGCACCCGCGAGCGGGTTCGTCCACATCCAGGCCAGGCCGATCAACGGCGCAGCCTGAATGACGACGACGACGAAGGCGAGAGAAAGCCAACCCAGGGGCACGGCCGCCGCGTTGTGTGCCCAGCCGTGCGCCAGCGTGACGACCAGGTGCAATACCACTACAACTGCGAGAGCGAGCTGTTGTCTACCCATGTCCATACCGTTGAGACGACCGAGCGGCCTGGGATGTGACACGTTATTCGCCGACAGATGGCCAGCCCCTCAGTTATTGGCTTCGCCGGTCGTGCCTTACGTTATGGCTGGTTGGAGGACCAGCTGATGGTGCGGATTCGCCAGTCGCCGGTATCGCGCGTGAGCACCATCAACTGCGTGTTGATGTACTTCTCGGGGTTACCTTCGTCGTACTCCGCGGTGGAGATGACCCAGGCCGTGTCGCGGCCGTCGAATGTCACGCGCAGCGGGCCACGCATGGCCTTGACCTTGCTCTCGAACTCGATATCCGCCGGGAGATGGTTCGCTTCGTATTCAGCCCTGGTTTCGATCCTTCCGGATTCCACGAATACGGCGTCGGGGGCAATGAGCTTCATCGCCGCCGCTTCATCGCCAGCACTGATGGCCCCGTAGAAGGTGTCCACCACCGCTTTGACATCCTCTTCCCGTGGCGGTGCCGGCTTTGGCGCGCACGCAGACAGCCAGGTGACGCACGCGAGGCACGCGGCGAGCCCGTAGCGGCAGACTCGTGAAGCGGTCATGAGAGGCAATGAGTCTAGATCACTGCATGGAAATTTTGAAATGTAACCCTTAAGAGAAGAATATGCGGGGCGCCCCGTCGCCCCGCACCGGGTGTTTTTCAGCACGCCGTTAGAACGTGAACTCCGCCGTGATGCGCGCCAGTCGGCCTGTCAGCACCGAGTTCGGCAGGAGCCACGGCCCTCCCGGGACGAACACGTTGTTGTACGTGAGGATCGCGCTCGAGTTGAGGACGTTGTAAATATCGGCGCCGATCGTCGTTCTCGAGTCGCCGAACCGCAGGATCTTGGCGAGCCGGAAATCGAGTTGATTGAGTCGATCGCCATACATCGATCCGGGCGCGACCAGGTTGATTGTCACATTTGTCACATTTCCCGAGGGGAGACGCCCGAGCGACTGGGCGACGACCGCCGCCGGCACGGCGTAGTTCGCCGAGAGCATCGCTCCCGGTTTGCTCTGGAACACACCGCTGACCTGCACTTCGACTTTCGGGATCGTGTAGGTGCCCAGGCCACGGAACTGGGTGAGGATGCCGTAGCCGACGTGGCAGTACGGACTGGTCGTGCTGACATTCGAGCCGACGAGGCCGGCGCCGATGCCGACGTTCAACTCCGGCAAGCTTGCCCGGACGTCGCAGTTGTCGGCCACGTTCTGGCCGGTGCTCGTCCCGCCCTGCACGGTGAGTCCCCATCCTGTCCGCGCATTCAACGTGACGTCGACGCCATTGAAGTACTGATACCACTTGCCGTACGCCTGCGAATCGGTCACGAGGTTGTTGATTTGACCTGACAGCGACGGCACGACGTCGTAGAGGCCCGAGATGACGTAGCCGCCGCCGTCGGGCAATCGCGAATCAACGGGTGCGGTGATGCTGTATGGCGTGTAGTCGGAAGACCTCGTCAGCAGATTGTCGTTCAGCGTGAAACCGTTGAACCACCGGCGATGGTAGGCGACCTCGATCGACATGCGCGGGAGAATCTGCTGCTGCACGGACACGCCAAGGCTCCAATCCGAGGCGCGGACGCCCCAGCCAGCCAATAAATCGGGATCATAGTTGTCGCTGAGGACCGGCTGACCGAAGTTCACGTTCGACATCTGACCGCAGAAGTCGCCACCACTGCTGCGCCGATCGTTGGCGAGAGGATTCAGCAGGTCGCAGTCGGCTTGGAAGTTCGAGTTCGCGTCGATCCAGGTTCGTGTCACGCCGGCCGTTCCGAACTGGCTGGTCGAGCGTGGCATCCGCAGAATCGGATTCGTGTTGATGTAATTGAGCTGCACGCCGACGCCCTCGAGGTACTTCCCGAGGTTGAACTTGAGCGCCGTCTTGCCGTTTCCGAACACGTCGTAGGCCACTCCCATCCGGGGTGTGATGTCCTTGTACGCATCAACGCCCGGCGTCTCGGGGAATGTGATCGCGGCCGGCAGGAACCGTGACGGTCCCACCGTCTGCTCGGGAAACCAGCTGCTCGCTCGATCGAACCTGAGCGCTCCCTGTAACGTGAGCCGGCGATGGGTCCACTGCTCCTGGACGAAGAGCGCGTGCCACCCGGCACGTGAGCGATCGATCCACGGTGAGATCGACTGAGTGAGCTGATTCGGCACGCCGTTGTTCAGTCGGTAAGTCAGGTTCTCGTTGTTGGTGTACCAGTTTCGATCGCTCGTCAGGTAGGTTCCCTGGTAACCGACCTTCATGCTGTGCGCGCCGGTGACATACGCGGCCGAGGCGCGCCAGTTGTACGACCCGCTCAAGTTGTCGCCCCAGTCTTGTGAACGGTAATTCATGCCCGGAACGTTGCCGTTGGCCGCGCAGCCGCTCGCGCACTGTTCGACCGCGCGAATCATGTCGCGCGTCACGTTGCCGGGACGCTCGGGATTGCCGGCTCCGTAATACGTCCCGCCATAGCCGGCATCCAGCAGCAAGCGGTTCGTGCGCGGCGACGACCAGGTGAGCTGATTCACCCGCATCGGGAGGACGGACTGCACGCCAATCGCCTCCGGCGACACTCGCAGCGGATCGGTGATGCCCTGCGTCATCCCCTCGCACTTCCTGCAGATCCATTGTTCGTCCCAGAACGCGGCGATCTTGTTGCGAGGGCTCGCTTGCCACGTGACGCGGCCACTGATGTTTTCCCACGTCCGATCCGAATACGCCGGCTGACTCGGATCCGGGTCGTAGGTCCATTTCGTGGCGTCACCCGCATTCCGGTTGTAAAAGATGTTCGCGATCGTTCTCGTGTTGCCCTGCGTGCGCGCATTCACGAAGAACCAGACGCGATCCTTCCGGATCGGTCCGCCGAACGCGGCGTTGAGGTCATACACTTTCGTGTACGGCGTGGGCGCCGCGAGGCCGGCATCCTTGATCTCTTGAGTAAAATTGTCGGACTGCAGTTTCTCCCCGGTGCCGCTGAAGTACACGGCGCCCTCGATGTTGTTGCCACCGGTCTTCGGCACGACGTTCATCACCAACCCCGCGTTCTCCGACTCGCCGAGGCCCCCGGAGGTGGTGAATGTGACTTCCTGCGAGTTGCCGATGTCGGCGACGTACTGTGGCGGTTGATTCCCGCCCACCGGATTTCCGATGTTGAGCCCATCGATCGTCATGCGGCCTTCGTTGTTGCGGCCGCCATGAATCGGAAACTGCGTCGTCGCGGTCCCCGTCACGGTGTCGTTCAGGTTCGTGACCACGCCAGGAACGACCACGACCAGCGCGTTGTAGCTGCGCACGCTCGGGATCGATTGGAGGACATCGCTCTTGAGGGTGACCTCGCGTCGCGCGCTTTGCACGTCGACGACCGGGCTTTCGCCGGACACCACGACCGTTTCGCTCAGCTCGCCGACCTTCAGCTCGGCAGCAATCGTTGCGGTGAAGGAACCAGTCAGCTCGACACCTTCGCGCTTGAATGTGTTGAACCCCGGCAGTGTGAACGTGACGGTATAGGTCCCCGGCCGGAGATCTTCGACGCGGAATTGGCCGGTGCCGTCTGTGACGGCGGCGCGAAACTTCTCGATGAGAACCGGGCTGGTTGCCTCGACGGTGACCCCGGGCAGCACTGACCCGGATGAGTCTCGAACAGTCCCTGCGATCACCGCTTGCGACAGGGCCGTCGCCGGAAGGAGGAGGATCCACGTTACGACGGTCAGCGTCTGCACGGCTACACGCATTTGCCACCTCACTCTCCAACACTACAAAGCAGGTTCGACGAGACGAGGCCACGTGCGCGGCTGATGTCAGCCGGGACGGCTAGCTGGTGTTCATGGCAGTGCCTTTATACTCCCAGCGGATCCCAATCAGTCGATGAAAATCTGTTTTCGGGCTTACGCGGCGGGGAAGCGGCCGCGACATCTCGCGGCGTCGACATGCGCGGTCCTTGTCGCCTTGCTTTCGGCGGCGTGCGCGACGCCACTGCGAAAACCAGTAACCGTCGCGCCGGCTGTGGTAGCCGCAGACAAGCCGGCGGCACCGCGCATCGTCGGCCGGCCATCCGTTGGTGTGGCGTTCGGCGGTGGCAGCGCCCGCGGACTCGCGCACGTCGGTGTCATTCGCTGGTTCGAGGAACACCGGATTCCGATCGATCTGGCAGCGGGCACCAGCATGGGCGGCCTCATCGGTGGCGCGTTCGCCTCAGGTATGAACGCGGACGAAATCACCCGGATGCTCGATTCGATCAACTGGGACGAGATGTTCGGTACCACCGTCTTCAAGTACAAGAACATCCGACGCAAGGCAGACGCGCGCGACTATCCGTCGAGGCTGGAGTTCGGCCTCAAGGGTGGCATCGTCGCTCCGACCGCCTTGAACAACGGGCAGCAAGTCGAATTGCTTCTGGCCGGCATCGCCGCGTCGTGGTTCGACCTCAAGACCTTCGACGAGTTGCCGACGCCATTTCGATGCGTTGCCGTCGACCTCGTCAGTGCCAGTGAGGTCGTACTCGATCGGGGATCCCTCGCGCAGGCGATGCGGGCCACGATGTCGCTGCCGCTGATCTTTCCGCCGGTGGAAGCGGATGGGCGCGTGCTGGTGGACGGCGGCGTCATGAATAATGTGCCGGCCAACATCGTGCGCGCGATGGGTGCCGATCGAGTGGTCGCGATCAGTGTGGGCGATCTCGCCGACCAGGAGGCGCTCGCGTACACCCTGACCGGCCTGGCCGGCGCGACGCTCGACGCTGTGATGCGGGCGTCGAGCAAAGAAGCGCTCCGATCCGCCGATGTCGTCATCAACGTCCCACTGAAGAAGTACGGGTCGCTTGACTGGCGCCGCAGCGCCGATCTCAGTCGCGAGGGCTACGATGCGGCGGAGGCGATGCGTGATCAACTGCTGCCGCTGGCCGTCAGCGAGGACGCGTACGAACGATGGCGTCAGGATCGGCAAAGCCGGCGCCGCGCCGAGTTGCCGCGACCAACATTCGTGCGGGTCGAGGGTTTCGAAGCTGCCGACACACGTCGCCTGACGACGGCCTTTTCGCGCTACGTCAACGCGGATGTTGATATCAAGGCGCTCGAGAGAGAGATCACCGAAGTACTCGGCCTCGACCGCTACGAGGCGATTAATTGGAGATTGACGCTCGACGATGCGGGACGTCCCGGCTTGTTGATCGTCGGGCGGCCAAAACCCTATGCGCCACCGTTCATGATGTTGGGGCTCAATCTCGAGAACACCACATCGAGCGACTTTCAGATCTCACTGACCGCCCGCTACCTCAATTACGGGCTCGTGACGTCAGGGTCGGAGATTCGGATTGACGGTACGCTCGGATCCAATCCTGCCGCGGGGATCGAGCTATATCAGCCGGTCGCATCCTCTCGGTTCTTCGTGGCCCCGTACGCGGGCGTTCTCGATCGGAGCGAGCGCACCGTATCTGACGATCAGATCGTCGCGCGCTACAGCGTATTGACCTCACGTGTCGGGCTCGATGGCGGGGTGAATCTCGCGCGCGAAAGCGACATCCGCGTTGGCGCCTATTGGGGCAATGTGAATGCGAGTGTGGAGGTAGGAGACCCCGGTCTGCCGGAATTAAAAGGCAGCGAAACCGGCGCCATTCTCCGGTGGCGCTACGACGGTCAAGACAGCCCCGTCGTGCCAACCCGTGGCGTGGCGGCCTTCGCCAGATTGGAGCAGGTGTTCAACGGGCCCGATGCGGTCCTCGGTGAGGAGACGATTCCGCTGAATGGACGGGTCACGCAGTTCGAGGTCAAAGCGAACCAGTTCTACAGCCTCGGGGACCGCAATCGTGTCTTCGTGGGCGCGGGCCTGGGAACGTCGTTCAACGGAACCGCATTGCCAACCAACGTGTTCACCATTGGCGGGCCGTTGAGGCTGGGCGCGTATCGATCGGGTGAACTGCGCGGGCAGCACTACTACGCCGCGACGGCTGGCTATCTGCGCCGGGTCGCACGCCTTCCCGACTTCATGGGTGGTCCCGTATTCGCCGGCGGCTGGTTGGATCAGGGTGACGCCTTCGACGACTGGGCTCAGGCCAAGTGGCGCGTCAATCCAGGATTCGGCGTCGTCATGGACACGCTGATCGGTCCGGTCATCCTGGCAGGTTCGGCCGGGTTCGATGGGCGCTGGAGGACGTACGTGGGCATTGGACGTATCTTCCGCTGACGTGACGAACAGGGTGACGGCGACACGTCTGAGCGCGGTGACACTGGCGGCGCTGTTGTTGATCCTTGCAGTGCTGTGGCTGCGGACTTCTCCAGGTCCTGACACGTCAACGATTGCGCAGGACGAGCGTCGCGCGATCCTGCCGATGGGGTCGCCGTCAGATTTCTTCACGCCTCACGCAGTTGGCGATCCGGTTGCCGAGAGGAGGCGGCCGGAGATTGCTCACGTGCAGGTCGTGGACCTTGATCGTGATGGACTCCCAGACATCCTTGTCTGCGATGTGGTCCGGAGTCAGGTGACGTGGATTCGCCAGTTTCCACGAGGGATGTTCACCGAAATGCCGGTCGGTGATCCGATTCCCGCGCCCGCACATGTCGAGGCGATCGATTTCGATCGCGATGGCGATCTCGATCTCGTGGTCGCCGGTCTCGGTGTGCTCGCGCCAAGCAACAATCGTGTCGGCTCGGTGGTCGTCCTCGAGAACACGGGCCGGCAGCAGTTCATCAACCACGTGATCGCCGATCGCATTGCCCGGGTCGCCGATGTGCAACCGGGGGATCTCGATGGCGACGGCGATCTGGACTTTGCCGTAGCCGGTTTCGGGTACGACGCAGGCGACACGAGCTGGCTCGAGAACAAAGGCAGCTGGATGTTCGAGCAGCACGTGCTCCTTCGTCTGTCAGGTCCTATCAACGCCGTCGTCGCCGACATCAACCAGGATGGCCACCCGGATGTCCTGTCGCTGGTCAGTCAGGAGTGGGAGGAAATCTGGGTGTTCCTCAACGATGGACGAGGTCGATTCACGTCACAGATGATGTGGGGATCGAGTAACCCTGACTTCGGATCGAGCTGGATGTCGGTTGTCGACCTGGATCGCGACAACGACCTGGATGTTCTCTTCAGCAATGGTGACGCGTTCGACTATGCACCAGCGAACAGCCGGCCATGGCACGGCGTACAGTGGCTCGAGAACAAGGGGAAGATGCAATTCGAGTTTCATCGCCTCGCGGACTTGCCCGGTGCTTCGAGTCCACAGGCCGCCGACGTCGACGGCGACGGCGACCTCGACGTCGTGGTGGTCAGCGCCTACAACAACTGGGACGATCCCTCGGCGATGAGCCTGGTCTGGCTCGAGAACAACGGACAGCTGCAGTTCGCGATGCACCGCATCGCCTCGTCACCGACGCACCTGATCACCTTGGCCACAGGCGACCTCGACGGTGACGGGACGATAGATCTCGTCACAGGCGGCATGCATATCAGCCGTCCGTACGATCGGTTGTCGCGAGTCACAGTATGGAGCAATCACACGCAGTAGAGGCGGGCTCAGACCCGCCTTGATGCGGGATGAAGGTGTGACGAGTAGATGAAGAAATCGTGGCGCGTCTGGCTCGTCGCGATCACAGGACTTCTGATCGTCTTTGCGCTCGTTCACCTGAGGCGCCAGTCTGCTGCCGCGCGTTTGCCGCCGCTACCTGATCTGGCGGCTCACCCGAAAGCCATTGGTGAGCATCTGCGCGAACGCGACGCCGCGGCACATGCGTCGCCAACGTCAGCGTCGATCGTCGGTGCCCTCTGCGTTGCATACCATGCCGACTTGATTTACGACCTCGCCGAACGTTGCTATGTCGCGGCGGAGAAGCTGGATTCCTCCGATTGGCAGTGGACTTACTACCGAGCGCTGGCAGAAAGCGAACGCGGTAGCGGCAACGCGCTCGCGAACGGCATGCGCAGGGTCGTCGAGCTTGCGCCGGATTTCGGTCCAGCATGGTTGAGGCTCGGTGAGGCGGAATTCAAAGAGGGGCGACACGAGGCGGCAGCGGATGCGTGGCGTCGAGCCCAATCGTCGCGCGAGCCCGATCGCACGCCACCGCCCGGCACTCCAATCCACGTCGCCAGTGTTCAGCTATCCAGCTACGCCGCGCTCGGCCTTGCTCGTGTGGCCCTGGCACGCGGCGACGCCGATGCCTCGGGCGAGATTCTCGAGAAAATCACGTCGGCCACGGCGGGGTTCGGGCCGGCGTTCCGCCTGCTTGGTGAAACTTATACACGGCTGGGTCGCGATGCGGACGCCCTGCGTGTCACGTCGCATGCGGATCGTCAATCAGCATATGCGCCCTATGCCGACCCGATGGTCGATCGACTCGCGAGAGAATCACGGAGCAGTACGTTTCTGCTCCAGCAAGCCGCCGCCACGGATCTCACCGACAACGGACCCTGGAAAGAGTTCCTGCTCAGGCGCGCCATCGAGTTCGATCCATCGAACCCCGCTGTCGTCTACGAGCTGGGCACACTGCTGCGTAACCTCAGGCGTGACGCCGACGCGCTCGAGTTGTTTCTCCGCCACGAGCAGCTGGTGCCCGACGACTATCAAGGCCTCGGTCAGATTGGCAGTTGTCTGGGAGATCTCGGACGCTACACCGAGGCCGAATCGTATTTGCGGCGAGCGCTCCAACTCGCCGACGATGCGATCACGCATTATGACCTCGCCGTCGTGCTGACACGGATGGGCCGCGTGAAGGAGGCAGTGAGCGAGTACGAACGCGCCCTCGAACGCAATCCGGCGCACGTGAAGGCGCGAACCAATCTGGCGGTGAATCTCGTCAACCTCGGCCAGCTCGAGCGCGCGTCGCGTGAACTCACGCGCGTGCTCGCGATCGATCCCGGGAACGCCAGCGCGCACACCAATCTCGGACTGGTGTTCGCTCAGCAGGGGCAGGTCGAACAGGCGGTACGTGAACTCCGCGAGGCGCTGCGAATCGATCCGATGCAGGTGCAGGCGCGGACCGCATTGGAAGTGCTGGAAAAATAGTTTGATCCCAAACTCATCGCTGGTGCCACTGCTACCGGCTGTAGTTGTATCAATGGTGACAGTGTCGTCGGCAATTACTTCCCGATGAGACTCTGAACTGCTATCCGTCGTCAGGTGAGGCGGCAAGTCCGATTCGGCCACAGACTTGCACGGTGGCGCGCGGCTCCCAAGCTCTCCCATAAGTCTGAACTAAATCAAATCCAATCCCCCGGCGGCGTGGTGGAGGTGTGCTCGAAAACAACGGCGAGCATGCCTGTTTCGCGCCAGGTGAGGAGGAGTCTATGAAGACAGGCACGTCATCGATGGCACAAGTGTCACTCGGAATCGGGATCGTGGCGCTGATCTCGGTGCTTCACATACAGATCGCGTCAACCGCCAGCGGTGTCGCCGTCGACCCGGGCGTGCGTGGTGGCGCCGCCAATGCGGGGACTCCATTCGCCGATCTGTCGCCGTCGGAGCGCACGTACTTCGACGCAGGGAAGGAGGACTTCGAAGAAGCCGACGACATTCCAGAAGGACTCGGGCCTCGAATGAATCTCGACAGCTGCGGTGGGTGCCACAGTCAGCCGGCGATCGGAGGCAGCAGTCCCGCAATCAATCCGCAGATCGAGTTCGCCAGCAAGGACGGCGGCGATGATAAAGTCCCGCCGTTCTTATCCCTGAACGGCCCGGTGCGGGAAGCGCGGTTCGTGCGGAATCCTGACGGCAGTCCCGATGGTGGTGTGCATGCGCTTTTCACTATCACCGGCCGTGCTCAATCAGGTCCGTGCAAGCTGGAACAGCCGGATTTCGCGGCCGAAATGTCGCGGGGGAACGTCATCTTCAGGATTCCGACGCCGACCTTTGGTGCCGGGCTCATGGAGATGATTCCTGATTCGGCCATCCTGGCAAACCGAAGCGCGGATTCGGGCACCAAGGCGGCGCTCGGCATCCGAGGCCGCGCGAACTTCATTCTCCCCGGTCACACCGTCTCGGGCCAGACGAACAACAATGGCAACGATGGAACTGTGGCCCGGTTCGGATGGAAGGCCCAGAACAAATCGTTACTCGTCTTCTCAGGCGAGGCGTATAACGTGGAGATGGGAATCACCAACGACCTGTTCTATACGGAGCGGGACGAAGATTACCACTGCGACAGCGTAGACAATCCGAACAGCATCACCGATCCGGACGCGGCGACGGCGGTCGACGCGATCAGCGCAATCGAAAAGTTCACGTTCTTCATGCGCTTCCTCTCGCCGCCCACGCCGTCCGCCACGACGCCCGGCGGTGCCACATCGATCTCAAGCGGTAAGGCGCTCTTCAGTGCCGTGGGATGTGTGCAGTGCCACACCCCGTCGTTCACGACCGGAAAGTCTGCGGTCGCTGCATTGCGTAACAAGCCGGTCCCACTCTATTCGGACCTGCTGGTGCACAACATGGGCACCGGGCTGGCCGACGGTGTCAGCCAGGGTGAAGCCGGCGGCCAGGATTTTCGAAGCGCGCCGCTCTGGGGACTCGGAAAGCGCGTCTTCTTCTTGCATGATGGGCGCACGTCGAATCTGATCGAGGCCATCCGCGCACACTCGAGCTCCGGGTCAGAGGCCAACGGCAGCGTCGGGATGTATAACGCGTTGAGCGAAGCGCAAAAGCAGGACCTGCTGAATTTCCTGCGATCACTGTAGTTGTAAAAGGCGGCGTAGCGGCGGGCCTGAAGACCCGCCGCTACTTGATTCAGTCCAGGGTCATGTCGCGGTGAAGGTCTCGCGTGTAATCTCGAACAGGGCATTGTGACCGCGGCGCTCGTCTGCCTCGAGCCCGAGATAGGACGCGCCGATGTTCTCGAGTGCCCGCTGCGACCGACGGTTGAGCGGGCCGACGCGAAAGATCACGCGGCGGACGAAGCGGAATGCGTGCGCGAGCATCAGGCGTTTCATCTCGCCGTTGTAGCGTCCACCCCAATGCGATCGTGCGAGGAACGTCCATCCAATCTCGATCTCGCTCTTCGTCTCGTCGTACTCGGCGAAGCGCGATGATCCGATCACCCGCCCGTCTTTCCGGTCGACGATGATGAATGCGCCGCCTGATTCCATGCCGCCGCGAAAGAACTGGCGGAAGACAGGCTCGGTGCAGCGATCGCGTTGTGGATGCTGCTCCCAGATAAGCGGGTCTGAGGCGACCGCGAAGAGTGTCGGGAAGTCCTCCTCGCGGAGGGGCCGCAACTCGACGAGTTCGCCAATCAGGACGGGCTGAAGCTCGAAAGGCATATCAGTTTCATGTTCAGGTTACCGGAAGACCTCGGGTCTTGCGGGAGAGCAGGGCAATGTATGATCGCGGACCGGTGCGCGCATCCGCGAGGAGAATCCGAGCATGAGAGTGAAGTGGTTCCTGGCTGTGTTCACGTTCGCTGCGCTGGCAGCGCTTACGGCGTGGACCACGCTCGATCCGGTTGCGACCGGTATCTTCGCGCAGGCGAACCCGGCTCCGGCCGGACAAGGTGGCCGTGCCGCGGTCCCGCCCGGTGCTCCGGGTGGCGGACGTGGACGCGGTGCTCCGCCTCCGATCCTTGGTCCTCCGGCCGGTGTCGAGCCCCTGCCGACCGATCTCTTCTCCTCGAAGAACTTCTACACAGATCGCGCGAACTGGCTCGACAAGCGCTATTACCGTTGCAACAACCCGCGTCAGCTGTACTCCATGTGGGATGGACAGCGGATCGGCCCCAAGCCTCCCGAATCCGCGTCGTGGGGAGACTGCAACGACGACTGGCCGCGTGAACGCATTGTCAGCCCGTATCCCTACAAGACCGCGAAGGAACATTACGACGCGCTGATGGCGCAGGCGAAATCGAAAGGTGGTCCGACCGTTTACACGAAAGCGACGGTCCCGGATTGGGATGGCTACTATCGGCGCGACGGACAGGCAGACCGCGGATCGGAGTGGATTTGGGGCGTGACGCAGGCGTCGACGGTGCTCGCACTCATGACTCCGGAATATCAGAAGCGCATGGTGCAGACGATCTATCACGAGGCCGTGACCAACGCCCCGCAGTGGAGCGCCTCCTTCTGCTGGCCCGAGGGATTCATCCGCTGGTGGGCACAGCCTTCGCAGGCGGGCAACTTCCAGCTCACGATGACCACGTGGCAGGTCCAGTTCCTGTCGGGAATCGCGGACAACTTCCTGCGCCAGGTGATGATCGGCAAGCAGCACGTGCAGAAGGTCCCGCAGTGGTACGGCGAGACGATCGGATTCTGGGATGGCACCACGCTGGTCACGTGGACGGCGAACATCCAGCCGTGGCAGCTGTCGCATGCGATGTTCGAGACGAGCGACAAGCTCGAGACGATCGAGACCTTCAAGCCGGCGCTCGACGCCAGCGGCCAGTTCATCGGCCTCGATCACGAGACGATCTTCTACGACCCCGATGTCTTCGTCACCCCCGTCCGCGCTTCGTATCGCTTCGTTCGCGCCGCGACGACCGACGACCCGGCGCGGCGCTATACCTTCATCGAATGCTTGAGCAACATCTTCAATACCGATGGCAGGCCCAAGCAGACGACGGCGTCCGACCCGCGTTTCGTGGACTACTACAGCCGGCCGTGGGCCAAGAACTGGGAGCAGTACTTCGAGAAGGGGTGGGAGAAGCCGCAGGACGAGCTCCCGTCTGCGATCACGGACATTTTCAAATAGCGCAAGCAACTCCCAATTCCCAACGCCCAACTCCCAAGGAGCGCAGAGCTTTGGTGATTGGGAGTTGGAAGTTGGGAGTTGGAAGTTGACGCATTCTTACAACGTAGTCGGAGGAGACATGAACACGCGCACGCTCAAAGCGTCGGCGATGGCGGGATGCCTGGTCCTGCTGCTGGTGCTTGTCCAGGCCCCGGTTTCGACACACCATTCGTTCGCGATGTACGACCAGACCAAGACGGTGACGTTGACTGGGGTCGTCAAGACGTTCGTCCCCCAAGCCAACCACGCCGAGCTGCATTTCATTCTTCTCGCGCCAGATCACAAGTCGCTTGCAAAGGCGGCAGACGGGAAATACGTGGAGTGGGGCGTCGAGATGGCAGGCACCGCCGCGGTCGCGCAGCAGGGGATCACGGGGACGACATTTGGCGCTGGCACGGTGTTCAGCGTCCATTTGAATCCGCTGCGCGACGGCTCGAACTTCGGCTCCAGGGTGGGCGCCCTGGCCAAGTGTCCCACGGATCCGGCGACGAACAAACCGAAGCTGCCCGAGGCAGGCAAGCACTGCGACTCCGTGGCGGGCGCGACACTCATTGGCGGCACCGCTTTTTAGCACGATGCAGAAGCCGGTCGATTTCCAACTACCAACTCCCAACTTCCAATCTCCGGGCGCCCATCGTTTGGGAGTTGGGAGTTGGAGGTTGGGCGTTGATGCCATGTGGCGCAAAACGTGAAGCAGTTCGCGCTCTGGCTTTCCACGACGTTTCCCAGCGTCTTCATCCAGGAGCACAACTCCTGGTCGATTCCCGCGATTCAGTCGGTTCACATCGTCGGCATCGCGATGGTCATGGGATCCGTGCTGATGATCAATCTGCGGATCCTCGGATGGGCCTGGGTTGATCAGACGCTGCGTCAGACCGTCAGCCGCTTCGGTCCCTGGCTGAACGGCTCGCTCTGGCTCCTGCTCGTGACCGGGATCCTCATGGTGATCGGCGAGCCGGTGCGCGAGCTCGTCACGCTTTCGTTCTGGCTGAAGATGACGCTGGTGGCGACCGGGGCGCTGGTCGCGGCGATCTTCCAGAAGACGTTGCGCCAGCACGAACAACACTGGGAAGACACGCTGGTCCACAGGCGGTCGATCAAGACACTTGCGATCCTGACGTTCCTGATCTGGGTGTGCATCATCGTTCTCGGACGCCTGATTGCGTACGACCACGTCTGGGGCAGCTGGTCACCATCGGAGCGGCAATAGTGGATAGTGCCGCGATGCTCGAATGGTTGCAGCAGACCAGCCTGGCTGTCCATATTCGCGATTCGCTGTTCGCGTTTCCCCTGATTGAATCGACGCACGTGATTGGGCTGACGCTGGTGTTTGGCACGATCGCCATCGTCGACTTGCGGCTGCTGGGGTTCGCATCGACCCAGCGATCGTTTCAGCGTCTGGCGTCGGACACGCTGAAGTGGACGTGGGTCGCCTTCGCCGTCACGGCATTGACCGGCGGGCTCATGTTCATCACGAACGCGGCGGTTTATTTTCACAACCCGTACTTCCGCGCGAAGATCGTGTTGCTGGTGCTGGCCGCGATCAATGTGTTCGTGTTCGAAGTGACCACCGGGCGGACGGTTCAACGGTGGGATCAGGCTCGCTCGGCCCCTCCACTGGGGCGAACGGTCGCTGCGCTGTCCCTGGTTATCTGGATCGCCGTCATCGTGAGCGGGCGGATGATTGGTTTCACGACGACGCGTGCATCGCTGGCTGAGCCGGCGCCTGTCGAAACCAACTTCGAAGATCTGCTTGGCTTGCCGCCGGCGAAGTGATTGGTGTCAGGCAGTGAATCGTGAACGTTCACGTTTCACTGCCTGACACCAAGATCGTGAACTATGTGGTAGTTTTTCGGGTGTCTTCATGAGAGGGCCCGCAATGAAACGAATTGCACTCACAGTAATCGCAGCGTTAGTGGTCATAACCGCAGTGTTCGTGCACGCGATGGTCCCCGAGCAGGTGCGCATCGACTCAGGATTAGTGGCTGGCACCGCCAGCGGCCAGCCGACGGTTCGCGTCTTCAAAGGGATCCC
>Ga0070664_100000697_pt1 | contig 25657 bp, 30 predicted proteins | sample KBSC73metaG_FD_65863 | JGI IMG/M metagenome (GOLD analysis project Ga0070664, IMG submission 65863) | Corn rhizosphere microbial communities from Kellogg Biological Station, Michigan, USA - KBS C7-3 metaG | ecosystem: Host-associated > Plants > Roots > Rhizosphere > Soil ... | reverse complement strand
AATGCGGAGGCCGTGGCGGGATTGCTGCCGAAGTTGTCGCTGCAAATGCAAGTGAAGCACAACATCGTGACGGTGTCGATGAACGGCAAGGACGTGACGAAGGAGCTCCGGACACCGGCTGTTTCCGAAGCGGCCTCGGTCGTTTCTGCCGTGCCGGCTGTGAGAGCATGGCTGCTGCCGGTGCAACGCCAGATCGGGAAGAAAGGCTCCGTGGTGGCGGAAGGCCGCGATATGGGCACAAAGGTGTTTCCGGCTGCGCCCGTAAAGTTTTTCCTGGAGGCCGATCCGACCGTCCGTGCCCAACGTCGCCATCGCGAACTGGTGGCAGCCGGTCATCGCGGTGCGATCGAGCAGACGAGCGCTGAATTGGCGGGTCGGGACGATCGCGACCGGTCCCGCTCCATGGCGCCGTTGGTCCCGGCCGACGACGCCCAGCATATCGATACGTCACGCTTGTCTGCGGAAGAGGTCGTCAACCAGATGATGGCTGTCGTGACGTCCAAATTGTGAGTTCGGTCGCGTACGGGATCTTATGGGTGCTCGCACGCACGGTCGCGTGGTTGTGCTTCCGGTTTCGGGTCGAGGGATCTGTCCCGAAGCAGGGGGGAGTGCTGGTGGCGGCCAACCATGCCAGCTACTTCGACATTCCGCTGCTCGGATGCGGCATGTTCAGGCGGGCATGGTACCTGGGCCGCAGCGACTTGTTCATGCCAGGCGTGAAAGGGATATTGCAGTGGCTCGGGTGGATTCCTCTCAAGCTCGGGCGCCTCGATCGCAAGGCCTTCGATCAGGCGATTGCGTTGATCAAGGCCGGGAAGGTGGTCGTGATTTTTCCCGAGGGGGGCCGCAGTCTCGATGGACACCTGCGGCAGGCCAAGGCCGGTCTGGGCATGATTGTCGCCCAGACGGGGTGTCCGGTCGTTCCGGCCTATCTCAAGGGTACGTTTGAGGTCCTGCCGGCCGGAGCCAAGCGGCCGCGGTTTCATCCCGTGTCCGTATCGTTTGGAGCGCCCCTGTTTTTTTCTCGGGAAGGGGACAAGGAGACGAAGCAGTTTTATCAGGAAGTGAGTCGAGTCGTGATGGAGCGGATCGCCGCACTGGGCGGGGTCGTCCCGCCTCAACATCACGCCAGCGCCGGTGTTCGCAATGCTGAGTGAGCTCCGGTGGCATTGATCATCAGCACCCGACGGTTGTCGGAAGAGTAGGACAGTCCCCATGAGTACGGTTTCGAAATCGAATGAGCCGCAGTTGGACCGTGAAGCCTTGGCCGCCCTGTACGAGGAGACCTTCAAGAACCTCGAAGAGGGCACGATTACAGAAGGTCGAGTCGTCGCGTTAACCAAAGACAAAGTCGTCGTCGACATTGGTTACAAGTCGGAAGGGATGATCCCGAGCGATCAATTTTCCCATGACGACCTGCAACACCTGAAACTCGGCGACCGCATCCAGGTCTATATCGAGGAATGCGAAGATGCCGACGGCAATCTGATCCTCTCCAAAGAAAAAGCCGACAAGATGAAAATTTGGGAGGAATTGGAGAAGCTGTACAAGGAAGAGAAGAGCATTGAAGGCAAAGTCGTGTCGCGGATCAAAGGCGGCATGATGGTGGACATCGGGGTCAAGGCCTTCCTGCCGGGTTCACAAATCGACCTGCATCCCGTCAGAGACCTCGACGGCTTGGTCGGTCGCACGTTCCCGATGAAGATCATCAAGATCAACCATCGTCGAGGCAATGTCGTCGTCTCCCGACGCGTTCTGCTCGAAGAAACCCGAGACAAGAAACGCCAGACCACGCTCGCCACGTTGAAGGAAGGCCAGTTGATCCAGGGGATGGTCAAAAACATCACCGACTACGGTGCGTTCATCGACCTGGGCGGGATCGACGGCCTGCTGCACATCACGGATATGTCCTGGGGCCGTGTCGGACATCCGTCGGAAATGTTCAATGTCGGCGATCGCGTCGAGGTGAGCGTCCTGAAATACGATCGTGAAACCGGCCGTATTTCGCTGGGATTGAAGCAAAAATCGGCCGATCCCTGGACGAATGTCGCCGGCAAGTATCCGATCGGCACGCGCGTCAAGGGACGCGTTGTCAGCCTGACCGATTACGGGGCCTTCGTCGAACTGGAACCCGGCGTGGAAGGCCTGGTCCACGTGTCGGAGATGTCCTGGACACACGAAGTCCGGCATCCGTCACGGGTGGTCGCCATCGGAGACCAAGTCGAAGCCGCCGTGCTGAACGTGGATCCTGCCAGCCGCAAGATTTCGCTCGGCATGAAGCAGACTGCGCCGAATCCATGGGACATGGTGGAAAGCAAGTATCCGATTGGGACCCGCATCGAAGGCAAAGTAAAGAGCCTGACGGATTTTGGCGCCTTCATCGGCCTGGACGAGGGCATCGACGGCTTGATCCACATCTCTGACATGTCGTGGACCAAGCACATCAAGCATCCGTCGGAAATCTTTAAGAAAGGCCAAAAAGTCGAGGCGGTGGTGCTTCGGATCGACAAGGAGAAGGAACGGCTGTCCCTGGGCTTCAAGCAGCTGAGCCGCGATCCATGGGATGACGAAATTCCCGCCCGCTACCGGGTGGGCGATTCCACTGCCGGAAAAGTCAGCAAGGTGGCTGATTTCGGGATCTTCGTCGAACTAGACGGCGGCGTGGAGGGGTTGATCCATATCAGCGAAGCCGGGTTGGATCAAACTGCCAAGCTTGAAGAGAAGTTCAAATTACAGGATGAAGTCACGGCCAAGATCATTAAGGTGGATCGAGAGGAACGGAAGATTGCGCTGAGCCTCCGGGACCATCAGCTGGATTCAGAGCGGCGGCACGTCGACGAGTACCATGCCGCGCAAGGTGCGCCCGATCAGAGTCTCGGACGCGCCGCGAAACAAAACCGTAAGCGCGGCTCGGGTGACGACGAGAAGTAGGTTGTAACCGGCAGCGCGGGACTCGAAAGTCCCGCGCTGCCAACGTGTAGAACATCCTATGACCGAAGAAACTTCAGGCAAACCGGCCAAGCGATCCCTGCTTCGAAAGATTATTCTATTGGCAGGGATTGGCATCGCACTCCTGCTGCTCGTGAATTTGTTGTTCCCCGATCTGGATTTCTCGATTGAGGACCGGGTGGCACTTATCCGGGTTGAAGGGGTCATCATGGACGCCCAATCGACGGTGACGGAGCTGAAACGGTTCGGCGAGAACCCCTCGATTAAAGCCATCGTCCTGCGGATCGACAGCCCGGGCGGAGGCGTCGTGCCTTCTCAGGAAATCTACGATGCGGTGCAGCGGGTGCGGAACAAGAACAACAAGGCGGTCATTGCGTCGATGGGGACCGTCGCCGCGTCCGGCGGGTATTACATTGCCGCCGCCACCGACCGAATCGTTGCCAATCCCGGCACCCTCACAGGCAGTATCGGCGTGATTATGGAAACGGCCAACGTCGAGGGACTGCTGAAAAAGATCGGGGTCGAGGGCATCGTGGTCAAAAGCGGGAAGTTCAAAGATGTCGGCTCACCGCTCAGGAAGATGACGGCAGAAGAGCAGGCCCTCCTGCAGGCCGTGATGGACGATGTCCACCAGCAGTTCATCGAGGCCGTCGCCGAAGGGCGGGCGCTCGAGCCGTCAACGGTCCAGGCATTGGCTGACGGACGCATCTTTACCGGCCGCCAGGCCAAAGACGCGAAACTCGTGGATGAACTTGGCAACTTGGACGATGCCATCCAGCTTGCGGCCGACCTGGCGGGGATCGAAGGCGAGCCGAAAGTCATAGAACCCCGGCGGCGTTTCTCGTTCAGGGAGTTTATCGATTCCCGACTATCGATGCTCATCCCGAAGCTGGATTTTTATGCAGGAGTCAGCTTCAAGTACCTCATGGCGTTTTAACTCGGTCGGAACGACGGGCCGTCGCTCGTCGTAGCGAAAGGGGAGTCGGATATGACGAAGGCGCAGATCATCGAGCGGGTCTCCGAGCAGGTGACGACGTTGACCAAACGGCAGGCGGAAATCGTCGTGAATACGATTTTCGATTGCGTCAGGGATTCGTTGAAGAACGGCGACAAGACGGAAATCCGTGGGTTCGGCAGTTTCCGTCTCAGATCGCGGAGGATGAAAGAAGGACGCAATCCGAAAACGGGCGCCACCGTGGCGGTGCCTGCCAAAAAGGTCCCCTTCTTCAAGGCCGGCAAGGAGCTCAAGGAATTGCTCAACCAGTAAGACAGGTAAAGGAACACCCCATGGCATCAGATTCCAACGACACGGTCGCCGCCGACGTCCGGTGGACCGAAGGCGCTCAGAAGCGCATGGAGCGCGCCCCGATCTTTCTGCGCGGCATGGTCCGTCGGCTCGCCGAGAAAAAAGCCCGTGAATTGGGCTATACCGAAATCACCGAAGCGATCCTCGAACAGTTCAAGAGCCAGATGATGGGCGGCATGGGTGGTGCCTCAGGTATGGCCGAGGCGGCCGAAGCGATGGCACAGGGCCGCCTGCCCTGGACCGCGGCGGCCAAAGAGCGCTTGAACACTGTACCGGAGTTCATGCGCGGAATGATCAAGCAGATCGCCGAGGAAGTTGCGAGAGAAGGCGGGCACATGGAAGTGAACGTCGAGCTCTTTGAACGGGTGGAAGCCCTGGGAGACATTCGGGAGGCCGCTGCCCCGCCATTGCACTGGACGGAAGGCGCGCTCGAGCGGCTTCGGGAAAAACTCAAGAGTTCGCCGCCAATCGCGGTCGAGTTTGTGACCGACATGCTGAAACGTGACACGGAGGACTTGGCTCGCGAGAAGGGTTTGACGCAGATTGACGAGCAGTCGCTCATCCAGTTATGGGAGGCGCCGCAGGAACAGATCGCTTGGACGGATGAAGCGTGGAAGCGCCTGCAGACTTCGCCGGATTTCGTCAGGAGCGGGATTCGTAAGGCCGCAGAACGGCGTGCACGCAAGCTCGGCTTGAAGGAAATCGACTCCGAGCATCTCACGGGGTTCCGTAATCAGGCGATGATGAAAGCCGTCAAACGGATTCGTTCGTTCGGATACAACGAATTGACCTTTGATGCCTTTGATACCGCGTTGGAAAAGACCAAACGGTTACAGGGCAACGAACAGGCTGAAAAACGCCTTCAGGAAATACGAAGCCACTTCGCCGATCCTGGGACCAAGAAGCCGGAAGGCGGAACGTTGGGAGCTGAATTGATGGATCGTTTCCGGCGGTATCTCAAGGGTGAGGGCGCGTTGTAGCGCGTGATCAGGATGGCCTCCAGGCCCTGCATCCGTGCTGAAACGCGGAGGAGGGCCCGAGAGCTGAACTAGTGTGCGGCCACCTGCTGGGGCCAAAACTTGTGCCGGATCTGAGGCAGAGGTTCGTTGTCGAAATTCGGAATATCATACAGACAGCGGTCGATCAAGGCCACTTCGTCCTCGGTCAGTTCCAGCGTGACCCTTTTCTTCCAAAACTGATCCAGCGTAAAGTAATCCCCTGACTGCGGCTTCTCAGACAGCAACGCCTTCATTTTGTCAAATCCGGCGGTGTCCACGCCCAGAATGCGTCCCTTGTTCCGGTCATGGCACCAATGTAGGACCTCCGCGATCCCGTACATCGTGATGTCGACTTTCACGGTCTTGCCCATGGACTCCTCCTTGCAAAAGGGAGTGTAGTTTACCCCAGACCGGAGCCGACTTTCAAAGGCTGTTTCGTGGTGCCCGCTCCCCTCCATCTGCGAGGTGCCGGGCCAATTCATTGCCAGGTGAAAGTGGCCACCGGTATACTAACACCCCTTTCAAGACGCGGCGGTATGATGATGCCTGAAGGACGGGAGACGGGCTTGTGTGGGGACGGCAGGCTATGACGGTCGGATGGGGATGCCGGCTGTTCGGCGGCGCCATCATCATTCTTTTGTTGGCGACCGCCTGCTCCAAGCAGGACCCCTACGTGCCGCCTGATCTCTTCTACTACTTTGCCAGCTACAAAGTCGGTAAAAATCCCACCACCATCACCCCACTCGATATCAATCAGGATGGCGTGACCGATCTTATGGCTACCAATGTGAGCAGCAACACGCTCTCGATCCTCATTGGCAACGGTGATGGGACGTTCCGCGATCAGGTGCAACTCCATGTGTGCCAGGAACCGCGGTCACTGGCCACGGGAGCCTTCAATAGCGATCCCTATCCGGACATCGTGCTCGCCTGTGCGGGGGGAGATCAAATCGCGGTGTTGTTCGGGCGGGCCGACGGAAAGTTCGACGAAGGGCCACAGTACCCTGTCCACCGGACGCCGGTGTCCATCGCAAGTGATGATGTGAACGGTGATCACTTTGCGGATCTGGTCGTGGCCTTGCGCAACGACAAAATCAAAGTCTTTCTTGGCCAAGGGAACGGGGAATTCAAGCATGGCGCGCAGTACGAGTACGGTGACACACCCACCTCAGTGGCCTTATCCGATCTCAATGGCGACGGGAAAATTGATCTGGTGGTCACCAACGGAGGGCCCATGTCGAACGCTGTGTCCATCTGGCTCGGCAACGGAGACGCGACATTCCAACCGCCGACGGACTACCGCTCGGGAAGACGTCCACTGGGGGTCAGTTTCGCAGACTTCAACAACGATCGCATCAGGGATTTGCTGGTCATCAATGGAGAACGGGACAGTTTTTCGACGTTTCTGGGAAATGGCAATGCGACGTTCCAGGCAGGGCACGACTCGGGTGCCAACGCCGGGCCCAACTTCGGAGTATCCCGGGACTTCAACGGGGACCATCGGGCGGATGTGGCCATTGTGAATCTACAGTCCAGTGATCTCTCGATCCTCTTCGGCCGGGGCGACGGCACGTTCGAATATCCGCCGAGGAACTACCGGACAAAGGCGGGCCCCTTCGCCCTGGCGCTATACCGCGTCACGAGCAGCGAAGTCGAGGAGCCAGGACTCGTCACCGCTGACAACGGCGACGGCACGGTGTCGATATTTCTTCATCGAGGGCTCAAGGGGGGAAAGAGCCCCGCAACCGCCTCGTCAACGAAAGCGGCTCCTTAGTTGTGGTCGAATCGGCCTGTTCAGCTTGACAGCCTGGGACCCCTCGGCTAGAGTGGCCTCCAGGCGCGGCTTTTGGCTCTGTTGGCTGCCCCTACGAGGACAGCGGTGAGATCCTTTTCATGGTGGTTCGGTATGGGCGCGGTCCTCACCCTGTCGGTGCTGATGGTCCAGGGCGGAGTCCGAGACCTTTTTGACGGAGCGCACCATATCACCGGCGCGAGTCCGTACCTGTCGTTCAGTACGACGATTTTTGGCGGGGGGCTCTTAGCCGGCTGTCTCGCGTTGGTGATGAAGCGCATCAGGTAGGCTTCTGCTGGATTCGTGACATGGATTGCCTCAAGTGCAAAGGTTTCATGATGGTCGAGCGGCACTATACGCTCATGAATCGGCGTCTGTATGCGCGGTGCCTCAATTGCGGATTTTGGATCGATCTCGCCGATCTTCTCCGGTTTTTCCACAAAGTCATCGATAGCGGATTCCGCGGCGCCAAGGTCCGGGAATCCTTTACGCTCTGAACGAAGAGGCGCACGCCATGCTGTCTGCCCAGGGCCGTCGAATGCATATCAGCATGCTGGCAGCGATGTGCCTCATGCTCCTCATCCCCGTCACGGTCCACGCCAAACGCAGCAACGGGAAACCGAGACCGTCGTTGCATACGTTCAGCCAAGACAGCCAGTCGCTGCCATGGCGCCGAGTCCCTGCCCACAGCATTCTTCTGAAGGAGCTCAACACCGGCCGCGTACTGTATGAACATGAGTCGGCCAAGCGGTTGTCGCCCGCCAGTCTCACCAAAATCATGTCGGCACTGGTCATCCTCGAACACGGCAGGCTGGATGACCTGGTGACCGTCAGTCCCGCGGCGGCCAGAGCGCATAAAACGCATCTCCGCCTTAAAGCAGGGCAAGTCTTCAGGCTCGACGATTTGCTCAAGGGGATGCTGATTGTGTCCGCCAACGATGCCTGCTTGGCGGCGATCGAACATGTCGGAGGGGATGAGAGCCAGTTTGTCGGACTGATGAACGACAAAGCGGCGGCATTGGGATTGCACAATACGCATTTCAGCAACGGCTGCGGCTTCGACAGCCCCGACCACTATTCAACGGCTGAAGATCTGGCCGCTTTGAGCGTGATCGCGCTTCAGCAGCCGATTTTCCGGGACCTGGTGAAGGAGGAGCGGGCCATCATCATGCCGGTAAACGGGACTCATGCATACATCCTTCACACGACCAATCGTCTGCTCGGCAGAATACCCGGCGTGGAAGGGGTGAAGACCGGATTTACCTCAAAAGCCGGACGATGTCTCATCGCCAAAGTCTCCCAGAACGGCAGTGATCTCCTCCTCGTTATTTTGAATTCCAGCCGGCGGTGGAATACCGCGACGAGCTTGATCACCTACGGCCTGCGTGCCTCCGGCCCGTCTTTATAGCCCGCTCATCGCCGTCCACGCATCGCGATTCGTCGACACAACCCTCGCAGAGGAGTGCCCGGCTCACATGGCAAAGCGAGAAACCGTGGTGTGTTCGGATTGGAAGGGGAGACGGTCAGTGAACCGGTGAGAATTCGATGTTGACGTCCTTGCCCAGATAATTGATGACGAATCCCTGCTTGTCGTACGCCAGTACCGCACCCATCACATTCTCGTCACCGTAGTCTTCGTGCCCCAGCAGCTTGCGAATATCCTCTGGGCTCTCACTGTTGAGCACGTTGCGGAACAAGCCGCGCGTCTTATAGGCGAACCGGTTGTTGATGAAGATCATGTCGACCTTGCCATCCTGCACGCGAACACCGGCCATGGGACCGGTCGGTTTCCGTTGGTCCACCAGGAAAATGAACAGCGCCTCCTGTTCCACTTTGATGCCGGGGATTTTCTCGTTCACGAGCACATCCATCGCTCTGGCTTCGCTGTCACCGATCTTGACGCCGAAGAGGGAGATATCCGGACTTTTGATGGCCTTGGGATCCATCACGTCATTCTTACTTAACTCGTACGGCTCGGCGAGCGCGGAGGCTGCGATCAGACCGATCATGCCTAGCGCCAGGCATGCCTGCATGTACGATCGTACCATCGCCTTCATCAACGCCTCCTTACCGTAAGTCCTGATCTAGACAGTTGTGTGGATATCCGACGTGAATAAACAGCAGTAAATCATGGATTTAGTTATTTTATCGGAGGGACCAATCAAGTTGCAAGGAACGGTTCAAAGGGATGGAACGTCGAGCACGGCAAAGGCCCCGCTCGCCAACAGGTATCGCCTAGGATTTCTGAGGTGAGATAAGAAGCAATGTGCCGAGCTCATGCAGGCGTTGGAAGTATGGTCGACAGTCCTCTTCGAGCTCTTGCTCCATGGTTTCGAGGTCGGCGAGACAATCTCCGATGATGGCACGGCGTTGATCGTCGAGACCCTCCTGCCCGTCCAGAAAATAGACAACACAGCCGCTGATCACCGTATCGAGCGTCATGAGGGGGCCTTCAATCTGTGCCGAGACCCGAGGCCAGCCGGCCTGCTTATGCGCTTCCCACAATTTAACGACCGTCTCGCGGTCCACTGAACGGACTCCCTTCTCTTCCGCCCCGTGGCAACGAGGGGTGAGTACGATTGGTGAAGGTCTGCGGGTTCTAGGGATAGAGGCCGCGGTTCAAATGAGCCTGCGCCACCTTGTCGATTCCGGTCATCAGCGCTGCCATGCGCATGGACGTCCGTTTGGCTGTGGCGAAGTGCAATGTCCGTTGAAAGGCAGAGGTCATCAGATCACGAAGGCGTTCCTGAATATCGGTGGCCTTCCAGAAAAACCGTTGGGCATCCTGGACCCATTCAAAATAGGAGACAATGACACCTCCCGAATTGGCGAGAATATCAGGGATCACGAAAATCCCCTTGTCCTGCACGATCCGGTCGGCCTCCAAAGTGGTCGGACCGTTGGCGCCTTCCGCCAGAACACGGCAATTAAGTTGCGAGGCATTGTGTCCGGTGATCTGTTCAGACAACGCTGCCGGAACCAGCACGGTGCACTTGAGCTGGAGGAGTTCGGCGTTGGTCACAGGTTCGCCCAGCTTTGTATCCCCGAGAGTCTGCCCGTACGATTTGTAGGTGGACAGGAGTTTGGGAATGTCGAGACCCCGGGGGTTGTAGATCCCGCCGCTCACGTCGCTTACCGCGATCACCTTCACCCCCGACTCATGCATGATGCGGGCGGTGTGTGACCCGACATTGCCGAATCCCTGAATGGCGACCGTCGTGTCACTGATGTCGATTTTGAGATGTCGAAGGGCCTCGAACGTCACATAGACGACGCCGCGGCCGGTCGCCTCTTCTCTGCCGAGGCTTCCTCCAATCGAAAGCGGCTTCCCGGTCACCACGCCGGGAACCGCATAGCCAACCTGTTGACTGTAGGTGTCCATGATCCAGGCCATGACCTGGGCATCAGTTCCCACGTCTGGCGCGGGTACATCCTTGTCCGGTCCGATTAGTGGGAAGATTTCTGCAGCGTATCGCCGGGTCAGTCGCTGAAGCTCGGATCGAGAGAGTGCTTTCGGTGCAACGGTCACGCCTCCCTTGGCTCCGCCATAGGGCAGATCGGCCAGCGCGCATTTCCACGTCATCCACATGGCCAGGGCGGCAACCTCGCCGAGGTTGACTTCAGGATGGTAGCGGATCCCGCCTTTGGACGGTCCACGCGAAGAATCATGTTGAACGCGGTATCCGGTGTACACGACGACACGATCGTCATCCATCCTAATCGGAAGACTGACGACCAGGGATCGTTGGGGGTACTTCAACCGTTCACGGAGATTCGAATCCAGGGCCATCAGTTCCGCTGCCTGGTCGAACTGGGCGACGGCCAGACGGAACGTCGGAGTGTCGAGTTCGTGAAGAGAGGACATGGTCGTCACTGAGCCATGGTTATAGCAACCGGGTGCGCATCAATCCCCGTCGCCGTCGCACCGTCGGAAAGGCGACTCGTCCATTCAAGTCGGAAGATCGCGGAAAAGTCGTTGGCAAGGTGTTCGGCGACCAGCTGCACGGGAATGGGCGATTGCCTGATCTCTGCAACGGAGGTCATCCGGCATCCATCGATTCCGCAGGGTACAATGCGCGAAAACGGCCCCAGGTCATTCATGACATTGAGCGAAAACCCATGCAAGGTAATCCCCTGGTCAATCCGGGTACCGATCGAGGCGATTTTCGCCTCGCCGCCCCGGTCACGCGTCCACACACCCGGCGTCTTCGCCACTCGATAGCCCTGAATGTCCCAAGAGAGGAGCGTTCGGATGATCACCTCTTCGAGGAGGTGCACATACGCTTTCGCCCCTGAGGCATGTTGTGAGAGCTCGAGTATTGGGTAGGCGACCAATTGGCCTGGACCGTGATAGGTCACCGATCCTCCGCGGTTGACAGTTTCAATAGGAATGGCGGCCTCCTCCCACGAGGCGGCCGACGGCTTGAGATGATCTGCTCTGGTCCCGCGGCCAGCGGTATACACCGGCAGATGTTCAAGCAGCATGAGAGTATCCGTGCGGCTGCCCGACAGACGTTCGGCATGAAATTGTTGTTGAAGAGTCCAGGCGGCGGAATAGGTCACCGGTTCGCGAAACATGATCAGCACGCCTGAGCGGAGAAGAGGGGAGTCCGACCGAACAGCAGCCGGTGAGGCGTGCCCCATGCCCGCTTCGAGGGCCGTCACTGTGCCGCCTTGAGGGCGGCCGGCTTCGGCAGCTGAAGGGTCGCCGGACCGCTCTTGCCATGCAAGGTCAGTTGGACCGTGGGCTGATCTCCCGAACGTAGCAATGCGTGCCAGAAATCGCCCATGTTGAACACTTGATGTTGATCAACGGCGGTGATGATGTCGCCGTTTTGGAGTCCGCCCAGGCCAGCGGGTTTCGCGGAATCAACTTGTAAGGCCAAGACCCCTCGATCACCGTCCAGGCCGAAGCTCGCCATGATGCTGGGCGTAATCGTGACCGGCGTAAATCCCAAATCCGGCCGGTAGATGGATCCCCGCACCATCATGGATTGGATGTGCGGATAAATCGCCTCCATGGACAGCGCGTAGCTGATCGCCTGCGCCGAAGGTGCGATGATCACATTGATTCCTACCACTCGACCGGACAGGTCGACCAGAGGGCCGCCGCTGTTGCCTGGATTGATCGCCGCATCGGTCTGAATCAGGTCGTAGAGTGTTTCCCCGTCGGGGGTCAACACCGAGCGGTCCAGGGCGCTGACGACGCCGACAGTGACCGTCGAACCGCCTTTCAAGGCCAAGGGATTTCCGATCGCAACGACCGACTCGCCGATTTCCAGATCGGGCTTCGGATGCAGGGTGGCGGCTATCAGATCCTGCGCATTGATCTTCACGAGTGCGAGGTCCAGCAAGAAATCCCGGGCCACGACCCGGCCGGGGGTCATACGGCCGGTGGACAGTCCGACCACCATGCTCTTAACGCCGGTCACGAGATGGTTGTTCGTTAAAATGTATCCACCGGCGTCGATAATGACGCCCGAGCCGGAGCCGGATTGAGTCTGTGAGGGGCTTGCCGGCACTCCACGCGTCAGAATCGTCACGACAGAGGAGCGGATTTTCGTGACAACGGCGGGCACGGAAAGGTTCTTCTCAACCGCACCAGGGCTTCCATCCGAAGCGGCCCAGCCCGGGTCGGGGGTCAAACATGAGATTAGGCCGGCGACCCATGGCAGAAGGAGGAGCAGAAGATGCGTGGCTGTTGACGGTGACATAGACTCGGCACCATTTTCGCACAACTGTCTTTCCAGGAAAAGCGGAAGAACAGAAACGGGGTGAGGAGAATGTCTCCTCACCCCGTCATTCGTCTCTAGAGGCGTCCCTTTGCGTGCTTATTGAATCGCGGCGAACATTTCCTTGATGGCGGGCGTCTTCAGCTTTTTGAGCGCTTTCGCTTCGATCTGCCGGATCCGCTCACGCGTGACCGACAGATTCTGCCCGACCTGCTCCAGCGTGCTCGGCTGATCATAGCCAATACCGAACCGGAGCCGGATCACCGTCTGTTCTCGTGGCGTAAGGTTCTCGAGAATACGGTCCAGCTGTTGGGTCATTTCCGTGCGATGCACATGCGCGTCCGGGGAAACCGCCTGAAGGTCCGGCAGCAGTTCACCGAACTCCGTCCCGCCGTCACCGACCGGATGTTCCAAGGCCACAGGTTCCTGGAAAGCCTGAACGGTCTCATGCAGGCGTTCCGGGCGCATGCGAAGGACGCTGGCGATTTCTTCAAGTTTCGCCGGACGGCCGAGCTGCTGTCCAAGGCGCCTCGTGACTCGCAAGATCCGGTGCGAGGCTTCCGTTTGGTGGACCGGAATTCGAATGGTGCGTGATTGATCTGCCAATGCCCGGGTGATGCCTTGACGGATCCACCAGGTGGCATACGTGCTGAACTTGAAGCCTTTCCGATACTGGTAGCGCTCAGCCGCCTTCATGAGGCCGATGTTGCCTTCCTGCACCAAGTCCAACAACGTGAGGCCGCGGCGGGTGTAATGTTTCGCAACATCCACGACCAGACGGAGATTGCATCGCACCAATTCATCTTTGGCCCTTTCGAGCACAAGACGAGACTGCCGGATGGTGGCCAAGTTGGTTTTTAAGGTTTTGACGACCGTCACCGGCAGTTTCTGGCCCGCTCCCACTTTGATGAGCCCCAACACGCTCTGCTCGACTTTGTCCAAGGCCGTCGCGGAAAGTCCGCTCAGCCGTCGAACAGTTTGCAGCGTGAGTTGCGCGTCGATAATGGCGTCAGACCGTTTCACTCGCGACAAAAGACGATGGGCGTGTCGCAATGTGGCGCGGATGCTAGTCGAACCTTGGTCAATTCGCTTGGCCAGGGCCGTCTCCTCTTCCCTCGTCAACAGCGGACGTTCCCCGAACGATTGGAAATAGAGCGACTCCAATAAAAACGGGCTGCTCGACTCGATTTGGCGCTTCTGTGGTTTGAATGATTCCTCGGATGATGCCGGCTCAACGGAATCTCGTCCGATCATATCCAGCAAATCGCTGTCCTCAGAGTGATCGGCATCCGCATCTTTCACCCCCGGCGACTTTAGTTCTGGACCGTCGGCAGAGAACAAGTCATTTTTCATGTGATCGTCCCTCCTCCAACTCCTCTCTCAACTGCCACCCGTGTCATTCACGGTGACCCTATCTCAATAAGTCTCCTTTACTGAGAGGCAATCCCGCCGCAAAAGATTCACTGGGGCCTGCTGCTGGTATCTACGCAGCAATTCCTATGCTGGATTGATCATGAGAACACTGAGACGCCATCGCCATGAAATACTGGAACTATTAGAAATGCTTAATGAGCGGAGAGTGCCTGGCCCTGAGGCAATACTGCTGCGAATGTGTAGGGTTTGAGATAGGCCCGGGCTGATTTGTCACATTCGGGATAATTTGTCAGCAGGCTTTGGGCGCGGGTGAATGTGAATGAGGCGGGGGCTCGGCATGGAGGGGATGGCTCTCCCAGCTGTTGTTGAAAAGCCGCCTGGCCGCTTCTAGAATGGCGCGTCATGTCACCCGCAACACTGGAAAATGGCGAGCGCATCCACCTCGTGGATGCCAAGGGGCGCCACTACGCGTTGACGCTCAAGGCAGGCGATGTCTATCAGCTGAGCGGTCACAAAATCACACATGATGATTTGATCGGCAAGCCGGACGGTTCCATCGTCACGCTCTCCGGCGGTAAGTCGATGCTGGCCTTGCGGCCGACTTTCGGAGATTACGTGCTCAAGATGCCTCGAGGGGCGCAGGTGCTCTACCCCAAGGATCTGGCTCTCATTCCGATGTGGGCCGATGTCTATCCCGGTGCGCGGGTTTTTGAAGCGGGCACCGGCTCGGGAGCACTGACGATGGCGCTGCTTCGCGCTGTCGGACTGCGAGGTCTCGTGGTTACCTATGAAGCCCGAGAAGATTTTGCGAGAACGGCCGCGCAGAACATCGAACGGTATATGGGCGCTGTTCCCAACCTCTTCGCCTTCCGCAACAACGCCTATGAAGGCGTTCACCTTCTAGAGGACGGAGTGCCATTTGATCGTCTGGTGCTCGATCTTCCAGAACCGTGGCAGGTGGTGCCGCATGCCGCGCGAGCGTTGAGATCGGGCGGCATCTATCTCAGTTTTGTTCCCACGGTGCCTCAAGTGCAGCAGACGGTGGCGGCATTGCAGGGCACCGCGGTGTTCGCCATGATTGAAACCTTTGAAACACTGCTACGCACCTGGTCCGTTCAAGGTCGCAGCGTGCGGCCCGACCACCGCATGGTGGCGCATTCCGGCTTCATCACGGTGGCAAGAAAGGTGGAGCCGGGCTTCTGGTCGCATGGCCGGGCCGTACCCACGGGTCCGGAGCCAATCGGGCAGGATGAAGAAGACGGAAAGGATATTTCTGAATGAATCGTTTAGAGGGAAAGGTGGCCATCGTAACCGGCGGCAATGCGGGTATCGGGGAAGCCGTGGCCAAGCGCTTCGCTGATGAGGGTGCTGCGGTGGTAATCACGGGGCGCAGACAAGCGGAACTCGATCGTGTGATGGGTGGAATCCGGCACAATAAGGGGAACGGCTTGTCCGTTGCAGGCTCGGTGACCGACGAGCGGCATGTGCAGGAGGTGACAGAGCGGACGATCGACAGTTTCGGACGGATCGATATTCTGGTCAATAATGCGGGAATTGGAGAATTCGGCAAGCGCCTGCATGAAACCGACGACACCATGTGGGCGAACGTCGTCGATGTGAACTTGACCGGTGTCTTTCGCATGACGCGGGCTGTCGTTGCTCAGATGCTGAAGCAAGGTCGCGGAGCGATCATTAACATTTCTTCCGTCGCCAGCCTGGTTGGCATTCCCGGCGCGCCGGCCTATGCGGCGTCGAAAGGGGGTCTTGATGCCCTCACACGCGCGATGGCGGTTGACTATGCCAAGGACGGCATTCGCTGTAATGTCGTCAATCCCGGCCTGATCGACACGCCGATGGCGGCGCCTCTGATGGCCAATCCAGACATGCTTCAGCCCATCCTCAGTCACTATGCCTTCAAACGGCCCGGCACGCCGGAGGAAGTCGCGAATATGGTGCTGTATTTGGCGTCCGACGAAGCAGCGTGGGTGACGGGGGGCACATTCACGATCGACGGAGGAATGACCGTCTCCAAGGGATGAGCGCGTGACCGACATTAATGCTGCGACACAATTTTGCGGGGTGATTGGAAACCCGGTCGAACATTCCCTCTCGCCCGCCATTCACAATGCCGCCTTTCAGAAGCTGCGTCTGAACTTCGTCTATCTGGCCTGGAAGGTTGAGGCCATCGGCGATGCGGTCAAGGGGCTTCGCGCTTTGGGCAATTTCCGTGGCGCCAGCGTGACCATTCCTCATAAGGTGGCCGTGCTGCCGTTTTTGGACGAGGTTGACGCAACCGCACGGCATATCGGCGCCATCAACACCATTGTCTCGGAGAATGGAAAACTTCTCGGCGCGAATACCGATGCCACCGGGGCACTCCGTGCGTTGAAGGAAGGGAACGCGTCGTTGGGCGGTGAGCCGGTGGTTATCCTCGGTTCCGGGGGAGCAGCGCGCGCCATCGCCTTTGCCCTTGCCGCTGAAGCCGGGATTCACCGGTTGCACCTGCTGGGAATCGATGACGAGGAACGCCGGGGCCTCGCATCGGATTTGATGCACAGGACGGCCGTGCACGTTGCCGACGCGTACCTCGACGAACAATCCCTCAAAGCCGCCCTGGCGGAGGCGAGAGTGTTAATTCATTGCACGCCGATCGGCATGGCGCCTAAGGCCGGCATCAGCTGTGTCCCCTCGCATCTTCTTCATCGCGACCTGACCGTCATGGATATCGTCTATAATCCCCGCGAAACGAAGCTGCTTGCCGATGCGAAAGCCGCCGGCTGTCGGACGATCTCGGGTCTCGAGATGTTTCTCTATCAGGCAGCGGCACAGTTCGAACGCTGGACGAGCCAGTCCGCCCCCACGCCGGTGATGCGCGCCGTGTTGGAGTCGCGCTTTACATGAGTCATGTGCTGGTACCCGCTCTTCATTCGGTTGACAGTCAACGATGAACGTGGTGTTGATCGGCTACCGAGGGACAGGGAAGAGCACCGTGGGAAAGGTTGTGGCCGTCAGGCTTGGCCGCCGGATCGTCTCAACCGATAAGGAGATCGTCCGCCGTGCGGGGGCGTCAATTCCCGAGATCGTCGCCGCGCATGGCTGGGATCATTTCAGGGATTTAGAAAGCGCAGTCTGCGGGGACCTGGCGGGACAGGATAATCTCGTCATTGATACGGGAGGAGGCGCGATCTTGCGGCAGCAAAACGTGGATGTCTTGAAGCGCAATGGACGGCTGATCTGGCTCACCGCCTCTGTGGAAACCATTGCGGCTCGTATCGGTGGCGATACCCAGCGTCCCTCCCTCACGGGGACAAAATCTCATGTTGAAGAAATTCGAGATGTGCTGAGTGAACGAATACCGAAATATCAGGCCGCAGCCGATCTGACTATCGCCACGGACGGCCGGTCGATCGACGAGCTGGCGACGACAATCTTGAAGGGTCTCTGACCTCGACCCCTTGCCGCATCCTTGACAACTTCTCGAGCAAAGTGCTTGAAATACCGTGTGCGCCCGTAGCTCAGTTGGATAGAGCGTCGGGCTTCGAACCCGCAGGTCGCAGGTTCAATTCCTGCCGGGCGCACCAGTCCTCACGTATCGTCTTCTCGTCGCCCCAGTCAAACCCGAATGAGGGCTGACGGGCTCCTCGGAGCGTTTGACCTGCTGATTACTGCCTCGGCGGCTGCGAGATCAACGGAGTTTTTGCAGCATCCTCTTCCAAGTCTCGTAACAGCCGTTGAAACTCCTTGTCGTTTCTGATGAGCGTGGACGCGGCCAGGAGCAGCTGGTCGATCTCCCCATCCGTCAGCGACAGATTGGTGGGAATTCTCATGAGGCGTGTGCGCTGATCCCCGTCCTCCAGCTCCGACAAACTGGCATTAATGAAGTAAATGTCGGCGTCGGGCGTGAAGACGCTCGTACTGGTCTGTGCTCGCCGTTGAAGTTGTAATCGCCATTGTTCGATGGCTTGTCCCAACAGTTCGAAGGTGTCATCGGAATACCGGTTGATCGGGATATCGACTAAGGAATTCAAGACCTGCGACAGACTGGGCACGCCGTCCAATTTGTACTGGTTGACATCGGGATCGGTTTCGGCGCTCACCATGAGGAAGACGAGTTTTCTGACTTTTTGCACTCCAAGCACGTGAAATGACGCTTCGACGTCGTCCACGACTTCTGCGAGCTCCAACACACTGCGCATGCCGATGTTGTCCGCCAACCCGCCGTCCAAGAGATGGATATACGGGCGTCTCTCTGAGTCGAGATATGACTTCAGCTCCGTCGCGCGCCTTCGGCCCCAGGAGGTCTTTCGCTCTTCAGCCAGGTACAGTGGTGGATCGAATCCGCACTGCCCGGCGTAGTTCTTCAAGGAGATCGGACTCAGCAGCAGGGGGAGTGCGCTCGATGAGGCCGTCGCCACAGACAGCCGGAGTTTGCTGAGGTCGGAGCAGATCAGGTCGAACTGTCGCTGGTTGAATTCGAACCGTGAAACGGTGGCCATGTCCGAGGCATGAATGAAGATGATCGGGCGCTGAGTACTTGACACAAGGTCGTTGAAGGTAGCGCCTTCAAACAGCGCTTCGTCCAAGAGTTCCGCAAAGATGTGGGCACGGCCAAAATAGGGGGATGCGAGGCGGAACCAATTGCTGGGAGATCGCAGAATCCGTGTGCGCAGCTCGCCCTCCCAATCCTTCCGCAAAAAGCGATGCTCAAAGTCCTGAAAGAGCCGGTCATGATGGAGGGCATAATAGGCAGCCGTGAAGCTCCCGCCCGAGAGCGCATTGATGATGTTGATTTCGTCGACGAGCCGTTTTCGATAGCCTTCCCAGACGATCGGAGTCCGGGCCAGTTCGCGCAAGACGCCGTAGGACAGTGCCGAGGCCCGGGCGCCGCCCCCGGAAAAGGAGACCACCATGAATAGACTGTCTGAGCCATAGGCCAGTGATGGCGGAAGGTTGGCGAAGCGATACCCGTAGGCTGCATTCCATTGAGGAAGCGGCTCATTCATGGTGGGCCGCATGTACTCGCAGGCGAGCGTCATACTCAACAGGCCAATCAAGACGGATGCGCCTGCTAGCCGACCTATGGCGGCGAAGCTATCTGACGTGCGTCTCATGTCTTCTCTTTGGCGCCACGGCGAGGCAGTCTACCGACTGTCGAAGACGTTCCTCAACTGTTAGAGGTTTGGGTGGTCTCTCGCTGCGTGTGGAGCTTTTGTTATCACGTATGGCAAGATTCTTAAGCTAATAGCAGCAACCCTGGTTTGCTGTCCACAGGTCCTTGTCTCGGAGTTCAGATCCCTCCAGCCCCGTGTGGGCGTACCTTTTGTCCGACTGCATGTTGCTCCTTGCGGGGCACCCCTCCTACAATGCGACCGGCTGTTCCTCTGAGGGATGAGATCGATGGGGTATATCGAGAACAATCTCCTCTCCGGTGAAAAGATTTTTTTCCGGACTCATTTGCACTGGAAGCTGTTCCTCCTCCCCGCGTGTCTTCTTCTCGCCGGTATTGCTTTCACGGCAGGGGGAATCTACCACGGGTTCGATCCGTATTTATCTTTGCTCATCCTCGTCATTCCGCTTGGTGTGGCCTTCCATAGTTATCTCACGTGGCGATGCTCTGAGTTTGCGGTCACAGACAAGCGCGTCATGATCAAAACCGGCATTGTGAGCCGGCACACCTTAGAAACCATCCTCACAAAGGTCGAGAACATTGGTGTGGAACAGACGCTCTGGGGACGACTCTTCGACTTCGGGACCCTCTATGTGACCGGCACAGGATCCACGAGAGAGATCTTTCCCGGCATTCATGCGCCATTGGAGTTTCGCAAAGCCATTGAGGCAGCGGCGGTCGCATTTGAAGAACGGCGGCCCAGTGGAAGAAGTCCAACGACGCTCACCTAATCTAGAGGTGCCATGCCCATTCACGGCAAACTTTTCTCTTGGGTGGGTCAGTCAAGATCGAACGGAACCTCATCCGGCCCTCTGAACCGCATCGTGTGTTCATTCCTGTTGATACTTGGCGCAGCAGCAGAAGTGAGTGCGTGGAATGACTTCGGGCACATGACTGTGGGCGCAATCGCTTACGATCACCTTACGCCGAAGGTGCGCACAAAGGTTGATGCTCTGCTACGGTTGAATCCTTCATATCGCGAATGGGTGGCAGGCAGTGCCGAACACGACAAGGGCAAAGTCGCCTTCATCAAAGCCGGTACATGGCCGGACACGATCAAAATTGATGTGCATTACACGAATGACGGAAATCGACCCACTGACCCTGATGCGGGACGTAACATTGGCTATGCCGACAAGCTCATGCATCGTTACTGGCATTTCGTCGATATTCCATTCTCGTCCGATGGGACCGCTCTCGCCGATCCGGTCGTTCCAAATGCTCAAACGCAAATCGTGGCCTTTCGTGAAACGTTAAGGGATTTGGGCGCGTCTGACGAGTTACGATCCTACGACCTGGTATGGCTCCTCCACCTTGTGGGTGATGTGCATCAACCGCTGCATGCCAGTACTCGCTTTACTCGAAAGCAGCCCAAAGGCGATAAGGGAGGCAATGATGTCACGGTATGCACCATGGACTGTGGAGGCAAATTGCATCGGTTTTGGGATGAATTATTGGGAACGAGCGAAGATTACAAGGCGGCGATAGCAAAGGCCGAGACATTGAAGTCTGTTGACACCACGCTCGCCGCAATCTCTGACGAAGCCATTTGGATTGAAGAAAGCTTCCTAGCTGCAAAACAGACTGCATATGCCCCACCGATCGGTGCTGATGAAGGACCGTACAGCCTGAACGACAATTACAGGGCGGCGGCACTGAATGTCGCAGAGCGCCGCATCGCACTGGCCGGGATTCGTCTGGCGCATTTACTCAACAAAGCTTTGCAGTGACCCTGTTGCAAGGCTTCACCTGCCTCTCCTCCGCATCCGCAACGCAGAGAGTTCCACGACACGTCGAGCGATGCTGTCGGACACCGTGACAGTACGTAACCTCTCCGAGGAATCAGGGGCGCCCTCCGAGGTATATGAAAATGGACCTGACCACAGCACAATAACGAAAGTCGATGAGAGCTGTCCCGGAAAGTTTTTTACGGAGGTCAAGATGAAAACCGTTACGTACTGTGGGCTGTTCTTCCTTCTGGCGTTCCTGTATTTGCCGACAACTGCCGATGCCTTCTCCAGACGAAGTCATCAGTCAGAAGTCCCAGTCCAAAATACGACAGTGCCGTTGAGAACAAGCTCACTCGATGGTAAGGATGTTTCCGCTCAAGCGGTTCCTGAGCCGCCTGTGCTCCTGTTGATGACCATTGGGCTTGGTGTCGTTGCCCTGGGCTCAGCAATACGGAGATTCCGGAAGGTCCGGTAAGACCACTTAGCCGGCCATCCGTGATTTGCAATCCCATGACCGGCTCCTACCTAACGTAAGAGTGCGTTGAGTCGCTACCCAGACACTTCCGCCTGCGCGTTCGTTTCTCGCATTCCCACCTACGGGCGGCCCTGCTCCGCTTCGACCGGGCGGGTTGCCAATTTTTTACCCTATAAACTCGAGAAGTTTACTTAGATTAGAAGACGCCCTAACAATGCTCGGTGGCGATCATGCTAGCTTGCCTCCTGGAGGTAGTGCATGGCTCGCCGGCGGAGGCGACGTAACGATCTGATTTGGAATGGAAATGACTGGCGTCGGGCGTGGGAGATAGCCCTTATGCGGATCAAGGGCGCTCCTGTCGCAGTTTCGGAGCATATCACTTTCCATCATGCCATCGACATGCTCGACGGGGCCTTTGCCAGAGGCGATGCGTTTCAATTTCAGCTCGGGATCATCATGATCCTCGATTGTTGCAACGAGGCGATTGAACGGGGGGAATGCTCTCAGTGGTGGTTCGACTAGCGACCGTCTCGCGTGCGCCCCGGATACTCACCTTCGCGATCCCTATCGAGAATTGACGGTCAAAAAGTCGTTGGCGAAATCCTTGGTCTTCGGTTCGATGCTTCCCGATATCACGTCATGCAGTTTATTCGCACCGACGCTAAGCAGCGAGTTTCGCGACCAAGTGGAAACAAACATCTTGTGATTCGGCCCAGAGGTCAAGGACACGATCTGTCGAAGTTGAACCTCGATGCAGAGGTTATAGACGGACGCATCCTTGAATCCCAGGACTGTGATGTAGAGATAAGGGGAAGACTCGGTCTCAAAACGTTCTGGCTGACTCAAGACCCGTATGCCATTGGATCGGAGAATAAGCTCGACGGCGATCCGTATTTCTTCCATCGACAAACCATCAGTCTGTATGTCGGCGGCAATGTCCTCGACGGTTACAGCTACACCGGGTAGACCTCGCAACGATTCACGTTCGCTATCCGTGGCTTGAGCCGTTACTGGGTAAAGGCCGCTGATCGAGAAGACGAGGATTGTCAGAACGACGTACCTCATAACCCCCCTTCTGGAACGACAGCGTCCCATACCCCTTTCAAGACAAGCGCCGCGGGGAAGTGGTGCCCGTATTCCTGGTATGGACGCGAAATCTCCTCTCCTGGGCGTCGATTCCAACCAGCCATCGGGACAACTTATCTCCAACACAGGGACAAGTTATCCCATTAGACATGCCAACCTAGGAAATCATTGGTTCTTTGCACTTCTTGGCTACTCCATGGAAGGGCATGCGCTTTGCCTAGGTGAGTGGCGGAAACGGTAGGAGGCATGAACAACCGGCTGAACGAAGCAGAAGAGGGTATGGCTTCATCCCCACAGGATCCGCAGATGGCCCATTCACTCTGGCTACAAAAACGCTCCACTCGACGGGCGGCTCGGCGGGTTCAGCGGGTTCAATGGCGTAGCGATTGGACACCGGTTGGACTTCTGCTTCTCTTGTTAGGGGTGCTGCTTCTGCTTACCGTATTTTTGCCTTCTCATCAAACGATCGATGGGGCGAAACAAGCCGCTCAAGACGAGCGAGGCGGCTCGCAGCAATTGCCTGTGGTTGGTGTCCTAACCGAACCGTAAATGGAGGAAGTATGTGGAATACCATGGAAGAAGAAGTCCAACATCGTCGTTCGCTGCTCAGGTTGGCTGCCAAAGGCAACGTCCAAGCCCGAAAGGAGTTGGAGCAGGAGTACCACGCACGGGTGTACTCCCCTGCACAGCTGGCCAAATACACCCCCCGGGGAGAGCAGCCAGTCCTTTCAGCCGCTGTCCGGCGGACGCTGGACAATCTCATGGATGTCGAATTCGACACGGTGGAGATCTGACGGCACTCTGAAGAGGCCCCCGCGACCGGACATGCCGGAACCTGGCCTGCGGGGCGGAGGCCTGCACCTGAAGCGAGGTTCGGCCTCGTCGGGTGGCGGTCCTTCGTCCTCTTCGTCAGTGGCCCCCTACGATCCTCTAGGACCTTCGGACGGTGCGTTCCCACCTAAAGCTGCATAGATTTTCTCCCTGCCCCGTTGTAGGCTGAACTCAGGTACTGATAAGACGGAGGGTCTCAAAAAGTGCTATTCTATAGACAACACCTCGTAAGATCGCCGGAAGGAGGAGCTGGGGGAAAAGAACAGGGCGGGAGGCAGGTTTGGACAAGACACTGTCCTTGTTGTAGACGCTGGCTCACGAAGCGCGATCCCATGTCGCCCTGGCTGTGTAGTTGCGGCTGGCGCACAGAATAGAGGTCGGCGGACAAAGGAGGGCAACCAGATGAATCATGTCATCCTCCACGATATGCGGGCTGCATTCTTCTTGATGATGGGTCTCCTCATGCTGGCGATGATCTGTGCGGTGGCGGCATTGGGGACGGTCATGCGTCCGGTTCGCTGGGCTGACCGGCGATCTGCTCAGTTCTGACTTCCCTCGACAGAACGTACCGCGCTCAGTCGTCGCATCCCGACTTTCCCTCCCTCTCCCTAAGGCTCTTGGTAAAATCCCTATAATTTCAGTCGCTTGTCAACAGCTCGTCCCCGCCCTAAGGCTCTTTGCGGGCCGGTGCTATATTTGTCTTAGCGCAGCTTCATCCAAATTGATGGGGGACACCATGAAGGCGAGTCTTGGGAAAACGGTGCTGGTGGCGGCTTTGGCGATAACCACATTCGGGATTTCCGGGTGCGGGATGAAATGGTTGCAGTCGGATGGGGATCAAACGGCAGACGCGACGCGTGAAGGAAACTCATCGGGGAACGGACCAGGGGGTAGCGGACCAGGATCTGGATGGAATGGCCAGGGTGTGAATCCCAATTTCCCCGGGATGTCTCAGGGCAGCTCTCGCAGTGACCTCAGCGGCTTTTTGCAGGATCCGACGGATGAGTATTTGGCTCGCGGTGGCGGGATTGCCTCTCCTTCTCCCACGGCTGCCGGGAGTCGTCATCATGCGGAGCTGACACGAGAAGAACGAGCGGCGATCGAGGCCGGCCTGAAGGACGTGTTCTTTGGGTATGATCAGTGGACGTTGTCAGATACCGGTAGGGAGGCGCTCAATCACAATGCCGAATGGTTGAAGGAGCATCCAGGCGCCGTGCTGAAGGTTGAAGGCCATTGCGATGAGCGGGGGACAGCCGACTACAACATGGTGCTCGGCGAGAAGCGTTCAAAGAGTGCACGCACGTATCTCGCCGAGCTTGGAGTTAGCCCCAAGCAGGTCGGCGTCGTGTCGTATGGCAAGGAGCGTCCGTTCTGCATGGAGCACGATGAGTCCTGCTATCAACTCAATCGTCGCGGTCATGTGTTGTTGAAGAAGAAATAATTCCATCACTGATCAACATACCCCCACGGATTCTCAGTGTGAGAACGTCGGGGTGCTTCATTTCCGGCCCACCACACGCCGGTGGAGGTTCAGATCTATGGCGGTCAAAGCCCAAGCGCTGAAGAAGGAACGCGCAGTAGAGAAGCGATTGCATCCTCGATTCACGGCGCAGTTCCGCAGTACCTTTTCGGGCGGGCAGCGGGAGGGGCAGGGGAAAACGTTAGACCTTTCGGATGGGGGATGCCGCATCGAATCGGACCAGCCGGTGGTCGCCGGGGCGTCGTTTGAATGTAGAATCTACGCACCTGGGCTGAGTTGGCCGCTACGGATCGATGAAGCCCAGGTTCGTTGGGTCAAGGGGAACACGTTTGGCCTACAATTTACTGCCATGCATCCCGACGAACGGGTGAAGTTGAAACAACTCATCGTCAATCTCCACGCCGACAAGCCGCGCTGATCGCCGGTGCTCTTCCGGCAGCTCAATCCGATCTCGCTACCCTGTCTTTCCCTATGCTATAAGTCGATTGACTGGCACCGGTCGATGGCCGGGTCACCTCTGCCATGGCACAGTATCGATTCAAAGGGCGCGGAAGGGCACTATGAATGAGGAAATTGCGACACTTGCCGGCGGGTGTTTTTGGTGTCTGGAAGCCGTGTATGACCAGATGAAGGGTGTGCGTTCGGTAGAATCCGGGTATACGGGCGGCCATTCGGACCGACCGACCTACGAAGCGGTTTGTGGAGGACGCACCGGTCACGCTGAAGCGGTCAGGATC
>Ga0070664_100000694_pt1 | contig 25692 bp, 26 predicted proteins | sample KBSC73metaG_FD_65863 | JGI IMG/M metagenome (GOLD analysis project Ga0070664, IMG submission 65863) | Corn rhizosphere microbial communities from Kellogg Biological Station, Michigan, USA - KBS C7-3 metaG | ecosystem: Host-associated > Plants > Roots > Rhizosphere > Soil ... | reverse complement strand
ACGACAACCTGCGCGCCTCGACCCGATCCGGTCGCCTTTCCGTGTCGGTCGACGTCACGAACGTGGGCGATCGGGCCGGCAGCGAAACCGTCCAGGTGTACGTGTCACCCGGCGGGTCGGCACCGCGCGCCCTGGCCGGATTCGCCAGGGTCCGCCTGGCGCCCGGCCAGACCGCGCCGGTCCGGGTGGAGTTGCCGGCCGACGACCTGCCGACCGGCGAGGTCGGGTTCCTCGTCGGTTCGTCGTCCCGCGACATCCGCCGAACCGTCACCGTCACACTCGAAGCGAGCGAGGCCCATGCCGTTCACCCCTGACTCCCGCCTCGGCGACGTTCTCGACAGCGAACGGGGCCGCACGACGGTGCTCCGGCACCTGCCGCGGGTCGCCGACATGCCGTTCCCGGTCCAGGCCCGGCACGTGCGGCTGCGCCAGCTGATCGACATCTTCGACACCGTCCGCGACGACCCGGCGCTGCAGGCACAGCTGTTCGACGAACTCGCCGCGGTTCCGGACACGCCGGCACCGCGCCCGCAGCCGGCGGCGGCGCCCGAGCCGTCCGACCGCTACGAACCCGCCGACGTCGTCCGGGCGTCCGCCACCCTCAGCGCACCGCCGTCGGCGGGCCGGTGGGCGGTGTTCGAGGTCGAGATCCGCGGCCCGGGCCACGGCAACCCGTTCACCGACGTCGACCTGTCGGCGGAGTTCCGGCAGGGCGGCCGCGGCGTGCGCGTCCCCGGGTTCTACGACGGGGACGGCGTCTACCGGATCCGCTTCATGCCCGGCACCGAGGGACGCTGGGACTTCCGCACCACCAGCAACGCGCGATCATTGGACGGGCTCACCGGCGGCTTCGACTGCACCGGCGCGGCACCGACCGACCACGGTCCGGTCCGGGTCCACAACACGTTCCACTTCCGCCACGCCGACGGCACCCGGTGCGTTCCGCTGGGCACGACGGCCTACGCCTGGACGCACCAGGGAACCGAACTCGAGGAGCTGACCCTGCGCACGCTGGCCGGGTCCGGTTTCACGAAGCTGCGGATGTGCGTGTTCCCGAAGCACTACCTCTACAACTCCAACGAGCCCGAGCTGTACCCGTTCGACGGCTCGATCGACGCCGGCTTCGACTTCACGCGCCCGAACCCCGAGTTCTTCCGGCACCTGGAACGGCGCATCGGCGACCTGCACGCGCTCGGCATCGAGGCCGACCTGATCCTGTTCCACGCCTACGACCGGTGGGGTTTCTCCGACATGGGCCCGGCCGCCGACGACCGGTACGTGCGCTACGTTGTGGCGAGGCTCGCGTCGTTCCAGAACGTGTGGTGGTCCTTGGCCAACGAGTACGACCTGCTGTGGTCCAAGACCGGCGACGACTGGGAACGCTTCGCCGGAATCGTCACGACCGGCGACCCGTACGCGCATCTGCTGTCCAACCACAACTGCCGCGAGTTCTTCGACAACGGCCGGCCCTGGATCACGCACTCGAGCGTGCAGCGCGTCGACCGGTACCGCACCGCGGAGAACGTCGACGAGTGGCGGCGCCGGTGGGGCAAGCCGGTCGTGGTCGACGAGTGCGCGTACGAGGGGGACCTGGATCAGGGCTGGGGCAACATCACCGGCGAGGAGTTGGTACGGCGGTTCTGGGAGGGCGCCGTGCGGGGCGGCTACGTCGGCCACGGCGAGACCTACTACGCCACCGACGAGGTGATCTTCTGGGCCAAGGGTGGCGCGTTGAAGGGTGACAGCCAGCCGCGCATCGCGTTCCTGCGCGCGATCCTCGAAGACGGACCGGCCGACGGCCTCGAACCGCTGCCCTCGGAATGGGACCTGCCGTGGGCCGGCGTCAAGGACAGCTACTACCTCGCGTACTTCGGGTTCTCCCGCCCCCGGTTCCGCATTTTCGCGATGCCACCGGGCACCCGGTACACCGTCGACGTCATCGACACCTGGGCGATGACCGTGACCACCCTGGAGGGCTGGCACGATGGGACGTTCCGGGTGGAGCTGCCGGCCCGGCCCTATGTCGCGGTGCGCCTGCGCGCGGAGGAGTCGTCGTGAGGACCGTCGACCCGATCATCCTGAGTGGACAGTCGATCGACGACCGGTCGCAGGTGTTCGGCGACCTGCCGCACGATCCGCCGGACGGCCGTCGCTACCTGCGCAACGTCACCGTGCCGACGCTCACGGCGTACCTACCGGAGCCGGACGTCGCGACGGGCAGCGGCATCGTCGTCGTTCCCGGCGGCGCGCTGCACATCCTGTCGATCGACAACGAGGGAACGTGGGTCGCCCAACGCCTCGTCGAGCTCGGCATCGCGGCGTTCGTCCTGCACTACCGCATCGTCGCGACGCCGGTTGCGGACGAGGAGTTCTTCGCGCTGACCGCCCGCGTGTTCGCCGAGCCGAATTATCTGACCGACATCGGCGCCGCCAGCCGACCGGGGGCCGTCGAGGACGGCGGATCGGCGGTACGTCTCGTGCGCGAGCGCGCGGGGGAGTGGGGGGTGCGCGCGGACCGCGTCGGGATGCTCGGCTTCTCCGCCGGCGGCTTCGTCGCGGCGGCGACCACCCTCGACGCCGCGCCCGACGCGCGCCCGTCCTTCTGCGCACCGATCTACCCGGCGATGTGGGGCGACGTGGTCGCGCCGACCCCGGCACCGCCGATGTTCCTGGCATGGGCGACCGACGACGAGGTCGGCGACGTCATCGTCGGGTCGGCCCTTCGCCTGTACGACGTCTGGCGGCGCGCTGGCGCCAGCGTCGAGGCACATGCCTACGCCACCGGCGGCCACGGCTTCGGCATGACCGTCCGGGGCACCCCGTCGGACCGGTGGTTCGATGACTTCTGCACGTGGCTCGCCGCCTCGGGTTTCTGACGTCGCGGACGTTGCGGGCACTGTTATTCGTGCTGGCGATGGAGGCCGCGTCCACGATATCGGTGGATCGGCAGGCCGACGCGTTGTGGGACGGCAGTGATCTGCCCGAAAGCGTACCGGCTTCCCAGCGGAGGCCGCGATCCACAGAAGGTGAGTTCCGCCGCCCGCTGGAACCACTGGTATGCGGCTTCGGGGATCGCCTCCGTATTCGCGAATACGACGGCCTGCCGGGCCCCGTCGATCGTTTGCGCACTGTCCGTGCTGACGCCGAGGCCACCGCCGGTGTGTCCCAGGACAACGGCGCAGGGGTACTGCTGCCTCATGAGCCCGAGGCCGTAGCCGAACCCATCACCGAGGTCGCGGAACTGCTTCATTTCCGCAAGCTGGCGGGCGGGAAGGACCCGCCCGTCGAGAAGGGCGCGGAAGAACGTCGCCACGTCGCCGACCGTTGCGATCAGCGCACCCGCGGCCCACACGTTGGAGGCATCGATGCGGGTGATGTCGCGCAGACCCGTCGCGTCAACCGTGTACCCGCGCGCGTGCCGTCCCCGGATGGCCGGGCCCGTCGCGAAGTAGGTGTCCCTGAGGGAGAGGGGGCGCAGGATTCGCCGGTCGAAGACCTGCTCGAGCTTCTGACCGGTGATCCGCTCGACGAGCAGCCCCAGCACGATGTAGCCGGTGTTGGAGTAGGTGAAGTCGGTGCCGGGAACGAACAACAGCGGGTGGCTCGTGCCGAGGCGAACGAGGTCGACCGGGTCCCATACCCGCAGCGGGTCGGTGAGGTAGTTGAAGCGTGGATCCTCGGCGTAGTCGAACAGCCCGCTGGTATGGCCGAGTAGCTGACGCGCCGTGATCTTGTCACCGTCGGGCAACAGCCCGGGGAGCCATCGACCGACTGGAGCGTCGAGGTTCAGCCGGTGCTCGGCTTCGAGCTGTAGCACAATCGCGGCCAGGTAGGTCTTGGCGATGCTGGCGGTCCGGAACCGGTCCTTCGCCGTCATCGGCCTGTGAGTCGCCACGTTCGCTTCCCCGCTGGTGAGCACGGTCGTGCGGGTGCCGTCGCGGATGAGGTAGGCGATGCCGGGGACGCCCGCAGCGACGGCCTGGTTCAGCGCCTGCTGCACGGCCATAAGATCCACCCGCCCTGTCGGGACCGATGGAGCCAGACCAGAACCAGCGTCCGTTGGGCCGCTTTCACGGACACGCGACGGTGTTTCCGGTTGTAGCACCCCGGCGCCGGCTGGCGGCGCGGACACCGCAGCCAGAACGAGGGCCGATGTGACGGCCGTCGCGATTCTCCAGATCTTCATGAGCTTCTCCTGGCGCGATTTGGGAATGTTCCAGGTCTACGGGTGGCTGCGGGGTGATGTGTCGCCGTGGATGGGCTTGGCTACCTGACCGGCGTTGCTTTGGATAAGGCTCGGCTGAGGCCGCGTCCGGCCGGGTCCCGCAGGCCGCCGGCGATGGCGGTCGCGCCGAGTCCGGTGATCGCGAGCCATGCCCACCGACCGGCGTCCCAGCGGTGGCCGGGGTCGGCGGTCAGCCACGGGCCGAACGGCGACGCCTGGTCCAGCGTCACGAGCAGCACCACTGCGGTGATCGCCGCGAACACCGGGTCGACCCGAGCCGGGCACCAGACGGCAGCGGCCACCGCGACCGCGGCCAGGCCCATGGCCTCCGCGGCCAGGCCGGGCCAGGGCACGCCGGCGACCCGCCCAGCTTGGATCACGGCCAGCGCCAGCGCCACGACGAGCAACCCGGCGGCCGCCACGGCAGCGGGCGCGAGCCGACGACCGGGCCGCGAATACGGTGTGCCGTCGAGCACCGTCGCCCCCAGATCGCGTAGTGGTGCGGCGAGGGCAGCGACCAGCACCAGCAGCACCCGCCTGGCGGTGAGCACGGTGCCGGGCACGTCGTCGGCCCAGCCCAGGGCGGTGGATGCCGCTACGAGCCCGACCGCCGCGCCGGAGGCGCCGATCAGCCAGCCCGGTCGGGCCAACCGCACCCAGTACACCATCATGGCCGTCCGCCTCAGCCCAGCTGCTGCCAGCCGGCCAGCCCGGTCACGACGACCGCGATGGCGGCGACGATCCACAGTCCGCGCCGGTTGCCGGGGGTGCGCAGCAGTGCCGCGACACCGGCCAGCAGGGTCAGCCCCAGCAGGTACGCCAGGTGCCACATCTCCTGACCCACTGGGTGATCCACGGTCAGGCTCGCGTTCTCCACGGCCCACGTGATCCACGGGGCGAACCAGGTGGGCGCGTGGACCACACCGTCCGCATCTGCCGGCGCGTACAGGGCGCTGGTGCCGAACCAAAGGGTGAGTACGACCAGCGGAAGCGCGCCCGGCACCGGCACCCAGCGTGCCAGGGCGATGCCGAGCAGCCCGGCACCGAGCACCAGGACGGGTACCTGCAGGTGCTCGAGCACGCCGCGGCCGTAGATGCCGTTGACCGGGTCGCCGGCCTCCGGCGCGGTGAACGGCGCCACGACCGACATGATCACCATGGCGGCGACGCCCACCAACACAGGCCCGCGCAGCAGCCCGAGGATCGCGCCGATGGTCCGCTGCCGGTCGTCGAGCGGCGCCGCGTCCAGCGGCTCGCGGACCCGGCGGCGGTACGTCGCCGCGGCGACCCGGTTCGCGCTGATGACGGTCAGCGGGGCGTACAGCAGGCAGACCGCCAGCAGTGTGGCCCCATACACGACGTTCCACATCTCGTCGCGCCCGCGGACGACGTCGATGGCCAAGTTCGTCAAGAGCGACGCCAGCCATGCCAGCCCGAACCAGTACGCCGGATGCCGCAACATCCGCCGAGCCTCGACCCGGCCCAGCCCGCCGGCGCTGGCCGACCAGCCGACCAGCGGCAACCGCTGGCCAACGGTGATGGTGCTCATGCCGGTACCTCCTGCCGTTCCCCGGTCCCGCCGACCAGCAGCAGGTAGCCGTCCTCCAAGGTCGGCGGCACCGGTTCGGCGCCCGCCGGTGGTACGCCGATCTGACGCAGCCCGCCGCCTTCGCTGCGCCAGGCGAGCACCGCGCCCGGATCTCGGTCCGCGGCCGTCCACACCCGACCGTCGGCCATGGCCGCCAGCCCACTGGGAGATCCGTCGTAGCGGATCCCGCCCTCGTGCAACACCACCACCCGCGGGCACAGCGCGACCACGTCCTCGGTCTGGTGGGTGGACACCACCACGCTGCGCCCTTCGGCCAGGCCGGAGACGGTGTCCCGGAACCGCAGCCGCTGCTCCGGGTCCAGGCCGACGGTGGGCTCGTCCAGGACCAGCAGCGCAGGGTCACCGAGCAGCGCCTGGGCGATGACCAGGCGGCGGCGCATTCCACCGGACAGCCGGCGGATCCGCCGGCCGGCGACGTCGGTCAGGCCCATGACGGCGAGCACCCGGCGTACCTCGTCATGGCGGGTCCGGCGATCGGCCCACTCCTTGAGGATGGCGACGTAGTCGACGTATTCGAAGCCGGTGAAGCCGGCCGGGAACCCGCACTCCTGCGGCACGTAACCGAGCCGGCGGCGGATCGCGGCACGTCCGGCGGCCAGCGCGCAGTCGTGGCCGAGCAGCCGAACCTGGCCTGCGGTGGGCGCGATGACGGTTGCCATGATTCTCAGCAGGGTCGTCTTGCCGGCCCCGTTTGGGCCGAGCAGGCCGAGCACCCCGTGGCCGGCATTCAGGCTGACCGGGTCGAGGGCGCGGCGCCGTCCATAGGTTTTGCTCACGTTGGTGAGGTGGATGTCCATCAGGAGGATCTCCCTGCTTGGTGGCGGCCGTACGCGGCGAATGCCGCGACGGCGACGAGGGTGGTGAGACAGACGAGTTGGACGGCGGGTCCGTAGGCCGTCATGACCGTTCCGGTGCCGACCCGGGTGCCGACGGCGAAGACGATCCATGCCAGCGACAACGCCGCGGCGACCGGCAACGCGCCGAGTCGCGCCTCCAGGGCCAGCGTCATCGCGCTGAGGGCCAGCCCGGGCAGCAGCCATAGCGCTGACATGGTCGGCCCGCCCGGCACGGTGAGGCCGGTGACGAGAACCAGTGCGCCGGTCACCGGTATGACCAGCAGGCTGCGCAGCAGGATCAGGCGCAACCGGGAGTACGGTGCGGCGGCGACAACCTCGTGCATCGGGTCGGTGTCGGGGCCGTACGCCAGCGCCACACCGATCACCGGGACCAGCGGGGCGAGCACCAGGAACCACATGATCACCCAGCCCTCGGTGCGGGGCGCCGCTATCGCGAACGCGGCGAGCAGTGCGCAGGACCACAGCCACGCCCGCTGAGCGCTAGAGGCCTTCGAGGCCAGCCGGGCCGCAGACGGTGCGAGACCGACCGCGGTCAGGATCCGCTCGGCCGCCGACACCGGCGGGCGGTCCAGGACATCAAGCGTCTCCGCCCACACCCGGTCCAGCAGCGGCCGATCCGCGACGGCGGCAACCGTGGCCCGACATGTGCCGCAGCCCAGCAGATGCTGCTCCACCGACGTGGTGCGGGCCAGGTCGAGCCGCCCATCGGCGTACGCCGCCAGCAACTGCGCGTCCGCATGCCAGGCAATCATCGCGATGCCCCTCTCATGACAAGGCCTGCCGAAGCAGACTGCGCGCCCGGGCCATCCGGGTCTTCACCGTCCCCTGAGGGATGTGCAACAGCCGGGCCGCCTCCCGGGTGGTCAGTCCATCCAGGACGGTCGCCCGCACGACCGCCTGCAGCTCCGGGGAGAGCCGGTTGAGTGCGCCGGCGGCGTCGCCGTACTCCACGCCCAGCAGGACCTGCTCCTCCGCCGACCTGACCACCGGATCCGAGGCCGCGGTCAGCGCATCATGGCTGGGCCGGCGGGCGAGCAGGTCGATGAGCCGGCGGATAGCGATGCCCCACAGCCACGCCGGCACCTCGCCGCGCCGGCCCCAGCGGCCCGCGCCACGCCACACCGCGACGAAGGTGTCCTGCAACGCCTCCGCCACGACATCGGGATCTCCGCACCGTCGTCGTAGTCGCACCTGCAACCACGGGGCGTGCCGGGTGTACAGGACGGCGAAGGCATCACGGTCCGCACCGGCAACCGCGGACAGCAGCGTGGCATCGGTCGGGTCGGACGGGTTGGAGCCGGTCGCTCCAGGATTCGCCACGCCGTCAACGCCGTGACCCATGCCGGCCCCCTCAACTCGTCTCAATCAGTCTGTCCCTGACAGGGCCGGCAGCGGTTCAAGAGCATCAGGGAATCCTGGACAGGCAACGCTCAGCCGCCCGGGGTCGAGACCATCCCGGCCGGGTGCTCCTCCACCGCAGCGACGGCAAGGGTGGCAAGGTCGTCTTGGTCCGGCTGCCACCCGCGGTAGGACGCTACGCGGATTCTCGACCAGCTTGTCAACGGACGCCTGCATGGAGGAGATCGGCAGCCGCGGGTGGCGAGGCGTGGTCAGTCCTCAGGTCTGAGTCAGCAGCCATACGCCGAGCACAGCTGTGTAGGTGTGGGCCAGGATAGGTGGGTTGAACGGGCCGGCGAAGCGGGTGGCGACGAATCCGGCCAGGCATCCCACGCCGAGTCCGATGCCGAGCCAGCCCAGCCAGGACGGCCCGTCGGCGGCCAGCACGGCGGCGCCGAGGGCCGCGAAGGCGGCGTACGCCGAGGTCATGTGGACGGTGTAAAGCCCGGTCGCCCACGCGTTCAGGGGTGCGAAGAAGTCCGGGATCGCCGGTTGGGCCGCCGCCCACCGCTGGACGGTCAGGCGGAACGTCAACGCTGCGATCCAGGCGACCGCGCCGATGTTGTACGCGGCCGCAGCCATTGCCGCGAGCGGCGACGCGGCGAGCATCGCGTAGCCGGCGAGTCCGGCGGGAGTGACGATCATCGCGACCAGCATCCATGTGAGGATCCAGGTGTGCCGGCGGTGCTCGACGTGGATCGCGGCGAGCGCCTGCTCCGGCGGACCCTGGAAGGCCATGCGCCAGAAGACGGCGCCCGTCGCGAAGATCAATAATCCGGCGACGAGGACGAGCCCTACGACAGTGGATGCGTGCACCCGCTCAGTATGTGTGTCCAGTGCGCGCGGGTAGGCGGCTGCCACAGCCTGACGATCCATGCCCCAGACCGATGCCGTGACGCGACCCTGTCCCGGCGACCGACCCACAGTCCGGTGGTGCTGGCCACTGGATGAGGCGCCACCTTCCGAACCGAGTCAGCATGCGGATGTTCGGCGCCAGGCCAGCAGCGTCAGCGTCAACCGGACAGCCGCGACGACGGGTGGGAACGGCAGCGCGAAGGCTGCCCAGAACGCGATCTCGACCGGGAGGAGAGCCAGGGACAGGGCGGCGCCGGCCGGCCGGCCCCTCCACAGGAGCGCTCCGATGGCCGCCTCGACGAGCGCGACACATCCGAAGGTCAGGATCAGCACGGCGTATCCGGTGGGTCCGACCCATGCGTCGACGGGGCCGCCGTACATGGGGAAAAGGTCGAGAAACCACGGCAGCCGGCCGTGGCGGAGCAGGTAGACCGCGACGGGGATGCTGGGCAGTCCGAAACAGGCGGCGATGAACCACATCAGGACGGCGCTGGTGCGCCAGAGCCGGCGGGACTGCTCGGTCGGCACTGCGGCGGTGTTCATCGGGCGGGTGAACAGCATTGCGACTCCTGGCTACTCCGGTTCGTTCGCTGCGGTTCCACCGATGCGGAACGGCGTGGTGACGTTCACGTAGGTGAGGTGGACGACGAGTCCTTCGGCGGCGTGCGGCAGGTTGTGGCAGTGGTCCATCCAGATCCCCGGGTTGTCGGCCACGAACGCGACGTCGTACTCCTCGCCGTCGGCGACGTTGAGCGAGTCGACCCACCACGGGCTGCCGGTGGCCGGCTTGCCGTCGCGGGCGAGCACGACGAAGTGGTGGCCGTGCAGGTGCATGGGGTGCACCTCGCCGCTGTGGTTGCTGATCCGCATGCGCACCACGTCGCCCTCGGCGACGGTGAACATCGGCAGGTCCGGATAGGCGTGCCCGTTGACGGTCCACCAGTAGCCGGGCCGCCCGTCGAGGAAGCCGGGGCGGCGCCCGATGTCGTAGCGGAACCGGCGGGTCGCGGCGGTGGGGTCGAACCCGAGCGGCGCGGGGGAGCCGTAGCCGAGCGGGTCCAGCGTCGCGGCCGGACGGGGCAGCGGGGTGATGGTGTGCGTGCGCTGCCCCAGCACGATTCCGGTCGGGCCGCCGATATGTATCCGCACCGGCGCGCCGTCGGCCGGCATGGTGACCGCCAGGTCCGCCCGGCCGCCCGACGTCACCGGGACGGCGAGGTCGCGCACCGGTGTTGGCGCATTGACGTCCGCGCCGTCGATGGCGACGACACGGAACTCGGCGCCGGCCACCCACGCCTGGGTCGGCCCGTTGTCGGTGTTGACGATCCGCACCCGGGCCCGCGCGCCGGGTGCGGCCTCGACCGGGACGTCGCCTTCGCGGCCACCGATCGTGCGAGCGCCCGGGTACAGGTGGGTGAGCGCCACGACATCGACGTCCGCAGCGGCCGACGGTGCCGGATCGACCAGCAACGCCCCGAACAGCCCCTTGGCCACCTGCTCGTGCGACACCTGGTGCGAGTGGTACCAGAAGGTGCCGGCCCGGTCCGCCACGAACCGGTAGGTGTGCTCCCGGCCGGCGGCGACAGCGTCCTGGGTGACCCCGGCGACGCCGTCCGCCGCGTTGGGAACGTCGACGCCGTGCCAGTGCAGCGTGACTCCGTCCGCCACGTTGTCGTTGGCCAGGCGCACCTCGACCAGCTGGCCCACCGTGGCGCGGATGGTCGGGCCGGGCGAGGTGCCGTTGAGCGTGTATCCGTCGACGGCGCGGCCGGAGGCCAGCCGGAACCGCTCCCGCCGCGCGGTCAGCCGCACCGACACGTCGGCGGGACGGCCCGGGTCGGCGGTGAGGGTCGTCACGTCCCGGCCGTGTCCACTGTGGACGGCATGACCGCCGCCGGTGTCGGCGTACCCGTGCTCCATCGCGGAGTACGCATCCGGCAGCAGGCTGTCCTGCCAGAACCAGGCGATCGGGGCGAGGACGGCCATGGCGGCACCGGACGCGACGGCCAGGCGCACCCGCCGCGTCCGCGTCGGCGCCATGTCAGACCGGGGCGGCGACCGACGCCGGTGCCGCGGTGTCAGCCGACGTCGTCACCCGCGCCCGGCGGGCGGCATGTAGCGCGGCAGCGAACAGCGCGAGGGCGTTCATGCCGTGCAGGCCACCGGCGAACGGGATGCCGTGCCCGATGAAGCCGAGGGTGACCTGCACGAGCACCAGCCCGAAGACGGCCGCGGCCCACTTGACACCGCCGGGCACCCGGGCGAAGAACGAGAAGACCAGGAAGACCAGGGCGATCACCGGTACCACGATCGAGCCGTTGATTCCGTGCACGATGATGCCGACCACCTCGGGGAAGGCCAGCTCGTCGCTCTGCATCACGGCGCTGTCGAACACACCACCGTCGTCGACCCACGTGCCCAGCCCGGCGATGGCCAGCGCCATCGCTCCGGCCTGCACGACGACCTCGGCCGCCAGAATGTAGGCCAGGATCCGGTAGAACATCCTCATGATCTCTCCTTGGTGAACACGTACCGCGCCAGTAGCAGCGGGAAGGCGGGAAGGGCGAGCCAGGCGACGGAGCCGACGCCGAGACCCAGCCACAGCACCACCTGGCCCGCCGGTCCGGGCAGGAGCAGGCCGGCCGCGGCGAGCAGCATGCCGACGACGAACCCCGCTCCGAGCAGCAGCCCCACGCGGGTCAACGGCCGTGGCAGCGTCCGGGAACGGTGGGCGGCGAAGTCGGCCCCGAGCAGCCAGCCGAACACCACCACGAACGCGACCATGACGAACGGCAGTTGCGTCTCGAACGGGATCACGCCAGCGACCAGCAGCACCTGGAGCACGGCGGCGGCGACCATGGCGATCACCGCCGCGACGGTGCCGGCGCGGACGGCCCGGCTCGCCGGGAGGCGCCCGCGCAGCGCCCACGCGACCGGAGCGAACGTGGCGAACTGCAGGGCGACCGCGACGTCGTTGGCCGGGCCGGTCCAGGTCCAGCCGCCTACCGGTTCGGCCGTGCCGAACGGGTCAGCCAGCGCGAAGAAGAGCACGAGCAGGAACCCGGCGGCCACGCCGGACCAGCCGCTGAGCCACGCCCACGTCCGGACGTCGAGCAGTGGCCGTGCCCGGTGGGTCGTTGAAGTGACCATGCACCGCAGGTTCACCGTCGCGGCGTCCCGTTGTCACGGGACGATGTCCCGTCCGGCTCGGGAATTACCCGCCGTCAGCGGCCGGCCGCCGGCCGGTCCGGGCCGGCGCTGCCCAAGCCGGCGTCGCGGGCCCGGATGATCGCGGCGGTGCGATCCGCGACCTGGAGTTTGGTGACGATGTTGGAGACATGGTTGCGCACGGTCTTGCCGCTCACGCCGAGCCGCCGCCCGACCGCGGGGTTGTCCAGGCCGCTGGCGAGCAGGTGGAGCACCTCGTGTTCGCGCTCGGTCAACTGCGGGAACGGCCCGGCCGTGGCCGCCCGGGAGAAGTGACCCAGCATCCGGCCGGCGACGCCGGCGCCGAACACCGCGTCGCCGTGGGCCACCGCGCGGACGGCGGCGACGATCTCCTCGGGCCCGGCCCCCTTGACGGTGTACCCGAACGCTCCGGCGCGCAGGGCCGCGAACACGCTCTCGTCGTCGTCGGACATGGTCAGGATCAGGACCCGGGTCGGCAGGCCGGCGGCCCGGAGCTGGGCGGTGACCCACAGCCCGTCACCGTCGGGCATGGCGATGTCGAGGATCGCCACGTCGGGCCGGTGGTCGGTCGCGGCGTCCAAGGCGTCCCGGCCGGTCGTGGCCACCGCTGCGACGGCCAGGTCCGGCTCCGCGTCGAGGACGGCGCGCAGGCCGGCGGCGTATACGGGATGGTCGTCGGCCAGCATCAACCGGATCATCGCGGTGCTCCCACGTCGAGCGGTAGGCGGGCGTGTACCAGTGTGCCGCCGTCGTCCGGCGACCGGATCGCGAACTCCCCGCCCAGTTCGTCCGCGCGCTCGCGCATCGACCGTAGCCCCACTCCTGGCGTCCGGTCCGCGGCGAGCCCGTGCCCGTCGTCCCGGACGGTGACGACGACGTCGCGGTCCCCGGCCTCGATCGAGACGGTGCAGCGCCGGCCGCCGCTGTGCCGGGCGGCATTCGTCATCGCCTCCACCGCGATCCGGTACACGGCCGTCTCCACCGCCGCCGGCAGTGCCCGCCGGTCCGCCGAGCCGCATACCTCGTTGTCGCCGCACACCTCGATGTCCAGGTCGCCTGACAGCGCCGCGGCCCGAGACCGCACGGCCGCCACCAGGCCCAGCTCGTCAAGCGCCGGCGGGCGCAGCGCATCCACGACCCGGCGCACGTCGGCAAGGCTCGCCCGCACCTCGTCGTTGATCTGTCCGAGCAGCTCGCGAGCGGAGCCGGTGGGAATCTCGCGGGCCGCCAGGACCGCCTTGAGGCCAATGGCCGCCAACGCTGGCCCCAATCCATCGTGCAGTTCGCGCCGCAGCCGGCGACGCTCGTCCTCGCGCAGGGCGACCACCTCCGCCCGGGACCGGACGAGGTCGTTGTGCAGGCGGACCGTGAGCAGGGCCGGGCCGATCTGCTGTGCCAGCGACCGGATGAGGGCGAGATCGGCCGGATCGAGCGGGTCGTCCCGGCCCCGGCCGGACACCTGCAGACGTCCGACCGTCTCGCCGTAGTGCAGCAGCGGCTCGGAGTGCACCGGCCCGGCCGCCGTGCCGTGCGCGGCGGCCGGATGCAGCGCGCCGGTGCGGTCCGCGACGTCGATCGCGACGTACGGCACCCGCAACGACCGCGCGACCGTCTCGACCACCGTCGCGGACACGTCGTCGGGCAGCAACACGGTGTGCAGGCGGGCGCCGAGACCGGCGAGTACGCCCACCGGGTCGTCGCGCTGGCCGTACATGAGGCGGTTGACCACACCCTGTGCCGCGGTCCGCAGCGGCGCGAGCGCGACCGCCGCCAGCGCCGCGGCCACCGCGGCGGCGACGGCGTGAGACAGGCGCAGCGCGGACACCAGCACCGCCACCGCCGCGGCGTAGATGGTGATCAGCACGGCGACGACGCTCGCGTATACCAGCGACCGGTTGACCAGGCGCTCGATGTCGAACAGCCGGTGGCGACGCAGCGCCACGGCGATGCCGGCGACGAACGGCAGCCCGGTCATGCCGAACGCACCCGGCGGTAGCGGATGCGCACCGGCGATCAGCTCCGGCAGGGTCCACCCGACGATGCCCGCCGCCGCGCCGATCCCGCCGCCGCCCGCAACCCAGCGGAGCCGGTTGCGTATCGCCACGTCACCCGTGTGCCGGTAGGCGACGACGACCACGACGGCCGAGGTCACGATCGCCACCACTGTGACCGCCGTCTGCGCCGCGTGCACCAATCCCAGCCAGCGCAACGGACTGTCCACGGCGACGGCGCATGCCGCCGCCCACCCCACCATGAACACCAGCGGGCCCGTATACGCGACGGCGAGAACCCCGCGCCGGGCCCGTGACAGCCATGGATGGCCCGGCACGAACAGCAGCGCCGAGGCGACCAGCGCGCCCCACGCCACCGAGTAGGAGCCGATCACGTTCGCGTGGAACAGCCACAGCGGCGCACCACCGGTGGCCAGCGCCAACACAGGCAGGCCAGCGACGACCGTCAGGGTGCTGCCGAACAGCCCGGCGGCGAGCACGAGCAGCGGCGTGGTCGCCGGCTCGTCCGGACGCCGCAGATACAGGGCGACCGCGAGGACGCCGAAGACCAGAACAAACACCAGACCGCCCCAGCTCTCGCGGATCAGCGGGGACGGGTCGGTACGGGTGACCCGGACGGTGCGGACCGCCCCGGACGCGACCTCATAGCTCAACGTCTCGCCCAACCCGGGCCTGGCCACCGTGCCCAGCCCGTCCGCCAGCCGGTGACCGGCGATCGCGGTCACCCGGTCGCCGAGTTGCAGCCCCGGACCCGGAGCCGGATCGGGAACGTCGACGACGGCACCGCCGGCGGACCAGGTGGACGAGCCGAACCACAGCACCGAGCCGTCCGACGGCGCGTCCAGGCGAACCAGGGTAGCGATCACACCCAGCACGACGAGCGCGAGCGCGAGCACCACCGGCAGCCGGCGGGCCCGAGCCGTCGCCGCGGTGCCGTGCACACGGTCATCATGACGGCCGGCTGCGGCCGGCCTGCATCGGCCGGTACGTCCGCAGACTCGGCCATGCGGCCGACCCGCGAGGCCGGACAGGCGTACTCGGCTACGCCGAACCTGGCGCACGCGGGTGGGTCCCGCGGGTAGGCCGTACCGCCGCGATCAGGTCTCGCGAGGGGATGTCCTGGGCGATCTTCCGGGCGGCGGCGATGCCGGTCGCGCCCAACGCGTTGTCCACTGCGGACAGTGTTTGCCGGTAGCCTGCCGGATGCATGGGTGGTAGCTGGGCGCCGATCCTGGTGAGCAGGTTGTCCCGAGCGGCGTCCAGCTGTGCGGCGAGGTCCCATCTCCGGTCGGCGGCCGCGATGCCAGCCAGGCCTTCCAGGCACCAGGCCAGGTAGAGCGGATTGCCGATGGCCTGGAACACCTCCGCGCCTTCGGTGAAGAGGATCCGGGCCGCTTCGATCCGGCCGGCGGCGAGCTCGGCGTGGCCGAGCTGGGTCAACGCCATCGCGACGGACCACTGGTCGGCGTACCGGCGGGCCGTGTCGAGTGACCGCGTGCCGAGCGTGCGGGCTCGGGACACGTCTCCGGTGACCAGGGCGATGTGGCCGAGGTGGGCGAGCAGCTGGCCCGCGGTGTTCTCCGCGCCGCGTTCCCGCGACAGGGCGAGCGCTTCCTCAAGGTAGAGCGTGGCCCGGTCGTATTCGCCCGAGACCTGGGCGTTGGTACCTAGTAGGCGGAGTGCATCCGCGATCCTGCCGGTGTTCTTCAGGGTGGTGAACAGGTCGAGGCCCTCGGCGCCCAACCGGTGCGCCAGGTCGTGCCGTCCCGCGTGCATCGCCTGCCAGGCGAGCAGCAGCAGGGCGTCGGCGAGTTCCCGGGGTGTACCGGCGTTGCGGGTGGCGGCGAGCCCCTGTTCGGTGAGTTCCTCGGCGCGGGTGACGTCACCGGTGAAGAAGGTGTTGTATGCCAGTTCGGTCAGTGCCGCGGCGTACCCGGCGCGGTCGGCGGCGGCCTCGGCGAGCGTCGCGGCCTCCTCGTGATCGCGGCCGGCGTCGGCGTATCGGTCTTCGGTACGGGCGAACAGGCCGCGCGTGTTGAGCGCGACCACCAGGTCCCCGGCGGTGCCCTCCTGCCGGGCCAGCTCGACGAGCTGGTCGCACCAGGGGCCGCCGTCCGCAACGGACGACGTGGCGATCGCCAGCCTGGCGGCGCCGGTCAGCGCGGCGAGGCGGATGGCTGCCGGGGTCAGGTGCGCGTCGGGCAGAGCGAGCGCGGCGCGGCTACGCCCCAGTCCTTCGCCGAGGTGGCCCTGTTCGAGCCAGAACCGCCACTGCGCGCCGCAGAGTCGCAGCGCCGCAGGGGCGTCTCCGTTCTCCAGTGCCCAGTCCAGTGCGGCGCGGAGGTTGTCCCGTTCCGTGTCCACGGCGTGCGCCGGCTCCCGCTCGGCCAGCGCGACGAAGTAGTCGGCATGCCGGCGGGCCAGCGTCGCGGCGTCGCCCGCGGATCGCAGGCACTCCAGGCCGTACTCCCGGATGGTTTCCAGCATGATGATGCGCGGGACCGGCGCGGTCTGCTGGATCGTGAGCAGGCTGGCATCCACCAGTTCGGTGAGCGGATCCGCGACGGACGGGTCGGTGCTGATCGACTCGGCGGCGGGCAGCGGGCACCCGCCGGCGAAGACCGACAGGCTGCGAAACAGCGCCGCTGCCCGCTCGGACAGCAGTCGGTAGCTCCAGGCGATGGCATCGCGCATCGTCTTCTGCCGGTCGGGCAGGTCATGCGGCCCGCCGGCCAGCGCCGGCAGCCGCGGTTCGAGGCGGCGGAGCAGGGTGTCCGGCGGAAGCAGCCGGACCCGGGCCGCGGCCAGCTCGATGGCCAGGGGCAGACCCTCCAGCCTGCGGCAGATCTCCGCGACGGCGGGTCCCTCGTCCGGGGTCAGTTCGACGCCGACGGCGCGGGCCCGGTCCACGAACAGTGCGCTCGCCGGAGCATCGCCGAGGCCCTCCGTGCCTGCCCGGGGCACCTCCAGCGGCGCGATCCGGTACGCCCGCTCGCCGCGCACCCGCAGCGGGACCCGGCTGGTGACCAGGGCCGTCACCCCGGGGGCGGCGGCAAGCAGCGCCAGCAGATCGGTACGGGCGCCGGTCAGATGCTCGAAGTTGTCCAGCAGCACCAGCAACCGCTTGTCGCGCAGCGCGGCGGCCAGTCGTTCGGACACCGGACCGGGGGTGCTCTCGTCCAGACCCAGTTGCTGTGCCACGACGGCGATGAGCAGGCCCGGGTCGCTCAGCGGCGCCAGGTCGACGAACATCGCTCCGTCGGCGTACCGGTCGGTGGTCGCGGCGAGGACACCGAGGGCGAGCCGGGTCTTGCCGACACCGCCCGGTCCGGTCAGCGTGAGGAGCTGGGTCTCGCCGCGTTCGAGGATCTCGACCAGCGCCGCGAGGACGCCCGCCCGCCCGATCAGCGGGGTCAGCGGTCGTGGGATCGGCTGACGACGCGCGGGCGTCGGCGTTGCGGGCGGACGCGCGGCGGCGAGCAGATCGGCCCGCTGCGCAGGGAGCAGGTCCAGCGCGTCGGCGATCAGCGCCACGGTGTCCAGCCGGGGGGTACGGCGAGGGTCGCGCTCCAGGTCACTCACGGCGCGCGGGCTCACCCCGGCCCGCTCGGCCAGCGCCTCCTGGGTGAGGCCGGCGGCAAGGCGCAGCCCCTTGAGCATGTGCCCGAAGTCGTAGGTGGTCATGAGCTCGTCCTGTGTACGTCAGGGGTGTCCCTGCGATCACGGTCAACGTACCGCTCGGTCGCGTGACGGATCGCCGACGTGGCGTTTTCCGCGAATTCGGTGAGTGGTCGGTGAGCGTACGTCATGGGCGCGGGGATGCCGTCGGACCAGGCTGATGGACATCGGGGAGTCGATCGAGGACGGAGATGATGCGGGCCGCGGCCGTACTGGCCTGGGCCGTACGCGGGAACAGCTGAGTCGGGGGAGCGGTCATGTCACCGGACGAGATCAAGGCCCGTGGGCGGCGGATCACTGACGAGCTGTTCAACCAGGGCGACCTCAGCGTCGTGGACGAGCTGATCGACCCCGGCTACACCGAGTATCTCGCGGCCGAGCACAAGACGGTCTCGGCCGCGGAGCTGAAGGACCTCATCACCGACATGCGGCGAGCCTTCCCGGATCTGCACGCCCACACCGAGCAACAGATCGTGGAAGGCGACACGCTGGTGCAGCGACTGACCGTCACCGGAACGCACGACGGCGTACCACCGTCCGGGGCTCCCGCGACCGGCAAACGGATCCGGGTCAGTGTCGTGGACATCTCCCGGATCGGCCCGGACGGCCGGTTCATGCAGCGCTGGACCCTCGCCGACCAACTCGCCGTACTCAGCCAACTGAACCTACTGCCCGCAGGGAGTGCGCCATGACGAACACGAAGCCGATGAACATCACCATGACCGGGCAGCGGCACCAGCAGCCCGCCGTGCAGGAGATGGTGGTGATCCACCGGATCTTCCGGGAGGAGTTCCGGCGGCTCCCGGACCTGGTCCGCGGTGTCCCCGACGGGCACCTGCGCCGAGCCGCCGACGTCGCCGCGTACGTCACGTTCAACCTCGACTCGGTACACAACCACCACACCGCCGAAGACGAGTACCTGTGGCCGCTGCTGCTCGAACGGGCCCGTCCAGACGCCGCCCTGATCCGGCGGATGGAGGGACAGCACAACCGGATCACGGCATACACCGAAGAGGCGAGACGGCACCTCGCCGACTGGCACGCCGCACCCGTCCGCGCCTCCGGGAGCCGGCTCGCCGACACCCTCGCCCAGCTCACCGACGCCCTCGCCGAGCACATGGACGATGAGGAAGCCCACGTACTACCGCTGGTCACCGAGCACGTCACCGTCGCCGAGTGGCAGGAGCTCGGACAGCGGTCGTTCGACAAGTTCCCGCGCTCCGCCCTGCCGATCATGATGGGGCAACTGCTCGCGGTCGCCACCCCCGAAGAAGCCGCGCTGTTCATGGGCAAGCTGCCGCTGCCCGTACGGCTGATCTGGCGGCTGGCCGGCAGGCGCAAGTACGTCCGCTACATGCGACGCGTACGCAGCGACGCCGGCAACCCCCAGCCCGTACTCAAGATGCTGATGAGGCGGGCCAACCGGGTAGCCGTCGCCCTCTACCGGCGCTCGTCCGGACGCATCGGAGGCACTGCCAAGGGCCTACCGGTCATGCTGCTCACCGTGCCCGGCCGCAGCAGCGGTCTCCCGCGTGCCACCCCCGTCGCCTTCCTGGAACATGACGGTGGATACCTCGTCGCGGGGACGGGCGGTGGGGCCAAGACGGAACCGCAGTGGTTCCGCAACCTCCGGGCCACTCCACGGGCGCACATCCAGCTCGGCGACCGCCAATACACCGTGGCGGTACGCGTGCCCGACCGGACAGAACGGGACCGGCTGTGGCAGGAGGTGGTACTCGCCCGAGAACCACTCTTCGCTCGGTACGAGCATCGGTCCGGCCGCGTCATCCCGGTCGCGATTCTTGTCGGTCCGACTCCGGGATCGACACGCTGAGCGTCCCGCGAGAAGCGCACCTGGTCGGCCTAAGCGGGAGCTGGTGACGCAGACGCTGCCCACAGAGGTCGCTCCCTCCGCAGGGGATCAGCTCTCCGGCGCCCCGACAAACCGGCTGTGCTCAACTGCCGCCGATCGTGCGCTGACCGGCTTCAGTGTTGGTCGCTCGGTGGCCGGTGTCCGCGATGGTCCGCATCCGGCCACTTGGTCATTTGTGACCCGACGTACGGCCCGGTGGCGCTGGGCCGTCGTACCCTGCTGCCGCCGCGGCGCGAGCCGAATGCTGAAGTTCGGGTCTGTATGCCGGGTTCAGAGGTGAGTGCGATGAGGAACAGTGCTATCGCCAAGAAGGCCGCGATCACCACGACCGGCGGGTTTGCCGGTCTGGCCATCTTCCAACTCCTGCTCGCGGCCGGCGGCCCGTTCGGGGAGGCGGCCTGGGGAGGAACCACCGAGGGCCAGCTCTCGACAGGCCTGCGTATCGGCAGCGCCATCTCCGTCGCCGTGTACGCCGTCGCTGCCGCGCTGATCCTACGGCGCGCGGGCTTCCAGGTCCGTTGGGTTTCCCACGCTGCCGCCCGGATCGGGTCGTGGGTGCTGGTGGTGCTACTGACGTTGGGAGCGTTGGCGAACTTCCTGTCGCAAAGTCCGTGGGAACGGTTCTTACTCGGTCCTTGTACCTTGGTGCTGGCCGGACTGTGCCTCGTCGTTGCTCGCGGCGCCGAGGATGCCGTGGGCTCCAGGTCGCAGGGGCCCCGGGCATCAGGGGGCTACTCGCCGAGCAGTACCGGCGAACGTCGCCCGGCCAATCACGGGTAGGGGTGTGAAGCCCAGTACGGCACGCACAGCAGCGCCGACACGGCGTTGGAGTAGCGGAGATAGCGTGGGTTCTGATTCGACTTCGGCTCGCAACGTTCGCGGATGCGCCGGAGTTCGTCGATCATCTGCTGTAGCCGCTGCCGCTCAGTCACGGAACGCAGCATGGCGGTGTGCGCTCCTCGGTGGTTGTCGTACCCCTCGCTTACGGTCTTGCCATGCTTTCGGTGATCCTGGCCTGTGACGATCCGTACCGCACCGCCGACCTGTTCGTCACCCAACTGGGTTGGCGGCTCGTCTTCGCCACGCCGGCCGACTCCGACGATCGGTTGGCATGTGTCGGACTGGGTGACGCCCAGGTCATGCTCGGCACCGCCGAGGAAGAGTTCCTGCCCGGGCCGGCCCGTCCCTACCGGGGCACGGGCGTCGAGATCTACGTCCGCCTCCCCGAGTCGATCCAGATCGAGCAGGTCCATCAGCGCCACGCGGCGGCGGGCATCGTGACCAGCGCGCTAGCGAGACGGGAATGGGGAGAGTTGGCGTTCCAGTTCGAAGCCGACGGCTACCGCTTCTTGATCGCCCAGGCAGAGGCGGCGAACGCCGCCGACGGCTGACCACCCGTGATCCGCCGGAGGCGTTTACCTTTCGGCCGCTCCGGGGGCCAGCTTCAACCACGGCCCATGTCACCCGTGCCCTTGCTGGGCTGCGGTCGGTCGGTTCGTGCTATGATGATCGGGTTGCAGTTTTGATTTCCGAAGACGTTTCTGGCGCCTGATGGGTATCTGAACCCGTCCAGGCGCTTTTCGTTGTCGTGTCCTACGGACGCGGGTGATCAACGCGGCGGCGTGGAGAGTCCGCACGGTGCGGTCTCTCAACAGCCTGCGAAGGAGCAGACATGGCTTCCGGTACTGTGAAGTGGTTCAACGGCGAGAAGGGCTTCGGCTTCATCAGCCCGGACGGCGGCGGCGCCGACGTCTTCGCCCACTACTCGGCGATCTCGGCGAGCGGCTTCCGCAGCCTCGACGAGGACCAGCGGGTGGAGTTCGACGTCACCCAGGGCCCGAAGGGCCCGCAGGCGGCGAACATCCGCGTGCTCTGACCCACTTCCTGCCACGGCGGCCCGGCTGGTTCAGCGGGCCGCCGTTTGGCAATCCCCACCTGCGATAGTCCGGACCGGCCGAGATGACGCATGCTCAACTGCCGCCGCCGGCTGCTGCTGATCGGGGGCCACGGCGAAGTGGGGCCGCTCAAACTCCGCACGGGGCCTGTAATGCGCGGTGAGGTTGAACCCGGGTGCGCAGCACTACGCTTGCGAGGGTGAACCGGATCTTCACCACCAGCGTTGCCTCCGTCTATCCCCACTACGTGGCGAAGGTCGAGAAGAAGGGCCGCACGAACGATGAGTTGGACCGGGTGATCCGGTGGCTCACCGGCTTCGACGAGACAGCGCTGAGCCACCACCTCGCCGCGGGCACGACATTCGAGGACTTCTTCGCTGATGCGCGGCTCAACCCGAACGCGTCGTTGATCACCGGAGTCGTGTGCGGAGTGCGCGTCGAAGACGTCGACCATCCACTGATGCGGAAGATCCGCTACCTCGACAAGCTGGTTGACGAGCTTGCCAAGGGCAAGTCGATGGAGAAGATCTTGCGTGATGGCGGTGCTCCGACGTGATCGCGCGGCAGAGCGACGCCCGGCCGGAGCCGCGATCCGCGCTCTGATCTGCCGCCACGAGGGTACTGCCGCTCGCGGTGTTATCACCGACCGTAACGAATGTCATCTCGACCCGTCCCCGGTCGTGCCGAGCGTACATAGTCGCCGGCGGTGCGCCGAGCCCTCGCCAAATCGGCCGGCGAGAGCACGCCAAGCATGATGCGTCAGTGGAGTCGTCGATCCTCCCGGCATCGAGCTATGCCGCTCGGCGTTCATCCCTCCGTCACGGCGTACCTCTTGACGTGCGACCGGCTCGGCAGATCCAAGGCACCGGGTTCGATACCGTGCACAAGTAGCCGCGATTCGCGCGGTCCAGCAGGGCGGCGGTGCATCTACGGCTATCCGTAGTCTCCTATCCGTGGCTGACAAGTCGGAGCGGCGAGCGGCGCGATCAGTGGTCGCGGAGTACCACCGAGCCGAGTTGGTCGGCCTGCTCGCCCGCGTTGCCGAGGCCGTCGATCGCTACCGAGGTGGTGAGCTCGACGCCTTCGACGTCGATCAAGTTCTGTTCCAGTACTCCCGTGCGGCGAAGGAGTTATGGAAGTACTGCAATCTCGTCCAAGTGGAGAGTGCGGCGGCGATCATCCGGGAGCAGCCACCACACGACTGGTGGGAACGCGGTGCTCCGCGAAGGCGGTAGTCGCGGGTGGCTCGGTGGCCGACCCCGTGCTCTTCTGCCACGAGGTGCGCCGGCTGAGCGATCTACAACCTGTCCATCGCTACCCGACGTGACGGCGATCCGGCAGCTCGGCGTGCCGTCGTAGCTTGATATGCGGATGTTGTTCGGAAGCGGCGGGGCGGGCGATGGTGGTGGGATGGAAGAGGCGGTCGAGCACGTGCTTGTGGGCGGGGTGCAGACCGAAGGGCTCGTCCGGGTGGGAAGCACCACCCGCCGGCCTGCTCACCATCGATCGGGCTACGTTGACGCGCTCCTGCAGCACCTGGCCGATGTCGGCTTCGACGGCGCTCCCCGTCCGCTCGGCTACGACGACCGCGGACGCCAAGTTCTGACCTTCATCGACGGTGAGGTGCCGCACGTCGCCCCCTACCGGCTCTCCGACGCTCGAATCCGCAGCGCCACGGCACTGATCCGGGACTTCCACGACGCGGCCGCGACATCCGCGCTTCGCGGCGATCAGGAGACCGTCTGTCACGGGGACCTGGGTCCGCACAACATGGTCTTCCGCGGCGAGCGGGCTGTCGCCCTCATCGACTTCGATGCCGAGGTCGGTCCTGGGCGGCGCCTGGGCGACTTCGCCCACGCGGTCTGGTGCGTTGCCGACCTGACCGAGGCGGCCGTCGCCGTGGCGGAGCAGGCCCGCAAGGCGCAGCTGATGTGCGACACCTACGGTGGCATCGCGGTCGCGGCGGCGATAGAAGCTCTGACCGCCCGGTTCCACCGTGCCCGCGCTCAGCATCTCGCGGCGGGACGGCACGGCGGCGTACAAGCCTTCGAAGATCTGCTGCGCTGGACGGATCTCCACGGCCGACGGATCGCAGCGGGCTGAGCCCGCGCCGTCGTCCGTGGCCGGCGCCTCGTCCGCCCGCATCAGGCATCCGCTATTGCCGCCGACCGTGCGTGCTAGACAGCCGGATGCCGTCGCGGTGTGTACGCAAACTATCCGGCTCGAGATCTTGAATTGCGATGCCTCGACTGGCTTCGACCCGTACCTCTTGGTACCAGTGTTCTCCAGCCGCCAAAGAGGATCACGCCGCCGTGACCCTCGCGGCTGGACGTGGAGGCTGGAAGGCGTCAGCATCGGAGGAACTCCGCACGCGGAGGCGTCGATGCAACCGAGCTCACCTATTCCTGAACAGATCCTCTTGGACGCGGTGCGTCGCCGCCGCGCGGGTTTGCACGAGTCGATGATCGCACTCGAACAGGCGTTCGCGGCACCGGCGCCCGGCCGGCACGGTGCCTGGGTTCAGCGCGTCCACGCCGCGCTGGCGGAACTCGTTGCCGACTTTCGTGCGCACATCGACATCACTGAGGGCCCGAGCGGGCTGTACGCCGATCTTTGTACGACCGAGCCTCGGCTGTCTTACGCGGTAGCTCGCCTGACCCGCGAACACGCTCACATCCGAGAACTGATCGACGACCTGCTGGCCCGTGCCAGCGGATCCGACGCCAACGACGTTGACGCTGTTCGCGACGTCGGCACCGCGCTGCTCGGTAGCCTGGTTCGCCACCGCCAGCACGGCTCCGACCTGATCTACGAGGCCTACGCGTTCGATGTCGGAGGGGAGAACGGATAGCGCGGCCTGGTAGCGACACCCTCAGGCACCATTGCACGCGCACGTACCCGTCATCTGGCGCGTTGGCGACGTAGGGCGCCACCACCTGCACCGCGGCGAACGGTGTGGATCATTTCTGCAAGATCATCAATTCCTTCCGCAGATCCTCGTACGAGTTCAAACCGATCTTCGCTGTAATCTCTTCGAGCCAGACCCGGTCCAATTCGTTCTTGATCTCATCGGGCACGCGATTTTTGGACTCGCCGACCTGCCCATTCCGCACCTTATTCAATTGTCCGTCCGGCGGAAGCCGCATTGCCGCACTGCGCGCATTGCGGGTGAGGTGATCCTCAAATTGCTCCTTGTGCTCCTGCATGAACCTTATGTCTGATTGCCTCAGGACGATCTCCCTCAATTCATCGTCCAGCGGGATGCCTACGAAGTTCGCAACCCTTTCAATCGTGCGTGGCAGATCTGCTTTCATACTCTCATAACACAATGGAAGAACGTCTTCATCTGCACGGCGGTCCCAGAATGAAAGAATGTGTCTCCAGATCTCGCGTCTGGGGATGAAGGACCCTCGAGCGAACGCCTCGAGGGTGACCGAGCCACTTTCGAAAAACATGCCTTCGAAAAAGTGGTAATCGGAAAGAAGTGCATCACCCGGGTCGCGCACAACGATGACGTATCTGCCGCCCTTTGGCGCCTCATCCAAGGTACTGTGAGTTTTGAACACACGCGGATGGGCAACCTGCGGCGCATAAATGTCGATACCCACATCGTGAGCCATGTTTATCCACGGTACGACGCGGCAGATCTCGTCAAAATCCATCGAGCCGCGCGTCCGCAATCCGTGAATGATCTGCTGCATCCACGTTGTTCCACATTTCGGCGGTGTGACGATAAATACATCCGTAGGATCAGGCTTGTAGGCGAGACCCCGTTGCCACCCTTCTGGGGTCGCAAAATTCCTCATCCTTTCGTGCGCTTCTTCGATGGTTGTGGGACGCGTATAGTTCATTCTCTTGTCACCTCCAAGTTCTTGTGCGTGACTGTTACCATGAGCGACACCGGCGCCGCTCGCCAGTGCGGGTGCAGCGAAGGTTCTCTATGACTATCGCAGAGATGCTTCGCCACAGAGCGGCCAGAGCTTGGCGCATGCCTGCACCTCGGTCGCTGCCTAAACCGCAACGCCGCCACAGTGATCGCCGGCCAGCCCCCGCGCTCCCAGTCGGTCTGATCATGGCGTCCTCATTTGCCGCGAGTCGATC
>Ga0070664_100000693_pt1 | contig 25736 bp, 24 predicted proteins | sample KBSC73metaG_FD_65863 | JGI IMG/M metagenome (GOLD analysis project Ga0070664, IMG submission 65863) | Corn rhizosphere microbial communities from Kellogg Biological Station, Michigan, USA - KBS C7-3 metaG | ecosystem: Host-associated > Plants > Roots > Rhizosphere > Soil ... | reverse complement strand
CGAAGATGGGATTCGGTGTTCAGATATGGACAGTCTTCTGTCCGGATCACGCCCTGATGGATGAAGAAGAATGAGCTTTGTGATGTCCCTTCTTCCTCCCTGGATTGATTGCTGTACCGGGCCATTAAGGTCAGCAACCCTGCTGAATTCAGGCATCATCTCAGTCGCGAAAATGGGGGCCGAAGCATCTCGGTTCGCCTGTGCAGGAGGCATACTCACATGTCACGCTTAAATCCCTCGTTACTATCTCGCGTTAGCATCCTTTGCGTAGTCCTTGCGACGTCATCCGGAGGGTTTGGCCAAGCCCAAGCATCCTGCACGTTCAAGCTGTTCCTACTCAACCCCTCAAGTTCGACTAACCCTTTTACCACCGGAGTTAATGGCGTGAATGACTTTGGGACCACCGTCGGACAAGCGAACTTTGGGAATACGGCGCGAGGCTTCATCCGCTACTCGGGGGGTGGGGTGGTCTATTTTGACGCTCCGAACTCACTGGGTACGACGTTCTATGCTCGCAATAACAACGGGGTGACGGTTGGCTCCTATCGGGCCGATCCGCTAACCGCAGTGTCCTACGGATTTCTGCTGAACGGTTCGATGGTTACGACCATCATCCATCCTAATGCTGTCGGGAGCACCATAGCCACCGGACTAAACAAGTTCCAGAGCGTCGTTGGTTGGTACGAGGACTCAAACGGCTTTGGTCACGGGTTCAAACGTTGGAGTAATGGCAGCATCATCAATCTCGACTATCCCAAAAGCTTCGGGACATTTGTCTACGGCATCAATGACCAAGGCACGGTGGCAGGCTCGTATTTTGACAGTACCTCAATCGCCGGACTTCCCCACGGCTTCATCTACCACGCCGGCCAATGGGCAACGCTGGATTATCCCAATACTCCTGGCACAGAGCTGTCAGGCATCAGCAATGCAGGGGTAATTATTGGGCACGCCCGCACATCCACGTCAGCCACGTCCTTCCTATACTTGAATGGGACGTTCAAGCTCATCAACGTTCCAAACTCGTCCATGACGGAAGCTCGTGGCATTTCTCCCGGTGGACTCATTGCTGGCATTACGAATATCAACAATAGCTGGCGCGGATTCACAGCAACCTGCCACTGATGGGAATTAACCACCTTCCGGCATTGCTTCAAGCTTGCGGCGTTAGATAGCTTGTTCAGTAGTAAAACAGAAGAAATTCTCACGGCTTCTGAATTGCCCGACCACAACTTTAGGTCTCCGGCACGCTCCCCTTGCCCCTCGAGGGGAAGGTGTGAGATTCTTCCCTTGTGAGGCTAGGGGAGCAATGGAAATAGCCAAGCTTGAATTCCTGCACGGCACTCTCGACATTCTTATCCTGAAGGCCTTGGTTTGGGGTCCACTCCACGGCTACGCCATCACCGGCTTTATTCGCCGGCAGAGCGACGACACTTTGCTGGTAGAAGAGGGTACGCTCTACCCTGCCCTGTGGCGGCTTGAGAGCAAGGGATTGCTCGATGGACACTGGGGACTCTCTGAAAACAAGAGGAAGGCAAAATTCTATCGGCTTACTACCGAAGGCCGCCGTCATCTTCGGCAGGAAGTCAAGAAATGGGAGGCTTACAGCGCCGCTGTGGCAAAAGTCCTCACCGCAGCGCGATTGCCTGATCCCGAGGAGGCCCGGTGATGACGATGCCCTTCTGGCGCCGCTACGCCCGCTTCTTCGGCCCCAATACTACGGCTGACATAACCGAGGAATTGGAGTTCCACCTCGATGCGAAAACCGACGATTTGATCCGGCAAGGCTGGGCTCCCGAAGCGGCACGCCAAGAAGCAGAGCGCAAATTCGGCGATCGTCGTGCGGTGCAACGCATTGGTGAACGGATTGGACAGAAGGTAGAAAGGCGCAGGCGTCGTTCGGACTACTTGATTGACGCTCTGCAGGACGTTCGTTACACATTTCGCACTCTGAGTCGCGATCCCAGTTTCGCTTCCATCTCGCTCTTGATCCTAGCGCTTGCGATTGGAGCCAACATCGCGGTCTTCAGCGTGGTCAACACCATCCTTTTGCGGGCGCTTCCCTTCCCGCATTCCAACGAACTCGTGTGGATCGCACCGCCACCATCCGAATGCGGATGGTCCTGTGCAACCTACTCCGCCGATGCCTATGAAGAGTTCCGAAGCGAGAGCCGTGTCTATCAGGATGTGACAGGCTACGAGGCCTTTACCACTCCCGAAAATTTCCGGCTAACTGGCAGAGGCGAACCGGTCCCGGCAACCGGGATGGAAGTGATTGGAAATTTCTTCCAGGTACTCGGGGTCGAGCCGGCCATCGGACGTCTTTTTACTTTAGAGGAATCACGCTCGGGAGCAGTTGTCCCCAATTCGACGGCACAGCCCTTTGCGCTCCTCGCCAATGCGTATTGGAGACGTCAATTTCACTCCGATCCGACGATCGTTGGAAGGGCCATCGAGCTGAATGGAGCACCCGTCACGGTGGTCGGGGTGTTGCCACAAAGCTTCGACTATGGCGCAGTGTTTTCCCCCGGCGCCAAGGCCGATCTCTTCGTGCCGGTCAGCCTCGACAAAGAGCGGATGTGGGGCAACATCGTGACACTCGTCGGGAGGCTCAAGCCCGGTGTTACGGAAGCGCAGGCACTCGATGACGCCAATCGTGTTGCGCCAGATATCTATTTCAATGTGAAGTATCCAGAATCTCGGGGCCGCTATAAGGGCAACTTGGTACCCATCCCGCTCAAGGACTACGTCACCGGGAAACTGCGCCGTTCGCTGATTGCGCTCTGGTTCGCGGTCGGGACGATTCTGTTAATTGCAGGCGTGAATCTTTCGAACCTGCTTCTGGCCCGAGCCGCTGCCCGCGCAAAAGAGTTTGCGGTGCGCGGCGCTCTTGGAGCTGGGCGTGGACGCATCGTGCGGCAGCTCCTCATGGAAAGCTTTGTGCTCTCGGGCGCAGGGGCACTCCTCGGTCTCGGATTGGCCGTCGTCGTGATCAGGTGGCTCGCGCACCAGGGATCTTTGGCTTTGCCGCTTCTGAGCTCTTTGCGAATCGACAACCAAGCGCTCGCATGGACTCTTCTCGTGACAGTTCTCACGGCAACTGTTTTCGGTTTGCTGCCAGGGCTGCGCATAGCAAGAGGCAACCTTCAAGAGGTGCTCAAGGATTCGGGAGCTGGAGCGGGTCTCGGGCGCAAGCACGAACGCATCCGCGCCGCTCTCGTCGTCTCAGAAATTGCGCTGGCCTGCGTTCTATTGGTGAGTGCTGGCCTGCTGCTCCGGAGCTTTTCCAAAGTTCTCGAGGTTGACCTTGGGTTCCAGCCCGACCACGCCTGGTCTATCAATGTTGAATACGACGATAGCGCTCCCAGTCAGGAAGCAAGCGTGCTCAAGCGCAGCGTAGCCTTTCAACAGATTGTAGCCCGTGTGGGCGCGATCCCTGGAGTACAGGCCGTCGGGATCTCCGATTATCTTCCCCTCGGGCCGAATCGCTCTTGGGACACGCCCGTACCCAAAGGCAGGCTCTTCGCTCCGGGGGAGTTGCCGGAACCACTGGTATACGTGATCACGCCAGGATTCATTCGTGCCATGGGTATGCGCTTGCAAGGCCGCGACTTCACCTGGTCCGATGGACCGAAAAGCGAGCGCGTCATCATTATCAATTCTTCAATGGCTCGGCGCTTTTGGCCTGGTGAGGACCCGATCGGCAAAATCCTGATGCGAGGCGATGAACAGGATCATGTTGTGGGTGTAGTTGACGACGTGCACGAAGAAAGCGTCGAAACTAGCGTGGGAGCACAAGTCTACTATCCCTCCACTCAGCAAGGACCTTCCCGCGCACAACTGGTCGTCCGGAGCAACCTGTCGCCTGAATTGCTCGCTCCAAACGTCCTGCGGGGCTTGCGTGAACTGAATCCCAATCAATCCGCGGCTGAATTTCGCCCCATCCGGACCATTGTCGACCATGCCGTTTCGCCACGCCGCTTTTTTATGCTCCTGGTGACCGCCTTCGCTGGACTGGGCTTGTTATTGGCAACTTTGGGCATCTACGGCGTGATCTCGTATACCGTAACCCGGCAGACGCCAGAGATCGGAGTTCGTATGGCGCTGGGCGCTACCGGGGGCCGCGTGCAACGACAGGTTCTGGCCAATACACTCCGGCTGACAGCAACTGGCATCGCACTCGGCAGCGTCATTGCGATCGCAGTAGCAAGGGCGATTGCTTCGCTCTTGTTCGCGACATCCCCTTGGGATCTGCCGAGCTATCTCGGAATGGCCACGGCACTCTTGCTGGTTGCGCTGGCCTCTGGATACGTGCCCGCACGCCGCGCATCATCCATCAACCCGATGGATGCATTGCGCAGCAATTGATCTACAAGACATCGCTTGCCACTAAAGGGCCGCGTGATGTCCATCGATGGTTGCCGAACGGCCCAGCAAACGGCTCGAGCCAATGTCAAGGCCAAGTAGAAAGTTCCGGTTCTTAGCCAAATAGAAACTTCCGCTTTTCGAGGTTTGAATTTGGTTTGGGGATGGGGTGCAGGGGAGGGGGGCGTTTCCCCTTCCCCTGCCTAGCGCTGAACTAGTCTTTAACGGAGGGCCTGCCACAACGGCCGCTCCTGCACCTGTTTACAAGCTTCGTTGTAACGAATCCTGTTTTGCTGTATACGGAGTAACCGTTGTGCGGCGTCAGGTTTCTGTACCGCCAGGGGCGGAGTCCAGGCGGCGCGGTAGTTGGGTTTCTTTTCCGTCGTGCAGCTTGCTAAGGGAAGACGCCTCTGTTTCCAGCGCATCCACAGCGTCTGATCCAGGCGCTGTTCGATCTCCACCGAGCGGCCACGCATGCCGCCGCCGATGTCGGCCCGCCGCATCTGATAGGTCACTCCGTTCCAGCGCACGGTGTAGTCCTGCGCGATGCTGCGCACCTCCACCTGGCTCAACACCGAATCCAGTTCCACCTTGTGGTCCAGCGCACGATGCGCATCTCCGGCTTGCTCCGCGGCGCAACTGAAGCGCCCGTTCCACAGCGGCAGATACACTTGCTGGAGATAGCGATTGGCTTGTTCCAGGTTGCAGACCCCCACTTTGCGCAGGCCTTTCACCAGCCGGTCTTGCGCGGTACCGAAGAAGCGTTCCACCCGCCCTTTGGCTTGCGGCGAGTGAGCAGCGATCCACTCGATATCGAGTTCCGCCAGCGCTCGTCCGATCTGCGTAGGCTGCTGCGCAGGAGCTTGCCGGTGATGCACTCCCCTGGGCGCAGTCTGGAACAGACTGGCCTTGTCGGTGTAGACCGCCAGCGGCCGCCCGTGTGCCTGCACATAGCTGCCTAATATCCGCAGGTTCTCCGCCGTCGAATCGTGCTCCACAAAACACGCCGTCGCTCGTGAGGTGGCATCGTCGATCATGGCGATCAGATATAACCGCGGACCGCGGCCCTCCAGCCAGTCGTGTGTGCTAGTGTCCCATTGCAACAACTCCCCCCAGCGTGCCCGCCGTCGGCGCCATTGGTGGATCCGCTCCACCCGCGCCCGCCGCGCCTTCCACAACCCCGCTTCCCGCAGCCATTTGCGCAGCGTCTCTTTCCCCACCTTCAACCCATGCTCCTCCGCTAGTTCCTCCGCCGCCAGCGTCGGCCCATAGTCATGCCATTGCCGTGCCTGCTGCTTTTGCGCGAACAACTTCACCGCCCGTGCCTTCACCGCCTCCGGCAAACGCCGGTTCGAGCGCTTTCCTCGCAACCCGTGCACCACCGCCCGGTCGCCTCGCACCTTCATCCGCCCCAGCAACTCCCGTACCCAGCGGGCCGTGATTCCCAACTCCTTCCCCGCCTGCTCTTGCGTGATGTGCCTCTGCCTCACTGCATGTAGCACCTTTAACCGCTCCCGATCCTTCTGCGACATCCTCAGCTCCTGCTGTCGTTCCGCCATGCCTTATCAAAGCGGAACTTTCTACTTGGCTCCAACAGGAACTTCTCATGTGGCTGCGACAAAACGGCTCGAGCCAATTGACACGACAAATGCGATGACATATTATCCGGGCGCTCTTCCATCATGATCCTTCACCCCTGCGTTCATGCTGGCTAAGAAGACCGCTTCAGGATGAATTGGCCTCGACATTACGTTGTGCTTGTGTTGATCGCCCTCGGGCACCCTCGGCTGATTTCGGCGCAGTTCTTTGATGGATTTGACAAGCTGAAACTTGATCCGGACAATGGCTGGTTTTTCAAAGCTGGCGACGGCACCGCAACCATGGACCTCCGCCAAGGAGGGCCGGGTTACGCTTCGATCTTCGTAGATGGAACAACCGACAGGCGGGGAATCTGGTGGGCGTTGATTGAGCGAAAAGTCTCCGACAATATGGACCTCACGCTCATGCAAAAGCCGGGCCATGAATTTCGCATTGAAACGCGGGTTCGATCGAGCCATGCGCCGCGCCGGATCAATCTCCAGGTTTTGACGCAGCGAACCACGGATTATGAGTCTCAACTCATGGAATATGACATTCCAGATACCGACAACTGGCACACATTCAGCATGACGACGCATGGCTTTGACGCCAAACCCGGAGACACAATCTTCGGTCACATGGCTCTAATGGACTGGGGACTGGAAAAATACCGCCTGGATGTCGATTACATAAAGGTGGACCTGGTGGATACGGCCAAAGTTGGACCCGACCAAGGGGAAGCCGTTCCTTATCATCCTCCAGTGGCGGACCGGAAGTCATTCACCCAGAAAATCCAGGTCGCGGCGGACAGCTCGATCGACATTGAAAATACAGATGTCAACGCCAATGACTGGTACGTCCAGGATGCCGCGGGCAAGAAAATCAATCTGCTCACAGTGGATGGTACTCATTATGGGATCTTGCGATGGGACCTGCACAAGTTTGCCGGCAAGAAGGTGGTTGGGCACGGGCTCTTGGAGTTGACCACGTACTCAGTCCAGCAAAAAGCGGAGCGCATTAAGGATTTTGGACTCGTAAGGGTCGTCGAAATACTAGGTGGCGATCCCAGCTGGGATCAAAAGACTGTGACCACCGATAGCTTTTGCCACTATCAGCCGCTCAACCGCGTCCTCAACACGCAGATGATCATCGATTGGCCAATCACGGAGGGTGATGGCGGAAAGACCTACTTAACCATTGGGCATCCGGTGTTACAGCGCCTGATTGATGGGAAAACCTTGGGCATTGCCATCAAGCCTTTGGGCGCGATCAACGCTGCCTTCTATTCGCTGGAAGATGGGAACGGGGAAAAAAGCCCGCAATTGTATTTCAACCTTGATAAGTGAACGCTTGTGGCCGCTTAACGGTTGATTGAGTTCGGAGGGTTTCATGAGGACTTGGCGAATGAGTTTGTCCATCGGTTTCCTAGCTTGTCTGTTTTCCGGGTCCACGCTCGCCCAGAATCAGCAAACGAAGCCCCAGCCGCCTCCGGCGCAATTAGCTCCGAAGACTGTACCGGACCAGGTGCAGCTTTTCATTCCTTACAAGCGATATTCTCGCGAGGACAATCAGCGAGTTCTCAAGCTCTATGCTCCCTTACGCGTTTCCGATGTCTCGGATGGAATGGATGTGATTGGATTGCAGGACGTTGGCATCGCCGATCAAGCGATCCAGCCACTCTGGCGCGACACGCAAAATTTCACTCACCGCATTGTTGGGATCGCCGTAACCGCGCGCTATGTACCAACGAACAAGCGCTTGGCCAAAACCCCGCCGGAAGAGGTCGAGAACTGGTATGACAACATCACCGGCGAACCATTCACCGACGCCCTTTTTCCTGGATGCGTGCTGGTGATTGATGCAGAAGGCGACGGAGATACTCGTAGCATCGGCTCAACCAATATCCTGGACTGGCAAAAGCTTGGAATGCTGGGCGTGATCACGAGCGGTGGCCTGGCAGACAGCGACGAAATCATCGCCCATAAAGTTCCCGCCTATCACAAACGAAAAGGCCGCGGATTCCGGCCGGGCCGAAATGAGATTGAGTCGGTGAATCGACCCATCAATCTGGGCGGCGTACTTGTCCGTCCCGGAGATGTTGTAATGGCAGACGGAGACGGCGTGATTGTTGTGCCACGTGAGCACGCCGAGGAAGTAGCGAAAGCCGCGATGCAGTTCCTAGACAATATCGGTCTGGAACGCTACCAGAAGATGGAAAAGGGCGCGAAACCGTGAACGGTTGCGTAGGTGAACTCTCGCAATCCTCGTGCAAAGGCGGGTTAAGTAAGTGAAGGTCGGATTCATCGGTTTGGGGGCGATGGGCCTGCCTATGGCCAAGCGCGTCCTCCTAAGCGACCACAAGATTTACACAACCTTCCACCGGAGGCGCGAGCCCGCGCAGGAACTTGCGGCTATGGGCGCCGAGATCCTGCAAAATCCAGGGGAAGTGGCCGAGGCCGCAGAGGTCGTCATTACAATCCTTCCCTCGGATGCGGAATTGAACGAGACGGTCTTTGGAGAAACAGGAATCCTCGATCGTTTCTCTAACGGTAAAGTGCTGATTGAGATGACCAGCGGGACTGATCTCGCGATGCAAGAGGTCGATGAGGCCATCCGAACGAAGGGCGGTTCCGTTCTGGATGCTCCCGTGAGCGGCGGCACGACGGCAGCCGAACAAGGAACGTTGACCATCATGGTTGGTGGAGACGAACCATTGCTCGAGCGCTGCCGGCCCTTGCTTCTCGCAATGGGAACTCGCATCGTGCACGTCGGAGGAGTTGGGCAAGGCAAGGTCCTAAAAATCGTGAACCAAGTGATGGCAGCCATCCACCTGCTCACCATCGGCGAGGCGTTCGCTCTCGGAATAAAGTGCGGCGCGGATCCTCGGACCTTGTACGAAGTAATCAAAACCTCTTCGGGATACTCGAAGATGATGGACTTACGCCTTCCGGGTTTCCTTTTGGAAGACTCGTTCAAACCGGGTTTCAAACTGGACTTAATGAAGAAAGACATAAATTTGGCGCTCGAATCTGCAAAAGCTTCCAATACTCCTCTCCTTCTAACTTCGGTCGCGGCGCAACTTTTCTCCGCTGTCAGTGCTCAAGGCCGAGGCAACGAAGACTTTTCTGCAGCGGCACAATTCGTAGCTGCTTTAGCTGGCGTCAACCTGAGCCAATCCAAGACCAACTCAGCATGACGATTTCCACGGAAGTAATTCGGCAACTGGCGGAGTTCGATGCTGCCACACTGTACGAAGCAGCCGGTCAGCGGGGAATGGTGGATCCATCGATCAAACCCGTGTGGCTTGGAGCCAAGGTCTGCGGTCCCGCTGTTACCGTGAGCTGTCCCGCGCGCGACAATCTCATGCTGCATCACGCGGTAGCAATAGCGGAGCCGGGCAGTGTACTCGTCGCAAGTGCCGAAAGATACCAATACGCCGGGGCGTGGGGAGAGGTTCTCAGCGTGGCGGCGCAAGCAAGAGGGATTGCAGGTCTGGTGATCGACGGTGCGGTGCGGGACATGGAAGCCATCACAGAACGCCGCTTCCCAGTCTTTAGTCGCGGGCTCGCCATCGGAGCGTGCAAGAAAGAACAAATTGGTACATTACAGGAACCCATCGATCTGGGCGGGGTCATAGTTCGTTCGGGAGACATCGTGGTGGGGACAGGGGATGGCGTGGTTGTCTTGGACGTCGCAACCATCGAACAAGTGCTCAGAAGTGCGATTGCGCGAAGAGAGCGCGAGTCGGAAATCTTCCGGCAACTCCAAGCTGGCAAAACCACGATAGAAATTCTGAATCTTCCCCGATGGAATCGTCCTGGCGGAACGGTATGACCGAATTGAGGCGGTACCGGCCGGAAGATGCTCAGGAATTCTGTTGTTCAATCCTCGAAAAATTGAATGTACCCCGCGAAGATGCCAATGAGGTTGGTGATTGCTTGCTGCAGGCAGACCTGCGTGGTTTGGATTCGCATGGGATGATCCGGCTTCCAGTTTACGCAGAGCGTATCCGCAAGGGTGTCGTCAACCCGCGACCGGTTCCGAAGGTGGTAAGAAGCAGCGCTGCGATGGCGTTGTTGGACGGAGACAACGGTCTTGGCGCCGTGGTTGGATCAAAGGCCATGGAAAAGGCGATCGAGCAAGCTCGTGTTGCTGGGATCAGCTTCGTTGGCGTTCGGGGAACCAACCACTTTGGCATCGCCGCCTTTTACGTGCAGAAAGCGGTCCGTCAAGGAATGATCGGATGCGCTGCCTCGAACGCGCCTCCACACATGGCGCCGTTTGGTGGCCGTGCGCGATTCCTCGGGACCAATCCGTTTTCCGTCGGAATTCCGGCAGGCAAGAAACCACCTCTTATATTCGACGCTTCCACCAGTGTCGTGGCGCGAGGAAAGATTATCATCGCAGCCGAGCAAGGCAAGCTGATTCCGCCCGGATGGGCGATCGACAGCGATGGAAATCCAACCACCGACGCAATCGCAGCCCTTGCGGGATCGGTGCTGCCATTCGGAGGCCCCAAAGGATCGGCAATCTCCTTGATTATCGATGTGCTCTGTGGCGTCCTGACAGGAGCGGCGTTTGGTTTGACTCTGAACACGCTCGAAAACCACGAGGCGGAGCAAAATCTCGGACACGTTTTCGTGGCGATGCGAACTGACATTTTCTCGAGCACGGAAGATTTTGGTTCGCGCATGGACCAGATTTTGCAAATGTTGAAGTCATCGCCGCCGGCGCCGAATACGGACGAAGTGCTTGCCCCGGGAGACATTGAGCGGCAAAACGAAGCCAAGAACCGGCAGCTCGGAGTACCCCTCTGGCCCACGGTAGTAGAGCAACTGATCGCGCTAGGAGCGAAATTGGACGTCCGCTTCCCGCATCCGCAACCTATGTAGTCGGCGGAGACATACTCATGAACCGACTGAATCCGGAACAGACATTTAACTTCCTTCCCGTCCCGACCGACATTCATTTCGGCTATGGCGTATTGAACACACTGCCGGAAAGAATCCGCTCGCTTGGCGCTCGACGGGTCTTTCTGATTACCGACAAAGGTATCGGGGCCGCAGGCATTCTGCAAAAGGCTCTCGATCTTCTTTCTTCGGCACAGATTGCCTGCGAGGTATATGACGACGTAAAACCGGACTCTGGATCAAAGCTGATCGCCGAGGCCGCCGAACGTCTTCGCAAATGTAAGGCGGAAGTAGTGATCGGAATTGGGGGCGGAAGCTCTCTCGACACGGCAAAGGCGGTCGCGACGCTTGCGACCAATCCTGGAACCATCCTCGATTATGTCGGGTTGCACAAGGTGAAGAATCCGCTTTCTCCGGTGATCGCGATCCCAACCACGGCAGGAACAGGGAGCGAAGTGAGTCTGTGGTCGGTGTTCACCAATGATGACAACGGCCTAAAGGTCGCGGTGGGGAGCGTCCATGTGTTTCCGACGATCGCCCTGTGCGATCCTGAGCTCACGTTGGAGTTGCCGCCTCTCATAACAGCCGCAACCGGTATGGATGCACTGGCCCATGGCATCGAGTGCTATACCAACAACGCCTGCCAACCCGTCTCCGCCGCGTTGGCTTGGAATGCGATTCAGCTCATTGGCAAACATCTGAGAAATGCAGTTTTGAGTGGGGCAAACCGCGAGTCCCGATATGCTATGCTCCTCGCCAGCACGATGGCGGGAATCGCGATGAATCCAACTCGTCTGGGATTGGCTCACGCTTTGGCGATGCCGCTCGGAAGCTGGGACGTACGCATTCCGCATGGGATTGCGATCGCCGTAACCCTGCCGAAAGTCATGAAGTTCAACCAGGTCGCCGCGCCAGAGCGCTTTGTGGCGGTTGCGCGCGCGCTCGGACAGCCTGTGGCTCAGATGTCCCCGGCTGATGCAGCCGAGTGCGCCGTCGCCACGGTGGAGCATCTCGCGAGCGATATCCACATACCAAGAGGATTGCGCGAGTACGGTCTCCGTGCGAGTGACATTCCAAAAGTCATTGACGAAGCTATGAAGAGTGGCAATGTTGTGGTGAATCCTCGAGCAACGAGCAAGGAACAATTGACGGCCCTTCTTGAGGAGAGCCTCTAGTGCAGCGGCATCAGAACTACATCGGGAAATGGGTTCCGCCGGAAACAGGCCAGTATTATCAATCGCATAATCCCGCATGCCCGTCGCAAGTCCTTGGCGATTTTCCCCGCTCAGGTACCGCCGATGTAGATGCAGCCGTTGCCTCGGCAGCTACGGCGCTTGCGATGTGGCGTCAAACCCAAGCCCCGCAGCGGTCGGCAATTCTGTTGCGCTTTTCTCAGCTTTTGCTCGAGTCCAAGAACGACTTGGCCAGGATCGTCACGCTCGAGCAAGGCAAAGCACTGTGCGAGTCAATCGGCGAGGTTACGCGGGCCGCTGCAGAAGCTGCTTTCGCCGCCGGGGAAGCACTGCGCTTGTCGGGACAGACTTTCCCGAGTGAACGCCCAGGCTTTTCGTGCTACACGGTTTTGCAGCCGGTCGGTGTAGTTGCAGCTATCATGCCGTGGAATTTCCCGGTCGTGAGCCCGGTACGAAAAATCGCTCCCGCGATCGCCTGTGGCAACACCGTTGTGCTGAAGCCGGCATCCCTGACTCCGCATTCTGCGGTATTCCTTAGCGGCCTTCTTGAGAGAGCCGGTTTGCCTCCCGGAGTTCTCAATCTGGTAATTGGATCCGGCGAATGCGGAGAAAGATTGATCTCGGATCCACGAGTTCGCGGGATTAGCTTTACGGGATCGACTGCGGTGGGCGTACGCATTGCCGAAAAGCTCGCTGCACGAATGGCTAAAGTACAACTCGAGCTTGGAGGAAAGAATCCTGCGATTGTTCTCGAGTGCGACGATCTGGATGGTGCAGCTCAAGAGATTGTGGCAGCAGCGTTTTTGTGCAGCGGACAAAGATGTACGGCGCTGAGTCGTGTGATCGTGGATCAGTCACAGGCGGATCAGCTGTGCCAACGTCTGGTGACGCACATGGAAAAGATTCGCGTCGGTAACGGTCTCGATCCGCAAAACACAATGGGCCCGCTGGTAAGCCGACAACAGCTGGAAACAGTTACGGGGTACGTACGCAAGGGCTTGGCGGAGCCTTCCAGTTTGATCGTTGGCGGACGACAACTTGCCGTAGACCCGGATCGCGAGGGATATTTCTACGCCCCCACGCTCTTTGACCATGTTTCCCCGACCTCCGCTCTCGCCCAGGAAGAGATCTTCGGACCAGTCCTCCCAATCATTCGAGTGAGGAACGCAGAAGAAGCGTTCGACGTCGCCAACGGCACACGCTACGGCCTTGCTGCTTCGCTTTTCACCGGGAACCGGCACTTGGTGGATCAATTTGTGGAGCGTGTGGAATCCGGGATGGTTCACATAAATCACGGCACATCCAGTCAGCCGCATGTTCCGTTCGGAGGCGTCAAGGACTCCGGGCAGGGAGCGTTCTCGATCGGGCCCACGTCGAAAGAGGCATTCACGAACGTCAAGACGGTTTACATCAAATGGTAAACAGCACAATCTCGAAGCAAAGTTTAGATGATATGGATTGACGCCATCGCTGCCAGTGAACATGCCGACACCCAGTGACAAGCGATTCTTGGTCGTTGCCGCACTATTCCTGCTGTCATTGATCTTATATATTGACCGGGCTGCAATCTCTTCGGCAAAATCCCCCATCGCTAGCGAGCTTGCGCTATCCGATACCGAGATGGGCTGGGTGTTCGGGGCATTTTCGCTTGGCTATGCCGTTGTGCAAATCCCCTGGGGATGGTTGGCCGACCGGGCAGGACCGCGCCTGACGTTGGCAATCGTCGTCGCATTATGGAGTGCGTTTACCGCTCTCACCGGATCAGCCGGCCGGCTGAGCTGGCTGTTGCTCATGCGATTTCTTTTCGGGGTGGCGGAGGCTGGCGCCTTCCCAGGCTCAGCCCGAGTCTTTTATAACTGGCTGCCCGATCGCGAACGCGGCGTTGCCAACGGCGTCCTCTTCTCCGGAGCGCTACTCGGCGGAGGCTTAGCCTTCCCCTTGTGCCAGTGGCTCGTGACCACTTATGGCTGGCGAATGGCGTTTTATTCGCTCGCTGTTCCGGGTCTCATATGGGCATTCGGTTGGTTCATCTTTTTTCGCGATTATCCGCAAGGACGAGTGGAGAGTAGCGCTCCGCTCACAGACGAGAGGCCGCTACTCGCAGTCCTTCGTTCGTGGAAAATGTTAAAGGCCACGTTCCAGTATTTCATCGGTAACTTCACATTCTTTGTATGCATCACATGGATGCTTCCCTATCTAGCCGAGCATTACTCTTTGACTCCCGCACAGGCCGCGCGCTTCTCGATGGTGCCGTTGCTTTCCGGAGCCATCGCCAACTGGGTCTCCGGATTCATTGTGGACCTGCTGTATCGTTCGCGCTGGCGACTCTGGTCACGACGGCTGCCGGCCATATTCGGTTTTTTTCTGGCGGCTTCGGGAATTTACGCTGTTGCTATCGTACACAGCCCGCAAGCTGCCGTGGCTGCCTTTGCAATCGCAATGTTCGGTGTGGAGATGACGATCAGCCCAAGCTGGGCCTACTGTGTTGATATTGGTCGCAAGAACTCAGGTTCAGTATCGGCCGCTATGAACATGGCTGGTAGTTTCGGCGCCCTAGCCAGCGCCAACGCATTCCCTTGGCTCCATCGCTGGACAGGGGAGTTCGGAACCTACTTCCGAATTGCCGCGGCGCTAAATATTCTCGCCATTGCATGCTGGGTTGGCATGTCCTCCCTGGCTAATCACGCAAGCCCAACGCAGAGGATGGCTTCAGGTGTTGAATAACCGTAGTACGACTGATTGACAAACAGTCTCGGGAATGACCGGCTGGTGATCATCATCCCCCGCATCTTGCGCGAAGATTGGTTGATCAGAGCTGAACCCGCCCTTACCAAGAGCATTGGTCATTGTGATCGTTTGACCGCAATGCCCATGACCTCATATCTCCCGCCACGCAGCAAGTTTGCGGCTCCTAGAAAAGCTCGCGCCGGATAATCGCCGTGGAAGTAGGTCTTGTAAACACCATTGAACGTATCGTAGAGCTTCAGATCCGTGCAGAAGACTTGGATGGACACTACGTCGTCCATCGATAACCCCGCGGATTCGACCGTCTGCTTGATATCGTCCATCACCAGCCGGGCTTCCGCCTCCGGACTTGCTGGAGGCATGTTGGTTTTGGCGTCCAAACCGATATGGCCCGCGATGTAGAGCGTATTACCCACGAGCACGCCTTCGCTGAATGGCAGTGCCTTCCTGTCGCCCGCTCGCGACTTTACGATGTACTTGCGGTCGGTCGCGCCTGCGGCGACACAAAGTCCGAGGAACAATACACCGATCACAACCTTTTGCAATCTCATGGTCTCCTCACGATTGGCTGAGATAGTTGGATCCACAGAGTACCACCGGCGGCCACGTAGAGGATTGGGCTTATTCTCTAATGCACGTTGCCGCGCTCGGCCGACAAACAATCTTGAATTCGTTCTTACGCGGAACAAGGTCTTCTCTAGAGTACATGTATCGATGCCGTGGGACTGTTCCAACTCTGTCACACGTGGTACTTCACATGCACCCTGTCCGAGAACGCTTTTGTTCCCGTCAGCGTGGTGTTTGGCAGCCCGAAAATTTCCAGTCGCTTTAGCCTCGGAAGTTTCGCCAAATGAGCCAATCCCGCATCGGTAACGTTCTTGGTCTCAAATAACTCGACGATCTCAAGCGAGGTCATTCCTCCCAGGATTTTCAGGCTTCGATCTGTAATCTGCGTCAGGCCTGCGTAGTAGTTCTTCAGCCGCAAGTTGGCGATGTGCTCAGTCGAGACGTCCGTCGTGTCACGGCAATACATGCACGACAGGCGCTCTAGCTTCTCGCAACGTCCGATGTGGCGGAAGCCCCAGTCCTGAAAACCCACTGCAGTAATCGCGCGGAGGGATGGAAAACTCGGCAGTGTAGAGAGCGCTGCATCGTCCACCTCCTGGCAGCCGATACCGAAATCGCGCAACTTCGGCATTCTCGACAAAGCAACGAAGCCGCGGCTGCCGAAGTGCGGGCATTCGCGCCCCCAGAATTTCTCCAAGGTCTTCGATCGACTGAGCGCCTCGAACCCTTCGTCGGTCGCAACGGCCTCTTGCGCCCGCAACCGGCGAAGCCTTGGAATGGCGGCAATGTGGCGGAAAGAAAGGTTGGTTGCCAATTCCCCATCGCACCCGAGCGAGGCAAGATTCGGCAGGTCGATAAGGAACTTGAATGCGTCGGCTGTGATATTGGTGACATGCCAGAACAGATCGAGCGCGAAGACACCTTCGAGGCCGGCAAGATTCGCCAACCCACGATCGCTAAAAGGACCGTCGATGAGCAGTTTCGTCGGCTCGGATTCGGGATCTATCAGCGACTCAGGCTCGGCACTGTGCCATTTCTTGAACATCGGGAAATCGTGGAGAAGGGCCAGCCCTTGATCGGTGACCAAGCGTCCTGTGCTTAGGTGCTGCAGCTTCGGCTTGCCCCGCAGGGCTTCAATCGCCCCGTCGCCGGTCGGTGAGCCCATCAGGTTTACCGATTCGAGTTGCTCGCAGTAACGGAGGTTCGCGGCGCCCGCGTCGGTGATGCCCCGCTGCCATGTCATCTCGAAACGCTTCAAGTTTGGCAAATAACGGAGAACCTCGAGGCCTGCGTCCGAGATTTTGCCGCCCGGATACTCGCTCAGGTCAAGTGATTCCAGTTGTGGCATCCGCGCGAGTTGCCCCAGTCCTTCGTTGGATAGACCGCGTGAGCCACCCAGGCTGAGTGTACGGACAAAATCCAATCGAGCGATCCTCTCCATGGCCTCATCGGTCATGAAGCCGGCAGCGTTTAGTGCCGGAATCCGATGTTCCCTCATCACACCGACGAACTCGTCCCACTCTTTTTCTTTCAGTATCCGCCGCGGTGAAATGCTGCTCTGGTGGGCGTCAATGGCGAAGGTTGGGCCAGGCTCGGGTTTGCCCGTGTCGGCGTGCTCGATCAGAGCGGTCCAATTCGGGAATCCGGAAGTGCGAGCGATCAGTTCTTGAGCCTCGGCCAAACCAAATGCTTCTGGAGAGCCACTGGCCTGCCGAACCTTGTACATCAGCCGCCACACGGTTGCGCGCAGGTCGTCGCGCGTAAAGGAGCGGCCGAAGTGTTTCCGGGTCGTCTCTATCGTGTCGAGATTGTCGGCGGCGTATGTTTCGACGACAGCATTGGCGAGACGGTCGTATTCCGCAACCACCTCGGATTTCGCGGTAGTCGGCTTTTTGGGTTCTTTCGTAGCTGCGGTTGCGAGCACGTCTGCCGCCTGGAGCAGTCCACGCTTGCGCGCGACGTCGCCCGCAGTGAGGCCGTCTTCCTTGCGCCGGAAGCTTGCGTCGGCTCCGAGCGCAAGGAACATGCGGATGATTTCTAACGCCTTATCCTCTTCCTCCGGCAGCCAGAACAGCGGCGTGCTCTCGCCGGCCATGGTGGCGAAGCGAGGCTCGGCGCGCAGCACTTCGCGGACTCGTTCGACATTTCCAGTAAAACTCAACGTCCACAGGTCACGGCTGTAGCGTGCCAGTTGCGTGATAATCCGATCACGTCCCGCCCACACTGCCGACCAGAGAGGAGTTGCATCGTACATCGTCTCGACAGGATCGATCTTTGCCCCGCGGCGAATCAGAACATCGATGGCACTCTCAGAGCCGGCATAAGCTGCTACATGCAACGCCGTCTGGCGCCCCGCCTTGGGATTCTCTACGTTCGGGGACACACCTAGATCGAGCACCAGCTCGACGACATCGGCCCGGTCCCGCTGCGCCGCCGCATGCAGCGCGACATGGGATGTCAACCACTCGGGATGGATCTTGACCATGGCCTCTGCCGCCGCCGGATCACCCCGCAAGCAAGCTGCAACAAATGCATCCTCGCCATGCGGTGCCTCGAAAAGCTTGGCGCCGAAACGCGCGAGCAGTTCAGCCATTTCGACTTGGCCAAGGCGCAGCGCCTGTTCATAAAGGCTGCTTTGCAGCAGTGTCCTGTCCCGTTCAGGAGCTGCATTCGGGTTTGCGCCGTGTTGAAGGCACCATTCGGTAAGCTCGAGATCGTCATGTTCGATTGCCGTTCGCAGATGCCAGCGCGCTCCAGTCCCGTAGCCGCCTTGATCGAGCATATGCCAATCGGGATCGTCCCAGTCAGCCTTGCGCCCAGCCTTGGTGGAAAACTCGAACATCAACTTCATCCACCACAAGATCTTTCCGCGAAAATGTATGTTGTAAACCACCTGGCTGTCGTAGGGCTCGGCGCCGCGCTCCAGGAGTAGGCGAGCGAGTTCGTCGCGTCGGGAATGCATGGGTCGCTCCTCTTCGCCTTCCCCAATCACGCCCACCAGAGGCGTATAGCGACTGTCGCCTGCCATGAAGTGAACGTTGGGATCGGCACCATGATCGAGCAGCAGGCGTGCAATGGCGGGGGCGTTTTCATGAACTTTTGGCAAATCCAAGCGGGTGAAACACAGATAGAGCAGCGGCTCCCATCCTTTAGGGCCGAGGTCCTTGAAGATGTCGCCAGAACCGCCGACCTCAGAACGTTCTGCGGCCGTAACAGAGCTCCTGGTGCACGCCAGTTCCGGACGCTCGCGGAGAATACGCTCAACCTCCTCTATCTCTCCGCAGACAATGGCCGCATAGAAATTCGCGACCGCAAGCTCGGGGTGTTGCCCGAGCATGCGCAATGCCGCGTGGTGGGCAATCCGATGTGCCGGCCGCCCGCGCACGTGGTGGTCGGGACAGGCGTACTCGAAGAAGCGCCCGAGCAGTTGTTCTTCTTCTTGCCTGGGAGTAATTGTTTCAGCTGGCAGATGGCGTTCAATCGCCTGCTTGAGGTCCTTCCAATTCTCGAATCCGTACTGGCGCGCAATCGCATACTGGATATCACGTAGAACGGGTTTGGCAGGCGCATCGGGCCAGGCCTGAAGCAGTTTTTCGCGCAGATTTTTGTCGCCCGCGGCCAGCGCCTTCAGGAACCGCTTGGCTTCCTTCTTTAGATTTTCAAGCGTGGTTTGAGGCGTCAGACGCCTTGTCATGCGAAACCCTTCCTTCCGTTTTCGCCTGAAGTCCGCTGAGCACAGGCCGGAATAAGGGTCCGGATTGTTGAGACTGAATGGATGGGTGGGAGCTTGCTCCCTTGCCGCGGACTGGAGGCGCCCCATGGCGCTCTGGGGACATTATGCGGAGCACCAACCGAGTTGTCAACGAAACCTACTCGTCAAGGAAGGCTAATGAACTGCTTCTACTGTCTTTGGCTGAACCGAGTGAACCTGGAGAGTTGTGGGCTTTCCCAGACTACTACTCGCCCTGCCCTTCAGCGGTGCTTTCCTGTCGACTTCAGCGACCACTCTTCTGTTAGAGGAGGTGAGCCCGTCGAAGTGCAGAGCGCCACCATATTGCAGCAGAATTGCAACCAGCGCGGTCCATCCGTTCTGGCGGCTTGCTCCACTGGCTGACACCTTATTGTAGTCCCCTTATTTGAAGCCCCTTGCCCGGGGCGCTGGGCGTTAGCGCGAAGCGCTGACGACTGCGCGACCTCAGCGACATCGCAGGCACATGGCACAAAAATCCCCGCCTTTGACAGAAGCCGAGGCCGCACAGCACAGAATTGAGGAAGAAATGTGGCCGTCAGGCTGGCGCTCGACACGAATCGCACCGACCTTTAGAATTTCCGCCATCTCAAAGGTTCAACCAAAGCTAAAGATCAGGACTTACGCTACCGCCTTTCCCCCAGCTCCATATTTCTGCGCTGCTTCTTCTACGTTTTTTGCGTAAGTTCCCAGAGTCCTTGCCCTGCTCAAGGCTGCATTCCGTTCCTCCGCCGTCGCGTTTTCCAGCGCTTTCGCAATGTCTCCAACAGATGGAACGTGAGGATGTTTCATCTCCAACAAGATCTGCAGGACCCTTCCTCGAAAGAACAGCGCAAGAGGGTCAATAGCCACGAACTCTTCAATATGTGTAGGCATAGTTTGTTCTCCTTAAATCCTAGATTGTGATGTGCATTTGCCCGGGCCTTTCCAAAATAGACCCTGGGCTTACTTCAGCTAGCAATTCGATTCGGAGAAGACCTCAAAGAGAATCGCGCAACAGCGAGCTACGCAACGAGGTGAGATATCGAAAAATATTCGACTGGCAGAGGCGACTTGTTCTCGCGCCGCTCGTCAGGCCAGGCTGACAGTATCCGCCGACTAATTTGATACGTCAAGGTTGGTTCTTCCACACACCCAGTTACGACACGAGTCAGGACATAAATTCTCGGATTGGCAAATGGCCGGAAGTCCTCCGATTGTCTATGGGGTAACCTGCCCACCCGCGCCTGGTGTACGTGCCCGGCCGTGCTCAGAAAAACATTTGCAAAACCATTAAGAAACATTGGCGAACTGAGTCACTCGTCACTCGTCGCTCTGTCTACTCCTTCTCGTTTCCTTACAAAAGGAAAGGTTTACGAAGGGTGTGGGACAACTGACTTCTAGCTACGAGAAAAATTCCTGCTGCGAGACTCTGGATTCGATGTAAACTTTTTTGCGCCCAAGGGAGCAGTACAGCGGCTCCTTTCTCAGCGACGTCGCGCACAGCAGTACCTACGGTTCGCCGTCAACACGACCTCCCACTGAGTAGTTCCCACTCCGGAGGTCGGTCATGTCTTCATCACAAAAGCTTGTTTTGTTTGTTGTTGTGTTTCTGGTTTCGTTCACTATCCTTGCCGCCGGGACGAGTGATCCCGTGGGGCAGGCTCTCGCACTTGTCGATCACCAACCGCTCAGCTTTGAGCGTAATAAGGGCCAAGCCGCGCGGGAATTCGATTACTTGGCGCGCGGCCGTAACTATAGCGTGCTGGTAAACCGTGCGTCGGCAACTGTGCTGTTGCCAAACAAGCGCAACTCAAATTACTCCACTGGTGCAGTGCGCATTCGTCTGCTAGACACCGCCCCCGGTGCGACCACTCGCGTATCTGAGCCTCTGCTCACCCGGACAAACTATCTGATCGGCAACGATCCACGGCACTGGAACACAAATGTGCCGAATTACGGCCGGGTGGCATACCAGCGGATCTACCCCGGTGTGGACGTCGTCTACTACGGCAGAGACGGCGAGCTGGAGTTTGATTTCGCCGTTGCGCCTGGTGCCGATCCACAGGCGATCCATCTAACTCTCGAAGGTGCAGAAGCATCGGTGACCAACAAAGGAGACGTGGTGATGCGCGCGAACGGGATGCGGATCACGCTGCTCAAGCCGCGCCTCTACCAGTTCGCTGGCAGCCACAAACATTCAGTAGAAGGCCACTATTCTGTTGATCAGCGCAATCGGGTTAGCTTCGTCATCGGCACCTATGACAAGACCAAAAAACTAGTTATCGATCCCGTACTGGCGTACTCCATGATGATCGGGGGCGGTTGGCCCGACAGTGGCGCTGCTGTCGCTGTCGACAGTGCGGGATATACGTACATTGCTGGGAGCACCATTTCGGCTAACTTCCCCGTGACGCCTGCGGCGTTTGATTCCACTTGCGGCACTGACGGGGTATGCAACCAGTATTCTAAGAACGGTTCCCACTTCCGTTATCAAGACATATTCGTCGCCAAGCTGACGTCGCGCGGCACCCGAGTCTGGGTGACGTATCTCGGAGGCAGCGCAGATGATATTGCCAGCGGCATTGCCGTGGATGGGAATGGACATGCCTATGTCGGCGGATACACGAGTTCCTTGGACTACCCCGCTAGCCCGCTCGGCGGAGCACCGCCCAAACAGACACCGTTCGCTTTCGTGACCAAGCTGAATTCTGTCGGGAGCTCAATTGTGTATTCCGTTCGTTTCTGTTCACAATGCACTGCAGCCGGAATTGTCGTCAACTCGGCGGGCGAAGCGTTTGTCGCTGGGGGAACCTCCGGGAGTTTCTTGGCCACCAGTAATGCCTTTCAAGGAACGACTCGGGGTGGAACTGATGGCTTTGTGGCGAAACTTAATGCAGCTGGAACTTCGCTTCTATATGCCACATTTTTGGGCGGCAGCCTATACGACAGTGTTGCGGCCCTCACGGTGGATAGTTCCGGCAACGCCTACGTTGCAGGTCTTACACTCTCGACCGACTTCCCCACAACTTCAGGCGCTTACGAACCAAGCCCGAAGATAACGCCGTCTCCCAGTTTCTTTGTCACGAAATTGAACAGCACTGGATCGAACCTGGTATTTTCGACCTACTTTACCGGTCCCGGCCCTGGCGGTCTTGCCGGGATTGCGATCGACGCGGCAGGGAACTCCTATGTGACCGGTGCTTCGAGCAGCAGAAATAGTTTTCCGACGACGTCGGGCGCATACCAACAAACTCACCACAGCCTGTTTGACGCGTACGTCACCAAGTTTGACAGTACGGGCTCGCGACTCGTGTACTCAACTTTGCTCGGTGGAGGGGCGAATGATTTTGGCGCCTCAATCGTTGTAGACCACGGCGCAGCGATCGTGACCGGTGGCACTGGGTCTGGAGATTTCCCTACCACGGAAAATGCTTTTCAACGCGTTAACCGAACCAATCATGGGTTCACTTGCTTTATCACCAAGCTGAACGCCACTGGCTCAGCCCTCAGCTACTCCTCATTGTTGGGTGGCAGCAATAATTCCGGATGCCAAAGCGCAGCACTGGGTCCCTTCGGGAACCTCTACGTAACGGGCTCGACCGAGGATAATGATTTTCCGACAACACCAGGGGCGTTCAGGACGCCGGTTGGGCAGTTCGGCCCAGCCAATGCATTTGCTGCGCAAATCACGCCTCTTTGCGCGCTCAAGACGGGAAATTTGAGCGTCACTATCTGCAAACCGGGCAACGGAACGTTAGTGGCTTCTCCTGTGACCATCATGGCTGGAACCACCGATGCGCTGCCAGTAAAGTTGATTGAGATTTTCGTTGATGGGACAAAGGTGTACCAAGCAAACCTAGCGGCGATTATGGTGCGCTGGCCGATGAGTACAGGCCTACACCGGGTTACAGTTAGAGCCCGCGACTATGTGAACCAGCCGTTCGCCGCGTCAGTTAATGTCAGCGTTGGTCCATAGGATAGGAACATAACGTGGCCGCGTGGGGATTCCAAACGTAGCTTTCCGCGTTAACTGGTGGGACAATTAAGCCGATGAAAGATCATGACGCCAATCGGCATCCCGGCCCATGGCGAGTCATGAGCGTGGACTCAGAGACCGCCGGGATTCTTGTTGCCGTTGGCTTTCTCGCCATGGGCCTAGTCAGCATTCCCGTCGCGAGATGGTTTGTCGTCGGATGTCTTGCTCTTGGGGGAGCAGTCGCAGTGCTGCTCCGCTTCACTTCCAGGAAATTCATCCGCCTGATCGGCCGCCTGACGGTGGGGACTCTCATCATCCTCGCTGCCTACGCGCTCTGGCCGGGAGGACATATACCTCGACGACCGCATACCGTCTGGTCAAACGCACTTTACATATTGCCAAACAATGCGCAGCCTGGGTCGTTCGGGACTGGCTATTGGTTGGAGTGTTGGTTCGACCAGCATGAAAATGTTGATCGATGCAAGCTTAGTGATAAGAACGGAAACGGTGTGTTTGAGGATGTCTTTGTCACATGCGGAAGCCAAGCCACGATTCCTCAAAGCGAATTGGTCATTCAGCCGGAGACCGGGCAAAGATGGATTCACTCGCACGATGTGAGGGTGGTCAATGTCCCCGTCCCTTACGTTCGATACGGACAAATCCTATTTCCGAGAAGCCTCTACGCAGAAGCCACACAACAGGGCCAGTGTTACGGTGACTGAAAAGGCGCTTGACTTAACCAGGCGATTGCCTCCTCGATGAGCCATATGATCCCATAACAATGTTGGCTCCCACGCTCGAGTAGACTTTGGTGGTGCCATTTCGCCTCAATGTCTGCTGATGCTGGTAGGTTCCCCCGGCATAGTGTGCAGTCGTTCTCGTGCGATCCTTCGCAATCAGTTAATACGTCCCACAACTGCGTTCGACGTAGTTCGGAAGCCGCGTGCATGAAGCGAATGACGCCGAATTACCGAATTTCCACTGTGTCCCGAAACAGATTCAAGAAGTGATTGACATTTGCAGAAATCTGAGGCTTCCAAGTAAATGGCTGTTGAATGTGTTGCGGGCTGCTCGTTGAGAGCGATTGAATCCTGCTGAAGGCGTGTGCTTTCACAACTACAAAAGCGTCTACAGCTGAAAAGAAAATAAGATACGAACACAAATTCGCTCTGGCGGTTGGCTTACTCAGCTAACAGAGCATGAAAATGCACGTCCTTTCCGAATTGCCGGTGATCCGCCCCGACTAAGCGCTATTTTTGGGAGTGATCTCTCAGGCTCCGCGTCGCGCTCGCGCTTCGGCGTTGCAAAAAGGGTCCGTTGTTAGACTCGACGACAGCTTGTAGATTGGACACATGGCGCTCAAACGGATGGACAACGTAGGAATCGTCGTCGATGACCTCGGAGGGACGATTGATTTCTTTCGCGAGCTGGGCCTCGAGCTCGAAGGGCGGGCCACGATCGAAGGAGAATGGGCCGGACGTGTCACTGGACTGGGCGATCAGCGCGTCGAGATTGCCATGATGCGCACACCGGACGGCCACGGCCGGCTCGAGCTCTCCCGCTTCCTCACGCCGCCTGCCGTCGCGGATCACCGCAGGGCCCCGGTGAACGCTTTGGGGTACCTCCGCGTCATGTTCGCCGTGGACGACATCGACGAGACGCTTGATAGGCTCCGCAAGCGCGGCGCGCAGCTCGTAGGCGACGTAGTCCAGTACAAAGACGCGTATCGGCTCTGCTACATCCGCGGGCCTGAAGGGCTGCTCATCGGACTTGCCCAAGAACTCAGCTGAGCCCAATACGAAGACAATGACGAAGAGCGACCAATGTCAGTGAGCGCGTCTCATAAGGGGTAGGTTTTACAACGCACGGGCGCTCAATGAAATCAGCGGTTCGGATGTCGCAGATGTAAATTGCAAATAGATCGTAACGGTTTAACCTTTCGGGCGAACTCCGCAAACCCGATTGACCACACATCATTGCCTGCAATGCCTACAATATAAGCATGCAGTACACTATCCGCAACGTGCCGAAAACTTTGGACGAAGCTCTTCGCCGGGCTGCCCGTGAACAGGATAAAAGCCTGAACGAAGTAGCGTTTGAGGCCCTGGCCCGGGGCATTGGCGTTACGGAGGGGCGCGGCCGACTGCGCGACCTCAGCGATATCGCAGGCGCCTGGCGCAAAGATCCCGCCTTTGATAAGGCCGTGGCCACGCAGGACACCATTGACGAAGAGATGTGGCGGTGAGGCTGGCGCTCGACGCGAATCGCTACACCGACCTTTGCCGGGGAATGTACCGTGGTAGAGACGGTCGAGCTCGCCGATGAGGTCTGGTTGCCGTTCATCGTACTGGGAGAATTGCGCGCTGGATTTGCGGTGGGCAGCCAGGGACCGCGCAACGAAGCCGTCCTGCGCCGTTTTCTCCTGAAGTCCGGCGTCAGCGTGCTTTATCCCGACGAGCAGACTACATATCATTACGCGGGAATTTATCGCCAACTGCGCGCACAAGGGGGCACCCCAATCCCGACGAACGACATGTGGATAGCAGCCCTCGTCCTACAACATTCGCTTGTCCTGTTTGCCCGTGAGAACGAAGCCGCTGGCGCGGCGGACGCTGCCGCGTGGGTGATGTCGGGCTGTTCTGATTTTTACTTCAGATAATTTGTGGGTCACA
>Ga0070664_100000683_pt1 | contig 25888 bp, 18 predicted proteins | sample KBSC73metaG_FD_65863 | JGI IMG/M metagenome (GOLD analysis project Ga0070664, IMG submission 65863) | Corn rhizosphere microbial communities from Kellogg Biological Station, Michigan, USA - KBS C7-3 metaG | ecosystem: Host-associated > Plants > Roots > Rhizosphere > Soil ... | reverse complement strand
AGAACGCGATCGTCGAGGTCGATGCGCTGCCCGGGGAAAAGTTCAACGCACGAATCGGCCAGTTGTCCGGATTGGCGAGCCGCGCGAACTTCTTCGAGTCAGCGAGCGTGACCCGCCTGTTCGATTTGTCGCTTCAGTTCGAGAATCCCGATCCGCGACTCAAGGCCGGCGGGTCGGTGCGTGTCACCCTCGACGGCAAGGAAATGCCGAACGCGCTTCACGTTCCCCGGCAAGCGGTGTTCGACAAGAACGGCAAGAACTACGTCTTCGTCAAGACCGGCGACCGTTTCGAGCAGCGCGACGTCAAGGTGGAGCAGCGCACCGAGAGCCGCGTGGTCATCTCCGGACTGAATGAGGGGACCGAGATCGCGCTCGTCGATCCCACCGCGCGGACCGCAGGTCCGGGCGCGTCGACGGCGCCGCCGGTTCCGGGCAGCGGAGGAACGCGTTGAATATCGGTCGCCAGTTCCTCTCGCCGGCGAACACGGACTTCCTGCCCGACCTCCGCATGGGCGTCGAGAATCTGCGCGCGCACAAGCTGCGATCGCTCCTGACGATGCTGGGGATGATTTTTGGTGTCGCCGCGGTGGTGGCGATGCTGTCGATTGGCGCCGGGGCGCAGCAGGAAGTGATGGCGTTCATCGAGCAGCTTGGCGTCCGCAATCTGATCGTCGAAGCGCGCGAAGCTCCGGACTCCCAGGCGCTGCAGAAGATTCGGAAGCTCTCGGCGGGACTGAACTTCAAGGACTACCGCGTCATCCAGGCCAACGTCGAAGGCATCTCGGCGACGACCGCGCGCAAGCGTTTCACGCCGTCGAAGCTGTTGCCGCGCCCTCAGACGGATCCGCCGATGGTGTACGGCGTCAGCCCGTCATACGCGACGATCGCCAACCTCGCGCTCGTATCCGGACGATTCTTCGACGAGCGGGAAACCGCAGGCGCTGCGCCGGTCACGGTTCTGGGCGAAGCGGCCGCGGCGTCGCTTTTCGGCGCCGACGATCCCATCGGACAGTACGTGAAGGTGAACGAGCAGTGGTTTCAGGTGATTGGCGTCGCCGGCCCGCAGCTCACGGTGCAGTCCGACGTGGCCGGACTCCCGGCTCAGGACCGCAACAACCTGATGTACGTGCCGTTGTATTCGGCGATCTTCCGACTCGAGGACGGGCAGTCGCAGCAGAAGGATGAAATCGACGGCATCTATCTTCAGATGCGCCCGGGCTCCGACATCCCGGCGGCGGCTGCGCTCCTGCGCGGCCTGCTCAACGTCTCGCACCGGCAGGCCGGGGATTTCACTATCGTGTCCCCCGCCGAACTGTTGGCGGAACAACGGCGCACGCAGCGCGTCTTCGAAATGGTCATGGTTGCGATCGCGTCCATCTCGCTGCTGGTCGGCGGCATCGGAATCATGAACATCATGCTGGCGAGCGTGATGGAACGCACGCGCGAGATTGGCGTCCGCCGCGCGATTGGAGCCAAGCGCCGCGACGTCATCCGGCAATTCCTCATCGAAACCACGATCATCTCGCTCGCCGGGGGGGTCGCCGGCGTCATCGTCGGCGTCGCGCTGTCGAGAGCGATCGGCTATCTCGCCGGCTGGTCGACCATCGTCACGACGACGTCAATCGTGCTGGCGTTCTTGGTGTCAGTCACCATCGGCCTCGTCTTCGGCCTCTACCCCGCCGCCCGCGCCGCGAGCCTCGACCCGGTGAAGGCGCTGCATTACGAATAGCTGCTCGTCCGCCTTCGCTCTTCGAGCTTCGGCGCGACAGGCTGTGATGCGTGATCAAAAGTCATTTCCCATTACATCCGCCGGCTTCTTCGAGCAACGTCTCGAGATACGTCGCCGATGCGAGGTGGGCGTTGACCACTCGAAGCGCGCAGGCGTTTACCGGGGTTGGGTCGTATACGCCGTCGCCGAACGGCGAATGCTCGGTGAGCTGCAGCGCGTGCGCCATGACGAAGCCATAGCCATTTGGAAACGCCACATCGAGCTTCAGATCGACAGACTGCTGCGCCGGGATATCCACCACGAATTGACGCGCCGCACCGCGTTTCGCCGGATCGACGCCGAATGTGATGTTGACCAGCACCTTATGCAGATCGCCGCTGCCGATGTTGTGCACCGTCACGGTGGTTGCAGCAAACGCGCCCGGAATCGGCGCTGCCGGGGATAGGACGATGTCGTTTGGGACGATGGCGACGTCGCCGACGGGTCGCGAGGCAGGCCGCGCGTCCAGCAGGGAGGGCAAGCTGGATAGTCGCGCTTGCTGCGCTGCGTCCTTCAGCATGACGGCTTCGAAGTGCGCCGGGGAGATCGGCACCCATTCCATGCCTTGATCGGTCTCCTGGATCTCGGCGGTTCGAAACCAGATCTGACCGACGTCCCGGCCGAGCGCGAAAGAAACGACCGAGCAGACAGCCGTCGGCGCGGTGGTGATCCCGGCTTCGCCGGTTCGTTCGTCGCAGTACTGCGAAAGCCAATACGGCCCGGATTCCGCCTTCTGGCGGCGTGGCGACAGGACGTCGCTCAGCCAGATGGCGAATGACTCGTCGCCGAGCAGCGGATCGAACTCGCGGACGGCCGTCGACGCGGGACTGTAAACGAGCGCGCGGATTGCTGCGGTTGGTTCCCCGCTCGCGGCGTAAATCGCGTAGTACACCGGCGGAAGCGTCCGTGCCTCGGTCCAGCCTGCTGTGCCGTTCCCAAACCTCAATTGCGCTCGCAGCCGCACCACATGGAATCCCGGCGCCGTCGCCGGCCCAGGCAGCACATCGATCCTCTTGCTCCAGGATTTTCCCGATTCCACCGTCGCCTTCAGAAGAACGAACGCAGCGTTGTCCACTGATGCGGCGATGCGCGCAGTGTAGGGAACGGGGCGGGGCACGCGCAGCGCGTCCTGGGCGTTGAACTCAATCCCGGGCAGGTCGGCGGTCGAACTCACCGGTCTCGTCACCCAGGCCGTCAATGGCGAGGCTGCGCGAGCGGCGAGTCTTTCAATCTCCTGATCTCCACGAGCAATCGCCGCATCGACGGCGAGTTGCAGCCACTCTCCCTGGTCGTGCGTCGTATGCCGCGGCTGGCCGGTTGCAATCATCGACTCGAGCGCCGCCGCAAGCCCATGGCGGTCGTCGACTTGTGCCGTCGCGGCGGCGGCAAAGACCGTGTTGAGGGACAACGCGATGACCGGGATTGCGCGGGTCAGAGAGGCCGGCATGTCAGAGACGCCAGCAATAGGCACACCGGCGGAATTCCGGTATCAGGGATGTTGGCCCGGCCAGGCACTCGACAACGTTGCCACAAGTTTGATCGAGGAAGGACAGAATCGTGACGAACGCCGAATCTTTCACTTTGACACGCTTTCACCAATTACTTTACAATATAAAGTAAATGGAGACGAAGCCGCGCCCGCTCCGCGTCAAGTTCATCCTTCCCGCACTGACCGAAGCGACGAGCCCCTTCTGGCGGCCGGTCAAATACTCGCTCTTCCCGCCGCTCGGCCTTGCGACCCTCGCCGGATACCTCAATGCGGAGGACCGTGCGACGCTCGAAGACGAACACGTCCAACGATTGACGCTTGACGACGATCCCGATCTCGTCGTCATTCAGGTCTACATCACCAACGCCTATCGCGCGTATCGGCTCGCGGATCTTTATCGATCGCGCGGGTCGTTTGTCGCGCTTGGCGGCCTGCACGTCACGTCACTGCCCGAGGAAGCCGCGCCACACGCGGATGCGATCTTCCTCGGCCCCGGGGAGCAGACGTTCCCGCAGTTCCTTGCAGACTTCCGCACCGGACGCGCCGCCTCCCGCTACGTCTCCAGCAACGGCAGGACTCTCGAAGGCCTGCCTCCCGTCCGCCGCGATCTCATACGCCGACGAAACTACCTCGTCCCCAACTCGATCGTCGTGACTCGCGGCTGCCCGCAACACTGTGACTTCTGTTACAAGGACGCCTTCTTCAGCGGCGGGCGATCGTTCTATACCCAGCGCGTCGACGACGCCCTCGCCGAGATCGAGCGGCTTCCCGGACGGCACCTGTACTTCCTCGACGATCACCTCCTCGGCAATCCGCGCTTCGCCAGCGCGCTCTTTGCCGGGATGAAAGGAATGAACCGGCTCTTCCAGGGAGCGGCAACCGTCGACTCGATCCTGCGGGGTGACGCGATCGAGCGCGCGGCGGAAGCCGGGTTGCGAAGCCTGTTCGTCGGTTTCGAAACACTGACGCCAGCCAACCTTGCGCGAAGCAACAAGCGTCAGAACCTTGGCCGGGACTACCGGGCGGTCACGAAACGCCTCAACGACCTCGGTGTGATGATCAACGGCAGCTTCGTGTTCGGAATGGATGACGATGATCAGGACGTGTTTCGACGAACTGTCGACTGGGCCATCGAGTCAGGAATCACTACGGCTACATTTCACATTCAAACGCCCTATCCAGGAACGCGTCTCTATTCACAGATGGAGCAGCAGGGACGAATTGTCACGCGCAACTGGGATCTCTATGACACTCGACACGTCGTCTATCGACCGGCGCGGCTGGGCGCCGCCGCGATCGAGGCCGGCTACAACTGGGCCTATCGGGAGTTCTATCGATGGCCCTCGATCGCCGCCGCCGCGTCGGTCCACGATGCCTTCAAGCATCAGGTCAAGCACTTCGCGTATGCCTCGGGCTGGAAGAAGTTCGAGGCCGCCTGGAACCTGGTGATCCGCGCGCGTCAGCTTGGCTGCATGACGCCCGTGCTGGAAGCGGTGCTCTCGAAGGTCACCCGCTGGGAGCCCCCGCAGGATGAGCTAGGGAAGAACAATGAGGGCGAATCGTGCGTCTCCGAGGGCCTGCATTATCATGAGCCCTCCGCATGCGTCTCGCGCCCGGTACTCGATTAGGGGTCTACGAAATCCTGTCTCAGCTGGGCACCGGCGGAATGGGCGAGGTCTATCGCGCGCGCGACAGCACGCTGAATCGCGACGTCGCCCTCAAAGTCCTGTCCCAGATCTTCACCGCCGATCCGGATCGGCTCGCGCGGTTCACACGGGAAGCGCAGACGCTGGCGCGGCTGAACCATCCGAACATTGCGGCCGTCTACGGGCTGGAGGAGTCCGGCAGCGTCCGCGCCCTCATCATGGAGCTCGTCGACGGCGACGATCTCGCCGCGGTCGTCCGGCGTGCGCCACTGCCGCTTGCCGACGCCTGGGGTGTCGCCCGCCAGATCGCCGGTGGGCTCGAAGCGGCCCACGAGCTCGGCATCGTCCACCGCGACCTGAAGCCGGCCAATGTCAAGGTGCGTCCCGACGGGACCGTCAAGCTGCTCGACTTCGGTCTGGCGAAGGTTGTGGCACCAGAGGGTGTCGAAGATCTGACCGGCGCAGCGATCGCGAACTCGCCGACGCTGACTGCCCGTGCGTCCCAGCATGGCATCATCCTCGGAACTGCCGCGTATATGGCACCGGAGCAGGCAAAGGGGAAGGCCGTCGACAAGCGCGCCGACATCTGGGCCTTCGGCGTCGTGCTCTACGAGATGCTCACCGGGCGCAGGTTGTTCTACGGCGACGATACGTCAGACGTTCTCGCGGCTGTGCTGACGCGGGAAGTGAACTGGACGACGCTTCCGGCTGATGTTCCCGGTAAAGTCCGCGCGCTGCTTGCCGATTGCCTGGTGCGCGATCCCAGACAGCGTGTCCGCGATATCGGTGAAGCGCGCCGCGTGCTCGATCAGGTGATCAGCGGCGCGCCCGACCTCGTCGTCTCGACGCCTTCGTCCGGCGACAGACCGAGATGGCCTCGGGTCGTGTCGTGGACAGCCGCCTTTGCTGCGGTACTCGGCCTCGGTGTCGCGGGCGGGTGGATGCTGAAGCGAGCGCCCGATCTTCCCGTCCGACGCTTCTCGATTGCCACGCCTGACCGTCACCGCGTGACCGATGCTGCGATATCGCCCGACGGCAGGGCGGTCTTCTTTACGACCGCCACGAAGGCCTGGCTGCAACGGCTCGATCAAGCGGTGGCGCAGGAAGTCCCGACCGCGGAGGGAGCGAGAGGTTTGTTCTGGTCTCCCGACAGTTCGCAGATCGGGTATCAGGCGCATGGCCATTTGTGGAAGCTCCCCCTCACCGGTGGCAGCGCGATCGACATCGGCCCGGTTCCCACGGAGTTCTCGTCAGCAGGCGGAGCGGCCTGGCTCACCAACGATCGCATCTGGTATACGACCGGCTTCAGTGGTCTGCTCGAGATCCCGGCGCAGGGTGGCGCGCCTCGCACGCTGCTCGATCCGGATGCCACGAGCGAAGTGGATTTTCACGAGGCGAGCGCATTGCCGGACGGCAAGGGTGTGCTCTTCGTCTCCCATCCGGTCACGGGAGGCGTTGGCGCGCTCCAGCTGTTCGATGGTCGCAATCGTTACCGGCTGATGGATGAACAGGCATCGATGCGCCAGCCGGTGTACTCGTCTACCGGACACATCCTGTTTGGCAGTTCCGGAGGCATCTGGGCAATCAAGTTTTCGCTCGCGGATCGAAAAGTCTCGGGTGAGCCGTTTCTCGTTGCCGCGGCCGCATCGCGTGCGTCGATCTCTTCCGACGGTACCCTCGCGACGATTCCGGAGGGCTCGTCGAGCGAGCAGCAGCTCACATGGTTCGATCGCGGCAGCAAGGTGTCGGGCACGGTCGGGCGCGACGGGCTCAACGTCCGATCGCCGAGGTTATCTCCAGACGGACACCAGGTCGTGGCGACGGTCCTTGGACCCAACACCGATCTGTTTGTGTTTGACGTCGACAAGGGAACCGATCGGCGACTGACCTTCGAAGCCGGATCGGACACGAATGGCGCGTGGTCAGCTGACGGACGCCACATCGTCTACCAGTGCGAGGCGGGAATCTGCGCCCGCGCGTCGGACGGATCCGGCGGGCGTGTAGTGTTGACGCCCGGCCCGGCGGAGTTACCCGAGATCTCGCCCGACAATAAATACCTCGTGTTCGTTCGTAACCAGCCGACGACCAGCACGGATCTCTTGATCGTTCCGCTCGGACCGTCTGGCTTGGCGGCGCCAGCGGTTGAAGCCCCGAAGTCTCTGGTTTCCGCCGAACGTGTGCAGAGCCGTTACGCGCTCTCGCCCGACGGCAAGTTCCTGGCGTACGAGTCGAATGAGTCTGGCAGCGCGGAGATCTACGTCACGACATTTCCGAGCGGTGAAGGGAAATGGCAGGTGTCTCACGGCGGCGCGGGACCGAGATGGAGCCGGGCAGGCGATCGCATTTTCTATATCGCCGCCGACCGACTGATGGAAGTCGCGTTGGATCGTGTGCCGGCGCCGACAGCAGGCATGCCGAAAAGCCTCATCTTTGGTCCGGCCATCGGCGCCAGAATCCTCGTCGTCGGGTTCGAGCCTTCGGCTGACGGCACGCGATTTCTGATCCCGCGCGCATCGTCGATCGACTCAGAAGGCGGGTCGGTGCATTTCGTTGAACAGTGGGTGAAGGAGCACAAGGAAAAGTAAAAAGTTAGAAGGCAAAAGTTAAAAGTGCACCTCAAACGACGAGTGCGCCCGCTTCCGCATCGACGAACAACGAACAGTTCGGGTGCCGCCGCAGCAGCGACGCGGGATTCGCCGCACCGATATCGCCTCGAACCGTCCGCTGAATGATTTCTGCCTTGGCGGGTCCGTTCGCGAGCAGCCACACTTCTTTCGCCGCCATGATTGCCTTCAACCCCACCGTCAGGCCCCAGCGCGGCAGGTTCTGATGCGCGAAGTACCGCGCCGATGAAGCGACGGTCGTGCCGTGCAACTCGACGCGACGGGTAGGGCTGTCGATCGGTGAACCGGGTTCGTTCATTCCCAGGTGGCCGTTGAGGCCGATGCCCAGCAGCACCAGGTCGAACCCATCGCCGATCGTCTTGTCGTAGTCCAGGCAATGTTGATTGGCGTCGGGACAATCAGGCTCGAGAAAGTGAAAGGCCGATGACGGCAAGCCGACTCCGCCGATCAATTGACGCTGCAACGTATGCCTGGTTCGACCGGGATCGTCCGCGGGCAAGCCGCCGAACTCATCGAGCGCAAACACCGTTGCGCGCGCAAAAGATACGAGGCCAGTGCGGCCACCGCGTGACATGTCCGCATAGATTCCGGCCGGGGTCGTGCCCGACGGCAGACACATCGTCAACGCGGGTGTGGTACGAAGGCGGTCGCGCCACATGGAACACACCGCACCGATCCACGCCGACTCCGAATCAAAGCGGAGAAGATTCATCCCGCGATTCCGAGCCACAGGTCGATGGGCTTTGACACCTTCGGTCGAAACGGAAGAGAGACTTTCTGTCCGATGCGCGCCGACTGATAGGCGGCATTCAGCAGCTCCAGCACGGCTCGTCCATCTTCGCCCGTGCTGACCGGCGTCACGTCGTCGCGAACGCAGGCGATGAAGTGCCGTAGTTCCTGCGGATACCCCTGATTGAACGCTTCCTCGAAGGTTGTGAACGTCCAGCCTTGCGTGGCACCGGCTTTTTCCATCGCATAGCCGTAGCCCTTCTCGCTATAAGTCAGCGCCGAGTTCCCCATGAACAGATCGGCGTAGACGACCCCACCCGTTCCGCAGACCTCGACCCGATCCTCCATGCCTCCGAGTTTCGCCCAGCTGTTCTCGACAATGCCGACCGCGCCTCCCTCGAATTCGACGATGGTGATGGCGTTCTCTTCGCATTGCGTCCGCGCGGCATGGAGCAGACCCGTCTGCATCGTTGCGTTCACGCTGAGCGGACGAACGTCGGCTCCAAGCATCCAGCGGAACCAAGCGAACCCATGGCAGCCCATATCCATCAGCGCGCCGCCGCCGGACTGATTGAGGTCGTAGAACCAGTCGCTGTGAGGGCCCGAGTGCTTCTCGCACTGACGCATGTAGTAAATCGACCCGACGGCGCCTTCGCCGACCAGCTGCCTGACTCGCTCGTACTTCGGCGCAAAGCACAGCTCCTCCGCATACATCAGCTTTCGATTGCGCGCCTTGCACGCGGCGATCATCGCATCGGCCTCCTCGAGCGTGAGACACAACGGCTTCTCGAGGATCACGTGTTTGCCGGCTTCGGCCGCGGCGATCGTCGTGCGCGCATGAAGGTGGTTGGGCAGACAGATGTCGGCAACGTCGTAGTCGGTCCGCGCGAGACTGTCCTCGAGATTCGCAGACCAGCGCGCGATCCCGTGCCGATCGGCAAACGCCCGCGCACGCGCTTCGCTTCGCGAGTAGACGGCGACCAGCTCGGCGTCAGGTACGAACCGGTGGTACGACTCGGCGTGGATGTCGGCGATGAACCCCGCGCCAAACAGCGCGACTTTGGTTTTGGTCATGGTGTCATGTCTGTCCACGGAGGGGACGGAGATCACTGGACAAGATCAACACGGAGTCACGGAGACACGGAGCAGAGAGAAGACTGAGCTGCGAGTCAGGCGCCGGCCGTAGGCCGGCGTGCGACCACGCAGTGTCCTGAACTCCTCCGTGCCTCCGTGTTGAAGGCTTGTCCCGTGTCCTTCGCAATCTCCGCCGACTCCAGCCACCCGTCACAGCCGCTGCAACAACTCTCGCGTGTAGCGCACGCACTTTTCGAGGTCGTCGATCCGTTGCTGCCCGGCGGTCTTGTTCTCGGGGCGTGGCGTCGCCGGCTTAGGTGTGCCTTTTTCGGCAATTGCCAGAAAGCGGCTGAACTCCGACGCCGGCATCTTCCGCCAGTTGTCCCAGAATTGCGGGTTGTAGATCGCATGCACGCGAGGATTGCCCGAGACGAGGTTCTCGAAGATGATCGGCAATCCCGGTTTTGCCTGGATGAACTTCCTGATCCATCCATCGATGTCGACGTTGCCGTCACCCATGTTGACCCAGCGGACGGCAATCCCTTCCGGCACCTTCCATACGGCGCTGTCGCGCACGTGACACGTCGCCGCGTAGGGAATCAGCATCTCGAGGGTCATGTGCGGATCCTCGAGCATCCAGACCGGATTGCCCGAATCGAGACATACGCCCATGATGTCGGGGCCGACGGCCTCGATCATCATTTTCATCTCGCGCGACTGGAGATCCCCGCCGTGATTCTCGACCGCGAGCTTGATCCCGGAATCGGCGATGCGGGAGCGGATGCCGCGGACCGCCTGGATCATATTGTCGATGTGCATCTCGATCTGTGGGCGTTCAGGATCGCCGCCCAGAACGCACCGCATGCAGGTGGCGCCGAAGATTTGCGAGGCCTTCAGCGCGCGCGTGACCTGCGCCTCCAGCGTCCCGTTCTGCGCGTTGAACGATCGCGAGCTGGGGCACACCGATCCGAACGCAAGTTGCAGTTTGATCCCCAGCCTATCGGCGTGCTCACGAACCTGGCGGACGGCCGCCTCGTCGCCGAGCACCGCCGCAGGCAGAGAGATCATCGCCCACGTCAGCTTGATCGAGCTCAGATAGTCGAGAAACTGAGCCGGCGTGAAGTTGTTTCCGCCAACGCTGCCGTCGATCGACCCCAGTTCAGCGCTGGCGGCGCGCCAGGCAAGAGGTCGTGTCGAATAGAGCGCTGCGGCTGCCGTACTCAGGATGAAACGTCGACGATCGATCAAGAGATCCTCCGTGTGTAGTGCATTGTAGGTCCTGAAGGTAGCGGAGTGAATCTTCTCCGCTCTCTTCGTCCCCTCCCTCTCCGCCGCCTCTTACCCGACTTTCGTCCTCGTCCTGGCCTCCTTCCACAACGTCGGCCACACCCTCAGACATTCAGAAGACATCCGGACGAACTCACGAATCCGTCTGTACCCGTGCGGCACCGATCGGGCACCCGAGAACTCCACCGGGACGAAGAACTCGGGCTTCGCAAGGTTCGCCAGCAGGATCTGGCGATACCGCCGAAGATCGCGCTGCCAATAGTCTGGATAGCCGCTTCCAGGTTGAAGGGCCTTCTCGATCAGTCTGAGTTCGCGCTCGCGGGCGTTGAAGATCGAGCCAACGATCGCCCTGGCGAATTCCGGTTCATCGAAACTTGCCAGCTCGTCCAGCCACGCCGCCAGACGCGCGAGACGCTGCCGTGGTCTCGTCGCCTTGTTTGACGGCCACGAGTTGACGAGATGGATCATCAGATCCGCGACCCTCGTCTGCGTCGCTGACACGAACGCGTAACTCCCATAGCTCGGTGGCCGGGTGGACTCGTGGAGAACCGCGTAGGGAATGTGGCCGCCAACGGCGGTTCGATCGATCGCCGAGAGCGTCAGCCCGAACAGCCCGTCCTCGTTTCTGCCCGTCGGCAGAAACGGTGGAACCATGGCGGTGTTCGCGAGGCCCATGGAGAACCCCCTGCACCCGGGATCGTGGGTGACAAGGTAGCGATCGGCCACCATGCGTACCTCGCGGTACTTGAACGCAGTGCCGTACACCTGACGACTCGATTCCAACAGGTGCTTCCACACCCCGGTGCCAAAGAGCAGGCGTTCCGGATTGCCCGTACCCACGTCGCCGACGAGCCCGCTGAACGTCTTTCGGACGACGACGTTGCGCACACCTGCGAGCCCCTCCTTCAGAAAGCGGCACGCGCGACTGGTTTCCACGCGCATCGACGTGCCCGTGCAAAGAGACTGCAGTGAGCGGCCAAGCAGGGCCTCATGCGCGTCAAGCAGGTTTGTGTCGGCGCGCACCATGCCGTCCCGCGTGCCGGCGCGCGTCTTGAAGAACGCGATATCGCGCCGCTCCACATGGCCACACACGTCGACCGTCTTCCGGAACGACCGCATCCTCCACAGATCGCACACCACGTCGTCGTCCACGAGCAGCACGTTCTCGCCGCTGGTCAGCAGGACGGCAAGGTTCCTGTTCCCTGATGCGCCCGGTGCGACCGCGAACTCAACCAGCTCGCTCGGACAAATCGCGTGAAGATCTTTCGTAAACGTCCGCCGTTCGCGACTTCCGATGAACACGATTTTACGGCCGCTGGACGCGCTGAGCGATCTGGCAAGCGATCGATTCAGAGATTCGTTTGCGGGCTTTTTCGAGCCGTCGACGATGATGATTCGTATGTCGGCGGATCGGTCGCGCAGCTGTCGCATCAGAGACGAGAGGCATCGGCCGAGCGGTTCCGGCCTGTCGGCGGTGGTCACGCCGACGGCTGTAATGGGAGGGCAGCCGACGGTGCGGTAAGGCTCAACCGCCAAGATTGGCGAGCGCGAAACGAATGGGTTCGCTGGAGATGCGGATCAGCCCCTCGAACGGACCATCCAGTTCGAGGATCAGGAACACGGCCGCCGCAACCGACAGCGCCGAGATGACGAGGACCGTGACGACCGTGGCGTTTCGCGGAGCGCTGAGACCAAAGCTGGCGAACGTCATCGACAACCAGAAGATCACGACGACAAGAAGCATTTTCGGGACGGCGCCCGTGGCGCTGCCAAGCAGGCGGAATCGGGTTCGGATTGTCTCTTCTGTAAGCTTCAGCGCTTCGGACTTCAACCACCTCTGCGTGTCGGTCTGTGGCGATAGCGCCAAAAGCTGGTTCTCGAATTGTTCAGCCGGCAACGTGTCGGGTGATCGATGCCGGGTCAAATCGAGATCGACCGGTCGTGCGCCGTTCGGCGGCCACATCGATTCGAGCCGGTCGGCGACAGCCTTCTTGAGCAACGCACGGCTTGGCTGCGTCTCCGGGCCGTAACGTGCGAGCAAGCGGTCGAGTGACACGATTCCGGCTGCCGCATTCTTTACCGCCACGTCCTGCGTGTCGAACGAACCTTTCGCCGCGGCGGTGACAAGACCAAGGAGCAGCGCCGTCATCGTCGCGACCAGCCCCATCCCGAGGCGGATCACGTCCTGTGACTCCTTGTTGAGGTGCGCTTCAGGAAGCTTCGAGCGGATGGTCGTGCCGAGCACCGCGCAGGTGACGGTACAGACGAACGTTATGAACGCGTAGGTGACAGCCGTCATCGTTCTTGCTCGCCGGGTTTTTGCGCCCACGCCAACGGGGTGAAATCGACGGCGATGACAGTGGACCCCCCACTTTACCTCACGCACACCGTCAGGGACGTGTCGAACTGCGACATACTAGCCGCCGTGTCCACCGACGTTGACTGCCGCGACATCCTGAGCCTGATCGAATTCGAGGAACTCGCCCGTCGATCGATGACGCCCATGGCCTACGAGTTCGTCGTCTCCGGCGCGGCGGACGAACACACGCTGCGATGGAATCGTGAAGCGTTCGATCGGATTCGTCTTCGGCCCCGCGTGCTTCGGGACGTCGCGACCGTCGACACGCGCGTGACGCTTCTCGGACGGGATCTCGCGTTCCCGATTCTGCTCGCGCCGACCGCCTACAATCGAGTGCTGCATCCGGAAGGAGAGCTTGAGACCGCACGTGGTGCGGGTGCGGCAGGCGCCACTTTGATTGTGAGCATGAGCACCACGACCGCGATTGCCGACATCGCCCGCGTCGCGACCTCGCCGCTCTGGTTCCAAGTGTATTTTCAATCGGATCCCGGATTCACCCGCGACGTCATTCGCCAGGCTGAGGAATCAGGCTGCGAGGCACTCTGCCTGACGGTGGACACGCCAGTAATCGGTGCGCGCAATCGGCAAGCCCGCGCCCGTTTTCGCCTCCCTCCCGATGTGATGACCCCACACCTCTACGACATAGGGCACCGCAAACAGGAAGTCATGGACCCGCGTCGCGTGCCAGCGACCTGGAAGGACGTCGAATGGGTTCGCGCGTTCACGAAGCTGCCGGTGGTCCTCAAGGGAATCCTCGATCCCGAGGATGCAGAGATCGCAATTCAATCGGGCGCCCAGGCAGTGGTTGTGTCGAATCACGGTGGGCGGAATCTCGATACGGTTCCCGCATCCGTTGAGGCGCTGCCGGCCGTCGTGGATCGGGTGCACGGTCGAATCCCGCTCCTCGTTGATGGCGGGATTCTGCGCGGCACGGACGTACTGAAGTCGATTGCTCTGGGAGCGAGGGCGGTCTTGATTGGCCGGCCGTATTGTTATGCCCTCGGCGTTGCCGGCAGCGCCGGCGTCCACCGTGTCGTCGAGATTCTTCGCGGCGAGCTCGAGGCGGCGATGATGCTCTCTGGAGTCTCAGCCGTCCGCAGCGTCGATCGCTCCTTGCTCTGGGATGCCTAGCACTGGTGTGAAAACCGATTCTGTGGCTTCCGGCTAGCCGGAAGGATGTGGCTGCCGCTGACTTCCGCCTAAAGGCGGAAGCCACATGAATGTGATGAAAGAACCTAGTGCTTGACGAGATAGCCGTCCGCGAGCATGTGAAAGGCGCGGACCTGCTCCGACTGCCAAGCCTCGTCGCGCCCGAGTTCACGCGCCAACAGCCTGGCGGTCTCGGCCGCCATGTCGATCGCCGCTCGAGCATTCAGAAAGAGCGCACGCGTTCGGCGAGCGAGGACGTCCTCGACCGTCCGTGCCATCTCGACGCGCGCGGCCCAAACCACCTGCGCGCCCGTGTACGGCAGCGCGGGGTGAAGCGGTGTTCCGAGCGACGGTTCAGCGCGAACGAGATCCTGTATCAGCAGCGCGTCTGATCCGTAGACTGAGAGCGGCCCGAAGCTCTGTGCCTGACGATGGAAGCCGTGGACATTCAGGTTCCGGGTGACGCAGGGCCTTTCCGGCAGGCGTGCCAGCGTGGCGGCGTGGTCGACGCCATCCTCGGCCATGTGACGGTAAGTCGTCCACTTCCCGCCGGCGATTGTGAGCAACCCTGACTGATCGATGTGAATCGTATGGTCCCGCGACAGCGATGCGGTGTTCCCGCCCAATCCCGATCGCACCAGCGGCCTGATGCCGACGAACACGCTCAGTACGTCGGCGCGCGTGATCGGCCGCCGCAGATAGCGGCCGGCCGTTTCAAGGATGAATTCGATCTCCTCGTCGAGCGGACGGGGCTCGACGGCGACCTCCGTGATTGGGGTGTCGGTCGTGCCGACCACCGTGTGGTCGTGCCAGGGGATCGCGAACATGACTCGGCCGTCGGTCGTGTGCGGGACCATGATCGCGTTCCGGCCCGGAAGGAACGATCCATCGAAGACGAGGTGAATGCCCTGGCTTGGGGCGATGAGCGGGTCGGCATCCGGATGCACGAGGCGGCGAACGTTATCGCTCAACGGTCCCGTCGCATTGACGACAACGCGCGCGGCGACGCGAAACTCGTGTCCGCTCTCCACGTCTCGCACCACGACACCGTCGATGAAGCCGTCGCCATCGCGCGTCAGCGCCGTGGCCGGTGTGTAGTTCAGAAGGATTGCGCCCTGTTCGACCGCCGTCTGCGCCAGGTTGATCAGCAGCCGTGCATCGTCGAACTGCCCGTCGTAGTAGATGACGCCGCCGCGAAGCCCTTCGGTCTTGATCGTCGGCAGGCGCTCCAGCGTCTCCTCCTTGGACAGCATCTGTGAGCCACCGAAGCCGTACCGGCCCGCGAGCATGTCGTACACCTTGAGGCCGACGCCGTAGAATGGCGCCTCCCACCACTCGTAGTTGGGGACGACAAACCCGAGGTCCGTCACCAGGTGCGGCGCATTCTGACGAAGCAGACCGCGCTCTTTGAGCGCCTCCATCACCAGCGAAATCGCTCCCTGCTCGAGATACCGGACACCGCCGTGCACGAGCTTCGTCGATCGACTCGACGTGCCCTTTCCGAAGTCGTGTTGTTCGACGAGCAGCACCTCGTAGCCGCGCGACGCTGCGTCAACGGCCACGCCCGTGCCGACGGCGCCGCCGCCGATGATGACCATATCCCACGGTTCGCGCCGTGCAACAGCGCGCCCCAGCATTTCGGCTCGATTCATTCCTGAGCTCTCGCAGAATTGGTGAATTGGTGAATTGGTGATTTGGTGAGTTGGTGAATTGGTGAATTTGCATCGCGCGGCTACCGCCGCGCTTTCAAGCACGCGCGGTAGCGCGTGCAAAGCCGATTCACTAACTCACCAGTTCACCAATTCACGGATTTTTCCACGCCTTCGCGCGCTGCAACGCTTCGGTCCAACGCGCACGAAGCGCGCGAACACGGTCAGGCGGCATTGACGGCTCGAACCGGCGGTCCGTTCGCCACTGCTTCGCGATCTCGTCTCCGCTCTTCCAGAATCCGCACGCCAACCCGGCGTGATATGCCGCTCCGAGCGCCGTGGTCTCGGTGATCTGCGGCCGAACGACGGGCGCGCCGATCAGATCGGCCTGGAACTGCATCATGAAATCATTGCGCGCTGCGCCGCCGTCCACACGAAGCTCGGCGAGGCGGACGCCGGCGTCGGCCTGCATCGAGTCGAGCAGATCCGCCGACTGAAAGGCAATTGACTCGAGGGCTGCGCGGGCGATGTGGGCGGCGGTCGCGCCGCGTGTCAGCCCGACAATCGCGCCGCGCGCATATTGATCCCAGTGCGGTGCTCCCAGACCGGCAAACGCCGGCACGAGATACACGTCGCCATTGTCCGGAACCGACCGGGCCAGCGCTTCGACGTCGTCCGACGATCGGATGATGCCAAGACCGTCGCGTAACCACTGCACCACCGCGCCGCCGATGAAGACGCTGCCTTCGAGCGCGTATTCGGTCACACCGTTGCGCGTCCAGGCGACGGTCGTCAGCAGCTTGTGCTTCGACTGGGGAGCCTTCGTGCCGGTGTTCTGCAACATGAAGCAGCCGGTGCCGTAGGTGTTCTTCGTCATGCCCGGCGAGGTGCACATCTGTCCGAAGAGCGCCGCTTGCTGGTCGCCGGCAATGCCGGCCAGTTTCACGCCCTCGAGGCCAAGCGTGGTCGTCACCTCACCATAGATGTCGCTCGAGGGCTTGACCGCCGGAAGCACGCCCGCGGGCACGCGCAGCGCGCGCAGCAGCTCGTCGTCCCACTGGAGCGTGTGGATGTTCAGCATCAGCGTGCGCGACGCGTTGGTGGTATCGGTAATGTGCAGGTGGCCATCCGTGAGCTTCCAGAGGAGCCACGTATCGACCGTGCCGAACGCCAGCTCCCCTGCCTCCGCACGGGCGCGAGCACCGAAAACGTTGTCGAGGATCCACGCCAGTTTGGTGCCGGAGAAATATGCATCGAGCACCAGACCCGTGCGCTCGCGGAAGAGCGGCTCGGCGCCGTCCGAGCGGAGTCGATCGCACATGCCCGCGGTCCGCCGATCCTGCCAGACGATGGCGTTGGCGACCGGCTGTCCGGTCTTCCGATCCCACACGACCGTCGTCTCTCGCTGGTTGGTGATGCCGATTGCGGCAACGTCGGTCGCCCGCGCGCCAGCTCCGGCGAGCACTTCGACCGCCACGCCAGCCTGCGACGTCCAGATCTCCATCGGGTCGTGCTCGACCCAGCCAGGTTGCGGAAAAATCTGCCGGAACTCACGCTGTGCGACGCCTTTGATCCCGCCATCACGATCGAACAGGATGGCGCGCGAGCTCGTGGTGCCCTGGTCCAGGGCGAGAATGTAGGACACGCTAACCCTCCAACGTTGACAACTGTGATGGTATCCGACTTGCGATGCGTTCTCGGAGCGTGCGGCCGGCCGGAACGAAGAGGATTCACCACACCCACCGAGGCAGCGACACACCACGACGATCGCAGTGAACTGGCTGCGGCCTGAAAAGATCTGCCTCCCGGCATACCGTGCGTATGCCCGCAGGCAGAAATCGACCTGATTTCAGCGGTTCAGCTCATCGGCACGCGGGTCAACTTCGCTCGTCAACGCTCCGGAAACGACGTGAATTGCCCATCTCCCTGAAGACGGCATTGCCGTTGCTGAATCGACGCCATGGCCGATAGAAGACGCGACAAACGATACAGGCTTACCGAACCCGCTGAGGGCGTGCTGCGAATATTTCCAGACGTCACTGTTCAGCAGAGCGGCGGCGACGAATGGATTGCGCTCAGCCGCGAAGCCGCGCTGACCGGAGAAACGCTGGTTCTCGACGTAGTACTTGGCGATGTCGACGCAGGAGAGATGCGTCAGCGATTTCCCGTCTATGTCATCGATAGTCAGCCCGTGATTCTCGAGGGCGACGTGAGGCACCGAATCCGTCTCCAGGGTGGCGATCTGGCGCCCATCCTTTTCGAACAGCAGGTGAGGCGCGGATGACACGAACCGATCATGCAGCGGTCCTGATGCGCGATGTCTCGATGCGCGTCGTCGATATCAGCGCGTCCGGTTGCCTCATCGAAAGCCGCCGACGACTAGCCGTCGGGACGGTCGGTCGGTTGCGACTGAAGTTTGGCGCAGACGAATGCACCGACGATGTCGAGGTCGTGCGATGCGAACCGGTCGAAGGTGGCCGGTCTCTCTATCATGTTGCCATCCGCTTCCTGTGGACGACCCCGCGAGATGTGGGTTCGATTCGCCATGCCGTCACCGAGCATGCCGGCGACCTCGACACGGCTCGGACGGTGTGGGTGATGTGAATTGGTGAATTAGTGAATTGGTGAATTGGTGAACTGGTGAATTGGTGAGTTGGGGCATCGGCCGCCTTCCGGCCACGCTCTAAAGCACCCGCGGTAGCGCTCGGAGCCAATTCACCAATTCACCACTTCGCCAATTCACCACTTCGCCACTTCGCCACTTCACCAATTCGCCGATTCACCAATGCCCATGATTACTCCATACTGTTCGCCCGAAGCAACACTCCGCGATCACCTGCTGCGCGCGAGACATCGCGACGGTGGCTGGGGTTACGAGCCAGGGTGCGTGCCGCGGCTCGAGCCGACGTGCTGGGCGCTGCTGGCTCTGCAAAAGTCGCGATCCACGGCCGATCGTGTTCTCGCTCATTGGCCGTCAGTTGACGGCGCTCTTGTCGAGCAACCCGGAGGCCTGGTCAACTGGTCGTTCCATGCGCTCGCCCTCTCAACGCGCATCACGCTTGGGGATGCCTTCATCTCGGAGTTGAAGCGGCTAGCTGGCGCCCTCGTCGACGCCCGCGGCACCGCGCCCCACCAGCCTGCCGTCCAAGCTGACACCGCCGGTTTACGTGGATGGTCGTGGATCGATGGGACCTTCAGCCGGATAGAACCAATGGCCTGGGCGCTGCTGGCGTTGAAGCAGTGCCGGGCGCGCGGGGTTATCGCCGCGAGCATTGACAGACAGATCCGCAAGGCCGAGGCGATCCTCGAGCAGCGGATGTGCCCCAGGGGTGGGTGGAATGACGCCCTGCCAACCAAGCCTGGAAGCAACCTGCCCGGCTACGTGCCCACGACAGCGATAGCCCTGTTGGCGCTCCAGGACCGCCATGACAAACTATTCGTTCGCCTCAGTAGGAACCGCTTGGAGCAGCAGGCTGAGAGTCACCCCTCGATTCGCGCGCTCGCCCTCAGCATGCTCGCGCTGAAGCGTCACCGTGGATCGACTCATCGCATTGAAGACCAACTCCGGCGATACATCGAGCGGGATCAGATCTCGGATGCGGCGTCGATCGGGATGGCATTGTGTGCACTGAACGGGTCCGCCGCCGACGCTTTCGCGTTCTAAGGCCGAGCGCCGGGCTGCCGCCCCGTCGTCATGTGACGACGCCAGGTGACTGCGGCACGTCAGAGACTGAAGCGGCTCTTTTCAGAAACTCCATTGATGCAATAAGTTACAGACGCCGATCGGTGGTGGTTCGCTTGCACTGACGACGGCCATGTCACACCCCAGTCTGGTAGTCGCGAGCCGTGCGATGGCCGAACTACTCTCGAGGGCCGAGCGCGCCGCAAGAAATCCCGTCAAGGTCCTGATCACCGGCGAAAGCGGCGTCGGGAAGGATCTGGTCGCGCGATATCTTCACAGTCAGTCTCCGCGGAAGGCCGGACCCTTTGTCGCAGTCAACTGCGCGGGTCTGACCGAGACGCTGCTCGAGTCCGAGCTCTTCGGCCATGTGAAGGGCAGCTTCACGGGAGCCTTTCGCGACAAGCGCGGCAAGATCCAGCTCGCGCACCACGGCACGCTGTTTCTCGATGAAGTCGGCGAGATGAGCCTGCGCATGCAGGCGCTGCTGCTGCGATTTCTCGAGAACGGTGAAATCCAGGCGGTCGGTTCCGATCAGCCGCCAACGCACGTTGATGTGCGCGTCGTTGCCGCCACGAATCGCAACCTCGGCGAGCTCGTCGCCGCCGGAGCGTTTCGCGAGGATCTCTACTACCGTCTGTGCGTCATTCACCTCCAGGTCCCGCCTCTGCGGGAACGACCCGAGGACGTGCGGGAATTGATGCAGCACTTCCTCACGCGCACCGGTCGGGAGTTGACCTTCACCGACGCGGCCACCCGAGCATTTCTGGGATACCGGTGGCCGGGGAACGTGCGTGAGTTGCTGAACGTGATCGAGCAGCTCGTGTGTCTGTCGGCGACCGGCGTCGTTGACGTCGACGACTTGCCGGCGACGATGCGCCGAACGCCGACGCTGATTGCGCCGCTACACGATCGCCGACGACGGGTTGCCGACGAACTGTACGATGCGCTGGTGACGCAAGGCGTCTCATTCTGGGATCACGTGTATCCGTTGTTTCTCGCGCGCGATATCACCCGGCACGATCTGCGCGAGCTGGTGCGGCGGGGACTCAGGGAATCCCGCGGCCGCTACAAATCACTGCTCACGCTCTTCGGCATGTCCAGCGGCGACTATCGGCGCTTCATGAATTTCCTCGCTGCGCACGACTGCGGCGTCGCGGTCCGCGAGTTCCGTCAGCGCGAGGCGTCGCCAGAAGTGTCGACACCGATGCCGCCGTTTTCAGCAGCACGCGACTTGACCGGTGAGTCGACTGCTTCCGCCCACTAATCACGGGATCAATAGTCGACCAATGCTTTGGAGCACGGGATGAAACAGATTCTCAAAATCAAGTGGGTGATCAGTAAGACGGGCGACGGATCCCGAGTCTCCGCATCTTGGACTGCAGCGTCGTCCGCCTGAGACCCAGCCGGGCGGCGGCCCCATTCGGCCCCGCAATGACGCCCTCTGACTCCCGCAAGGCACGCAGGATTGCGTCGCGTTCGGCGTCCTTGAACGTGGCGCCTGTCTTCGTGCTCACGGCGGTCCGCTGCGGGCGCGGCTGTATATCCTGCATGGGAAGCGCGAGGTCTGGTCCCGGCGACAGGATCACGGCCCGTTCGATCACATTCTGTAATTCGCGGATATTCCCCGGCCAGTTCCACCGTTTCAGCGCGTCCATCGCCGCGTCAGGGATGACGAGAGCAGGCCGGCCCATGCGCCGCGCGCACTGCCCGACGAAATGGCGCGCGAGTGCGGCAATATCCTCGGTGCGCTCGCGAAGCGGCGGGATCGTGATCGGAAAGACGTTCAGCCGATAGTAGAGATCGTTCCTGAACGATCCCTCTTCGACCATCCGCTCGAGTTCGCGATTCGTGGCCGCCACGATCCGGACATCCACGCGCACCGTTCGCGTGCTGCCGAGCCGTTCGAACTCGCGCTCCTGCAGGACGCGCAGCAGCTTCGGCTGAATCTCCGGCGGAACGTCGCCGACCTCGTCGAAGAAGAGCGTGCCCCGATTTGCCAGTTCCAGGCGACCGCTTCGGCTGGCATTGGCGCCGGTAAAGGCGCCTTTCTCATATCCAAACAGCTCGCTCTCGAGCAGTGTCGCGGGCAGCGCAGCCACGCTCATGCGTACGAAGTTGCGATCGCGCCGCGAGCTGAGATCGTGAATGGCGCGCCCGATCAGCTCCTTGCCGGTGCCGGTTTCGCCGAGGATCAGGACCGTGCTGTCGGTCGGCGCCACGGTCTCGACCGCCTTCAGGACCTTCCGCAGCGCGGGGCTCGCCCCGACGATCTCACTGAACTCGTGCCGCAGCTCCCCTTCGAGATACTGCTTCTCGTCAGTGAGCCGGGCGTTGAGGTTGGCGATCTGTTCGTAGGCGCGCGCGTTCTCCAGGGCGATCGCAATCTGCGCCGAGGTGTGTCCAAGCAGCGCCACATCATCGGCTGAAAAGGCATCCCGCTTGGCGCTGCCGACATACAGCACGCCGAGCTGGCGCTGACGGCTCGTGAGCGGTACGCAACAGATTGATTCGACACCTTCCGTCTTCAGAAAGGACGCCCCCGCCCATCCGAGTCGTTCCATCTCGGCCCGCCGAAATACGCCGGCCACGCCTCGCCGGAACGTTTCCCCCGCGGCCGACTTCTCCAGGTCGATGACCGCGTCCGAGGTGGAGAGGCCGTGTGACTTGTCATAAATGAGATCGAGCCTGAGCTGTCGCGCGTCCTGGTCCCAGAGCGCGACGCCGACGTGATCGGCATCGGCGATTCGCTGCACGGCCGCGCAAATCGCCTCGAGCAGCGCCGGATATTGAAGCTCTGAGACGAGAAGATTGTTGACGTCGAGAAGGAACCGCAGCCGGTCCCGTTCTTCGCGAAGCTCGCCTTCGTAGCGCCGCGCGCGTTCGCGGTTCACGCCGTTCTCGACGGCGATGGCGACGCCGGCGGCAACCTGTTCCATGAAGGCGACGACGTCCTCGGTGTAAACCGCGCTCGACCGGCTGCCGAAGCTCAGGATGCCGACCTTCCCGTGCGCAGTCGTGAGCGGCAGCCAGCACGTCATCTTCCGTCCCTGAGAGCGGATGAATTCGAGCGTTGGATGCAGCGAGCCGTGTTCAGGAATCGGGATGATCGCAGCCTGTTGCGTCCGCCAGACGTCGGCGGCAGGCCCATGGTGGTCGAGCGGCGCCGAGACAATCGGCGGCGTGATCTCTTTCGGTTCGAGGACGACGAGGCGCAGCAGCTCGGTCGATTCCTCGTGAACGACCAGGGCGAGGTAGTCGAACGGGATGAGCGGGTGGAGCTCGTCGGCCAGCACCTCGAACAGTTCGTTGATGGTCTGATGCTGGGCGAGCGTCTTCGAGATGCGCAGCAGCGCGTCGTAGCGCGAGAGATGCGCTGAGACGACCGAAGTCTGTTCTGTCATCGATGTTCTGCAGCCACCGCCGTCGAGCAGCTGTCGCCCATGGCGCGGCCGATTGTCGATTGTTGCGATCGTCTCACCACGTAGTCAAGCCACGGACGATATCGGGGATCAGCCCGCGGAAAACACCGAAGAACACGGTTATCCTTCTGTGATTCGATGATCCGCCCAACCTGGCTCTATCTCACGGCGCTTGCGACCGTCTCGCTCGTGTCCCGCCTTCCGCAGCTCCTCAGCCGGAATCTGCTGCTCGAGGGGGACGAATGCATTCTCGGGTTGATGGGAATGCATGTGGCGCAGGGCCGTGAGTTCCCGCTCTTCTTTTACGGGCAGAAGTATGGGTTGTCGATCGTCGAGGCGCCGGCCGCCGCGCTGAGTTTCACCCTGTTTGGCTCCGGGGCCGTCGCGCTGAAGATTGCGATCCTCGCGGTCTGGATCGTCGGCATCGCCTTCTACTTCCTGGCGTTTGCCCGGGTGCTCGGGGCGGCGCGCAGCTTCTGGATCACGCTGTTGCTCGTGCTGATGCCGGCGTGGGCGGCGACAGCGATGAAGGCGTGGAGCGGCTACGTCACCGCCTTTTCCGCCACGGGCGCGACGCTCTACCTGCTGACACGCAAGGACGCAGGTCGTGGGCCGTGGCTGATCGCCGGCGGGATGACCAGCATCATCTATTTTGCCCAGCCGTTGTCGCTTCCGAGCATGTTCCCAATTGTCGTGTACTTTCTCTGGTTGAATCGCCGACGAATCGACCGCATCACCTCCTATGTTCTTGGCGTTGCGTCCCTCGTCCTCATCGTTCTCGCGATGCGAACGCGTTGGAGCGCCGGCTCGGCCGAGACCTGGTTCGGTCCACCGATCGGCGACCGCCATCCGCTGCAATCGGTTCCGCTGCTCTTCAACCAGGTCTACCTGAATCTCACCGGTTCGTACTACTTCGGCACGGTCGTGCATCCAGGTCCCTTCACGACACTGGTCGCCTGGATGTGGCTGGTGATGCTCGGCGCTGCGGTGCTGTTACAGGTCTATCGCATCGTTTCCCGCAAGCCGCTCGAATGGTCGCACTGGTTGTTTGCCTCGGTGTGTTCGACCCTCGCGGCGAACTGGGTGCTCCTCGAGTGGCGCGATCCGAGGTACGTGCTGGCGGTGAATGCTCCGCTGGTTTTCCTGGCGGGTGTGGAGTTCTTCGACTGGATCGACCGGCATTGCGTGTCGCCGCGGAGAGCGGCCGCCGTTATCGCTCTCGTGCTGGCGCTGCAGGCGGTGTCGATGAACGAGTTTGCCAACTACAGCTACATGTGGTGGACGAATGCCGCGAACAGTCCCAGTGAGACGAAGACGCTGCGAAGAGTCATTGGTTACCTGCAGTCACGCGGCGTGACGCATGCCTTTGCCATGAACGCCCTGCTGCAATGGCCAATCACGTTCTACAGCGATGAAACCGTCGTCGCCAGATGGAAGGCGGATCGCGATCGATACCCTCCCTACATCAAAAAGATCGACCGGGCCGTCGACCGAGGCGAAACGGTCGCCATCGTCGGCTACGTCGGCTACACCTACGGCCTCGAGCGGTTGGTCAGCAATCCAGATGCGATCGTGAATATCGACGGCAAGTACTTCATCTACGTGGGTGCCGACAAGGATCTTCTGAGACGGGCCGGTTTCGAATTCCGCTGACGCCACGCGGCGCGCGGGACAATCGACCCGTGTTCTTCCGTGGCTCGCCTTCTGCACTCTCGGCAGCGATTATCCAGGATTGATCGTCACTTTCTCGGCGGTCCCGCGAGGAACGGACGAACGTGTAATGCAGACCACGGATTCGTAAGGGGTGGCATGTCTGATGCGCACGACACTGCGACTCGTGACCGTCGTCTGCGTCCTTTTCCCGGCGGTCGCCGCGGCGCAGCCTGAAAGGATCCACCGCGCGCAGAGTGTGAGCGCGTCCAGCCTGGATCCGTCGTTGCCGGACGTCTCGCTCGACCTCTGGCTTCGTCAGACCCTCGGTCCGTCAGCGCAGTACGACTGGACGCCTGGGTTGTGTGCGGGCGAGCGCGATCACGACAATCCCGCCGTGCCCCTCTGCGGCATCGTCGCCGCAACGGATTCCAGAGGTACGGTCACGGTTGGTGTGAGGCTGGGCGACTACGTGCAGGACGCCAGGGTCGATCGCTGGGGTGTGCCGCGACTCGACGCGGCGTTCATCAGCCGCGGCCGCGTCGTGGTCATGCTCGATCGTCTCGGCGCGCTGCCACGGATACTCAACCTTCCATCGCAGCAGTGGCCGCGCTCCAACGTCGTGTTGGAATCGGTTCGATGCTCACCGGAGTACCCGCAACCGGCGCAGGAGGTCACGTGCGCTATTGCAGTAGCGAACAATGGAGACGCACCGTCGCTCGCGCGTGTCTTCCTGGATGTCGCGCTCGACCGCAACAGTAGTGGGGATGCAGCGATCACGCTCGACGTCCGTGCGCGAAAAACTGTTCGAATAACGTTTCCCTGGACGCGTCATCATGGCGAAGCGATCACGGCGGGAGTCGCGGTCGACGATCGCAGCCCCTACCACCGTGTGAACGAGCGTGGTGAACTCACGTTAACCCCCGAAGAAGATCTGAATGTGCCCGCCGACCTTCTCGGGTGGGAGGACGACGACAATGCGCCGCGGACGATTATCTCTGCCCGCGCCAGTGTGCGCGGCGCGCGCGTGATTGACGTCCCCGTCGACGCCAGCATCACCCGACTGGTGGTCTCCATCGAGTCTATCCCCGGTGTGTCGGGCACCCTGTTGAGGCCGAATGGCGCACGCGTCAGCGAGACCGATCGTGATGTGAGGTTCTCCGATCTGAAGACGATGGACTTGGATCGCGAGATGCCAGCGAACCTGCGCGTGATGACAATCGCACGTCCTCAGCCTGGCATTTGGCGGGTCGAGGTCGCTGGTTCCGGACATGTTCTGGTGAAGGCAGTCGGGAACAGTCCGATCGGCTTCGACGACTTCGACTTCGTCCGCCTGCAGGAGGGTGTGCACGGAGGATACTTT
>Ga0070664_100000682_pt1 | contig 25899 bp, 28 predicted proteins | sample KBSC73metaG_FD_65863 | JGI IMG/M metagenome (GOLD analysis project Ga0070664, IMG submission 65863) | Corn rhizosphere microbial communities from Kellogg Biological Station, Michigan, USA - KBS C7-3 metaG | ecosystem: Host-associated > Plants > Roots > Rhizosphere > Soil ... | reverse complement strand
GGGGGGGAGCACGATCCGGCGTCGGCTCAGGTCCAGGGTCGAGAAGGAGCGCGGTCGAGTAGCTGCTCCGTCCCCCGGCCGTCGAGCCAGGGCATTAGCGCGCCTCATCCTTTCCATCGCCCGGTCGCGCATGACCGTGCTCTATCGTCGAGCTGCTTGCCTTCCGCGTCCGCGCACGCCGCATTCTCCCCCGCCCCTCGCGGGGCGCTCGCGACAGCCAGCCTTGCCTACGCAGCGGCTCTCGCGGTCGCGCTCACCACCGGATGGGTGCTCCGCGGCCGCGGCCCCATCCAGGTCACCGCGCTCGCCGACGTCGCGGCCACCCTGGTCGTCTTCGCCTTCAGCGTGAGGCACGACAACTCGAGCCTCTACGATCCGTACTGGAGCCTCGCGCCTCTGCCCATCGTCCTCTTCTGGGCGAGCCGCGCGCCCGCGGGGCCCGACCTGCGTGCAGGCCTCGTGGTTCCCCTCGTCGCGGTCTGGGGTCTCCGGCTCACCGCGAACTGGGTGGCGCGCTGGCGCGGGCTCGGAGACGAGGACTTTCGCTACGCGGAGATCCGGGCCCGGACGGGGCGGCTCTACTGGCCGGCGAGCCTCCTCGGAATCCACCTTTTGCCCACGGTCTGGGTTTTCCTCGGGCTCCTCCCGACCTGGCCCGCGCTCGCCGGCACCGGGCACCCACTCCGGACGCTGGACATCCTCGCCATGGCGGTGACCGCGGCCGGTGTCGTCCTCGAGGCGGTCGCGGACCTGCAGCTGCGCCGCTTCCTCCGCTCGCGGCGACACCCGGGCGCGGTGCTCGACACCGGGCTCTGGCGCCTCTCGCGGCACCCGAACTACCTCGGGGAGGTCACCTTCTGGTGGGGCCTCTGGCTCTTCGGTCTCGCGGCCGACCCCCGCTGGGCCGCGGGGGCGATCGTCGGACCAATCTCCATCACCCTGCTCTTCGTCCTGGTCAGCATCCCGTGGATGGATCGGCGGATGCTCTCTCGCCATCCGGACTGGGGGGAGTGGATGCGCGCGACCCCGGCACTCCTCCCGTGGAAACGACGGGAATGACCCCGGTGCTGGCGGTGATGGTGATCGCGCTCCGCGGGGGCCTGGCCGCCGGGGCCGCCGCCGACGCGGACGAGCTCCGGCGCCGCCTCGTCGGCGACTACCTCTTCGTCGGCGGCTCGGCGGAGCGAGCCCTGGTCCCCGCGGCGGTGGAGCGCTCGGTGGACGGGATGTTCTTCATCGCCCGGGGCATCGCCTACGACCGGCTGCTCAGAAATTGCGAGATCTGCTCGCGCTACACGCTCGCTCTCGGTGAGGGGACCATCTCCGTCGGAGGCTCGTGCCAGCTGCCGGACGTGAGCCCGGACGACGGCCGGGAGGTGGACCACCGGACGAAGCTCGGCGAGACCAGCAAGCTCAGCCAGCGCCTGGTGGGCGAGACTCTGGTCCAGGAGTTCCGCGGCGACGGCGGAGCGCGCAGAGTGGTGTGGACGCTCCTTCCCGATGGCCAGACGCTCCGGATGCAGGTGCTCATCACCAGCAAGCACCTCCCTCATCCCGTCGACTACACCCTCACCTACCGCCGCAAGAACGGCACGCCCCTGGTGATCCCGGATTCGGGGGTGCCGCCCGACGGACGCTGAGGGAGTCGATGCGTCAGGCCCGCGCGGTGGTTCCGCTCCCGGGCTTCGGGATCACCTGGGTGTATCCGTCGCGCCGCTGGTCGAAGCGGCGATAGGCCTCGGGCGCCTCGTCGAGTCCCACCCGGTGGCTCCCGATGAAGCTGGGCGGTTGCCCTCCCGGAGGGCTCACCACGCCGATCGGCGCACGATTGCGGAGCGCGTGAGCATCGGCTCCAATGGCCAGGCGTTCGAGCGCGGGAGGGCCGGCGATGATCCGCGGCATCCATGGGCTGCTGTACTCGTCCGATGCGGAGGCGACGCGTGCGTTCTTCCGGGACCGGGTTCGACTCCCCGGAACCGACGTCGGCGAGGGCTGGTGGATCTTCGACTTCCCGGAAGGGGACCTCGGGGTCCATCCGGTCGAGGGGGGCGGTGAACCCGGCACCCATGACGTCTCTTTCTACTGCGACGAGATCGAGCGCACGGTCGCAGACCTCGAGTCTCGCGGGGTCCGCTTCACCGGTCCGGTCCAGGACCATGGATACGGACTGGTGACCCACTTCGAGGCCCCGGGCGGACTCCGGGTCCAGCTGTACGAGCCGCGGTACACGAAGGGCACGCGACCGCAGTCATCGGGCCGGGGCGCACCTCGCTCCCGCGGAGGGACCCGCCAAGGAGCCTCGAAGAAGCCGAAGCGAGGCGGTCCTGGAAGGCGACCGTCAGGCCGCCGGTGAGATCGGCTTCTGCCCGATCTCGAAGCTGGCGAGGGTTTCCAGGGCACGCACCATCGCCGAGTGATCCCAGGCCTTTCCGCCGTGCGCGACGCAGGCGTTGAACAGCTCCTGGGCGGTCGCGGTGTTGGGCAAGGAGACCGCCAGCGCCCGGGCGCTGGAGAGCGCGAGGTTGAGGTCCTTCTGGTGCAGCTCGATCCGGAACCCGGGGTCGAAGGTGCGCTTGATCATCCGTTCCCCGTGGACCTCGAGGATCTTCGAGGAGGCGAACCCTCCCAGCAACGCCTGCCGGACCTTGGCCGGGTCCGCTCCGGCCTTGGCGGCGAAGAGCAGCGCCTCGCCCACGGCCTCGATGGTCAGCGCGACGATGATCTGGTTCGCGACCTTCGCGGTCTGACCGTCTCCGTTGCCGCCCACCCGGGTGATGTTCTTGCCCATCAGCTCGAACAGCGGCTTGACCCGCTCGAAGACCGCCTCGTCCCCACCGACCATGATCGACAGGGTGGCGTTCTTCGCTCCCACCTCGCCACCCGAGACCGGCGCATCGAGGTAGTCACACCCGAGCGCATTGATCTTCCGGGCGAACTCCTTCGTCGCGATCGGCGAGATCGAGCTCATGTCGACCACCGTCTTTCCCTTCGACAGGCCGGCGGCGACCCCGTCCTGCCCCAAGAGGACCTTCTCCACGTCCGGCGTGTCCGGAACCATGGTGAAGACGATGTCCGCGCGCTCGGCGACCGCACGGGCCGAGTCACACTTCACTGCCCCGCTCGCGGCGATGGAGGGCGGATAGCGGTGGCGCGCATGGACGAACAACCGGTGCCCGGCCTCGAGCAGGTGGCCGGCCATCGGAGTGCCCATGATGCCCAGGCCAATGAAACCGACGTTCAGGGGTTGCGGACTCACGGGATGCGCTCCTTGTCAGTGGGGATTCACCAGCCGCTGCCGCCAGCCCAGGCCCGCCTCGGTGGTCGTGGCCGGCTTGTACTCGCACCCGATCCAGCCGTCGTACCCGATGCGGTCGAGATGGGAGAAGAGGAACAGATAGTTGATCTCGCCGGTCCCCGGCTCGTTGCGCCCGGGGTTGTCCGCCACCTGGACGTGGTCGATGCGCCCCAGGTTCTTCTGCGCCGTCGAGGCGAGCTCACCTTCCATGCGCTGCGCGTGGTAGATGTCGTACTGGACGAAGGCGTTGTCTGCGCCGACCTCGTCGAGGATCGCCAGCGCCTGGTCGGTCCGGCAGACGAAGAAGCCGGGGATGTCGAAGGTGTTGATCGGCTCCATCACCAGCTTCAGACCGGCCTTCTTCAGCTCGGTGGCCGCGAAGCGCAGGTTCTCCACCAGCGTCTGACGCAGAACCTCGGCCTCCACTCCCGCCGGCTTCTTCCCCACGAGGCAGTTGAGCCGGGGCACGCCGAGAGCCAGGGCGTACTCGATGGCTTTCCCCACCCCCGCGCGGAACTCCGAGACCCGGTCCGGGTGGCAGGCGATCCCGCGCTCACCGGCGTCCCAGTTTCCGGCCGGAAGGTTGTGGAGGACCAGCTGCAGGTGGTTGGCATCGAGCCGTTGCCGGATCTCGGCCGGCGACCAGGCGTAGGGGAAGAGGAACTCCACCGCCTCGAATCCGGACCGGGCAGCACGCTCGAATCGGTCGAGGAAGGGCACCTCGTTGAAGAGCATCGTCAGATTGGCAGCGAAGCGCGGCATCGTTCTCTCCTCGGTTCCTGGGCCAGCCCTCACTCGATCAGCCCGGCCATCTCCAGGCCCTTCGTACCTTCTCCAGGACCATCCCCACGACCACGGAAGCCGACACTCGCGCAAGCCACCCCGCTCCAGACGCAGGTCCAGGGCGCCCTGCGAGTCAACACCTCGCTCGGCTTCGGGCAGAGCGTGGTGGTGATCGATCTCCCCCCACGCTGACGAACGAGGCCGGAAGGCCTGGAGTCCTCGCCGCCGGAGCGCGATGCTCGGCCCGGAAGCTTTCCGATGCGGGTCATCACCCTTTTGACCGATTTCGGCCTCGAGGATGGATACGTCGCGGCGATGAAGGGTGTGATCGCCGGCATCGCACCGGAGGCGCAGGTGGTGGACGTCACCCACCTCGTCCCGCCTCAGGACATCGCCTCTGCTCGCTTCCGCCTGCTCACCGTCGCTCCCTTCTTTCCCCCGGGCACGATTCACGTGGCAGTGGTGGACCCGGGCGTGGGGACTGCGCGGCGGGCGGTGGCCATCCGTTGCCGGAGCGGCTCGTGCCTCGTCGGTCCGGACAATGGCCTGCTCTGCGGTGCGCTGGAGGCCGATCCACCGCTGGCGGTGGTGCACCTGACCGACCCGCGGTTCTGGCGGACGGCGGCTCCCAGCGCGACCTTCCACGGACGCGACGTCTTCGCGCCGGTCGGGGCGCACCTGGCCCGCGGGGTCACCCTGGAGGCGCTCGGTCCTGCGGTTCCGGCCGAGGGGCTGTTGACGCTCGGGCTCCAGCCCCCGACCCCCGTCTCCGGAGGCGTGGTGGGCGCGGTCCAGGCAACGGACCGGTTCGGCAACGTCATCTCCAACGTCCCGGGCGGCCTTCTCCCCGGAGGCGGTGCGTGGCGAGCCTCGATCGGGGGGCGCATCCTGCCCGGTCACCGGACCTACGCCGACGTGCCACCGGGAGAGCCGCTGGCCCTGGTGGGGAGCCACGGATTCATCGAGCTCGCCGTCCATCGCGGAGATGCACGGAACGTCCTGGGCGCCAGCCTGGGCGATCGGGTGGCGATCCACTGGGCCTGACCGGTTGACCGAGCTGCGGGGTGATGCCGGCTTGACGGAGTGGACACTCCTGACCAGGGGTGCCATTGCGCACCGATGCGAGATGGCGTCAGGGTACGCGCCGGTCTTCCACAGGAGGTGACGAACCATGGGAATCATCTCGATGATCATCGTGGGGCTCATCGCCGGGCTCATCGCCCGGGCCATCATGCCCGGAGCAGATCCGATGGGCTGGATCACCACGATCCTCCTCGGCGTGGTGGGCTCCTTCGTCGGCGGATTTCTCGCCGGCGCGGTGTTCGGACGGCCCGCGGCGGCCGACCGGTTCGAGCCCGCGGGCATCATCGGGAGCATCATCGGCGCCCTGATCGTCCTGGCCATCTACCGCATGGCGAAGCGCCGAACGGCCTGACGATTCCAGACGACCGAGGCGCGTGTTATGCCGTCGTCCATGACGGAGACACGCGAGGTGCGCTGCTACGACTACGTGCCCGTGCCCCACGAGCGCGTCCGCAAGCTGCTGCACTCGGAAGGGGTCGCGATCTTCTCCCGCGCAACGGCCACCGTGACCGAGCGCGCTCGCGAGCTCGTGGCCACCTTGCGTCTGAACGTCGGGGCAGTGGAGGTGGGAGTCGACGTCCAGCTCCAGGTGAAGGGCATCACCGACGAGGTCGGGGCCACCGGTGAGCCGCGGACGCGCCTCGAATTCACCTGGGAGGCGACGGAGCGTGCCGGCCTCTTTCCGAGGATGGACGCCAGCCTGACCACCTACCCTCTGTCGCCCGACGAGACGCAGCTCGACCTGCACGGTCGCTACCAGCCCCCGCTCGGCGCGCTGGGCACGGTCATCGACGCGGCCGCGGGACACCGGGTCGCCGAGGCAACCGTGCTCCGGTTGCTCCGCGACGTCCGGAACCAGATGCTGTCCGAGCTCCATGTGGGGTCCGGGCCCACGTAGCCGCGACGACGCGTGGCGTCGCCCTGGAGCGGGTCCGGAGCCGAGAGGCAAGCGCCCACCGGCCGGCCGATCGCGGTCCGGGCCACAATAGGGTGGGGCCAGCCTGTTCCCGGAGCCCGTGGTAAGACCTGCGGCAGCCGCTCCGTCCACCGAGGGAGGCGCTTGTGTTCGAGCTCAAGCCGCTGCGCGCCGAGGCCATTGCCGCTGCCCTCGCGAAGGCCGAGCGTTACCGGCTGCTCAACGAGCCCGAACAGGCGGAGAGCATCTGTCAGGACGTGCTCCGGACCCAGCCGGGCAACCAGCAGGCCATCACCCTCTACCTGCTGGCGATCACCGACAACTTCCGGCCCACCCATGCACCGGACGTGTGGCGGGCGCGCGCGCTCCTCGATCAGCTCTCCTCGGACTACGACCGCTGCTACTACGCCGGAATCGTCGAGGAGCGCCTCGCCCGGGCGAAGCTCGAGTCCGGCGGGCCGCTCGCTCCCCAGGAGGCGTTCGAGGGGTTCTCCCGGGCGATGCGGTGGTACACCGAGGCCGAGGCTTTCCGGCCGTCGGGAAACGACGACGCCATCCTTCGCTGGAACTCCTGCGCCCGCGTGCTGATGGAGAATCCGCACCTCCGTCCCGCGGCCGACTACGACATCGGCGAGCTGCGGCTCGAGTAGTTCCTTGACACCTCCGGGGCGGCCCCCGGAGACTTTCGCGCCGTCGTTTCGCGAACTTCTCACCGCTGGCCGGAGGTCTGATGTCGGCCGTCGCACCGCAGGCGTCGTCCACCCCGATCGCCGCGCGTGCGCCCCAGCGGGTCGACGCCTGGTGGGTGACGCCGGTACTGACCGTGGTCGTCCTCGCCGCCTTCGTCGTCTACGCCACCTGGGCCGGGTTGCAGAACGCCTATTACTGGGCCGACCCGTACCTCTCGCCGTTCTACTCACCGTGCCTGGCAGCGAACTGCGCGCACAGCGATGTGACGCTGTTCGGCGACTGGTGGAAGTGGTCGCCGGCCATCCTCATCCTCTGGGCCCCGGGAGGATTCCGGCTGACCTGCTACTACTACCGCAAGGCGTACTACCGCGCGTTCGTCTGGGCCCCGCCGGCGTGTGCCATTCCCGACGCGCGGGCGAAGTACTACGGCGAGAGCAGGTTCCCGCTCATCCTCCAGAACATCCACCGCTACTTCTTCTATCTTTCCATTCCGGTCCTGGTCTTCCTGTGGTGGGACGCGTTCCGGGCCTTCAAGTTCCCGGACGGGTTCGGCATGGGCGTTGGCACCCTGGTTCTGATGGCCAACGCAGCGCTGCTCACGCTGTACACGCTGTCCTGTCACTCCTGCCGACACGTGTGCGGAGGCGGGATGGACCGCTTCTCGACGTCCCCCACCCGGTACCGCCTGTGGAAGCGGATCAGCATCCTGAACGAGCGACATTCCCAGATCGCCTGGGTGAGCCTCTTCGGGGTGGCGCTGACCGACGTCTACGTTCGCCTCGTCGCCATGGGCACCATCCATGACCTGAGGCTCTTCTGATGGCCGAGTACGAAACGCACGAGCACGATGTCCTGGTCATCGGCGCCGGCGGAGCAGGGCTGCGCGCGGCAATCGAATCCTCCGCACAGGGAGCGGATACCGCGCTGATCTGCAAGTCCCTCCTCGGGAAGGCGCACACGGTGATGGCCGAGGGCGGAATCGCCGCCGCTCTGGGCAACGTCTGGCCCGAGGACAGCTGGAAGGTCCACTTCCGGGACACGATGCGAGGCGGGAAGCTCCTCAACAACTGGCGCATGGCGCAGATCCACGCCCAGGAGGCCCCGGACCGGGTGCTGGAGCTGGAGGAATGGGGCGCGCTGTTCGACCGGACGAAGGACGGGCTCATCCTCCAGCGTGACTTCGGCGGACACCGCTACGCGCGGCTGGCCCACGTCGGCGATCGCACCGGGCTGGAGATGATCCGAACGCTCCAGCAGCACGCGGTGCACAAGGGAATCGCCGTCTACATGGAGTGCACGCTGGTCAGCCTCCTCAAGGACGGCGACCGGGTGTGCGGCGCCTTCGGCTACTGGCGCGAGTCGGGGAAGTTCGTGGTCTTCAAGGCCAAGGCGGTGGTGCTGGCCACCGGCGGCATCGGAAAGGCCTGGGAGTTCACCTCCAACTCCTGGGAGTACACCGGAGATGGGGTGGCAATGGCGCTGGACGCCGGCGCCGACCTCATCGACATGGAGTGCTATCAGTTCCACCCCACCGGGATGGTCTGGCCGCACAGCGTGCGGGGCATCCTGGTCACCGAGAGCGTGCGTGGCGACGGCGGAGTGCTCCGGAACTCGAGCGGACGCCGCTTCATGTTCGATTACATCCCCGAGTTCTTCAAGAAGGAGACCGCGGACACCGAGGCCGAGGCGGACCGCTGGTACACCGAGAAGAAGAACAACCGGCGCCCGCCCGAGCTGTTGCCCCGCGATGAGGTGGCCCGGGCGATCAACGCCGAGGTGAAGGCGGGCCGGGGCAGCCCCCATGGCGGCGTGTTCCTGGACATCGCCACCCGCCGCGACCCGGAGACCATCAAGCGGCGGCTGCCGTCGATGTACCACCAGTTCAAGGAGCTGGCGGACGTGGACATCACCACCACGCCGATGGAGATCGGGCCCACCGCGCACTACATGAACGGGGGCGTGCGGGTGGGTGGCGAGGGCTCGGCCACCGCGGTCCCGGGTCTCTTCGCCGCGGGCGAGGTCGCCGGCGGGCTGCACGGAGCCAACCGGCTGGGTGGGAACTCCCTCTCCGACCTTCTTGTGTTCGGACGGCGGGCCGGAGCACACGCGGCCGAGTACGCGAGGTCGGTCAAGGCGCCTCTCTCCGTCGATGCAGCTCGGCTGGAGGCGATGGGGCGAGAGGCGCTTGCTCCTTTCGATCCCGGAGGGACGGAGAACCCCTACACGCTCCACCACGAGCTGCAGAGGACGATGCAGTCCGACGTGGGCATCATCCGGACCGAGCACGAGCTCCGGCGCGCGGTGGAGAAGATCGCCGAGCTCCGGGCCCGCCTGAAGCGGGTCCGCGTGGAGGGCCACCGGCAGTTCAATCCCGGGTGGCATCTGGCGCTGGACCTTCGCTCGCTCCTGGTCTGTGCCGAGGCCGTGGCCCGGGCGGCGATCGAGCGCAAGGAGAGCCGCGGCGGTCACGCGCGCGACGACCATCCGAAGCCGGACCCGGCCTTCGCCAAGGTGAACATGGTGGTGCGCAAGCGCGGCGAGGCGCTGTCGGTCTCGGCGGAACCGATTCCCGAGATGCCTGCGGAGCTGAAGGCTCTGCTCGAGGGGTGACGGATGGCCCGGCTGGCGAAGCTGCGAGTCTGGAGAGGAGACGCGTCGGGAGGGCAGCTCCGCGACTACGACGTGCCGTGGGAGGAGGGGATGGTTCTCCTCGACGTGCTGCACGTGCTCCAGGCGACGCAGGCCGGCGACCTGGCCGTGCGCTGGAACTGCAAGGCCGGCAAGTGCGGTTCCTGCAGCGCCGAGGTGAACGGGAAACCTCGCCTCATGTGCATGACGCGGATGAGCTCGCTGGACACCACCCAGCCGATCACCATCGCGCCGATGAAGACCTTCCCGGTGCTGCGCGATCTGGTCACCGACGTCTCGTTCAACTTCGAGATGGCCAAGCGGGTGCCGGCGTTCAAGCCTCCGCCGCGCCCCCCCGACGGGAAGTACCGGATGATGCAGGAGGACATCGACCGGGTTCAGGAGTTCCACAAGTGCATCGAGTGCTTCCTCTGCCAGGACGTCTGTCACGTCATCCGTGACCATCCGGAGAACAAGAAGGTCTTCGCCGGCCCGCGGTTCTTCGTGCGCTACGCGGCCCTGGAGATGCACCCCCTGGACACCAACGACCGGCGCCAGCTTCTGAAAGAGAAGGTGGGCCTGGGGATGTGCAACATCACCAAGTGCTGCACCGAGGTCTGCCCGGAGAGCATCAAGATCACGGACAACGCGATCATCCCGCTCAAGGAACGGGTGGTGGACGAGTTCTTCGACCCGCTCCGCTGGGCCTGGGGGAAGGTGACCGGGAAGGGCGACGGCTCGAAGTAGCTCAGGAAACGAGCGCAACGCCGGCTGAGGCCGGGTTCCGACGGGCGATGCACTGGACATCCGTCACGAGGGTGAGGCCCGGCTGGCGGCGGTGCGATGGAGCCTCGAGCGGATGACGACCGCCGAGATCTGCTGGGTGATCGTGGCAGCCGTGGGCCTCGCCTATGCCTGTGCCACCACCTGGGGCACCGCCCTCGTCGTGCGCGGCGTCCCGATGCTCCTTCAGGACCGCTCCCCTTCCCCCGAGCGCTGGCCGCGCGTGTCCCTGATCGTCCCCGCGAGGAACGAGGCACAGACCCTCGCCCCCGCGATCCGGAGTCGCCTCGCCGAGGGCTATCCCGCGCTGGAGGTGGTGCTGATCGACGATCGCTCGACCGACGGCACGGGTGCGCTGGTCGACGCCATCGCCGCCGATGACCCGCGGGTCAGGGCCCTGCACCTGACCTCGCTGCCCCCGGGCTGGCTGGGAAAGCTCCACGCCATGAGGGAGGGTCTGCGCCTCGCGACAGGTGAGTGGCTGCTGTTCAGCGACGCGGACGTGCATCTCGCTCCGGGCACGCTCGAGCGGGCGGTGCGGTTCGCCGAGGTGCACCGGCTGGACCACCTCTCCATCCTTCCCCACCTCCGTCCGGCGACCTGGCTCGTCGATGCGGCGCTCGCCTCCTTCACCCGCGCCGGCCTGGTGATGGGCCGGGTGTGGCTGGTCTCGGACCCACGTTCGAAGGTCGGCGGGAGCGTCGGGGCGTTCGGCCTCGTCCGCCGGTCGGCGCTGGACCGGAGCCCTGGCATCGAGCACCTGCGCCTGGAGGTGGCCGACGACCTGGCGCTCGGGCAGATGCTCAAGGAATCGGGCTCGCGGAGCGCGGTGGCGAACGGGCGGGAGCTGGTGTTCATCCACTGGTACCGCACGCTGGCGGAGCTGGCACGAGGCACCGAGAAGGGCGTCGCGCTCTTCGACTTCCGCCTCTGGCCGGCGCTGTGCTGGACGGGAGCGCTCGGGCTCGTGGAGCTCGGGCCGCTCGCGGCCGCCCTGCTCGCCCCTTCGCCCCCGGCGCGCGTGCTCGGCGTTCTCGGGGCGACACTGCTCCTGACGAGCACGGTGTGGATGTGCCGCTTCCTCGGCCAGAGCGTCCTCTCTGCGCTCCTCTCGCCGCTGGGAGTGATGGTCAACGGCGTGCTTCTGATCCGTGCCGCCGTGCTCGCGAAGCTCCGGGGAGGGCTGCGGTGGCGCTCGACGCTCTACCGTCCGGAGGAGCTACGGCCGGGACGGCGCGTCCGAGCACCCTGGAGCTGAGCGACGGCTCACCAGCCCCGCAGCGCGTCCTCGAACAGGTGGGCGAGGTCGGTCTCGGTCACCGGCCGCGGGGACAGCTTGGTCACCCGGGCCTGCGGCAGCGTCCCCTGCACCAGCGCCGGGATGTCCGACTTGCCGTAGCCCACCGAGCTGAGCCCGTTCGGCATCTTCAGCCGCTGCATGATGCTCACCAGCCGGTCGGAGAGGATCTTCCCCGCGTCCTGCGGCTTCGCCCGGGAGACGTCGGCACCGAGAATCTCCGCGGCGACGAGGTGCCGGTCGGGGTTGGCCTGCGCCGTCCAGCGGAAGACCGCGGGGGCGTTGAGGATGACCGACATCCCGTGCGGGACGATGGGGTGATCCACCGGGAACCCCTCGGGGTGAAAGTCCTTCACCATCCCCGAGACCGGATAGGACATGCCGTGGGGCAGGTGCACGCCCGCGTTGCCGAAGCCCACGCCGGCGAAGGCCGCCGCCAGCTGCATGCCCTGGCGCGCGTCGTCGTCATCCGGGTTCTCCACGGCACGGACGAAGTACTTCGACACCCAGCGCAGCGCCTCCAGCGACCACACGTCGCTGATCGGGTTCGAGCCCTGGTACGCCGGCCGGACGACGGGCCGGTCGGGCCGTGGGCGCTGGTGGAAGGGCAGCGCGGTGAAGGACTCGATGGCGTGGCTCAGCACGTCGAACCCGCTGGTGGCCGCGACCTGCGGAGGCATGCTCAGCGTGTTCTCCGGATCGAGGATGCCCAGCATCGGCTTCAGGCGCCGGTGGGCGATGCCGGTCTTGGCGTGCATCGGCGTGTAGTCGAAGATCGCGACCCCGGTGGTCTCGCTCCCGGTGCCCGCGGTGGTGGGGACCGCGATCAACGGCTTCAGCGGCCCGGGGGCCGGCTTGCCCTTCCCGATCGGCGCGTTGACGTAGTCGAGGAAGTCGGCAGGGTACGTGGCGTAGAGATCGGCGGCCTTCGCCGTGTCGATGGTCGACCCGCCCCCCACCGCGACGAAGGCATCGAATCCCCCGTCGGTGGCGAAGGTGATCGCCTCACGGAAGGAGACGTCGGTCGGCTCCACCCGGACCCCGTCGAAGAGCGCGTGGTTGATCCGGTTGTCACGCAGGCTCTGCAACACGGTCGCCACTGGCTTCAGCTTCGCCAGTCGAGGATCGGTCAGGACCATCACCTTCTGGACCTGCATCTCAGCGAGGTCCATTCCGATCTCCCGGGTGACGCCTGGGCCGAATCGGATGCTGGAGGCAGCCATCTCGAACGCGTACTCGAGTGCCATGTGCCCTCCCGGGAGCGCCGGTGTCGCAGTGGGTCCCCGGACCTTACCGCGCTCGCCGCCCCGGGTGGCGCATCGGCCTGCGTTGACATCGGCTGGCGTCATGCCGGTAACTGCAGCCTCTGCTCGACCGACGCATCGCAGCGCTCGCTGCCATTCTCCTCCTGTATGCCGTCGGGCTCGCGGCCTTCCCACCGCCGGTCCTCCTGATCCTCGATGAGGCCCAGTACGTCCGACAGGCAATGGCCTTCGCCGAGGGTCAGAGCCGCGTGCCGGTCGTCGATCCGGCGACCGGGGCCGTCGGGTCCGAGCTCTCCAGCACCTATCCTCCCGGGACGTCGCTCGTTCAGGCGCCGTTCGTCCGTCTCGCCGGCTGGTCGGGGGCTTGCTGGGCCTCCTTTGCCGCCCTGTGCTTCCTCACTCTGGCGACTGCCTTCTGGCTGAAGCGCCGGGCACTCCCCGCCACGTACGCCGCGCTCATCCCGTTGTTCATTCCCGCGAGCGTCCTCGCTCGCACTGGCATGGGCGACCTCCTGGGCGCGGCCGTCGTCCTGGGGAGCCTGTTCCTTCTCGAGGCCGGGCGCGGAGCTCGGGGCGCCGCGGCGGGCGGGTTCCTGGGCGGAGCCTCCCTCGTGTTCCGGGACACGACCCCACTGTTCGTCGGGCCGTTTCTCGTCGGGAACGTGCTCCGGGGCCGGAGCCCGGTCCTCCTCATCGCCGCGACGCTGCTCGGGGCTTCGCTCCGACCCCTCCTCGCCTGGGCCCTCCAGGGAACACCGTGGCTGGTCCACCAGCCCATCTTCCCGTTCACCCTTTCCGGGACCGGGGCCAGAGCGCTGTTCTATGCGGCCACGATGCTGGTCCTCGTCCCGGGCGGTCTGGTCGCCGTCGCGCTGTACCGGGGGAAACGGCGCGTGGAGCTCACTGCGACGGTGCTGGTGGCGTGGGCGTTCTTCTCCCTCTACAGCTACTCGGGCCAGAACAGCGGCCTGGGCGCATTCGTGCTCGGAGGTCGGTACCTCCTCCCGCTGCTTCCCTTGCTCGTGCTGGCAGTGGCCACTGTCGTCGAGGCCCGGGTGGGATCCGGTCGGATGAAGAGCTCGATCGAGGTCATGATCCTGGTCGGAGCCGTGCTGATGACCTGCCTCGTCCATCCGTTGGCCTTCCGCTGGTCCGAGCAGCAGGCGAGGCTGGTCCGGATCATCCACGTGACCACCGGGCCCAAGGCAGTGCTGATCACCGAGCCCTTCGCGACGCAGAAGTTCTTCACCGGAGTTTATGGTCCTCGAACCGTGGCCGATCGGATGAAGTTCCCGGCGACCGTGGTGCCCTCCCTCCTGGCCAGATGCCCGGTGCAGCTGGTGTTCGTCGACCGGAGCGAATCCCCGGCATGGCGTCTGCGAGCAGAGATGAACCAGCAGTACATCGACCAGGTGGCGCGGAGCTGCGCCCTCCGCCCCCGCGTCGACGTGACCTCGGGCATTCGCCGGTTGCGAATCTTCGACGTCGAGCGTTGCCGGTGAGCCTCGCCCGGGCGAACGGGCGCCTGCCTGAACTTCCCGGGACGTGAACCATTGCGATTCCGCGGGCCTGCCCACACCCTTTCCGTTGGAGGTGTGTTCGCCATGCCTGAAAAGAAGACTGTCGAGAAGGCCCGGGAGGACCTCAGGGAAGGAAAGAGCCCGACGACCGCAGCGGGGGAATTCGTTCACGAGGAGATGGACCACATTCGCGAGGGGAAGCACGGCGCCCGCTCGACGAAGCAGGCAATTGCCATCGGGCTGTCCAAGGCGCGCAGGGCCGGGATTCCCCTGAAGCCACCGCGAAAGGGTCGGACGAGCCGCCGAACGCGGCAATCGGCGAAGCGGGCCTACGAGGTCGGCCAGAAGAAGCGCAAGCCGAGGTCCCCATCGAGGCGGAGGAGCCGGGCCGCGAGCCGGGCTCTCCGGCGAGAGCCCCGCCGTGCTGCCTCGAGGAAGGCACTCTCCCGCCAGGCACGCCGAGCCGCCGCGGTCCGGCGAGGACGACGGTCGCGCTCCCGCCGCTGAGAGCGCCCGGCGCGGTTCTCTGGCAGTGCGAGCGCGTTCCCGGCCGCGGCCCCGGAGCCGGGTTGCCCCCTGGAACCGGGTTGCGACTCCGCACGACCTCGTTGCACTCTCTTCCGAGCGCAGCTCGACGCCTCGCCCGGCGGAACACGGGCGTCCGTCGGGTGCGTGGGGGAGGGACCATGCGGTCACATCGGATCACGGGCGGCGGTCGGGTGCAGCTCCACGTCGTGGAGAGCGGGAACCCGCGCGGCCGACCGATTCTCTTCCTCCACGGCACGTCGCAGTGCTGGCTGCAGTGGAGTCGCCAGCTGAGCTCCAGCCTGGCGGAGAGCCACCGGCTGGTCGCGCTGGACCTCCGCGGTCACGGCCTGTCGGACAAGCCCCGTGACGCTTACGGTGACTCGAGGCTCTGGGCCGACGACGTCCATGCGGTCATCCAGGCGCTCGAGCTGGATCATCCGGTGCTCTCCGGCTGGTCCTACGGCCCGCTGGTGGCGCTCGATTACGTTCGCCATCACGGAGAGGAACGGCTGGCGGGCCTTCACCTTGTCGGCGCGATCAGCAAGCTCGGAAGCGAGGCGGCCATGTCCGTCCTCTCCGCCGAGTTTCTCGAGCTGGTCCCTCAGTTCCTCTCCGCGGACAGCGAGAACTGCGTGCGAGGGCTCGACGGGCTTCTCCGGCTGTGTTTCGCCACGGCGCCCTCGCTCGAGGAGCGGTACCAGATGCTCGGCTACAACGTCGCGGTCCCTTCGTACGTCCGTCAGGGCCTCTTCGCTCGCGCGTTCGACAACGACGATCTTCTCCCGCGCCTCAAGAAGCCGGTCCTGCTCACGCACGGCGCACAGGACGCGATCGTGAAGCCCATGGCCACCGAGCAGCACCAGGCGGCGATCCCTCACGCTCAGGTGCAGTGGGTGCAGGGGGCCGGGCACGCAGCATTCTGGGACGACCCGGCGGCGTTCAACGACCGCCTGCACGCGTTCTGCGAGACGCTCTGAGTTCTTGCTCGCGTCATGGGCGAATCTCGATCATCTCCAGCTGTGCCCGGGTCTCTTTCGAGTACCAGATCTCCACGAACTCGCGGATCGACGCATCCTCGCGTCGCTGAATTTCGTCCAGCACGGGCTGCCGCAGCTGTCGCTTGATGCCCCCGAACGCCAGCTGTGACTTCCCGGTGAGCTCGGCGAGCCGGGAACGGGCCTCGTCAAGGAGCCCCGGACCGTCGGCGATGACGTCGACGAGACCCAGCGCGAGCGCCTCCTCCGCGGTGTACAGGGCTCCGGCATAGGCGATCTGCTGCGCGCGCCGGTCCCCGACCCAGAAGCGGAGCAACTCTAGGCTGCCGGCGAAGAGCGAGGACCCGAAGCCGATCTCGTTGAGCCCGATCCTGGCGTTCTCCCTTACCATCACCCGGACGTCGCAGGCGCTGGCCAGCATGCACCCCCCGGCCACGGCATGCCCGTTCAGCGCGGCAACGACCGGTCGGGGGTGGACGAAGAGCTCGCGATAGAGCCGGGTGAATCGGTGGAGGTACCGAGTGAAGTCCTCCTTCGTCACCCCCAGGAACTCGGGGATGTCGAAGCCAAAGGAGAAGAACTTCCCGCTGCCGGTGAGCAGGATTCCACGCACGGCCGGATCGGCCTCCAGCTCCCGGAAGCATTCGGACAGCTCGTCCACCACCTGCTCGTTCAGCGCGTTGACCTTGCCGCGCTGGAGCCGGACCGTCGCCAGCCCATCTCCGCGCTCCATGTTCACGAACGTCATCGGGGTGCTCCGTGTAGAAGGAGGCGAGTCACGAGGGGAGGGTCAGGTTCCTGGTGCGGTTGCCGAGGATGCCGACGGCGGTTCCTCGCGGGAGGAGGCGCCTCATCAGGAAGGAGGCGAAGCGGTTGAACCGGCCGGGGATCATCACCCCGGAGCGACCGAGGCTCCCCAGCGCCTCCTCCACCACCTGGGCCGGCTCGATCATCCCTGGCTCTCCGTCCGGCGAGGCTCGCAGAAAGCCCGGTGTCCGCGTCGCTCCCGCGGCGCAGGCGAGCACGTCGACACCCCGGGATTGCAGCTCGAACCACAGCCCCTCCCCCAGCACCAGGTTGAAGGCCTTGGTCGCGCCGTAGGTGGCGAGGAACGGGCTGCCCTGGAACGCGGTGAGCGAGGACATGAAGACCAACCCTCCTCGCCCGCGAGAGGCCATCCGCCGTCCCAGGACGTGGGCCATGGTCAGCGGCCCTCGGCAGTTCAGGTCGACGCTGCGTAGCTGGTCCGCGAGGGCCAGGTCGAGGAACTCGCCCCGTGGGGCATGCGCGGCATTGAAGACCCCGAAGCCCACCTCCAGCTCGTCGGCGACCCGCTCGAGCTCCGGGCCGAATCCCGCGCCGGCGAGATCGAAGGCGTGGGTCCGCACCTCGACGGCACGCCGGGCGCGGAGGGCGGCGGCCGTCGACTCGAGCACCTCCGGGCGACGGGCGAGCAGGAGGAGATTGAGCCCCCGCGAGGCCAGCGCCTCGGCCCACGCCGCCCCCAGTCCCTCGGATGCCCCGGCCACCAGCGCCCAGCTCCCGTATCGCCGCACGAACGCCTCATCGCTCACGGGAGCCCTCGGGTCGGCATGCGCGGGAAGCTAGCAGGGCAGTTCCCATGCCCGTTAACCAGTGGAGCGTGAGAGTCCTCGCCATCTCCGGAAGCCTGCGGGCTCGCTCGTCCAATCGCGCCCTGCTGTGCGCGGCCGAAGCTCTCGCACCGCCCGGCATGGAATGGGAGACCTACCAGGGCCTCGCAGGCCTACCTCACTTCAACCCCGACCACGACGAGGACGGCGTCCCGGTGCCTCCGCCGGTCGCCGACCTGCGGTCCCGCGCGATCGCCGCCGCCGGCTGGGTCATCAGCAGCCCCGAGTACGCTCACGGAGTGCCCGGCTCCTTGAAGAATGCACTGGACTGGCTGGTCTCGTGTCCGGAGCTACCCGGAAAGCCGGTGCTGCTGCTGAACGCCTCGGCGGCGGGCGGGAGCTTTGCCCAGGCGGCTCTCGCGGAGACGCTGCGCACGATGAGCTTCCGCGTTCTGGACGAGTCGCTCACCGCGCCGTTCCTGTCCCGCAAGCTCCAGGCGGGGAATGAGCTGGATCCGGCCGCAGCTCTGCTCCTGCGGCGCAGCCTCGAGGCGCTCGCCGTGGCGACGCGTGCGCGCGGAGCTCAGTAGATGAAGGGAACGATGCGCCAGCGCACGCGCTCCCGGTAGGCGTTCCACAGCGGGCCGTACTTCTCGGCGCACCGCCGGTCGTCGTCCAGCTGCCGCGGCACCAGCAGGCCCACGTAGTAGAGAGGATAGAGCCATGGTCCGAGCACCTCCGGATGACCGAGGCTCAGGGTCAGCGCCGTCGCCATCAGCAGCTCGCCCAGGTAGTTGATGTGGCGGGACAGGCCCCAGAAGCCGTTCACCAGCACTCGTCCCTCCAGCGCCTCCTGGGCGATGACCCCGAACGCCTTCCGCGAGGGGTCGCGCTTGAACCAGTACTTCTGGAGGTTCGCGCCCCGGGCCAGCGTCCACCCGGCGAAGAAGAGGACCGCGATCAGCCCGTAGGCCCAGGCCGGCCAGCGCGGGTCGGGAAGCTCGGCCGTCGTCCACAGCCCGACCGCGTAGAAGAAGGGATAGAAGCAGAAGCAGCCCCAGCCCAGCTTGAACCCCACCCGCTCGGCGACGAAGTCGTAGGTGTAGAGGTGCACCCGCTCGAAGAGGAGGTACTCGACGAGAAAGAAGGTGAAGAGCGCCAGGTAGAGGAGCACTCCGGGCGAGGGATCTGCCGGGTACAGCAGGAAGTGATGCGCGCCGAAGGAGAGGAGGTTCAGCTCCAGCATCACCGCCCCGAACAGGTAGAGGAGCATCTTGACGTCCACCCGTCCGCCCAGCCACCGGGGTTGCTCGAGGCGACCGAGATAGAGCTCCCTGGCGAGGCTCCAGCCCAGTACTCTTGGCGCCGGGAGCACGACGGCGAGGGTGAAGAGCATCCCCAGCGCGCATGCACCCAGCGCCATCTCCCATCGGTGAAGGTAGAACGCGTCCCAGGCGAGCCAGCCGGCCCGGCACGCTCCGACCCACGCCACCACGCTCAGCGCGAAGACCAGTGGGCCATTCAGCCGGTAGCAAAGGGGGTCGCCCCGCGCGTCGCGGACGTAGCCCTCCACCTGGCGGGCAGGGAGGAACGCGTGGAGCACGAAGACGCCGCCGGCGATGACCGCGGGCCAGGCGAAGGCGAGCGACACGCGCGCACGCTACCAGCCCGGGCGATCACCCGCGAGCGAGGGCCGCGGCCTGCTCCAGGCTGATCCCGCGGAGCAGGAGGTCGGCGTGGCGATGCACCAGGCGCCACCCCGGTGATTCCCTCCGGTAGACCTGGGTGATTCGCAGCGGCCAGTCCTGCTCCGGGAGCTCGCCCACGGTCCCCCGCAGTCGGGCGATCATCGCCAGGACCACCAGCGCTCCCGAGGCATAGGTCTCCACCACCTCGACGGTTCCGTCTCCTCCGCGGAAGAACCGCGACAGCTTCTCCAGCCGTCCGCTGGAGCTGTCGAATCCGCGCCGCGGCTCGCCGCCGAAGGGCGCCATCAGCGTGTAGTCGTCCGAGTGGGCGATCAGCGAGAGATACCTGCGCATGTCGCCCCGGATCCACACCACCTCCGCAATCTTCGTGCGCTCGATCAGCTCGGCGACCTCGGCCTTGTCGGCGCCCGCCGTCGTCGCGCCCGTGGCCAGCGTCCCCAGCAGCATGCTCCTGCGTGTCATCACAGCCGTCGTCCTCCTCCGGCATGGCGGCCCGCGTTCCCGGGCCAGCGCCGGAGGCCAGGAATGCCGCGCCAAGCGTGCTGAATCCAGTGATATGATTTCAGCTATATGCTGCACGAAATTGACCTCTCCCGCACCGACCTGAATCTGCTGGTGTTGTTCGAGACGGTGCTGCGAGAGCGGCACGTGGGACGGGCCGCGGCACGTCTTCACCTCTCTGCCTCCGCGGTGAGTCACGGGCTGGGGCGGCTCCGCCGGCTGCTGAAGGATCCGGTGTTCCTGCGGACGCCGAGGGGCGTCGTCCCCACCGCCCTGGCGCTGGAGCTCTCCGCTCCGGTGGCGGAGGTCCTCGCCGGAGCCCGGAGCATCCTCGCGACCTCGGCGCCGTTCGACCCGCGCACCTCCACCCGGGAGTTCACCCTCGGCGCTCCGGATGGAGCCTCGACCGCCTTCCTGCTCCCGCTCCTCACCCGTCTGCGTGAACAAGCGCCCGGGGTGAACCTCCGCCTCCGTCAGCTCGTGCCGCCCGGCGACGGACGACCGGGCGTCGCGCCCTGGGAACGGGCGTGCGCCGAGCTGGAAAGCCGCACGCTCGATCTGGCGATCGGCCCGTTCGACGCCGTTCCGGCACGCTTCGCCTCGGAGAGCCTCGGCGAGGAGGACTTCGTCATCGTCTCCCGGCGCGGGCATCGCTTCACCCGGGCTCCGGGGCTGGACTCCTACTGCGCGGCGAGCCACCTGGTGGTCTCGCAAACCGGCGACGCGCGCGGCTTCGTCGATCGCGCTCTGGCAGGTCTCGGCCGGAGCCGGCGGGTGGCGTTGACGGTCCCGAGCTTCTTCATGGCGCTGGCAATCGTCGCCGACACCGACCTGCTCGCCGCCGTTCCGCGGAGCTTCGCCAGAGTCCAAGGAGCTCGCGCCGGCCTGGCGGTGATCGAGCCGCCCCTGCCGCTTCCGCGATTCCAGCTGCGGATGATCCTGCCCGCGGGCGGACTCACCGACGCGGGCCTGGCGTGGCTCTGCTCCGCGATCCGCCAGGGCGCCGGCCTGCGCGAGGCCACCCCACCGCCTTCCAGCCCGAGACGCCGCCCGGTCAGCGCACGGAGGTCCGCCCGACCTGGCTGAGTCGCGCGTCCGGTGGGCGCGTCGCGGCGCAGGTCACTTCTGGCCCTTCTGGTACGTCCCGATCAGCTCGGCCTGCCCGACGATGTGGCCCTCCATGGCCGTCAGCAGATCCGCCTTGGACGGCTTCCCGAGATCCGGGAGCATCGTATCGAGCGCGTACAGCTTGAAGAAGTACCGATGACGCCCGATCGGCGGGCACGGCCCGCCGTAGCCGGTCCGCTTCCAGTCGTTCAGGCCTTCCTTCGTGATCTGGGGGAGTGCCCTGGATGCTCCCTCGCCGAGCCCGGGGGTCTGCGGTGGCAAGTCGTAGAGCACCCAGTGCACCCAGGTCATCTTCGGTGCCTTCGGGTCCGGCGCATCCGGGTCGTCGACGATCAGGGCGAGGCTCTTCGCGGACGGCGGCACGCCGCTCCAGGCCAGCGGCGGCGATGTATCCGGCCCCTCGCAGGTGTACCTGGAGGGAATCATTCCCTGGGGACTGAAGCTGGACGAGGTGATCTGCACGTGCGCCTCCGGCGGTTCGCTCGCTGCATCAACCGTGAGCAGCAAGCCCGAAATCAACACCACCGCCGCTGAACGCATGATCTCCTCGATCTACGCCTGTCCCGCGGCGGGCATCACTCGTTGGATCCGTAACGCTCGGAAGTCGACCGATGGCCGGCCCGTCGCAACGGTTCGCCGCCCCCGTGTCGCCCGGATCAGGTCGAGGCAACCCCTCGAGTCATCCGGGAGGCGGTCAATGGCAATGAAGAGTGCCCTGATACCTGTGTTCCTGCTTCCGGTCGCGCTGGCGGTGGCCTGCAGCGACGACGAAAACAACGGGCCCCAGCCCACTGTCTTCAATGTTCCCCTCGCGACCCAGAACGAGACCCCCATGTGTCCGGACGCGGGCGTCAGCGCCTCCGGAAACGCGACGGTGACCGTCGCCGCCGACAACTCCTCGGTGACGGTCGCCGCGAACTACTCCGGCCTGTCGGGTCCGGTGACGGCAGGGCACATCCACTTCGGGAACGCCTCGGCACCGGGCCCGGTGGTGCTTCCCTTCGGCCCTCCGCTGGACTCCCCGTTCACGAAGACGCTGACCTCCGCCGACTACGTCCCGGGGGCATCGACTCCGCCCGACTTCCCGAGCTTCGTCACCGTGCTGAAGACCGGTGACGGCGGGTACGTGAACCTCCATACCGGCCCCTGCCCTCCCGGGGAGATCCGCGGCCAGGTCCGCTGACCCGAGGGCAGCTCGCGCTCATCCGGCCGAGATGAGCGCCACCGACGCTCCGGCGAGGGCAAGGCCCACGCCCTGCCACCGACCGATGCGCTCGCCCAGCAGCCCGCGGGCGAGCGCAATGGTCACCGCCGGATAGAGCGAGGTCAGGACTGCCACCACGGTGAGGAGCCCCCGCTGCGTCCCGAGGAAGAAGAGGACCGCCGCCAGTCCCACCAGCGCCCCGACCAGAAGCGGACCGAACCGCAGCCATCCATCCTCGGGCTCCGCGGGAGGGCGAAGGGCACGGGCGTGGAGCGCGAGCATCGGAAGCGCCGCGACCACCTGCGACGCGGCGGTAGGCCAGAGCCCCTCTCCTCGCCCTGCACGCTGGAGACCGATGAAGAGCACCGCGAAACCGAGGCCGGCGAGGATTCCATCCATCGCGCTTCGCGACGCCGGTGCCGCGGCCGCCTCTCCGCTCCGCTCCTCGGCCCTGGCCGTCAGCCACACCGCGGGGAGGGCGATCGCCAGGCCGACCATCGCCCCCGGGCCGGGCCGCTCGCCGAGGGCCAGCCCGAACAGCGCGGGGAGGGCCGCCGCGAGCACCCCGGACAGCGGGGCGACGATGCTCATCCGGCCCCGCGCGAGCCCCCGGTAGAGCGCGAGCGTGCCCAGCCCTCCCCCGAGCCCGGACACCGCTCCCCAGGCCAGGGATGTTGCCGAAAGTCGACCCCCGAGGACGAGCGATGCCAGGAGAGTGCCGACGCCGGCCACGAGCTGGGCGATCAGCGAGACCCGCGCATAATGACTGCGCCGCGAGAGCCAGCCCGCGAGGAAATCGGCGACCCCGTATCCGAGCGCGGAGCCGAGAGCGAGGAGAATGGCGCTCATGCCGCTGCGCGTCGCCGAGGTCCGTGGGGAGGCCTGCGCGTCGCGACCGGGTTGCAGCGGACGAGGCGAGCCCCGGCGTCCCGCCCTCCGGAGGCACCCCTGCTGCCGCCCCCACGGCGATGCACTGCAGGGTCCGGACATCCCGCTGCAGCTGGATGGAGGCGTGCCGCTCGTTGCTCTAGCGCGATGCCCAACGGAGACCTCTCATGCATCTCGGCCCCACCTTCCACCGATCGCTCCTCGTCTTCTTCCTGGGCACGGTGCCCGCCCTCGCTCAGGCTCCGCGCCTGACCTTTCCCGACCCCAGCCCCCACGCAACGGTGACCCAGCGAGTGGGCCTCACCGACATCACCATCGACTACCACCGGCCCGCGGTGAACAAGCGGAAGATCTGGGGCGCGCTGGTCCCCTACGACGAGCCGTGGCGGGCCGGAGCCAACGAGAACACCACCATCACCTTCTCCAGTCCCGTGACCGTGGCCGGGAAGCAGGTCCCGGCCGGCACGTACGGGCTCCACATGATCCCCACGGCAAAGACCTGGACCGTCGCCCTCAGCACCGTGTCCACCGCCTGGGGAAGCTTCAGCTACGACCCGAAGGAGGACGCGGTCCGCTTCACCGTGACCCCGACCCAGGCAGAGCACCAGGAGAGCCTCGAGTACCGGTTCGAGAATCCGACCGAGACCTCGGTCAACGTGGTCATGGACTGGGAGCGGCTCCGGATCTCCTTCCCCCTGACCGTCGACACCCGGGCCGTCACCGCCGCCAGCCTGAAGGCACAGCTTCGCGGCCTCGCCCGCTTCTCCTGGCAGCCCTGGAACCAGGCCGCGAACTGGTGCATCCGGGCGGAGTGCGGCACGGACCAGGCACTGGAGTGGGTGGACCAGTCGATCAACGTGCAGCCGGCGTACGGCAACCTGACCACCAAGGCCAAGCTGGTGGAGAAGAAGGATCCGGCGGCGGCGAAGGAGCTTCGCGCCCAGGCGATGAAGGTCGCCAACGAGACGGACATCAACCTGGCCGGGTACCAGCTCCTGGGAGAGAAGAAGTACCCCGAGGCGCTCGAGCTGTTCCGGAAGAACGTGAAGGAGCATCCGGAGTCCTGGAACGTCCATGACAGCCTCGGCGAGGCCCTCGCCACCACCGGCGACAAGAAGGGAGCCATCACGAGCTACGAGAAGGCCCTCGCCCTGACCAGGGACCCGGTGCAGAAGAAGCGGATCACCACCACCCTGGCCGGGCTTCGCCAGTAGCCGGAGCTGCCCTCACTGCTGCAGGCTGGCCTTCACCGAGATGGGGATCTTGAGGGCCGCCGAGATGGGACAGCCCGACTTGGCGCCCTCGGCGGCCTTCTCGAACCCGGCGGCGTCGAGACCCGGGACCCAGCCCTTGACCTCGAGCGCCGACGATTTGACCTCGAAGCCACCGCCGGCCTTGGGTCCGAACTCGACCACGCAGCTCGTCTCCAGCTTCTTCGCCGGATGGCCGGCCTGCGCCAGCCCGTGGGAGAGCGCCATGGAGAAACAGCTCGCGTGGGACGCGGCCAGGAGCTCCTCGGGCGTGGTCGAGCGCGCAACCCCCTCGGTCCGCGCTTTCCAGGTGAGGCCCGCTCCCTGGAAGACCCCACTCGCCACGCTGGTCTTCCCCTGCCCGCTCATCAGATCGCCCTGCCACTCCGCGGTCGCTCGGCTCTGCATGTCGGTTCCTCCGTGAATTCACCGATCTGCCTCGCACGGCGGTCCAGCGCAATGGTGCTGAGGGGTCGCGGCCGTCGGCAACCGATCTCCGGTCTCGTGGCCGACACCCGCGTGATTGCATCAGCGGCGACGGCCGGGAGGACTCTCCGGCGGCCGTGGTGTGGTCAGAGGCGTTCGACCACCGGGAGCTCGACCGAGACCAGCTCGCCGTACTTGAGGCCGGTGCCGGTGTTCATGAGGACCACCCGCTCGTCCCTGCCGATGGCACCGCTCGCCACGAGCGCCTTGATGCCCGCCCAGACCGCCCCGCCTTCCGGTGCGGCGAACACGCCCTCCGTCGAGGCGATCTCCCGCATCCCCGCCAGGGCTTCCTCGTCGGTCACGGTGATCGCCGTCCCGCCCGAGCGACGAATCAGGGCCAGCATGAGGAAGTCGGCGACCGCCGCCGGCACCCGCAGGCCGCTGATGCTGGTCCGCGCGCCCTGCACCGCCGGAGCGTGGTCGAGACCCTGCTGGAAGGCCCGCACGATGGGCGCGCATCCCTCGGTCTGCACGGCGATCATCCGCGGCCGTCGGGAGCCGATCCACCCCAGCCGCTCGAGCTCCTCCAGCGCCTTCCAGATTCCGACCAGGCCGGTGCCGCCGCCGGTGGGATAGACGATCACCTCCGGAACTTCCCATCGCAGCTGCTCTGCCAGCTCCAGGCCCATCGTCTTCTTGCCCTCGGCGCGGTAGGGCTCCTTCAGGGTGGAGAGGTCGAACCAGCCCTCCTCGCCAGCGCGCCGCCGGACCCACGCCCCGCAGTCGTTGATCAGCCCGCGGACCAGGACCACCTCGGCGCCGTACACCGCCGATTCCTTCCGGTTCAGCTCCGGCGCATCGACCGGCATGTAGACGTGTGCCCCGAGCCCTGCCCGCGCGGCATAGGCGGCCAGCGCCCCGCCGGCGTTCCCCGCGGTGGGGAGAGCCACGTCCCGGACGCCGAGCTCCAGCGCCCGCGACACCGCCGCGGAGATGCCCCGCGCCTTGAAGGAGCCGGTCGGATTCGTGCCCTCGTCCTTCAGCAGCAGCCGCTTCAGCCCCGCTCGTCCGCCGAGCCGTGGCACCGGCATCAGCGGCGTGTCGCCCTCGCCGAGCGAGACGACGTTCCTCGCCTCGCGAACGGGAAGCAGCTCCCGCCACCGCCACATCCCGCGAGGACGTGCGGCGACCGCCTCCCGGGTCAGCGTCCGCGCGGCGCGCTCGAAGTCGTAGCGGGCGAACAGCACCTTCCCGCACTCCGGGCAGAGGTTCTGCAGACGTTCCGCGTCGTGCTCTCGCCCACAGCCGGTGCACTGGAGGTGGGTGAGCGTGCTCCTGGCTTCGATGCTGGAGGTCGCCATCGACGCCACCGTAGCCGAGCCACGCGCCGGGTGAGGTGTCCGTCGAGAATGGCC
>Ga0070664_100000677_pt1 | contig 26068 bp, 29 predicted proteins | sample KBSC73metaG_FD_65863 | JGI IMG/M metagenome (GOLD analysis project Ga0070664, IMG submission 65863) | Corn rhizosphere microbial communities from Kellogg Biological Station, Michigan, USA - KBS C7-3 metaG | ecosystem: Host-associated > Plants > Roots > Rhizosphere > Soil ... | reverse complement strand
CTTTTTCTCGGAGCCGCGCCTCAGCCGGGTTTAGGCCGCAGCTATATCCGCCAGGAGTTGATCGCGAAGGTCCGAACCGCCGGACTTGCAATCGACGATCTGCAATTGCCGGAAACCGTAATCGTACGCAGAAAATCCCAGGGCATTGACCCCGCTCTGGTGTCGCAGCTGGTCCGCGAAGCCTTCGCAAAGCAGTGGCCGGATGCGGATATCACCATCGTTTCTTTCGACAACCCGGACGTGGAACTGGCGACGGGCCAACTGGAAATAACGGCTTCGCTTCCGGACAAAACAGATCCATCGGCGCCCGTCTTCGTAAAGCTGGACATTCGGTCGGGAGCGTACTCGCGAAAAGTATTCGTAAAGACGGTAGCGGAAGTTCGAAAGCCGCAGCCCACACTTCGTAACGATATTGCCGCGAATTCGGAAATACATCCGGACGATATCGATTGGAAAGTCATGCCACTGCGGGGACATGGTGACCCTGTTCTTTCCATGGACAGCCTTACCGGAATGCTCGCGAAGCGTGGCATTCCTGCGGGCGAAGTGATTACCGGCGATCTTCTCTATGCCCCGTTGCTTGTGCACAAAGGTGAAACCGTGACGGTAAAAGCCTCCAACGGTGGAATTTCCGTTACCGCCATGATGCGCGCACGAGCGTCGGCGCACCTGGGCGAAACAATTTCCGTCGAACATCTTTCCGGTGTCGGCTCCACTTCCGCCCGCGTGATCGGACCACGATTGCTCGAGGCCTCTCAAGGTACAAAATGAACACATGGATATTGAGTCTGATGCTGCTGCAGAATCCGGCCCCGGCGTCGCAGGCTCCGTCGCTGTTTTCAGCCAACGCGCCGGATCTTTTTCTATACCGCGACGTCAAGGCGAGAAATGTGGGAGACATTCTGACCATACAGGTCATTGAAAACGCCTCCGCCACGAATTCGGCCACAACAGCCACGCAGAAAAAAGGAGACGTAAGTTTGAGTGCGCCGGCAATCGCCGGGCTCGAACATGGAAACTCGGCGCTGAATTTCTCAAACATCCTGCAGGCAGCTGGAGGATTGAATTTTAACGGGACGGGTTCGACAACGCGTTCCGGCCAGTTGCAGGCGGAAATCTCGGCGCGCGTGGTACAGGTGTTTCCAAACGGTGATCTGCGAATTGAAGGAACCAAGGTGGTCACGATCAATGGTGAACGCCAAACCTTGACCATCGGCGGCATGGTGAGAAACCACGATGTATCGCCCGCGAACATCATTTCGTCCACAGCCATTGCAAACATGGATGTGAAATTTGATGGCAAGGGCATCGTTGCCGATTCCAACAAGCCGGGATGGTTTTACAAGTTTTACCAGATCATCAATCCCTTTTAGGCCTTTCCAGGACTCACCATGAACACAATGAAACACATTTCTGCGGTAGCGCTGATTCTGGCTCTTTCAATTCCAGCTCATGCCCAGACCCGGATCAAGGATATCGCACACATTTCCGGAGTTCGCGGGAACACTCTGGTGGGATACGGTCTCGTCATGGGTCTCAATAAGACCGGAGACAAGAAGCAGACGCTTTTTCCCCAGCAGACCCTGGTGAACATGCTGGCGCAATTTGGACTAACGTTGAATGGCAATATCCGGGTTGAAAACATCGCAGGAGTCATCGTAACTGCGGACTTGCCGGCCTTCGCACGTCCTGGATCTCCGATTGATGTCACGGTTTCGTCGATTGGCGATGCAACGAGTCTTCAGGGCGGTGTCCTGCTGCGAACACCTTTAAACGGTCCCGATGGACAGACATACGCACTCGCAGGCGGATCGTTGGTGCTTGGCGGATATTCGGCCGGCAATGCAGCGACTGGAATTACCGTCAATCATCCGACAGTCGGAAGAATTCCCAACGGCGGAACGGTGGAACGAGCCGTTACGGTGGGAGCTCCTCAAGTTGTTGAAACCTTGGATCTGATTCTAGATCAGCTTGATTTCACCAACGTCGGTCGCGTTGTTTCGGCCGTCAATGGATCCTTTGGTGGACCGATTGCTTCTCCTGTGGATGGTAGATCGGTGCGGATGAATTTGCCTCCGGATTATCAAAAGAGGTGGGTCGACTTCATTGGAGTTGTTGAAAACGTGATGGTGCAGGTTGACGCGAAAGCAAGAATCGTCGTAGACGAAAGAACCGGAACCGTGGTGATTGGAAACGATGTCACTCTCGCACCGGTTTCCATTTCGCACGGCAACCTGAGCATTCAAATCGATACGCAATTCAATGTTTCACAGCCTCTGCCATACAGCCTGGGTCAAACGACAGTCGTACCGCAGCAATCGGTCAAGGCCGAAGAACAGCACGGGAATTTTGTAACGCTGAAACAGGGAGCAACCGTGGACGATCTGATCCGGGCATTAAACTCGCTCGGCGTGACTCCTCGCGACACCATTGCGATTCTTCAGGCCATAAAAGCTTCAGGTGCTCTTCAGGCGGAATTACAAATTCTATGATTCCTGCCGTCCATTCAACATCGGGTGCGAAAACGGATCCCCTCGATCCGAAATCCATCGCGTCAAAGGTCCAGGCGATGTTCATGGAAGTCATGATCAAAGCCATGGAAGACAGTGTCGGTGCCGAAGATGGTCTGTTTGGTTCCAGCTCCACTTCGGAAATCTATCGAGGGATGTTCCGCGAACAGCTTGGCGCAACGATGGGCGAAAAAATCGGTGGAAGTTTGAAGGAAGAGTTGGAAAAGGGAATGAAAAATTCCACGAACAAGGTCCTGACGCCGAATGCGGATTTGGAGATGTCGAACCTTGGTGAACTGCAAGGCATGGATACGCGGAGTGGATTCGTTCTCGCAGGAGAGTTGGAGGCGGTTCACCCCCCGGCACCCCGAGTGGTCCAGCCATCGCTTCCGGTTTCCGGAGTTGTGTCTTCAGAAGTGGGGTGGCGCAAGGATCCATTTTCCGGGGCGATGAAATATCACAAGGGAACCGATATCGCTGCCGCCAGCGGCACTTCGATTCGAGCTGTTGCTGCCGGAGTTGTCGTGGAAAGCGGGCCAAAGGGCGAATACGGTAATACAGTCGTAATCAAGACGGACGACGGCCGGCGAATGCTGTACGGCCATAATTCGGAAAATTTTGTTCGAGTTGGGGACCGGGTTGAAATGGGGACGTCGATCGCGGCAGTTGGAGCCACGGGACGAGCAACCGGTCCCCACGTTCATTTCGAAGTGATCGATTAACTAATGTCCGGCGCGATTCTGCCGATAGAGGTAGAAACGGGAAGGATCCCGGCCCCGGCTCCACGGATGGTCCAAAAGGAGCTTTGATGAGTATTGATCGAATCAGTTTAAGCAATGGGGCGATCGACCGGTCTCTTCAGTCCAATGGGACGGAAGAGCTGCGTCCGCCGTCCTTATCCACCCATTCCCGTTCACTCGCCGCAGACGATGCCATCTCTTTGTCCGAAAGTGCCAGGAATGCAGACCGGCTTGCGAATATAGTGAACAGCTCCAGAACCAGCAGACTGGATGTCGTTCGCGAGGCAATTGCCAACGGTACCTATAAGGTTTCCGGGACGGATATCGCTTCGACACTGATCGCATTGAATACACACTAACAACTAAAAAGGGGCGTCCCCATGGATGGGATTTTGGAAGAACTGTTGCGCCTTGAAGGCGTAAAAAACCGCGCATTAATCGATCTGGATCCCGCAACCTACGAAGACTCGGTTCAGAAACAGATCGGTTTGATCAACGAACCCGGAATTTCGGAAGCCGCTCATGCCGGCAGGGAAACTCTGGTCGCCATATCGAAGTTAAGCAATTTCAATACGTCTCTTTACGAAAATCTTGTGGCCACCGCTCCATGGATTCTTGCGGCAAGCCGCAGCTATACCGATCAGGGTCAAATTGCAGACCCCATCGCGACACACGCGTTTTCCGCGGAGGTCTGATCATGTCAGGATTGGGAGCTGCACTCAATACCGCACTCAGGGCGCTTCAAGCCAACCAGATTGGCCTGACGGTTGTATCGAATAATATTGCGAATGTAAACACGCCAGGCTACACACGTCAGCGAGTTCTGATGCAGGAATCAACGGGCATCGGGGACTCGATCCGCGTGGGAACCGGTGTCGAAGTTATCGGTACGGAAGCACTGCGAGACCAGATTGTCGAGAGACGTCTCTGGAATGAGACTTCGGCGAAAGCCGGCAGCGACATGACGCAGCAATCTCTTTCCGACATCGAAGGACTATTCAATGAAGCGGGCAACACGGGACTGCTTCCATTGATATCGAATTTCTATAACAGTTTCCAGCACCTCAGCACGAATCCCATGTCTCCCGAATTGCGCCAGCAGGTCGTTTCCACCGCGCAGTCGCTGACCCATTACATCAACACGCGTGCGAACGATCTTCGAGACATGAAGACCGCCACAGACCATGCCATTCAGGACGATGTTGCCAGGGCGAATGTGCTGATCAATCAAATCGCCGACATTTCGCAACGAATTCAGGAAGTGGAGATACAGACTCCGGCAAACGATCTCCGTGATCAGCGCACCTTGTTGATCAAAAAGCTTTCGGAAATCATGACTGTGCGCGAGATGGACACGAATGGAACCTACCAGCTGACGACGGGAAATAACCGTCCGCTTGTTGTCGCGGGAGCCGCGGTTCCCCTGAAGATCGGTACAACGTCAGATGGAATGACGATGGTAATGTCGGGCACCGCGGATGTCACATCGGAAATTACCGGTGGAACGCTGGCAGCGCGCGTCGCATTTCGAGATCAATCGATTCCGCAATACCAGCAGCAACTGGATCAGATCGCCTACGACATGGCGAACCAGGTCAATCAGGTGCACGCCGTGTCTTACGATCCGGATGGAAACACCGGCGTGAATTTTTTCACGCCGCTCGCATCGACGGAAGGCGCTGCGCTCAGTCTGCAGCTCAATTCAGCCATCGCGGCCGATCCGCGAAAGATAGCGGCTGCCGATCAGGCTTCCGGAGACGGCAACGAAGCCGCGATCGCCCTGGGGAATCTCGTGAATGCGGCGAATCCGCCCCGCGGAACGGTCATCGAACAATACCGGTCTCTTGTATTCCAGATCGGCAGCGAAACGGCAAGTGCACGAACGAATTCGGAAGAGCACGCGTCGATGTTGACGCAGCTGGAAAACCTGCGGTCGTCCATCAGTGGAGTTTCCATCAATGAAGAGACGACGAATATCATTCAATTTCAGCGGGCGTTTCAGGCATCGGCGCGAATCATCAGTATTGTCGACGAGTTGCTTCAAACGACCTTGGCAATGGGGACGGGGGCCTGATGAGAATAGCCGACGATAGTGGATACAGAAACCTCTTGCTGGACATCCAGCGCATCGCCGAACGCATGCAGGCGTCGCAGAACCAGATATCCTCCGGGAAAAAACTCACAAAGCCTTCCGATGATCCTTCCGCTGCAGCGGATGTCGTGAACGTGGACTCGGAGCGAGCGACCAGTGCTCAGTATCTTGACAACGCAGGCACCGCGATTTCCCGGTTGCAGATTGCGGATAACGCGCTCGATGGTGTTCAGCAGGTAATCGATCGAATTCGAACTCTCGCACTGATGGCACAGAACGGAACATCCTCGCCTTCACTTTCCGTAGAAGAGATTTCCGGATTGCGCGATCAGCTTCTGTCGTACGCAAACACCGAGTTCGAAGGCCAGTACATGTTTGCCGGCAGCAACACGGACTCCGCGGCATTCGACAAGGCGAGCAACGGGACCATCACCTATTCGGGCAATTCGGACGAGGTCCGTCTTCAGGTTGGAAAAGCATCGACTCTGCAGTCGCAGATTCCAGGGGATCAGGTGTTTTCCGGCAGCGTCGACATTTTCCAGACACTCACGGATTTGATGGCTGCAATGAGCAGTGGATCCACCAGTGCCATTCAGACTCAGGTGACAAAACTCGAACAGTTTTCGCAGAACGTTTCTTCCACTCGCACCAAACTGGGTGGATTAATGAACGGCGCGACGGCAGCGCAGAACGAATTGACGCAGGCAGACCTGACTTTGGTCGCGCATCTGTCGAAACTGCAGGATGCGGATCTTGCGCAGGCTCTCAGCGAATTTACGCAGAGTCAGAATGCGTTACAGGCGGCGACAGCCGTTGGGGCGAGAGTGGGTTCAATAAGTATTCTGGATTATCTGAAATAGAAAAGGTCAATCAGGGGGAATGTGATGAGAGCAGTTGCGACATTGGATCCGGCAAAACAGAATCTGCCGCTGGTCCAATACTCCGAGAATTCCATAATTCGGTTTGACGAGGGCCTGATCGGGTTCAGCGATTGTAAGAGTTTTGTGCTGCTGGAGAGCGAAGGTATAGCGCCATTTCGCCGACTCCAGAGTACCGAGCGCGACGACGTAGGCTTTCTCGTTCTGGATACGGCATACCTGACGAAGGAATTCCCTTCGCTCATTCCCGAAAGAGACTGGGAGTCCATCGGACTCACGGACCCTGCTGCCAAACTGGCCTTTGTGATCTGCATCATCGGACCGACTCCTGCCCAGAGCACCGCAAACCTTCAGGCGCCGCTGATCATCAATTATGCGAACATGACGGGCCGTCAGATGATCATCGGCGATACCCAGTTCTCTTCCAGACATCCGTTGGTCTAAGAGACAGCGGACGAGACTCGCTTATTTGTCCCGTTCCAGCCGGGCATACAGGCTGGAAGTATCCCAGCGACGTCCGCCCATGGCCTGGATTTCCGCATAGAACTGGTCGATGATTGCCGCAACTGGCAGCTTCGCGCCGTTCCTTCGGGCTTCCTGCAACGTGATCGCAAGATCTTTTCGCATCCAATCGACTGCGAATCCGAAATCGAATTTACCGGCGGCCATGGTTTTGTAACGATTTTCCATCTGCCACGACTGAGCTGCGCCCTTCGAAATCACGCCAATCACCTTCTCGATATCGAGCCCGGACTTTTTCGCGAAGTGCAGACCTTCCGCCAGTCCCTGAACAAGGCCGGCGATACAAAGCTGGTTTACCATCTTTGTGAGTTGTCCGGAGCCTGCCGGTCCCATCAGTCCCACCATTTTCGCAAATGAATCGATGATGGGTTTGGCGCGTTCGAAAGCGTCGACCTCGCCGCCAACCATGACGGTGAGTTGGCCGTTTTCAGCACCGGCCTGTCCGCCGGAAACAGGGGCATCCAAACTCGCGAATCCTCTGGCTTTGGCCGCCGCGTCCAGTTCCCGCGCGATATCCGCGGAAGCTGTCGTGTTGTCGATGTAGATCGCGCCTCGCTTCATTCGCGCAAACGCACCCTGAGGTGAAACCGTTACGGATCGAAGGTCGTCATCATTTCCAACACACGTAAACACGAAATCCGCCCCTTCCGCTGCCGCCGCGGGGCTTGATGCGGATCGACCACCATACTGGGCCACCCATGCTTCCGCTTTTGCAGCGGTTCGATTGAAAACCGTGACGTCGTGACCACCTTTTTTCGCAAGGTGTCCCGCCATTGGATAACCCATCACTCCCAGACCGATGAATGAAACTTTTGCCATGCCCGCAGGCTCCTTTCTGCGGACTCATCCTAACACGTCAATTTCACAGACTGTTGGACGGGGGAAGTGTTCCAAATTCGGAAAAGAGCCTAGTGCTTCCGTGCGGCACCGCGTGTCATGTCGGACGCAGGATCATCCGTTGAGCATCGGATGTGTGGACTCTCTGTTGATGTTGATGACCATCCTTCAGGGTGCGCTGGATTGCGAGGCTTTGGAATTTCGTTCTGTCCGTAGTCGGCAAATGGCTGCGGGTATCCTCCATTGTGGGGGCTTTATTGAGGTTGGTGCCGGTCCAGTCAGTACAGTTTGTCCGGCGCGGGTGAACTCGCCGCCCGCGTCGTTGACAGACTGTCTGTATCTGCCATTTTCAGTGATGCAATCGAAGATCAAATGACCAGCTGAACGCTGTGTGTGCCCGTTGATAGTGAGGAAACCACGGTTGCCACGGCTCTTCATGAGGTTGCCAGGGCGCTTCGCCTGTGAGCGTGCGTGCTTCGAACTCCAATGGCCCAACCTGAACTTTATTGTGTATTTCAACGCCCGGGGCCACTTCAAGGCGGCGGAAACCGCCGTTGGGGATTGATTTCATTGGCTCGTTCCAGTCTGCGGGGATCCGAACACTCCCGGTATCCACGGCGGCTGTATTGTCGATGACTTGCGCTGAAGAGGGTGGCGCAAACCCTATCATTGCCAGGAAAACTCCGATCGCAATTATTCCAATCAAGTGTCTGAACATCTTGCACCTCCATCACCAATGGAGAGTGCAAGCCTCGTGCCATGTGCTTCGCGGTTATTACTTGTTGTATTGCAATGACCGTGTGAGTTCCCACAGACAGACAGGACGTCCCTGATCGATCAACTCCACGAGGATGTTTGGTCGCGATTCGCGTACGTCATTCTTTAAGGTCCTCAAAGTCGCTCGGGTTACGGAAACTCCATGCCTGCCGCGGGAACAAAGGGCTTCCGTCCCGCGGCAGGTGCAAATTGCGGACACCTGAGCATCGTAAGAAGGACAGTGGGCGCAGGCTCGCTTCTACTTCTGGCCTGTCCGCCAACCGGGAGGGGCATATGCGATTCGAGCGACTTCGGAGTATGGAACCGGGCTGACAATGGCACGAATCTCGGTCTGAATGTGACGTTCGACGGTCGGCTTGCTGGAGCCGCCACCTTCTTCTCCCCAGACGAACGTGACCTCGACGCCGGACTTCGCATGTTCCGTATCGATCATGGCGAGTGTGAGGTGTTTGCGTTCGTTGGAACTGTAGCCGCACCACGTCGACACGCCGATCGTTTTGCCGTTCAAGGTTACCTTGTCATATGGAAGCGTCGAATACACCGATGAGGGGAAATCGAAATACTTGGCACGGTCACCTTTCTGATATTGAGTACCGATCGCTTTCAGCACATCGTCATCGTTGAGTGCAAGGGTCACTTTCGTTCGGCGGGGAGGCGCTGCCGCAAGTTTCTCGAGCGCCGCTTTTCCGATAAATTCGTGATCGAATTTTACGAAGCCGCCGTAACCGAGATCGTAAGGGGTGAAATAGTAGTCTTCGATGTTATTGGAATAGAAACTTCCGCCCAGTGACGCGATGCCCTCGTAGCTTTTGGCCGGCAGCCATTGGCGGTACGATTTCATCTTATCGCCGGAGTAGATGGCCGGCATGGGTGAAGGAATCCAACCGGACTCCAGCGTATTCGACGAATACGCACGCGCACCGACCAGACGCAGGCCGAACTCCTTGCCCGCTTCGACGATGGCCGCCTTTACTTCCTCGCCATGCTCCCACTGTCCAAAGAGTTCGAACCCGGGCTGTCCAGCCATGCCATGCCGGAGCGCATTAACGCGGTAACCCGCTATTGTGACCTGCGTCATGTTGAAAAACTTAAGATCGGGAGGTGTTTTGCCAAGCACTTTCTCCATGGTCTTCATGGCATTCGGGCCCTGTACCTGATAGCGATAAACTTTGCGCACAATGGGTCCGCTGCGTGCAACCGCACGCTCATCACGCTCGCAGATGACGTTGTAGCCGCCGGTCTCTGCATGGAACTGCACCCAGTTGTGGACCGATGGACGGCCGATGAGATTCAGCCGTTCGCGGCTCAAGTAGCACAGCACCACGTCCCCAATCACATAGCCATCGTAGTTGCATGCGACGTACTGCTTCGCCTTGTTGGGTTCGAAGCCCTTGAAGCTGTTGATGCCGAGATCGTTGAGCAGCCTCAGTGCGTCGGGCCCTTCAACGTACATATCTGTCATGTGATACGACTGGTTGTAGAGGACGCATGTCTCCTGCCAGGCACGCTGCTCGTCTCGCCAGTTGGTGTACTCGGGTGGGACAACCGGATAAACGTATGGTCCGGTTTGCGAATTACGAAGAAGGTCGACCGGGTTACTGACAGTCTTCAGCAGATCTTCCAGGCTTTGAATACTCACGATGTCTCCTGTAATTGAAATAAAACCGCAGGGGTTCTTCTCCAAATACTCGGAGACGGTGTCCCTGCTGCGCTAGAAATAGGTTGGAAGGATACATTATTCCTGCGTGTTTCTGTACTCTGAGTCTGGGTTTGTACTGTAGGCGCGGTCCATGACGGTCCATGACCGCGCCTACAGATGGGAAATCGGAGTACTCAGGTCCAGCGGCTGCTGCTTGCTCCGGTGATCCTGGTCACGATGATGCTGTGTCGCACTGCTGATGATCCTGCGCATTCCATCAGGAAGTTTTGTAGCCATGAGCATGTTCGGTAGGATACGCCGGCTGTCGTGTGGCACGTGCCGCGGGGTGCCGCAGTCGCCACAGTAGTCACGCGGCCTACGCCGCCAGCGTTGGACAACCCTTCACGAGGGAAGAACGCGAGATGGCCGGATGATTTCGCGAACCGAGTTCTTCGCGAATCACAGCGTATGGTCTGCCTTTTCTGCTCCTTTGGACTCTTCCGAATCCGGCTTCAACAGATGCGTGTTGTGATCCAGCGGAGGCAGATCCAATTCGCGACGGAACATCGGACCTCTGGGAATCAGCTTACTCGGCGGCCATCCCAGTACCCGTCGGACGGTCCTGCTATAGCTGGCGGAATTGTCGAAGCCATTATGCAGAGCGATTTCTGAAAAGCTACTGTTCACTTCGAGTGCTTCTTTGATGGATCGGTGAATTCGATATGAAATCAAAAGTTGATAGCACGTGCGCCCTGTGAGGTTTCTCATAATTCGAATGAGATTGCTCACGGTCATTCCGCATTCGCGGCTGATTTCCGTGATGGTCAATCCTGCCTCGGCGTAGCGGGCTTCAAGCACTTGCCGGATGTGCTGAACTCGAGTGTCGTAAGCCATGAGTGTCCATAGTTCTTCCAGTGGTACGCCAAAGAGTCGAGTTTCCAGATCGCGCCATTGTGCTTTGGTCGGAGTTGTAATTAACTGCACAAACTATCCTCTGCAGAGAAACCATGCTTCGCCATTGCGCTTGTACCCCCTTCCACTGGACTCAGTATTGTTTGCGGATAACAAGCATGGACCTGTGATTTGTAGCAGTATTTGTTACCGGTTTCAGTCCCGCATGCGCTTGTCACGTCGCGTAACTCGATCAATACTCGCTGGCGAACCCGATTTCAGGGCGGAACTTCCCTGAATTTCGGCTCAGTGAGACGGATGGCGGATAAGATCCCGGGGAAGAGCTACCCGAAATTCTGAAAGTTTTAATCGATCTTCGCTAGAATGAAAACTTCAACCCAAACAGGGCCGATCAGATCCGGCGGTAGATCCTAAGCGACAGATTTTGGAAGAACGCTTGTGCCGTTTGAAGAGTCTCGACTATGATTCAGCTTCAAATGTGGCCAGCACGGAACGCGGAGGCGTCGGTATGCTCGTTGTAACTCGCAAAAAAGACGAAAAGCTCATTATCGGGAATGAGATTGAGATTCAGGTTTTGCGTATCGGCAGGGACAATGTCCGGCTGGGAATCAAAGCTCCGTCTCATATTTCGATATACCGGTACGAGATCTACGAAGCCATCAAGAAAGAAAACGTTACTGCCACTCAATCCCAGATTCCCGATAAAGACACGATGGATGCTCTAACCCGAGCGTTAAACCCGGAAACAACAAAGACGGCGACGGAGTCGGAGTGACAATGGGGCGAAACCTGGGCCCGCTCTGCGGGCCCAGGTTCCGGTTTAGCTCAGGCGCTTCAGGTCGGGACCAAGCCCGTATCCACGCTCATAACCTTGAAGTGCGCGTGTTCCGTTATTTAAAGTCTGCAATTCCGTTCCTGTTCGAGTTTTGATCAAATCGAGCCGCCAGTGGCTTTGTTCATCGATTTCGACAACCTGATTGGCAAGCTGAACAATATCGTCGTTGATGGAGCGGAGTTCACCCAGGACGGCATTGGAAATTGAGGGGTCCGTTCGAATCTGGTCGATCCACGTGCCGAGTGTGGCTTCAACCGCAGTCAATTCCAGCATCAGGTCCCCCCGCTGATCAAGAAGTTGATTGACGGCGTCCATGTTTTCGCTTTCCAGGAGCCGCAGTTGCTGTTCGGAAAGGCTGCGGAATTCCCGTAGCAGAGTTCTTTCACGTTCCAGCGCGTTCAAAATCTGAGTTGCGTTCACAAATTCTCCTTAATAATCAACTTATGCTTGAATTTCGAATCGTTCGCCGGACGCCTGCTGCCTCAATATTTCCGTCGAGACAGCGGCTTTCTGTTCATTTCGGGCAATCTGTTCCCATCCCGACAGCAGTGTCTCTAGCAGTTTGATTACCTCTTCAATTGGCTGGCAATCGAGTCTGGTCGAGCCTTCGTAGATCCGAACGGTAATGTACTCATAAAGTCTGTTGAGCTCGCGGGCGATGTCCTGGCCTTTTTCCGTATCGAGTGTCGCCTGCAGGTAATGAACGATCGCGGCTGCCCGGTCAATAGATTGGCGTTTGTGAACATAGTCCTGTCGTTTGATGTCATCGACCGATTCACGAAGAAACCGCAAAGCTCCCTGGTAGAGCAAGACGACCAGATTCGTCGGACTGGAAGTACTGATCGAAATTTCTTTGTAAACCGAAGACCCGTTCATGTTGCTGCTTTCTTTAGAATAGTTTTGAAGACCCCAACTGTGACAGTTGTCCAGTCATGGCATTCAACTTGGAAATCGCTTCGTCGGCTGCCGCAAATTGCTGCTGGAGCTGCTTCCTGCGCAAGTCGAGACGGGCTTGTGCCGCCGCGATCTGGCTGGCGACCCCAGTCAGGGTTGTGGAAATGGAGTCTCGGCTGGACTTGATCAGTCCGGCAGTGCCATCGAGGCTTTGAAGCTTGTTCTTCAGGGCGCCGAACACCCCCTGGACAGACCCCGATCCCTGCAATAACAGTTGGACATCCGCCAGGTTATCGGTAATGGCATCGGTGTATGCCTTTTCATCGAACTGCAGATTGCCGGTTTGATCGACCGATATCCCAATGTCGGAAAGATATTTGTACTTGCCGCCATTGGCATTGGCGGTCAGGAGAACGTCTCGAAGGTCTCCGAGAGTCTGTCGCAGCACGGAATCATTGGCGAGCGGTCCGCGAACCCCGGTAGAGGAGTTCACGTTGTTCTGGAGCGATGCAAACTGCCGAAGCTGGTTATACGTTGTGATGAAGGACTTCAGGGTTGTTTCAATGGTGCTGTTGTCCGGAGCTACCGCTATTTCGGTGTCGCCAATACCGGATAACTGAATGGACAGTCCTGGAATGGCGTCCGTTGTCATGTTTGTAGCGCTAGTGAAATCGATGCCGTTTACGGTGAAAACGGAGTCCTGTGCGTTCTGGCTGTTGCCGGTCGTTGCAGACTGTCCGACGGCAAAGGCGAGTGCCGTTCCGGTGCTATTGGTGAGTGTGTTGTTGATGGTAAATCCGTTGGTCGCACCGCTCTCCCGGCTCGAAATCACCAATTTTTTCGAAGCCCCGGTATTCACGATCGAAGCCACTACGCCGGAATTCTGAGCATTAATCAAATTTCGCAGGCTGAGGAGTGAAGTTCCCGCAGTGATATCGATTGATATTGTCGTTGTTCCGTTGATGGTAAATGAGAGGGAACCCCCATCTGCCACGATCGCATCCGTCGCAGAAAAGCCCGTCGTCGACGCGGTCACCTGGGCCTTTGCCAGCTTGTCCACGTGAAGAGAGTATGTTCCGCTGATCGCATCGCTACCGGCCGTGGCGCTGCCAACCCCTGTGTTGCTGGAGTTGGCAGTTGCATTCGTGAAAAGTGACCCGGCCATCAGGGCGGCGACCTGCGTTTCCATTGTGGAAATGCCGGCGGAAAGGGTCGACAGAGCCGAATCCCTGCTCTGAATATCCGTCTGGCGCTGTTTCAGCATGTTCAGGGGGATACTTTCGGCGTTGATCGTCGCGTCGATGATCGCACCGAAATCGATCCCATTGAGTCCTGAAAAACTTACAGCTGCCATGGTTAACCTCTAGCTACGTATCGGAAACTGCCGGATCCTCGTTAACGAATTCGTCTCCAACCAAACGGGCGAATCGCCGGCGATCTATCGCAGAAGCATCAACACGGCCTGCGCGGAAGTGTTTGCCTGGCTCAGGGCGGCGAGTCCGCTCTGCGTTAAGATATTGAATTTGGTCAGGTTCGATGATTCTGTCGCGATATCCGCGTCTCGAATTCGGGACTCGGAAGCGGAGACACTCACGTACATGGTCTGGGCCTGGCTGGCAGCGTATTGGAGTCGATTCATCGCGGCGCCCACCCGGCCCTGGACAGTACCGAGATTGTTGACTGCGTTCTGAACCGCAGTAAGAGCGAGGTTGGCATTTGCCCCGGAGGTGATGTTCTGCGCGCTAATACCCAGCCCCTGGGAGTCGACTGCCGTCGTCAACGCGAAACACACAAAGCTGGAACTCACTGCTGTTGACGTTTGGGTGTTGCCGACAAACACAGAGCGGCCATTCAAGTTTACGCTTCCGGTTTCCAGGCCGGCCGCTGCGGCCGTGCGTGTGACTTCAGCGAGGACCGACTGAAATTCGTTATCCAGGGTCATGCGGTTTCCAGTAAATGTACCCGACGCGGATTGTGCGGCCAGCGTGATACAGCGATCGAGCAGCAGCGAAATGTTGTTGAGCGCGCCATCTTCAATCTGAAGGCGGCTGATGGCGTCGTTGGAATTACGCATGCCAACCTGCAGGCCGGCAACGTCCATGCGATCGCGATTGGCGATAGCAAGGCCAGCGGCATCATCTGCGGCGCTGTTGATTCGTAATCCTGAAGAAAGACGACCGAGAGTTTGCTGGAGACCGAAGTTGGTCTTTGTCAATTGAGCGTTTGCATTCAGGCTCGCAAGGTTGGTGACTACTGAGAAGCTCATCGAACTTATCCTCCGTGATTCTGGGAGTCGACATCCGGTCGTCTCGTAACAGAAGGTTTATATGCCGTGTTTCCACCGGCTGGCGTCGCGGTTGACCGCGTACACACCCCCTCATCGGACTCCTCTCGGCACACCTTTAGCGCAGAATGCGAAATCCGGCGACGATCCAGTTGTCGGAAAACTGGCAATCACCGTCAGCGATTTGGATAAGTTTCAAATCCCGTTCTTATCTAATCAATCGTTTAATCCTTTCTAGCGAGTGGTAGCGTGCGTGCCTTACCAATCCCGGAGGCTTGTTATGCTGGAGACGCGAGCGTTAACCACTGCGGAGACTTTTGAACAGCTGTTGCCGGCCTATCGCGACAAGGACGTCATCCTTTTCGAAGAAGGTCTCGTTGGATTTCCCGGTGCCAAACGGTTCATTTTGATTGAAAGTGAATCGTTATCTCCGTTTCGTATTCTCAAATGCGTCGACAATCCTCAAATCGGTTTTCTCGTACTGGATCCCCGGGCGGTCATCAAGACCTATGAGCGCTCAATACCTCTGGAATCCTGGCATTCATTGGAAGTCGTGGATAAATCCGACCAGCTGACCCTGGTGATTTCCATCATTGGCAAGAATCCCCAGGAAAGTACTGCAAACCTCCAGGCCCCGCTTCTCATCAACCATCGAAAGATGCTTGGCAGGCAACTGATCCTGACGACTGTTCGCTATTCCGTCACCCAGAAACTGCTCCCATGTCTGCATCCATCCGCCAGTCGCCACGCCTCTTCAGTCGTCTAGAAAAAAAGCCCGGTCCCTTCCCGCTTCTCGGAAGGAAGGGACCGGGTGCCGTACAAGCTTCCAGCCTGTTAGCGGAGCAGCGCCAGCACTGCGGAGGACGAGTTGTTGGCTTGAGCCAGAGCCGCAAGACCAGACTGTTGAAGCACGTTGTACTTCGTCAGGTTGGCCGCTTCCTGAGCGATATCCGCATCCCGGATTCGAGACTCCGATGCCGAAACGCTGACCGACATTGTTTGAGCCTGAGAGATTGCAAACTGCAGCCGGTTCATTGCCGCACCGACTCGACCTTGAGCCGTACCGAGAACTCCGACAGCGGACTGAATCGCCGCCAATGCCGTGGCAGCACCCGTCTGATCGGTGAGGTTCTGCGCGCTGATGCCCAATCCCTCGGAATCGACTGCCGTGGTCAGTGCAAACGAAACGTAGCTGACAGCCACGCTCGTGTTTGTTTGCGTGTTGCCGACAAACACCGAACGGCCATTAAGATTGGCGTTGCCAGTGTTCAGACCGGCTGCGGTGGCGGTTCGGGTGATTTCTGCGAGAACGGATTGGAACTCGTTATCCAGAGTGGCACGCGAACCTGCAAACGTGTCCGACGCCGACTGTGCAGCCAGCGTCAACGCGCGATCCAGCAATGAAGAAATGCTGTTCATCGCACCATCTTCAATTTGAAGCTTGCTGATACCGTCGTTTGCAGCCTGGATACCCGCAGCCAGACCAGAACGGTCCAACATATCGCGGTTTGCAATGGCAAGGCCGGCAGCATCGTCCGCCGAACTGTTAATGCGAAGACCTGAACTCAACCGGCCCAGTGTCTTCTGAAGACTATTGCTGGTTAGAGTGAGCGCCGCCTGGGCATTCAAACTTCCAAGATTAGTGACTACTGAAAAACTCAAGGTTTTATCCTCCGTGATTTGTTTGTCGTCGACATCCAGTCGACTTATAGAACGTTCCCGACAACGGGAGAAGATTCACATTGAATCAACCCTTTCCTTATCGGGAAGGATCTGCCCGGCATTAGGCAAAAATTGCCGATGTCAAAAAAACGGTGCCGTCATTCCCGTTTGAAGCCGGTAGGGACAGTCTATGGCCGACCATACCGCAGCGTTTGGCCCCATGAGTGCTTTGTTGCGGGACGTCATGGGAATCTCGCTTTGCATGATCGTTAAGAATGAAGAAGATTGGATTGAGAACGCTCTCGGTAGTGTCAGATCCGTGGTCGATGAAATCATTATTGCCGATACGGGCAGCACCGATCGCACGCTCCACAGAGCTGCTCAATTCTCCCCCAAAGTGCTTCATTTCAAATGGACAGACAGCTTTGCCGACGCGCGGAATTTCACACTGGCAGAAGCCCGACATCCCTGGATCCTTGTTCTTGACGCCGATGAGTGCATCGCGGCCCGGGATCTTCCGTTAATAGAAGAGGCAATTCAGCGGAGGCCCGACGGCTATCACCTGATCCAGCGAAACTACGTTTTAGGCAATCAAATCGTTGGATGGACCCCCAATTCTGACGCCTACGTGGAAGGAAAATCGTACCCGGGCCATCTGGACAACCCTCTTATTCGCCTTTTTCGGAATCAACCGGATATTCGATTTCGGGGAGCGGTTCACGAAATTATCGACCCGACGCGGATGAATCAGAGTCTTCGGTTTGACTCGTTGCCCGTCGTTCTTCATCACTACGGAAAAGTCAGGGACGCCGAGCGGGTTGCTTCCAAGCAGCGGCTCTATCTCGAACTCGGAAAGAAAAAGATTCAGGAAGACGGAACAAACGCCAAAGCGCACTTCGACCTGGGAATTCAATATCAGGAACTTCAACGTCACGGCGAAGCAATCCAATGCTTCGAAAAGACTTTCAAGATGTCGCGTACGCCAATCGCGCTTCTATATGCTGCCATTTCGGAGAAACTGCGTGGCCGATATGAGCGCGCCATCGAACTTCTGGAGAGTGCCCGGAAACTGGGATTCCAATCCTTCGAAGTTCATCTGGAACTCGGCAACGCGTATCTTGCGTTGAATCATCACAAGGAAGCTCTGGGCGAATACGAAATCTGCCTCAAGATGAAGCCGGCAAATCCGATTGCGGCGTTCAACTTCGGATTTGCTCTTTTAAAGATGGGCGACCCGGCTGGTGCGCAGACCTGGTATTGCAGGGCGCTGGAACTCGATCCGACATTTAAGACTGCGGCACTGGAACTTGCCATCCTTTACGCAACCAACGGCAGGCACAACGAAGCCGCTGCGCTCCTTTGTGATTTGCTGGCTGAGAATCAGGAATTTCGTGAAGCGCGCCTGACTCTTGCAAAGACATTCATTCAATCGAACCAGTGCTTAAAAGCGCTCCAGACGCTCGAACCAACATCGACAGAAGATGCTGTCGCCCGTTCGCTGATTGGCGCGGCCCTATTGCAGCAGGGCAACATCGATGAAGCGCAGACCCACCTCGAATGGGCGATACGGCATGACCGGTCACTTGTCGATGCCCGAATCAACCTGTCGCACATCTACGCCCGGAAGGGTGACTTCGGGAAAGCCGAGCGCTTTCGCTTGTCGGTCAGCGCCGCTCAGGTACGGATGCAGGAGAGTGCATCGTGAAGATCGCTATCTATAACCATGGCATTCCATTCGACGGCAGTACGACGGCGAAACAACCTCTTGGCGGAAGCGAGAGCAGCATCATCTACATGGCTCGCGAGCTGGCGCGATGTGGCCACTCTGTCCAGGTCTATGCGAATTGTCCGAACCCTGGAGATTACGACGGAGTCACCTACATTCATTACCATCAGTTCTTTTCGTTATATCCGTCGCACCCGTGGGACGCCGTGATTTCCTTTCGCTCATTCGATCCGATGCTCCTGGGTCGCATTGCACCACGTATGATCTTCTGGTGCGGCGATGCCCCGAACCAGCCGAGTCTGACGCATTTCGAACATCCATCCCTGCAGCAGAATATCGATCGAATCTTCTGCGTCAGCGAATGGCATCGCCGTTCGTTTGTGGAGCAGTTCCATCTGCCTGACGAAAAAGTCATTGCCACCCGCAATGGATTCACGCCTGAACTGGTTGCAGAATATTCGAAAAGGCCCGCCACAGGGACTGCTTACACGAGCACGCCCTTTCGCGGGCTGGACATTCTGCTAAGTGTTTTTCCGGAGATTCGCAGGCGCGTGAAAGCTGCAACGCTCGACGTCTACAGCAGCATGCAGGTTTATGGCTGGAGTAGCGACGACGATCGGAAGGCGTTCGGAGCCGTGTACGGAGCTGCCGATCAGCCCGGAGTGCAGTGGCGAGGAAGCATCCGTCAACCGGAGCTCCTTCAGGCACTCGCCGGCACTGGCTTACTGCTTTATCCAAATACATTCGAAGAAACGTCCTGTATCGCAGCTATTGAAGCGCAGGCTTCCGGCTGCGTTGTGATTACCAGTGACAAGGCCGGCCTGGCCGAAACTGTTGCCCACGGCGAAACGGGGATTTGCATCAAGGGAGATCCACGGTCGGCCCGATATCAGCGGCAATTCGTTGAAGCGAGCTGCGGCCTTATGAGGAACGGAGACTTGTTTCAGGAAATGTCTGCGGCTGCACGCACTCGCGCCTTCCGTCGTTATGCATGGAGCTCCATTGCATTCGAGTGGACCAGCATCCTCGAAAGCATGACTACTGTCCCGGTCTCAGGACGTTTTTCAGGACCACTGTGCCTGCTGGAACGCGCCCACGAATATGTCCGCAGCGGTAATCGTATTGCCGCAAGAAAGATTCTGTCGAATCTGGAGGCGACTCCGTTTCTGGCAGGAGAAGTTGCACGTTTGCAATCGGATCTCAAGGAGGAGGCCAGGACCTATGGACGTGAGAATTGATGAAACAAGAATAATTCCGCCTTCAGGCGTGACCACCTGGGGCGATCTTCTGGACTGGGTCGAGACGAAACAGCTGAAGCCCGGAAAGTGCATCACACGAGTGATGTTTCAAGGAGAAGAGGAAATTCAGTACCGGCTGCCCGCGCTTTGCAATCGCGGGATTCAAGACGTTGGAGACGTGCAGATTGAGGTCGGCGAGTTCGACACGGTCATCAAAGAAACCATGTCGGAACTTCAAACGGAAATTGACGGTGCACTCGAAAATACGCGCGACATCATCAAGCTGTTTGAAGACCGATGTGAGGAACGCGCGCACACTCAGCTGGCACATCTCCTGGATTCGATCCGGATATTCTTTTCGGTCTTTTCAGAGGATCTGGGCTGGGTTGACGCCCCGGACAATTCAGCCCACCTGGAGAGCGCAATTCGTCAGTTGATCGCAGCCCAGGAAAACCGGTTCTGGGTATCCATTTGCGATGTCCTCGAATATGAGATCGTGCCGATATTGGAATCCTGGCGCGAAACGACGGAAAGAACCCGTGCCCATCTCAACTAATCCATCAATGGAAAGATTTCAGATCGGACTGGCGGTGAATGCGAGTCTTTCGCTGGGTTTCGGGCATGCCGTCCGATGCCGGCGGATCGCACGTGCATTTGACGGTCATGCCGCAATCTATCCACTGTCCGAGGCCTGCCGCCGATTCTTCGAAGCTTCCGGATTTGGTTCAGAGATTCTGGACTGGAGATCCGACGCGCTCCCCGCGGTCATGGTCACGGACCTTCGCGAAGCGCACCCGATAACGCATGCGATTCGCAGTCAGGGTTCGGTTCACATCAGCATTCACGATATGGGGTTGGCTCAGTGTCTATCCGACATCGCAATTGACGGCAGCGTCGCTAACGTCGTGCCATACGCGCACCATCAGGACCAGAAACTGTTTCTCGGCCCAAGCTATATGATCACGCGTCCTGTTACTCGAGCCGCCGCGGCAGACATTGAAGACACCGTGCTGGTTACGGCTGGTGGCGGCGCGAGTGCAGAATTTGCCCGCCGCATCGCGGACCAGATGATCCCACTTGGGATTCGCGTCGTCCCAACGACCGGATTCAGTTCCAATCCTCGCAATCCACCCACGCCGGATTCTCAAATCGAACATGCCATGGCTACCTGTCGTTTTGCCATCTCGGCGGCGGGCACAACGCTGTACGACTTGCTGGCCTCCGGCGTTCCCACGATTGCAGTCGCTGTCGACCGAATACAACTGCGCACTGCCGAGGAGTTTCAACAGTTGGGAGCAACTGTGTGTGCCGGATTGCTGGACCGTCTATCCTCAAGCGAATTGCTGGATCGATGCCGGGAAATGCTTGGAAATAAAATTCTCGTTTCGCAAATGGTCTCCACTGGAAGAAACATCGTTGATGGCAAGGGCCTGTCGCGCGTGGTCGATATTATTGAAAATCCCGGGAGGGAAACATGGAAGCAACATCAAACTCAAACATCTACTCTCTGCTGAAAAACGACCCCAATCGCGTTTATGTAATTGCAGAGGCTGGATTGAACCATGGCGGCTCGAAGGAGCGCGCTCTTGCCCTGGTTCGTGCGGCAAAATGGGCTGGCGCGGACGCTGTGAAATTTCAAACGTTTCGTGCCGAGCGTCTGGCTTCAACAAGACCCGCAACGCTGGCGCATGTGAAGGACCAGCCAAACCTTCAGGAATTGTTCAGGAAGCTAGAACTCCCCTTCGACGCATTTCGGACCTTGTACAAGGAGGCAAGCCGCCTGAACATCGATTTCCTGTCAACGCCATTCGATGAAGAGAGCGCGGACTTCCTCGATGAGCTCGGAGTCAGCGCATTCAAAATCGCATCAGGGGATATCACCCATCGGCCTTTGATTGAACACGTGGGCAGAAAAAAGAAGCCGGTTCTTCTCTCCACCGGAATGAGCTCCGAAGAGGAAATTGAAAAAGCAATCGACTGGATGCACACACAGTCCAACGACCAGATGATCCTTCTTCATTGCGTTTCGTCCTACCCCGCATCGGCCGAAGAATTGAATATGAACTCTGTCGGGTATCTGAAGACGCGCTTCGGCGTCCCCGTCGGTTTCTCCGATCACAGTGTCGGCGGTCTTGGAGCCACGGTTGCGGTGTCCATCGGAGCGCAGGTGATCGAGCGGCACTTCATGATCGAAACGCGCGGAGACATTCCGGACCTGGCCGTATCGATGGATGCGAAGCAGCTGAAAGGTCACATTGAAGAACTCCGAAAGATCGGTACGATACTCGGAACGCGCGGAAAATCCGCCTCCGCCGCGGAAACCCAAAACCTCACGGCATCCCGCCGCTCGCTCTATGCGAACCGGACGATCGCACCCGGTGAGACCATCGATGCCGGGATGTTGTATGCCTTGCGTCCTGCCATCGGAATTTCTCCCGAACATTTTAGCGACGTCATTGGCAAGCATGCCACCAGCGCGATTGAAGCTGGCACCCCCGTGCAATGGGAACTCCTGGGATGAAGAAAATCAATGTGCTGGTAACCGCGGCATCTCGACGTGTGCCGCTGGTACGGGCATTTCGGGACGCGGTCGGTAAATTCGGCAAAGGCCGGGTCATTACAACCGATATCAATCCATTGTCTCCGGCTCTTTACTTTGGTCACCGGCACCATATCGTTCCGCTCACAACGGATCGCTACTACATTCCGATTATCGAAAGCATTTGCGACGTCGAAGACGTGAGCCTGGTCATTCCCACCATCGATGACGAATTGCCGATTTTCGGCAAGGCGCGCGAACGCCTGGAGAGTGTCGGTATTCGCGTGGCGATTTCCAGCGAGCGGACCGGACTGATCTGTAACGACAAGTACGAAACTTATCAATTCTGTTTGATGAATAACATTCCTGTTCCCGTGACCACACTGGCCGGGGACATTGATGGCCGGAAGTTCAAATACCCCGCAATCGTGAAGCCGCGTTTCGGACGGGGCAGCGTGAACGTCTTTACCGTTCGTTCGGAAGACCATCTACGCCTCTTCTCGAACTATGTCCCCGATGCACTCATTCAGGATTTCGTCGAAGGAACGGAGTTTACCGTCGATGTACTGTGCAATTTCAGCGGTAAGGTAATTTCCGTGGTGCCGCGTGAGCGGCTTGTGATTCGCGCCGGAGTGAGTGACAAGGGAATCACGCGAAAAAATAAAACCGTCATGGATTTTGCAGAGGATGTCGCCGTGCGGCTGCAAATCGCCGGTGCCGCCAATATCCAATGCAAATGGGATGGAAATCGCGCGACCTTGATTGAAGTGAATCCCCGGTTTTCGGGCGGGATTCCTTTGACACTGGCATCGGGCGCGGATTTTCCGTCGTGGCTGCTGCAGATGACAGCCGGCATCGATATGCGTTCGCAGGTCGGAAAGTTCCAGGATGGCCTTGCCATGATGAGCTTTGAAGAAAGCATCTTTGCCAGGGAGTCCGACCTTTTGATGCGCGAAACAGACCGGCCGAGAATGCTTTCACGGATGAGAGATATTTCCAGCTACGTGAACTAGGAAAATTGGGAAAATTGCGATTGAAAATTGAACAATTCCCCGATTCTCCTAAAGCTCCGGCCCACTTTTATCGATACATTCGTTAGTGATGGCTCCATTTCCCAATACCGCGGCGATCATTCAGGCAAGGATGGGATCCGTTCGCTTTCCGGGCAAAGTTTTAATGCCGATGGGAAATCGAACGATGCTGGGATACCTCGTGGAGCGGCTGTCCTTTGCTCGGACCGTGTCCACTACAGTTATTGCCACAACGACAAACCGTCGCGACGATGTTATTGCGGAGGAATCCCGGAAGCTCGGGGTGGAATGCTTCCGCGGCAGCGAGACGGACGTTCTGGAGCGCTACATTCAGGCTGCGAGGGCAAGCAATGCCGAAATTGTAGTGCGAGTGACTGGCGACAACCCATTCACGGATCCCGCCAGCATCGATCGCGTGGTGGACCAACTCGTTGACGGATTTGATTACGCTATCGAAGTGGGCCTGCCGGTGGGTACGGCTGGAGAAGCCCTGACTATCAAAGCGCTGGAGTTCATCAACCGGGTTGCTTTGGCCAGCCGCTGGCGCGAGCACGTGACTCTGTATGCCAAGGAAAACCGCAATATGCTGCGTTGCGCCTGGCTCCGTCCGAATTCGGGGTGCGACAGGCCGGACCTGAGCTTCACAGTCGACCACCCCGCAGAATATGAGCGAGTCCGCGACCTCTGCGTGAAGTTTCCGACCCCGAATTTTCTACTGAAGGATCTGATTGCGATGGCCGATACACCAATCGTGGTGTAGCCAATGATCCTTGTAAAAAAAATAAACCAGCAGGAAATCATCGTAAATCCCGACCTCATTGAGACGATTGAGTTCAGCCCTCACGCGGTCATGTCACTGACTACCGGCGTTAAGGTCATCGTCGATGAGACACCAGAGGAAATCATCCGCAAGGTCGTCGACTTTCGGCGTGAAATCAACCGCCGCGGTACGGAGCTGCGTGTGGTTTCCAGAAACGGCAACGAAGGCTAGTCATGGATCTGGCAACACTACTCGGGCTTGCAATCGCGCTTATCGGAATCCTTGCGGGTCAGGCCATTGAAGGCGGATCGATCTTTCAGATCATGCAGCCGACGGCAGCGATGATCGTTTGCGGCGGAACGCTCGGCGCTACCATGATTGGATTTCCACTGAGCGTCATCAAACAGGCAGCTGCGGACTTTCTGCACATCGTCAAGGACGAAGATATCCGGCCCAATGAAGTGATCGATGAAGTCATCCGACTCACAAACAAGGCCAGGCGCGAAGGAATCATTTCGCTGGAAAAAGACGCGGCCGGCATCAAAGACGATTTCTTCCGAAAAGCGATCATGATGGCTGTGGATGGTAGCGAGCCCAAGGAACTGCGACAGACCATGGAAGTCGAGCTGCAGTACATGGAAGAGCGCGGAGAGCAATCCCCCAAGGTCTACGAAGCGGCGGGCGGATATTCTCCAACTATTGGAATCATCGGCGCGGTTCTGGGGCTGATTCAGGTCATGCAGCACCTTGATGACATCAAGGAGGTCGGCGCTGGGATCGCCGTCGCATTTGTCGCGACGATTTACGGCGTCGCTCTTGCCAACATCCTGTTCCTGCCCGCAGCGAATAAGCTCAAGATCAAACATCGGAAGCACATGCTGCTGAAAGAAATGATGCTCGAAGGAACTCTCGGCATCCTGGAAGGTCAGAACCCACGCCTGATCGAAGGCAAACTGACCTCATTCCTCGATGAAGAACTCCAGAAGCTGCGCGAGAAGACACCAAAGGCCAAGGCCGCCTAATGGCAAGGAAGAAGAAGCACCCTGAGCACGTCAACCATGAACGATGGCTCGTGTCCTACGCCGACTTCATCACATTGCTGTTTGCATTCTTCGTCGTGATGTTCGCTGCATCGAACTCCGATAAAAAGAAGGCTGGCCAGGTGGCGCAGTCCGTACAGAGCGCGTTCACTGACCTTGCAATCTTCACTCCCAGCGGCAAGAAGGTTCCTCTATACGACGATGGCGGCATTCCGTCCACCGCGACAAGCGTCATCGGAAACATGCAGAGCCGGTTCAACAACACCCAGGTGGTGCCGGGCGCCGGGAAAGGCGAGTCTGATAAGGCTCCCACCATACCTGAAGTGAAAGCTCAAATGGAAAAGTTGCTCAAGGCACAATTGGAAAACAAAAGCGTGCGGGTTACTTCCGATGAACGCGGATTGACCATCAGTTTGTCGGAGGCTGGGTTTTTCAAGCCTGGATCTGAAGTCCTCCAGCCTCCGGGTGTCGAAGTACTGGACCAGATCGTGGCGAACCTGCTGAAATTGCCGAATCCCGTGCGAGTCGAAGGTCACACCGACAATATTCCAATTCACACCGCTCGGTTTGCGTCGAATTGGGAGTTATCAACGGCCCGATCGACGTACATCCTGCAATACCTGCTCAATGGTAAAGTTTCGCCACAGCGTTTGTCGGCTGTAGGTTATGGACAATACCGGCCTGTTGCATCCAACGACAGTACGGAAGGAAGAGCGACAAACCGGCGTGTGGACGTGGTGATTCTGGGTGAATCCGCTCAAAAGCTCGAGCCGAAATAAAACCTGATAGAATTCCTAAACCATGAAGTGCGATTTGTGCACAGACGACGACGGCAAAGGAATTCACTATCACGCGTTCATTGACGGCAAGCACCACTGGGTCTGCGAAGCCTGTAAGAAGAAGCTCAAAATCGAAACTGAACATTCCGACGACTAAAGTTGCTCAGGATTCGTCAGGATCAAAGCTCAACCGGCGAACATGGCGACTCCAGAGGGCACTGCCGATCAGCAGCCCGAATACCCACGATCTCGAGATCCCGCATCAATCTTCCTGCCGCATTCTCAGATTGATGCTGATTGAATCCTCCCCGGCGAGTTGCTAGATTCGACAGACAATGCCATTTCCACTTGCTCATCCTGCTGCGGTACTGCC
>Ga0070664_100000676_pt1 | contig 26075 bp, 23 predicted proteins | sample KBSC73metaG_FD_65863 | JGI IMG/M metagenome (GOLD analysis project Ga0070664, IMG submission 65863) | Corn rhizosphere microbial communities from Kellogg Biological Station, Michigan, USA - KBS C7-3 metaG | ecosystem: Host-associated > Plants > Roots > Rhizosphere > Soil ... | reverse complement strand
ACCGATATCCGCCGCTTCATCACGCGCCAGAAGCTCGACGGCGTGGTGATGCTGCCGCCGGTCTCGGAGAACGCGACGCTTGCAGAAATGCTGCGCAAGCTGGCATGCCCGTACATTCGCGTGATTGCCGCGGCGCTCGACGATCCGAAGAATCTGGTCATGTCGATGGACCGCCAGTCCGCGGCGGAAGTCGCGGAGCACCTGGCGAAGCTCGGCCACCGGCGCATCGCGATGATCATGGGCCCGCGCACGTTTCGCTCGGCGATCGAGCGCCTCGAAGGCTTCTCGAATGCACTGGCGGATCGCGGGCTGTCGCTGCCGCCGGAATTCCTCGCCGAAGGCTCGTACACGTTCGAGTCCGGCGCCGCATGCGCCGACGTGCTGCTGTCGCGCTCGCCGCGGCCGACGGCGATCTTTGCCGGCAACGACGAAACTGCTGCCGGCGTGTATCGCACGGCATATCTGCGCGGCGTGAAGATCCCTGACCAGCTCACGGTCATCGGCTTCGACGACAGTCCGCTGGCCTCGCGGCTGTGCCCGTCGCTCACGACCATGCGCCAGCCGATCCGCGACATGGGACGCATGGCGGCGGAGAAGCTGGTGGCCAAGATCTCCGGCCTGTCCGACGCCCCCGCCATCGCCGCCACGACCGTCGAGCCGCACCTGGTCGTGCGCGAGTCCTCCGGCCCGCCGGGCAGGTAGCTCACCCCCAACGGTTTCTTTGCTTGGCTCTGTCCATGACACCGGTTACCATCCGGGGACAATTGATAGTCCGCGTTGGCACGCGGAGCAATGCGCTGCAACATCCGCCCCTATGGCCAAGGCACTGCAACTTCACGAGGACCGGCTGTTTCCCGCTGACGCTGCCACGCGCGGCGTCGCGCAGCGTCTGTATCGCGAGGTAGCGGACCTGCCGATCATCAGTCCGCACGGCCACACCGATCCACAGTGGTTCGCCGGGAACGAGCCGTTCACGAACGCCACGGAGCTGCTGCTCGCGCCGGATCACTACCTGTACCGGATGCTCTACAGCCAGGGCGTCGATCTCGAGGCGCTCGGCGTGGGCTCGCGTCGCGGTCCTTCGCCCGCCGGTCCGCGCGCAGCGTGGCGGTTGTTCGCGGAGCGATTCCATCTGTTTCGCGGCACGCCTTCGTCGCTGTGGCTGAACTACGTGTTCGCGAAGGTGTTCGACATCAAAGTCGTCCTGGCGCCCGACACCGCCGACCACTACTTCGACACCATCGGCGAGAAGCTCGCGCAGGAAGCGTTTCGTCCGCGGCGCTTGTTCGAGCGCTTCAACATCCAGGTGCTGGCGACGACCGAATCGCCCGTCGACTCGCTCGATGCACATCGCGCGATCGCGAGCAGCGGCTGGCAAGGGCGCGTGATCACTGCCTATCGTCCCGATCCCGTCATCGATCCCGAGCACGAAGCTTTCAGCGCGTCGCTCGAGCGTTTCGGCGAGCTGACGAACGAAGACGTGCTCTCGTGGCGCGGCTACCTGGACGCACATCGCAAGCGCCGGGCAGTGTTCGCCAAGGCCGGTGCAACATCGACCGATCATGGTCATCCGACAGCCGCGACTGCGGATCTGTCGAGCCGCGAAGCCGAGCGCTTGTTCGCGCGGGTGACGTCCGGAAATTTCTCGCAAGCCGATGCTGAGCTGTTCCGTGCAGCAATGCTCGTCGAGATGGCGCGCATGAGTCTGGAAGACGGACTCGTCATGCAGCTGCATCCCGGCTCTTTCCGCAATCACAACCAGTGGCTGTTCACGCACTTCGGGCGCGACAAAGGCGCAGACATCCCGCAGCGAACCGAGTACGTGCACGCGCTGCGGCCGCTGCTCGATCGCTTCGGCAACGAACGCAATCTGACGCTGATCCTGTTCACGCTCGACGAGAGCTCGTACAGCCGCGAGCTCGCGCCGCTCGCCGGTCACTATCCCATCCTCAGGCTCGGCCCGGCCTGGTGGTTCCACGACAGCCCCGAAGGCATGCGCCGCTTCCGCGAGCTGACCACCGAGACCGCCGGCTTCTACAACACCGTCGGCTTCAACGACGACACGCGCGCGTTCCTGTCGATCCCGGCGCGCCACGATCTGGCGCGGCGCGTGGACTGCAGCTTCCTCGCACGGCTCGTCGTCGAGCATCGCCTCGACGAAGACGAGGCGGCTGTGGTCGCCGTCGATCTTGCATATCGTCTGCCCAAGGCAGCGTACAAACTCTAGTCAATTCACTGGGATCTGACCGTGTTCAAGAAGACCTATCACGCAACGCATCCCGACATGATGGCCGGCGCCAGCAATCAGCAGCTGCGCGATCGCTATCTGGTCGACGGACTGTTCGCGGCGGACGCGATCACTCTCAACTACGCACACTACGAACGCTTCGTGATTGGCGGCGCGATGGCCGCGACGCGCGCGCTGCGTCTGCCGGATCAGACCGAGCCGGCGTCGGCCGCGGGCAAGCCGTTCCTCGAACGGCGCGAGCTCGGCGTCGTCAACATCGGCAAGGCCGCCGGACGCGTGACGCTCGACGGCAAAGCTTTCGACCTGGCGCCGCGCGATGGTCTGTACGTGCCGATGGGCACGAAGGACGTGACGTTCGAGTCGCGAGGACCGCGCACGGCCAGCATGCCGGCAAAGTTCTATCTCGTCTCGACTCCCGCGCACGCGCGCTTCGAGCCAGTGCAGATCTCGATCGACAAGGCCGTGCCGCTGCAGCGTGGCGCGCTGGAAACGTCGAACGAGCGCACGATCTATCAGCTCATCGTGCCGGCGACCTGCCGCTCCGCGCAGCTCTTGCTCGGACTGACGATGCTCAAGCCGGGCAGCGTCTGGAACACGATGCCGCCGCATCTGCACGATCGTCGCTCCGAGGTCTATTTCTACTTCGATCTCGAACAGGACGCGGCGCAGGACCAGAGCGCGCAGCGGGTGATGCATTTCATGGGCGAGCCCACCGAGACGCGCAGCTTGGTGCTGCAGAACGAAGAAGCCGTGATCTCGCCCCCCTGGTCCATTCACATGGGCGCCGGTACTCGCAGCTACAGCTTCATCTGGGCGATGGGCGGCGAGAACCTCGACTACACCGACATGAACGTGCTCGACATCTGTCAGCTCAAGTGAACTCATGACTGCAACCAATCCGTCGAATCCGTTCTCGCTGCACGGCAAGGTGGCGCTGGTAACCGGCGCCAGCACCGGCCTGGGGCAGGGCATCGCGATCGCTCTCGCGCAAGCGGGCGCGGACGTCGTCGGGGTCGCCCGCTCCAGCACGGCGGATGCCGAGCGCGGCGTCAGCGCTGCGGGTCGGAAATTTCACGCGCTGCATGCCGACCTCGAGCGCCGGCACGAAGCGGCCAACGTGGTGACGCAGACGCTCAAGCTCGCCGGCCGTGTCGACATCCTGGTGAACAACGCCGGCATCATCCGGCGCGACGATGCGCTCACCTTCAGCGAAGAGGACTGGGACGCGACGCTGGACCTCAATCTCAAAGTGCCGTTCTTCCTGGCGCAGGCAGTCGCAAAGCACCTGGTGCAGGCCGGACGCGGCGGCAAGATCATCAACATCGCCTCGATGCTCTCGTTCCAGGGCGGCATTCGCACGGCGTCCTACACCGCGAGCAAGAGCGGACTCGCCGGGATCACCCGCCTGCTGGCGAACGAGTGGGCGGCACGCGGCATCAATGTGAATGCGATCGCGCCCGGCTATTTCGAAACCAACAACACCGCGGCGTTGCGCACGGACGAGCAGCGCAATCGCGACATCCTCGGCCGCATTCCGGCCGGCCGCTGGGGCAAGCCGTCCGATCTCGGCGGCGCCGCCGTATTCCTCGCGTCGGCGGCGTCCGATTACGTGCACGGCACGATCATTCCCGTCGACGGCGGCTGGCTGGCGCGATAGGAGAGAGTGACGGGGGTCACGAGGGTCACGTGAGTCACGAGGGTCGCAGGACGCCTGTCTCCGTGACCCTCGTGACTCACGTGACCCTCGTCACTCTCTGTGGCGTCGCAGGGAGACGGGACGCGCGCGTGCGGGTACGCTGTCGGCTCCGCACACAGGAGGATTAGCGTGTTCCGGCGTGAGAGGAATCTGCTACTGGCGGTCGACGACGAGACCGATTTCCTGGAGCTGATCGACCAGATCGGCCAGGGCATCGGCTGCGACGTGATCACTGCCGATACCGCCACGAGCTTTCGCGAGCAGCTGGCCCGCCGCCAGCCGTCGCTGATCCTGCTGGATCTGCAGATGCCCGATATGGACGGCATCGAGGCATTGCGCTACTTAGCCCGTCAGGGTGTGACTTCCGGAATTCTGCTGGCGAGCGGCATGGACCAGCGGGTGCTGGCCAGCGCGCGTCAGCTTGGCGACTCGCTCGGCTTGAAGATGCTCGGTACCTTGCAGAAGCCCGCGATGCTCGAGGAGATCGAAAGCTTGCTCACGAAACACCTGGAACCCGGCGCGCGCATCTCGGTCGACGAGCTGCGCAGCGGCATCGAAGAGCACGAGCTGGTCGTGCATTACCAACCGAAAGTCGTGCGCAACAAGGGCGACTGGCAGGTGCGCAGCGCCGAGGCGCTGGTGCGCTGGCGTCATCCGCGTCTCGGCCTGCTCTATCCCGGCGAGTTCCTGCCGCTGGCGGAACAGTCGGGGCTGATCGTCGATGTGACCGACTTCGTGCTGACCGACGCGATCCGGCAGATCGGTCACTGGCGGCAACGCGGGCTCGATCTCGCCGCCTCGGTGAATCTCTCGCCGCGGCTGGTGCAGGACCTGGAATTCCCCGACCGGCTGACGCGCGTGTTCCGCGAGTTCGATGTCGCGCCCGAGCAGCTCACGCTGGAAGTGACGGAAGCGGCCTCGCTCGACGATCCCGAGCTGGTGATGGACATCTTCACGCGCCTGCGCGTGAAAGGCGTCGGCCTGTCGCTCGACGACTTCGGCACCGGCACGTCGTCGCTGACGCAGCTCTACAAGATGCCGTTCAGCGAAGTGAAGATCGACGGCACGGTGATTTCGGAAATCGCAACGGCCAAGCCGGCCGCGACGATCGTGCGCGCGATCATCGATCTCGCGCACAACCTGTCGTTGACGGTGTGTGCGGAAGGCATCGAGACGCCGGCGGTGTTCGAGTTCCTGGATCAGAGTGCCTGCGACGCGATGCAGGGCGATTTCATCGCCTCGGCGATGCCGGCGGCGGAGATCGAGAATTTCATCCAGGTGTGGAACGGAGCGGACCACACGCTGGTGCCGGTGATGAGGAAGTAAGAGTCAGGCTAAAGCCTGACCCACAGCACCTAAACAGCTCTGCTCAGTTTCTCTTTCGACTGCCGCAGCAGATGCAGTGGCGCCGACAGCACGATCCGCGTTCCCGGATTCGGTTCTTCGAAATTGATCGTGCCGCCGAGCATGCGCGCGCGGTACTCCATGATCTTCAGACCCATGCCCGGCCGTCGTTGCGCCAGTCCGGCTGACAGCCCGATGCCGTCGTCCGCGATCGACAGCTGCAGCTTGCGTCCCGTCGAACGCAGGTCGATCGCGATCGTCTTCGCGCGCGCGTAGCGCGCTGCGTTCGTCGTCGCTTCCTGCGCAATTCGGTAGAGATGCGTCGCCGCGCCTTCCTCCAGGTCCGGCAGCTTCGGCGAGCCGTTACCGAACGTGCACTGCAGGCTGTACATGTCGGTGCAGCGCGCCGCGAGATGTTTCAGCGCTTCAGGCAATCCGCCGCGTTCCAGGTTCACGGGCGCCAACCCACGCGCGAGCGAGCGCGTGCTCTGAATCGCGTGCGCCAGCAGGTCGGTGATCTTCGCGATATGCGAGGTGTATTGCGGCGCCTCGCGCGACAGCTGCACTTCCAGGCCTTTCAGCAACAGCGACAATCCCGTGAGCTCCTGGCCGAGGCCGTCGTGCAGATCGCTGCCCAGCCGGCGCTGCTCGCGATTGGAGATCTCGAGGATCTCCTGCTCCAACTCGCGCCTGGTCGTAACTTCCTGCACCGTGCACACCAGGCCGGAGACGGTGCCGTGATCGCGCAGCGGCACGTGCGTGTAGTTGAACCAGCGTACCGAGCCGTCGGTCGAGATCCACGCGCGTTCCTGATCGGTGAGCGCGCGGCCGGTGCGCATGGTCGTGGCGGCCTGCGCTTCGATGTCGGCGACGTTGTCGTCGATCGAGATGTCCGAGAGCGTGCGGCCGACGACCTGATCGCGGCGGCGGCCGAGCGTGTCGAGCAGCGCCTTGTTCACGACCTTCACGCGATTGTTCGTGTCGACGGCGTAAATGATCTCCGGAAGGCTGTCGATCAGCGTCCCGAGCAGCACGCGCTGTTCTTCGAGCGCCGCCTGAGCTTCGCGCCGCTCGCGCCGCTCCTTCGCTTCCATCAATGCGCGCATGACGACCGCCGGCAGACGTTGCAGCCGGTCTTTCAGCACATAGTCGGTGGCGCCGCTTTTCAGCGCTTCGATGGCGCGTTCTTCGCCGAGCGAGCCGGAGACGAAGATGAAGGGGATGTAGGTCGAGTGTTGCAGCAGGATCTTGAGCGCCGCCAGCCCGTCGAAGCCGGGCAGCGTGTAGTCGGCGAGCACCAGATCGGGTGGGGCACCCGCGAGGGCTTCGCGGAAATCGCGCTCGGCAACCACGTGCCGCCAGTCGACGTCGATCCCGTCCTTCGCCAGCTGCAACTGGATCAGCTCGGCGTCGTTCGAGTCGTCCTCCAGCAGCACGAAGCGGAGCCTGCCCGTGTCTTTCTTCATAGTGTGCGCGTCGAGCCTTCCGTCCGTGACCGGCAGCAACGCTATCACTCTGCGGCGCCTGTGGAAAATGAGGATTGCCCCACGCACAGGGCGCCGCAAGACTCGCCCCAGGAGAGGACAAAAGAGGGCACGGCATGGCCGACCAGACGCGCATCGTAATCGTCGACGATCACCCGTTCGTTCGCGAAGGCTTGAAACAGCTCCTGGCCGGTCAGAACGAGTTCCAGTTGGCCGGCGAAGCGTCGTCCATCGCGGACGCGCGCACGGCAATTTCCTCGCAAAACCCCGACGTGGCCGTCGTGGACCTCGCGCTGGGCGCGGATGACGGCGTCGATCTGGTCCGCTGGATCCGCAGCTCGCATCCCAACGTCCGCGTGCTGGTGCTCTCGATGCAGGACGAAGCGCTCTATGCCGAGCGGCTGCTCCGCCTCGGCGTCAGCGGTTATGTCATGAAGAACGTCGCCGGCACCGACTTCCTTGGTGCACTGCGAAAAGTCGCCCGCGGCCAGCGTCACGTCAGCGCCGCCATGGGCGAAAGACTCCTGACCCAGGTGGCGAAGGGCCGCGCCCCCGGCGTCGACGAAGATCCCGTCTCGGCGCTCACGGACCGCGAGCTGGAAGTGTTCCGGCTGATCGGTGAAGGCATCAGCACGCGCGAGATCTCGCAGCGCCTGGACCTGTCGATGAAGACCGTCGATGCCCACCGCCGCCACATGCGGGAAAAGCTCAATCTGCGCTCCACCAGCGAGCTGATTCGCTACGCCACCCAGTGGGTCTCGGACCGGGGCGGCGGGCCGGGCTTGAGCCACGGTTCGGCTTGACGGCCGAGGCGCGCGCGACGGCCAACGCCTTGTTTCGTCTAGCCACTTGCCGCGCGCGACGCGCTGCACAGATTGGCCGAAGACGTGCGCGTCGCCTCCCACATTAAGGGAATAGCTGATATCCCCTACACGGACCCTCCAACACCATTCGCCGGGTTCACTAAGAGCGCCGGTGCAGGCCCCCTTGAGCGTTGCGACGAAAAAAACCGCGGTCACCGCCGCCCCCGCTACGAGCGACCTGTCCTCCCCGGCAGCCTGGGCGAGCGAACAGTTGCGCGAGCTCATCGCATCCGTTCCGGACTATGTGCTCGTGCTCGACCGTCGCCTGCGCGTGCTGCTCGCGAATCGCGGCGTCGGCCGACGTAGCGCCAAGGATCTGGAAGGCGTCCCCGTAACCGAATTCCTGCCGCACGACTTGCACCCGCAGGCGCTCGCAGCGATGCATCGGGTGATTGCGACCGGTCAGGTCGACGGCTATTCCGCGACGCTCGACGACGGCGAGTCGCGCCACTTCGACATCCGTATCAGTCCGATCCGCTCGCAGCAGCAGATCGTCGCGATCACGATGATCGCTTCCGAGACCACCGAGCAGGTGCGCGCCGAGCGCGCCATCGCGACTCAGGCCCGCATGATCGAGTCGATGCTCGAAGGCGTCGCGGTCGTCAGCGAGCAAGCAGTGGTCGAGATCACGAATCCCGCTTTCGACACGATGTTCGGCTATCGCCGCGGCGACCTGATCGGCCGTCCGATGACGACGCTTGCCGGCTGGCCGTTCGAGCAACCGGAGCGCTGGCAGCAGCTCGCGTCCGACCCGCAAGGGCAGGGCTCGATGCGCGTCGAGTTCGATGGGCTGCGCAGCGACGGTACGCACTTCGCCGCGGCCGGATTGCTCTCGCGCTTCGACGTTGCCGGTCGCAGCCACTGCCTCGTGGTGTTGCAGGACGTGAGCGAGCGCAAGCAACTGGAGCGCGCGATCCTGCAAGCTGTGAACCGCGAGCAGTACCGCATCGGCAACGATCTCCACGACGGTCTCGGCCAGGAGCTGACCGGCATCGCACTGATGCTGCGCGGCGTTGCCGGCCGGCTCGCGAGCGAGTACGCGCCGATCTTGCCGGAGATCGAGAGCATCACCCGGCTCGTGAACAACGCGATCGAAAGCACGCGTGCGCTGGCGCGCGGCTTGTCGCCCGTGAATCTGGAACGCGGCGGCTTGTCCGACGCCCTCGATGGTCTCGCCATGCACGCGGCCGAGCTCTACAACGTGCAGATCGTCTGCACGCATCGGGTCAAGACGATCCGTCCGCTCAGCGCCGAGCTGGCGAACCATCTGTATCGCATCGCGCAGGAAGCCGTGCGCAACGCAGTCCGGCACGGTCGTGCGCGAACTATACGGCTGCACTTGCACGGCGCCCGCGCTAAGGTGCGCCTGACCGTAACTGACGATGGCACCGGTATGCCGGTCGACGCGGTGGATGCCGCCGGCATGGGACTGAAGATCATGCAATACCGTGCGCGAATTCTCGGCGGCGAAGTCCGCTTCGAGCGGGCCGAACCGCAAGGCACGCGCATCGTGTGCGAATGTCCGCTGGAACCTCTGGCGCAACCAGCCCGCGCCCCGCGTGCCCGCCGTCGTAGCCGACTGAGCACGGCAGCGACCTGAATCAACCTTGTTGCCGATGTAACCGACAAGGACTATTGCTAGGAGTGATGCAATGACCGTTGGCCCCTCTCTGTTCAAGCCCGCTCATCGACCGTCGGGGAGCGGTGTGTCGAAGGACCGCAAGCGCCGCGTGCTGATCGTCGACGATCATCCGATCGTCCGGCAGGGCCTGCGCCGCCTGATCGAGGCCGAATCCGATCTGGAAGTGTGCGGCGAGGCCGAGACGGCGCGCGAAGCGAAATCTCTGATCCGCGAGCTCGAGCCGGATGCCGTCATCGTCGACGTGTCGCTCAAGCAGGGCGACGGCCTGGAGCTGGTGAAGGATGCACGCGCGCACTATCCGTCATTGCCGCTGCTGGTGCTGTCGATGCATGACGAAGCGATCTATGCCGAGCGCATGCTGTCGGCCGGCGCGAACGGCTACATCATGAAGCAGGCTGCTTCCGATCAGTTCCTGATCGCGCTGCGCCGGGTGCTCGATGGCGGCATCTACGTGTCCGAAGCGGTCGGCAACAGCATGATCGAGAAGTTCGCGTCCGGTGGCGCGTACATTTCTTCCAATCCCGTCGACAGCCTGACCAACCGTGAGCTGCAGGTGCTGCACATGATCGGCAAGGGTCTGTCGACGCGACAGACGGCCGAAGCGCTGAACCTCAGCGTCAAGACCGTCGAGTCGCATCGCCAGCGCATCAAGCGCAAGCTGTCGCTGCGCACTTCGGCGCAGCTGATGCAATACGCTGTGAATTGGTACGCGGGCCGGGAGCCCGGACAGAAACCTTGACCGAAGCGCTGCAAGGACTGCTCACCGGTTCCGGGATCGCGGGTCTCGTCGTCGGACTGTTGCTGGCAAGCGTGCCGCTTGTCTGGCTGCTGCTGCGTCGTGGCCAGCGCAGCAACGGGCCGTCGCGGCGGAGCGATGCAGCCGCGACCAATCGACGCAACCTGGCGATCGTCGAAGGCGCGGGCGAGGGTGTGCTCGAGCTCGATAACGTCGGCCAGGTGCGTTACGCGAATCCTGCCGCGGCGAAGCTGCTCGGTTACGAGATCGAGGAGCTGCCCGGTCTCGACTACCGCGTCCTGATCAACACCCAGACCGACGACGACAACCGGACCGATCCGGTGCGCCGCGTGCGCTACACGACCGACATCATGCGCGGCGTCGGCGCGCTGCTGCGTCGTAAGAACGGCCAGTTCCGTCCCGTCGAATATCGCATCGTGCCGGTCACCGAGCAGGGCGCGACAGTCGGCACCGTACTCGTGTTCCACGATGTCGGCGAGCGCGTGCGTCTCGACAACCTGCTGAAGGACATGCAGACGACTGCGCGCATCGGCGGTTGGGAATACGACGTCGACACGCACAAGGTTCACTGGACCGAAGCGCTGTATTCGATCCACGACCTGCCGTTCGGCCAGACGATCGAGCTCGAATCCAGCCGCAACATGTTCCATCCGGAGGACAAGAAGAAGCTGATCGAAGCTTCGCAGCACGCGATCGACACCGGTGCCAGCAGCGATCTGCATCTGCGGCTCACCAGTGCGCGCGGCCGGCAGCTGTGGGTGCGCATGATCATCAAGGCGGAGCGGCGCAACGGCAAGATCGTGCGACTGCACGGCACTTTGCAGGACGTCACCGATCGCGTGGTCGCCGAGCGCCAGCTGCGCGAGACGCGCGACTTCTTCGAGCTGACGCTGAACGCGGTGCCGACGCCGATCAACTATTTCAATCGCGACTTCGTCATGACGTACTCGAACCGCGCGTTCGAAGAGTGGGTCGGTCTGCCCTCGACGAAGATGATCGGCAAAGGTCTGCGCGAGCTGCTGCCCACTGACATGTTCACGGTCGTCATGCCGTACGTGGACAAGGTGATGGCGGGCGAACGCGTGCACTCGCGGCACACGGCCATGCGTCACGGCATCATGCGCGAATGGCAGAACCACTACGTGCCGCAAGTCGACGCGAGCGGCGCGGTGCTCGGGTTCTTCTCGATCATCTACGACCTCACCGATCAGCGGCGCCTGGAAGCCCGTCTCTTGCAGGCGCAGAAGATGGAAGCGATCGGCCAGCTCACCGGCGGCATCGCGCACGACTTCAACAATCTGCTCGGCGTCGTGATCGGCAATCTGCAGCTGCTGGAGCGCAGCGTTTCCGAAACTCCGACGCTCGCGCGCAAGGTACACACGGCGATGCGCGCAGCAGTGCGCGGCGCTGATCTGACGCGACGTCTGCTGGCGTTTGCGCGCCGGCAGATTCTCGATCCGGTCGTGGTCGACGCGAACCGTCAACTCTCGGGTCTGACCGAGCTGATGCAGCGTACGCTCGGCGAATCGGTCGAAGTGCACATGGTGCAGGCGCATGACCTGTGGCACACGCGGGTCGACGCCGGCCAGTTCGAGAACGCGATCCTGAATCTCGCCATCAACGCGCGCGACGCGATGCCCGAAGGCGGGCGCCTGACCGTGCGGACGCGCAACGTCTATCTCGATTCGATCTTCTGCAGCGATCACCCGGAGATCGAGCCGGGCGAGTTCGTCTCGATCAGCGTCAGCGACACCGGCGTGGGCATCGAGCCCGACGTGCTGAAGCGCGTGTTCGAGCCGTTCTTCACGACCAAGGAATCCGGCCGCGGCAGCGGCCTCGGACTCGCGATGGTCGACAGCTTCGCCGAGCAGGCGGGCGGCGTCGCGACGATCGAGAGCGCCGTCGGCCAGGGCACGACGGTGACGATCCTGCTGCCGCGTTGCATGGAAGAGCAGGCGACGCTGCAGGACACGATCGTCACCAAGATCGCGCCGGGCGGCAACGAAACGATCCTCGTCGTCGAAGACGACGCAGACTTGCGCGAGACCGTCGTCACCGCGCTCTCGCAACTCGGCTACCGCGCGTTGTCTGCGCCGAACGCCAACGCGGCGCTGCGCATTCTCGCTGGCAGCGAGCAGATCGATCTGCTGTTCACCGACATCATGATGCCGGGCGGCATGCTCGGTCCGGCGCTGGCAGTGCGCGCTCGCGAGCTGCGGCCGGACATCGATATCCTGTTCACGACCGGCTACGCGGACAACAGTGCACTCGCTGGCACGCCGGGTCTCACCGCGGCCGACGTGATCACGAAGCCGTATCGCAACGAGGATCTGGCCACGCGCATCCGGCACGTGCTCGATCGGGAGGCGCGCGTTGCCTGAGCCAGGGAACAAGCTGCTGGTCATCGACGATCAGCCTGACCTGTGCGAATTCATTTCCGAGGCCGCCGCCGGCCTCGGCTTCGAGTCTCTTGCCGTCACCGAGCCCGACGCGTTCCGGCGCGCCGTGCAGGATTTCCAGCCGACCGTAGTAGTGCTCGACCTGCAGATGCCCGGTGCCGACGGCATCGAGCTGTTGCGTTATCTCGGCGAGCGCGGCAGCAAAGCGCAGGTGCTGGTCGCGAGCGGCATGGATCAGCGCGTGCTCGCCACTGCGCAGCAGATCGGCAAGGCCCAGGGTCTCGCGATGCTCGGCGCGCTGCAGAAGCCGATCCTGCTCGCGGATCTCGAGCTGATGCTGCGGCAATGTCTGCGAGCCGATTCGCCGATCAACCCCGCGGTGCTCGAAGCGGCGCTGGATGCGCACGACATTCAGGTGCATTACCAGCCGAAAGCGACGCGCGTGGCGCCGAACCGCTGGATCGTCGAAGGTGTGGAAGCGCTCGCGCGCTGGCATCATCCTTCGCTCGGTTTCATCTCGCCCGCGCGCTTCATTCCGCTCGCGGAAAAGAACGGGCTGATCCGCCGGCTCACCGAACAAGTGCTCGAAATGTCGCTCGCGCAGTGCCGCGTGTGGGACGCGGCGGGACTGCAGCTGTCGGTCGCGATCAATCTCTCGCCGCAGCTGCTGAACGATCTCGCGTTCCCGGATCAGGTCGCGCGCATGGCGGCGCAGGTCGGTGCGGATGCGCGGCGGATCATCTTCGAGGTGACCGAGAGCGCTGCAATGTTCGATCCGGGCACCACGATGGACGTGCTCACGCGCATGCGCGTGAAGAACTTCGGCCTGTCGATCGACGATTTCGGCACCGGCTATTCCTCGCTCAAACAGCTCTACCTGATGCCGTTCAGCGAGCTGAAGATCGACACCTCGTTCGTGCGCGACATCTTCGCGCACGAGGATGCCCGCACGATGGTCGAGACGATGGTGCTGCTGGCCCACAAGCTGCGCCTGACCGCGTGCGCCGAAGGCGTGGAATCGCAGGAGATCCTGGATTTCCTCGATTCGGTCGAATGCGACCGCGCCCAGGGCTACTTCATCGGCCGCCCCATGCCCGGCGACGCGCTGGAGAACTCCGTCCGCGAGTGGAACGCCAAACAAGGGTGACGAGGGTCACGAGGGTCACGTAAGTCACGAGGGGTCGGAAAAGGCTGCCTTCGTGACCCACGTGACCTCGTGACTCTCGTCACCCTCCCTCAAATCCGTGACAAACCGCCCCCTTTTGCCTTAAACCTGCACTCCCCGCGCGGCATCCAAACAACAAACGCGATAGGAGAGAGGCGACTTTGACGACCGGGGCCGCAACCCATAGTTCGGCACTCACTGCGGATCGCTCGTCGCTATCTGACAGCGCGTTGGTGGCTGCAGCCCGCAAGGGCGACATGAGGGCATTCGAGCGGCTGTATCGCCTTCATAGCGGCAAGGTCATGGGCCTGTGCCTGCGGATGACCCGACGACACGACGTGGCGGAGGATTGCGTGCAACAGACTTTCATACGTGCCTGGCGGAGTCTGGCGGCCTTCGAAGGCCGCAGCGCCTTCGGCACGTGGTTGCACCGGATCGCGGTCAACGAAGTCCTCACGCACCAGCGCAATCACGGCACGCGGGCGGAATCGGACGAAGAGGCCGTAGCAGATGCCACGGCGGAGCCGCTGGAATCGCAGCGCGCTTACGACGCGGGCGAAGTGATGGACGTGGAGCGCGCGCTCGCGACGCTGCCGCCGGGCTCGCGCCACGTCGTTGTGCTGCAGACGGTATACGGCTACAGCCACGAAGAGGTTGCAGACATGCTCGGCATCGCGGTTGGCACGTGCAAGGCGCAATTGCATCGCGGTCGCCGCTTGCTGCGCGAGCGGATGGGTTTGCCGGAGACGGCCGATGAATGAATCGAACAAGACCGGGCGCGATCCGCTGGACGAAGCACTGGCTTCGCTCCCCGAGAGCATCGCCCCGCAACGCGACCTGTGGCCGCAGATCCGCGCGGAGATCGAGCAGACGCCGATCGCTGCGCCTAAAAGTGTCGTGCAGTCGAACTGGTTTCGTCTGGCCGCGGCCGTACTGCTCGTGCTCGCCACGTCGTTCGTTACTTACTACGTCACGCGCCAGTCGATGCAGCAACAGGTCGCGCAGGTCACGCCCGAAGCCGCGCCGGCCCCGCAACTGACGGGCCAACCCGCGAGCTTTACCTTCGGACGCGAGCGTCTCGGCGCCGGTTACATGAACGCGCGCGCCGAGCTCGACAAACGCTTCAAAGAGCGCCTCGCGGCATTGCCGCCGGCCGATCGTGCCAAAGTCGAAAAGAACCTCGCGGACCTGCGGCATGCGGCGGACGAGATTTCCGCGACGCTGGCCCAGCATCCGTCGGATCCGCTGCTGCAGGATCTGTTGATGTCCACCTATCAGAGCGAGCTGCAGTTGCTCGCGAACGTAAGCGACCTGCCGACTGCAGGCTCGATGAGGACCGATCTATGAGAGTGGCTGTTACGGTTGCCGCTGCGCTGCTGCTGGCGCAGGCGGCCCGCGCGGACGAAGTCGAGAAGAGCGCGCAGGCCGATCCCCGCGGCGAAGTCGTCATCGGCAACGTCGCCGGCGAAGTGCAGGTGACGGGCTGGGACCGCAACGAAGTGCACGTGCGGGCCGACCTGGACGACGAAGTGCAGCGGCTGGACTTCAAGACCAGCGGCGCGCGCACCACGATCGAGGTGGTGCTGCCGAAGGGCCGCAATTACCAGGGTTCGACCGACCTGGTCGTGCAAGTGCCGCGCAACAGCTCGCTGGTGATCAACACGGTGAGCGCCGATCAGGCGATCAAGGACGTGCGCGGCATGCAGCGCCTGCAGGCGGTGAGCGGCACGATCCAGACGGAGTTGTGGAACGAGGATCTCGAGATCAAGAACGTGAGCGGCGAAGTCCACGTCCGCGGCCACGGCGGCAAGGGCATGCTGCGCGCCACGAGCGTCAGCGGCGGCATGCGCCTGGACGATATCGGGTCCGAAATGGACCTGAATTCGGTCACCGGCGATATGACGGTGCGCGTGTCGGAGCTGTCGAAGGCGCGCATTAAAACCACCAACGGCGACGTCGAGCTGCGTGCGTCGAAGGTGACGGACGACGTGCGGATCGATGCCGAAGCGATCAACGGCGACCTGCGTTTCCGCTTCCCGCGCACCCTGGACGCCGAATTCGACATCTCGACCTTCAACGGTGACATCGACAACTGCTTCGGGCCGAAGCCGCACAAGACCAGCGAATACGGTCCCGGCAACACGCTGCGCTTCAAGGAAGGCAACGGCGACGGCCGCATCCGGCTCAAGGCCTTGAACGGCACGGTGGAGATCTGTAACCGCTGAACACATTGACGGGCCGCCACTATTGGCGCGCCGCTGCGGCTGCGGTTACGATCCGTGCCGCAATGACCGAGCCCGCAGTTTCACCGAGCGCAACGGCGCAGGAGGCCTGGCGCATCCTGCTCGTCGACGATGAGCCCACGCAGCGCCTGATCATGGCGCGGCTGCTCAAGCGCGCCGGCTACAGCGTCGAGATGGCCGGTAACGGCAGGGAAGCGCTCACGAAGATCGCTGCCGGCGATTTTCAGCTGATGATCACCGATTGGGAAATGCCGGAAATGGACGGCATCGCGCTGTGCCGCGAGCTGCGCTCCCTCGAGGGCAAAGAGGGCAAAGCTTACATTTATACGATCCTGCTCACGGCGCGCGACGCGATCGAGCACGTCGTAACCGGTCTGCAATCGGGCGCCGACGACTATCTCACCAAGCCCGTGATCGAGCCGGAGCTGATGGCGCGGCTGAGCACCGGCAAGCGCATCGTGACACTGGAGCGCTCGCTGCGCGCGGAGCGGGAGCAGAACCGGCGGCTCTCGATCACCGATCCGCTGACCAGCGCGTACAACCGCCGCTATCTCACCGAACAGCTGCCGCGCGAAATCGAGCGCGCCGCACGCTATGGCCGCCAGCTTGCGACGGTCATGTGCGACGTCGATCACTTCAAGCGCATCAACGACACGCAGGGTCACCTGGTCGGCGACGAGGTGTTGAAGTGGTTCTGCGCACAATTGCAGGAGCACGTGCGCGCCAGCGACTGGGTCGCGCGTTACGGCGGCGAAGAGTTCCTGATCGTGCTGCCCGAGACCAACGTCGCCAACGCCGCCGTGGCAGCCGAGCACTTGCGTGCAAAAGTGGCGGCGACGCCTTTTCCCGACGTGGCCGGCGGGCTCGCGGTGACTGCGAGCTTCGGTGTCGCAGGCTGGCAGAGCAACGTGCCGCAAGGGTCGACCTTCGATGCACTGGTCGCCCGCTGCGACGAGGGCGTGTACGCGAGCAAGGCGTCCGGCCGCAATTGCGTCACCGCCCGGCCTTTAGATTAGCCTTCGAGGAATTCCCATGCGTCCGCTGCGAATCGTCGCGTATGTCGCGGCTGGCTTGATCGGCCTGATCGTCATCGGCCTGATCCTGGTCGTGATGTTCGTCGATCCGAACGACTATCGCGACGACATCCAGCGCATCGTCAAGGAGAAGACCGGACGCGAGCTGACGCTGAGCGGCGATCTCAAGTTGTCGGTGTTTCCGTGGATCGCGCTGGAAGCGGGACCGGCGACGCTCGGCGACGCGCCGGGGTTCGGGCCGGAGCCGTTCGTCTCGATCAAGCAAGCTCACCTCGGCGTGCGTCTGATGCCGCTGCTCAGTGGTAAGGTCGAAGTCGGCAACGTGCGGCTCGACGGCGCGCGCATTCGCCTCATCACTGACGAACAGGGCCGGGAGAACTGGGCCGATCTCGGCAAGAGCGAAGGCGAGGAGCAGAAGCCGCAGCAAACCGGCACGACCGAAGTGCCGACCGTCGCTGGCCTCGAAATCAACGACGCGGCCGTCGTCATGGAGAACCGCAAGGAGAAGAGCCGGCGCGAGGTGCGCGACTTCAACCTCAAGACCGGGCGGCTCGCCTCGGGCGAGCCTTTCGATTTCAGCACCGACTTCGTGCTCGACGAAGGCAGCTCGCTGTCGGCGAAGGTCAAGGTTGCTGCCAAGGTGACCGCCGATCTCGAGCGCAACGTTCATCGGCTCGCCGAGCCGAAGATCGACCTCACGATTTCCGGCGCGGGCTATCCGCAGGACGGAGTGCCAGTCGAAGTGCGCGCGCAGTCGCTCGAAGCCGATATCGCGCACGAGCTGTATTCGCTCGCGGGCCTGGCGGTGAAGACGACGTGGAAGAGCGATGGACTGCCGGCGGCCGGCGTGCCGGTGAAGTTCGCGGCGAAGGATTGCAACGTGAATCTCGCGAAGCAGACGCTGGAGCTCAGCGGTCTCGACGCCGATGCAGCCGGCGCGCACGTGACCGGCAATCTGACCGGTGCCGAGATTCTCGATGCGCCGACGCTGCAGGGCGCGATCAAGCTGGATCCAGTGGCGCTGCGCGAGTGGCTGCCGAAGGTCGGCGTCGCTGCGCCGAAGACCACCGATCCGAAGGCGCTGACGCAACTGAGCTTCGCCGGCAACGTGAATCTGACCAAGACCTCGGCCGAGGTCGCCGACATCGTGATGAAGCTCGACGACACGACGATGAAGGGCCTGGTCGGCGTCGCCGACTTCGCATCGAAAGCGCTGCGCTTCGACCTGAACGTCGATCGCATCAACGCCGATCGCTACCTGCCGCCGCCGAGCGAGAAGCCGGCTGCGAAGGATGCGAAGGAGCCGCCAGCCGAAATTCCCGTGGACATGTTGCGCAAGCTGAACGCGCGCGGCCAGTTGAGCGTGGGCGAGGCGATCTTCGCCGGCATGAAGTTCTCGAAGCTGCGGCTCGGCGTGAATTCGCGCGACGGCAAGGCGCGCTTCTATCCGTCGGAAGCCTCGATGTACGGCGGCCAGTATCGCGGCGACATCGGCATCGACTCGACCGGCAAGGTTGCGCGCGTCACGCTCGACGAGCACGTCAGCAGCGTGAGCTTCGCGCCGCTGTTCAAGGACCTGTTCGAGAGCAATCGCGTCTCGGGCAAGGGCAGCGCCAACATCAAGCTCGCCGGCACCGGCCGCACGACCGACGACATCATGAAGACGCTCAACGGCGCGGTGGACTTCAACGTCGCTGACGGCGCGCTGGAAGGCGCGGACCTGTGGTACGAAATCCGCCGCGCGCGTGCCCTGCTCAAACAGCAGGCAGCCCCCGAGCGTCCGAGCGGCCCGCCGCGCACGCCATTCAGTGCGCTGACCGGCACCGGCTCGATGAAGGACGGCGTGCTGACGAACAACGACCTGAACGTGGCCATGCAGTACCTGAAGGTCACGGGGCAGGGCAGCGTCGATCTGCCGAAGAACTCGCTCGACTACCGGCTCGTCGCCGCGGTCCTGAAGATTCCGCGCGAGGGCGCGGATCCTACGCAGATGCAGGACATGGTGGACGCGCAGATTCCCGTGAAGGTCACCGGCGCGCTGAGCGATCCGAAGGTCCGTCCCGACCTCGAGGGCTACCTGAAAGGCGAGGCCAAGAAAGAGGTCGAGAAGAAGATCAAGGACAAACTTAAAGATATCTTCAAGCGGTGACCGGGAACCCGGATGAACGCCGGGCGTCTGGATAGGCACGTACAGACACCATTCCTCGTGCTTGAGTGCCGGTTTCGTTCATGTCCCGTTTATGTCTGGTCCCCGCCGTGCTCGCCGCCGCCTCGCTCTGGGCCGGCGCCGCCGGAGCTTTCGAAATCGAGCACAGCGAAACCCGCTACGCCGACAAGCGTTACCAGTGCGATCTGAACGTCCGCCTGGACGCGCCGCTCGACAAGGTCTGGGCGGTGCTGCTCGATTACGAAAAATATCCGGCGCTCGATGGACGCATCCTGGAGGCGCACGTAATCGACCGCCCGGCCCCGAACATCGCCGTGCTGCAGACGACGCTGCGCGTCTGCATGGGATGGTTCTGTCGCAACGTGAACCGGGTCGAGCGCGTGGAGGAGTCGCAGCACGCGCTGGCAGCGAGCGCCGATCCCAGCCGCAGCGACGTGAGGTTCGGTGAGACGCACATGCAACTCTCGCCCGGCGAGAACGGCGGCACGGTGGTGCACTATCGCACCAGCATCACGCCCTCGTTCTGGTTTCCGCCCGTGGTCGGCCGCCGCTGGATGCTGCGCACCCTGGCGGATTCGACCAGCGCGCTGTTCATGAACGTGGAAGAGAAAGCGCGCGATGAGGAGAAAGAAAAAGCGGCTAGCAATTGAGTTGCCAGCCGCCTTGCGAGAAGAGCCGGAGTCGGGCTGAAGCCCGACCTACAGCGCTTTATTTACCCGCTGCGGACGAGACTTTGACGTCGGCGCCAACCGGCGTCAGCTCGCGGAACTGCACCACGCCGTACAGCATCTCGTCGAACGACTGCTCGCCCCACGGCACGGTCCGGTTCGGATCCGGGTTCGCGGGGTTCTGCGACGAGTTGTCGTACACCGTCGTGTGCACGATCTTCGTGCCCGCCGGGATCTGCTTCGGCGTCGCGAACGTGTACGTCGTCTGCCAGTTGAAGTCGTACTTCGGCACGGACAGCAGCAACTCCTCGCGACCATCCGGATAGATGGCAGTGAACTGCGAGGCGTGGCCGCGGAAGTGCGCGTGCGGCGTCAGCCGGTAGAGGATGATGTCGCGCGGGAACTGCTGCGCGATCGTCTCGGCGTGTTCCTTCGTGTTCGGCGGAATCTTGATGTTCGGATTCGCCAGCGCGACGGTCTTGAACTCGTACGTCGGCGCAGCGTCGCGGAAATACAAGCCGAAGCGCGTCGCATCGTGCGTCGCCTTGCCCGAAGACGTGTAGTGCATCTGGAACGCGAAGGATTCATCCGCGCGTACCAGCACGCCCGTGTCCTGCGGATACAGCGTCGGACCGTTGCCCGGCACGTACGCGCCCAGCGACGGGCTCGACATCGAGATCATGCGCTGACGCTCGGGGAGCTTCGGATCGTAGATGCCCACGATGACGTGGTGCACGACCGTGCGGTCGCCGGGGATGATGTCAGTCGCACGCACCCACACGTCGCGGCCCAGCGTGTTCTGCACCACGTAGCGCTTGTAGTCGACGATGCCGGTCGCCGGCACATCGAACTCCGGCACCTGGATGACCATGTCCGGCTTGCCGAACGCCCACTCGCTCCAGGTCTTGTGCAGGTCGGCCAGCGGATCCGGACCCTTGCCGCGCGGCGCGCCGGCTTCGATCCAGTGCACCAGCGTCTGCTTCTCTTCGGTGCTCAGCGAGCGATCACCGGTCCACACGCCCGTGTGCGGGTCTGCATGCCACGGCGGCATGCGCTTGGTGCGCACCACTTCGCGGATCATCGGCGCGAAGCCTTTGACCACGTCGTAGCTCGTCATCTGCCAGGGGCCGATGCCGCCGGCGCGATGGCACGTGACGCAGTTGTCGATCAGCATCGGCGCGATCTTCTCGGAGTAAGAGACCTTCGCGCCCGCGTTCGTGGCCTTGGCGGCCTTGATCGTGCAACCGTGTGCGGACACCTGCGCCTTCTTCACCGGCTGACCGGCCAGCACGGAGTCCAGCGCGGCTGTGAGCAGCGCGTTCCCCGACTTGTTATCTTTCTGGGCCTTGTCCAGCGGACCGCGATAAGCGAGCTTCCAGCCCTTCGTATCGATCACCAGCACTTCGCCGGCGCGAGTCAGCTGCAGCGACTCGCTGACCAGGTGCGAGTCGTCGACCAGCACCGGGATGGTCGAACCCTTGACCTTGGCAGCGACTGCATCGCGGTCGTCCTGCGTGTTGATCATCAGGAACTCGACGCCCTTGCTGCCGTAGCTGGCCTTGGCCTGCTCGAGGGCGGGCAGTGCGTCGCTGACGGCGGCGCACTCGTCGGCGTGCGTCATGAGCACGACCGCCTTGGCGTCCGAGAGGTAATAAAGGTCGTGATACTTGCCTGCCGAGTCCAGCAGCGCAAAGTTGTCGACGTGATCGATCGGAGCAGTTGCCCCTGCAGAAGCCGCCCAAAGCACGGCTGCGGCGACTGCCGTCTTGCGTACCGAACTCATATCAACTCCCCGGTGAGGAAAGACCGTAAACTATTGCCCTGCACTACGATGCTAAGTTTCGCCTAAGGGTTTGCCTGAGAGCATGTGCCCTTCAGACGCAAGCGGGAGCATCCTGGTTGCAAAGGCGCAGACATTCTGCGTATCCGGCCTCACCGTTGCTTGTATGAAACTGGCGCAGACACACATCTATGCATGCGATCGTTTGGTGATTTCGGCCGGGCCGGGCCGCGAGAATTCCAGTCATCGCCACTTCGGGGCAATCCTCAGCGTCACCGTCGACGAACCGGTGACACTTATGTCGCGCGATGCCGAGCCCATCGTGTGCCGGGCAGCAATCGTCGCACCGAATGCGTGGCATCGCATCGACGCGCGGAATGCGAGCCTCGTCACGGTGCTGATCGGCGCGGACCATCCGTGGTTCCGCTATATCAAGCCGCTGCTCACCGGCGAGCCCATCGTGAAGCTCGACCCGGCCGTGCTCGACACCCGCTCGATTCCGTTGGACGCGCTTTTCGGCGGCACCTGCGAAGGTCGCGAGGCGAACCGCGCAGCGCTGACGATTCTGCAGGCGTTCGGTGGCGTCGATGCGCCGCCTCACGAGCTCGATGCCCGCATCGAAGAGGTGTTGCAGATTTTGCGTGACGCGGTCAGCGACACGCCGACGCCCGACGAGCTCGGTCGTCGCGTCGGGCTGTCGGGCTATACGTTGATGCGGCGTTTCAAGGCCGAGCTCGGTGTGCGCATCCGCGAGTACGTGCTGTGGCGCCGGCTGATGGTCGCGCTGGAGATGGTCGATGGGCGCAGCACGATCGCGGAGATCGCGCAGCGCACGGGCTTCTACGACCAGGCTCACCTCACGCGCACGGCGCGGCGCATGGTCGAGCTGGCACCGTCGTTCGTGAACGACTTCAGTCAGACGCGCGTGCACGTGTGTCGCGAGTGAGATCGATCGCCGGGCCGCTGCTCGCGTGGTTCGATCGTGCCGGACGCAAGCATCTGCCGTGGCAGCAGAACCCCACGCCGTACCGGGTATGGGTTTCGGAAATCATGCTGCAGCAGACGCAGGTGGCGACCGTCATCGGTTACTACGAGCGCTTCATGCAGCAGTTCCCAGACGTGCGTGCGCTCGCCGCCGCGCCGGTCGATGAAGTGCTGCATCTCTGGACCGGACTGGGTTACTACGCTCGCGCGCGCAATCTGCATCGCGCCGCGCAGCTGATCGTCGCGGAGCACGACGGCGAATTTCCGCCAACGATCGAAGCAGCGCAGGCGCTTCCCGGCATCGGTCGCTCGACCGCGGGCGCGATTCTGTCGTTGTCGCGCTCGCAGCGACATCCGATTCTCGATGGCAACGTGAAGCGCGTGCTCGCGCGCTACTTCGGCGTCGACGGATTTCCGGGCGAGCGCGAAGTGGAGAAGACGCTCTGGGCGCTGGCTGACGAATGCACACCCATTGACCGTGTCGCGAACTACACGCAGGCGATCATGGATCTCGGTGCGACGTTGTGCGTGCGGTCGCGACCGCTCTGCGCAGCTTGTCCGTTGACTGAGCATTGCGTCGCGCGCATCGAAGGTCGGCAGTCGACGCTGCCGACAGCGCGGCCGAAAAAGATCCGGCCGCAGAAGTCCGCGTATGTCGTGATGATGGTTCGTGACGACGGTGCCGTGCTGTTGGAGCATCGTCCGCCTGCGGGCATCTGGGGCGGGCTGTGGACGCTGCCGCAGTTCGACGAACGCGAGGCGGCGCAGGCATGGATCCGCGAGAGGAGCAACGTCGAGCGCACGAATACCATGCCGCCGTACGCTCACTCCTTCACGCACTTCGATCTCACGCTGCATCCTCTCGTCGTGAGTTCCGTGCCGATCACGGCCATGCACGACGGCGACCGCTATCGGTGGTACGAGCCGCGGCAACCGGCGAGAATCGGGCTCGCAAAGCCGGCCGTCGAGCTGATTCGCGCACTTGCAGAGCAACCCGCAGCACCCATGCAGCGTCAAAGCTCTCTACTATGAATGTCACCGTACTCACTGCCCCGACAGCGGTCAGCAATTGGCAGCGCGTCGGCTGGATCCTGCTGCTGCTCGGCGGCCTGTTCGCAGCCGGCAACGCCGTCATGTTCATGCTCGTCGGCGGCCACGGCTCCCCCGAGATCAAGGAACGATTCTTCGCCACCGCGATCGCCGGCTGGTCGCACGCGTTTGGTGGTGCGATCGCGGCACTGATCGGCCCGTTCCAGATGCTCGCGAGCGTGCGCAGGTCGTGGCCGAGAGTGCACGTCTGGATGGGGCGCATTTACCTGACCGCGGTTCTCGCTGGCGGACTCGCCGGCTTGTACTTCGCGCCAGTCAGCTCGGCGGGCATCGTTGGACGCGTGGGCTTCGCGACGCTCGCAGTGTTCTGGCTGTTCAGCGGCACTCGTGCGTATCTGGCAATCCGGCGCGGCAACGTGCAGGAACATCGTCGCTGGATGCTGCGCAATTACGCGCTGACGTTCGGCGCGGCGACGCTGAGGATCCAGTTGCCGCTGCTGATCATCAGCGGAGTGAGCTTCCCTGTGGCGTACACGATGGTCGCGTGGCTCTCGTGGGTGCCGAACTGGCTCGCCGTCGAGGCGTGGCTGCGTGCGCGCCAGACGGTGGCGGCTCGATGACCAAGGACGAGATCCTCGCGTACCTGCCGCCGGCGGCGAAGATGCTCGGCCGCGAGGTCGTCGAAATCGACCAAGTGAACGGCGGCGCAGTGCTGCGCTTTCGCGCGCAGCCGGAGTTTCTGAATCGCCATGGCACCGTGCAGGGCGGCATCCTGTGCGCGATGCTCGACTCTTCGACCGCGCTGGCGCTGTACGCAGTGTTGCCGGCGGAGCAGACCGGGCTCACTGCAAACCTCAACGTCTCGTTCGTGAAGCCGGCAAAGGTCGGCATATTCACCGCGACCAGTCGGCTCGTAACCCGCGACGAGCGCAATGCCGAGACCGTCGGCGAACTTCGCGACGCCGACGGCGTTCTGGTCGCAACGGCCACCGCGCGCTTGCGCATCGTGCCGCGGCGGGATTGAATGGGTCATGGCTAGAACCGTCCATTGCGTGCTGCTCGGCATCGACGCCGAAGGTCTCGATTACGCGCCGTATCCCGGCAAGCTCGGGCAGCGCATCTACGAGAACGTCTCCAAGGAAGCCTGGCAGCGCTGGCTCAAACACCAGACGATGCTGCTCAACGAGTATCGCCTCACGCCTATCGACCCGAAGGCGCGCAAGTTCCTGGTCGAGGAGATGGAGAAGTTCTTGTTCGGCGGCGGCTCGCCAAAACCGAAGGAATACGTCGAGCCGAACGGGAAATAGGGATGTAGGTCGGCCGCTCCAGCGCATCCTGCGCCCGCGGCATTCGCGCATCCCTGCGCAGCAGGCTTTAGCCCGACATCCTTTTCATTCACGCGCGCTTCAGCGTTCCGTCGCGATACTGCGCCCCCATGTCTCGCTTCGCCCTCGTCTGCCTGGCAATCCTGCCGCTGCTGAGCGCGTGTCAGCTCGCGCGCATGCAAGTCAGTCGCGATCTCGCAGGCGTCGAGCCGTTCGCGGTCGATCGCGCGTACTGGCGCAAGCCGAACGACCCGCTGAGCTTTGGCTCGTGGCGCACCCCGCGCATCGACGTTGGCTGGAACCGGTTCCGCAACATTCCGGTATTGATCGGCAAGAGTGCGCTCGACTTTCAATCCTTCCTGCGGCCGTATCGCCTGGACGTCGAGGCGAGCGACGGAGTGATCTCAGCGGAGTGCGTCGAGCGCGCCGAGGCCGTCAGTTACAAGGACTGGACGCTCGACAGCGGCGCTCTGCGAGGACTTCCGGTGTTGCACTGTGCGTACTACGGCGCGGCTGAGGGAGAGCTGGAGCTGCTCGAGATGCCGACGATCGCAGGGTCGGAAGAAGGGAACATCGACTTCGAGGTGACCCATTGGCACCTGCAGTCGGTCAATCGCATCGAGGGCGGCCGCGGGCCCGGGGGTATCTGCGGTTACGAGATCCGCAGCGACAATGCAGTGATCGCCGCGGTCGAGACCGTGAATCGCGGGCGCGTATGGATGTCGCCTGAGCTCACTTCACTGGAGCAGGACCGCGTCGCGAGCGTGGCCTTCGCGCTACTCGTCCACCTCTCGCCGCAAGCCGAGACCGAGGATATCCACGAAAGGACCAGGGAAGACTAGCCGGCCTTGCGCGCCGGCTCTTCGATGCCGAACTCCGTGCGCAAGCTGTCGCTGACGCGCGCGAATTCCGCCGCGATCTTCTCGAAGTCCGCACGCCAATCGGCCTTCTGCCCCGACTTCGCGCGTGACTCCAGATCGAAGGACAACGTCGCGAGATTGTTGACGTGCAGATTGGCCGCCGCACCCTTGAGCTTGTGCGCGGCGCGGCCGATCGCGGTCGCATCGGAGAGCTCGACTGCCGCGCGCAGTTCCTGCACGGTGTCTGCGCCGCCGGACAGGAAGGCGTTGACCAGCTCGATGATGAATTCCTCGTCGTCGCCTGCGACATCTGCCAGGCGTGCGCGGATTGCGTTGTCAGCGGTGGGAAGCGTTGCTGCTGCACTC
>Ga0070664_100000675_pt1 | contig 26078 bp, 23 predicted proteins | sample KBSC73metaG_FD_65863 | JGI IMG/M metagenome (GOLD analysis project Ga0070664, IMG submission 65863) | Corn rhizosphere microbial communities from Kellogg Biological Station, Michigan, USA - KBS C7-3 metaG | ecosystem: Host-associated > Plants > Roots > Rhizosphere > Soil ... | reverse complement strand
CGACCGCGACGGCCCCGAAGCCGACGCCGCTGGCGCCCGCCATCAGCGTGTCGTGATGCTTTACCAGCTCCAATGTCGTTGCGCCGAGCATCGTCGGGATGGCGAGGAAGAAGCTGAACTCAGCCGCGGTGCGACGCTCCACGCCGAGGCTGAGGCCACCCATGATCGTCGCCCCCGACCGGCTGACGCCGGGGATCATTGCGAGACATTGCACGAGGCCTATGCCGATCACCGTCTTGAGCGGCATTTCGGCGACGCCGACGACGGGGGTTTGCTTCACCAGCTTTTCGATCAGAAGGATGGCGATGCCGCCGAGGATGAATGCGACCGCCACTACATGGGCATTGCCCAACAGCGCTTCGATCTTGTTGATCAGCACGAAGCCGAGGATGGCCGAGGGCAGGAAGCCGATCAGGATATTGCGGACGAAGCGCCAGGATACGGCATTGCCCCTGATCATGCCTTCGAGCACGGCCCAGAAGGTTCGCCAATAGAGGACGACGATCGCCAGGATTGCGCCGAGCTGGATGATCACGTTGAACGCCGCCCATTTCTCCGCATCGAAGCCGAGCAGTCGGGTTGCGAGGATCAAATGCCCCGTTGAGGACACGGGCAGGAACTCGGTGACTCCCTCGACGATGCCGAGGATGATTGCGATCAAGAGGATTGGCATGGGCTGGGGGTCGAGACTCAGTTCGTGGGGGTCAAATTAATTCGGCGGCCGGCGAACTTGCCGCCGCGATGGAAGCGGCCGAGCCATTCATTGGCGACCGCGGCGAGCGGCGTCCCGCCGATCCCGAAGGCCTCCAGCCCGGGCTTGGTGCCCGACGTCACATTGTCGCGGTTTAGCATGAGCCATTGGTCGCGCGTCAACGGCGCTCCCGGCAGCCAGCCGAGATAGGAAATGAGATTGCCGAAGAGATCAGGAAGCGGCGCAATTTCCGGCTTCTGGCCGGTGATCTCCAGGATGGCGCGGTGCAGTTCGACCATCGTCATCACCTGCGGGCCGCCGATTTCGTAGGTCTGGCCACCGAATCGAACCGGGTCGAGAGCGGCCATCGCGATTGCCTTGCCCAGGTCGCGGACGAAAACCGGCTGGAATTTGCGCTCGCCGGCGATGACCGGGAGAAAAGGCAGCCGCGCCATGGCCGCGAAACGGTTGGTCAGCTCGTCCTCCGGCCCGAATACCAGTGACGGACGGATGATCGTGGCCGAAGGAAATGCCTGGCGGAGCGCTTCCTCGCCGTCGGCCTTCGTACGGCCATATGCGGATTCGGAATTCTCGTCCGCGCCCATTGCGGAAACGTGGACGAGCGATCGGGCTCCCGCATCGCGAGCGGCTTCTGCGACATTGCGAGCGCCATCGACATGGACGGCTCGCATCTTGGTACCGAAAACGCCGCAAAGGTTCACGACCGCGCTGGCGCCTCGAACCGCATGGCGGACGCTTTCGGCGTCACTCACGTCAGCCGCAACGAATCCGAACTGACCAACCTGACCCAATGGCTGGATCGTATAGGCCTGCTTTGGATGCCGCTGCGCGATGCGGACGCGCACGCCGCTCTTCAGCAGAAACTCGGCCACGTAGCGGCCAATGAATCCGCCGCCGCCGAAGACGGTTACAAGCTCTTCCGACCGGTCGATCATGGGGTGGCGCGATAGCCTCCCACTTCCTAGATTGACAAGGCAGGGCGAGGCCTCTTAAGCGCCGCCGCCTGCCGAAATGACAAGCACCTGTGCCCAGGTGGCGGAATTGGTAGACGCACCAGCTTCAGGTGCTGGCGCTCGCAAGGGCGTGGAGGTTCGAGTCCTCTCCTGGGCACCATTGGCTGAGCGCCGCCAAGGGGCGGCATACTTGCCTCGAACGGGTCCTCCCGCTTAGTGCGGGCCATGAAACGGCCGTTCAACGCCCACCTTATCGTCGACCAGCTCGCGGCTATCTACGACGAATCGGTCAGGAACCTCCGTCAGGCGCTGGCGCGCTACGTCGAGGATCGCACTACACCTGACAGCAGGAGTCGGAAGAAGGGGATCTTCGCCTACCCTGAACTTCGGGTCGATTATTCGGGCGACGCCCCGGCTGCCGCCGTGTCCCGCGCCTTTGCCCGGCTCAACCAGCCCGGGACCTATGCGACGAGCATCGCCCGGCCCGAATTGTTTCGCGATTATCTCGTCGACCAGCTCGAGCATCTGGCGCGCGATTATGATGTGAACATCTCCGTCGGCCGGTCGGCAAGCGAGATCCCCTACGCCTATGTGATTGAAAACAGCGGGATCCAGGTCGGCGACATCGGCACCTCCGAGCTTTCGCGCTTCTTCCCGTCGAACGAACTCGTCCATCTCGGCGACGAGATTGCCGACGGCGTGTGGGTCCAGGCGCCGGACCAACCGCGGCCGCTGGCACTGTTCGACGGACCGCGAACCGACTTCAGCCTCGCTCGGTTGCGGCACTACACAGGCACTCCGCCGGAGCATTTCCAGCAGTTCGTCCTCTTCACCAACTATGTTCGCTACGTCGACGAGTTCGTGGGCGTCGCCATCGACGAGCTCCGCCGGAAGGATTCGCGGTTCACTTCCATGTCAGTGCCCGGCGCTGTCTACGAACCCGGCGACCTGGCCGATGCGGAAGCGCAAATCGCCGCCGGCCAATGGCGACGTCACCAGATGCCCGCTTATCATTTGATGGCCGACGACCGTACCGGCATCACCTTGGTCAACATCGGCGTCGGTCCCTCGAACGCGAAGACCATCTGCGAGCATGTGGCCGTGCTCAGGCCCGAGGCGTGGCTGATGATCGGGCATTGCGGGGGTCTGAGGCCCAGCCAGCGCATCGGCGATTATGTGCTCGCTCACGCTTATCTCCGCGACGACAATGTGCTCGACGACGCGCTTCCGCCGGAGATTCCCCTGCCGGCGATCGCCGAGGTTCAGAACGCCTTGTTCGACGCCACGACGACCATCACCGACGAGGACGAGGACAGCGTCAAGCAGCGGCTGCGTACCGGCACGGTGGTCACCACCGACGATCGCAACTGGGAGCTTCGCTATGCCGCATCGGCGCTTCGCTTCAACCAGAGTCGCGCGGTCGCGATCGACATGGAGTCGGCGACGGTTGCTGCGCAGGGATATCGCTTCCGCGTACCCTACGGGACATTGCTTTGCGTTTCGGACAAGCCCCTTCACGGGGAGCTCAAGCTGCCGGGACAGGCCAATGCCTTTTACGAGCGCGCCATCAGCCAGCATCTAAGGATCGGCATCGAAGCGCTAAAGCTGCTTCAGCGCGAGGGCGAGGGACTGCACAGCCGCAAGCTTCGAAGCTTCGACGAGCCTCCGCTGCGCTAGGGGGCGATCCGGATCCGGTTCGGTGTCGGAGGAGTCCGGCCCGGCGCGATCCAGGCAACCAAGGCATCGAGATCGATGATTCCTTTGTCGGTAATCTCGGTGCCTGCCGTAAAAGCGCTAAGGCTGTCCCCACCCGACGCCAGATAATTGTTCACGACGACGCGATAGCGGCTCGCAGGTTCTACCGGCTTGCCATTTAGTCGCATGGCGACAACGCGGCTCCCGTTGGGTTTCGACAAGTCCACATCGAAGGAAAAACCTGCGGACGGAGCGAGCGCCGCAGGCGCATGGAAGCCGGCACGAATCGGGATCGCAAATTGCTGCTCGAGCGCGGCCTTCAGCTGCGCGCCCGTCATGGTCATCACGACCAGATTGTTCCCGAACGGCATCATAGCGAATGCGGCATCGTAGCGGACGTCTCCGCCCGGCAGATCGACGCGCACGCCGGTGCCGTTGACGAGCGCCAGCTGCGCGCCGCCATTTTCGGGAGCTCGAGTCGCTGCGAGCATGGAGTCGGCGATAAGATCCGCGGCAGCGCTCTCGCCATCCTCGGCGCTCTTCGTCGCCGACGCCGCAAGATGCCCGACGATGCGGCTGGCAATCGGCGCGACGGCGTTCGCATAACGATCGATCAGCGCTTTCTCGGCCGGGTCTTCGCCGTTCTCGCCATTGCCGACGATGACGTTCCGCGCGTCCTGCCCGATGAGGCGATGCGACACCGGATCAAAGCGGAGCTGAATATCCGTGGCGAAATAGCCGTATTTCCCCGCGCTGGTGAGAAGGCGACCGGCGCCGACCTCCGGGGTGCCGCGGCAGACATAAGCCCAATGCGTGTGTCCGGAGACGACCGTCGCGATCGCCGGATCAAGCTTGCCGAGGATCGGCAGGATTTCACCGTACAGGCCCTCGCAGCCATTGCCGGTAGTGAACTGGGGTAGCTTTCCGCCCTGGTGGATCAGCAGGACGATCGTATCGGCGCCTTGCGCTTTCAGTTGGGGCACGAGCGCATTGGCTGTCTCGGCCTCGTCCCTGAAAGTCAGACCTTTGACACCTGAAGGCGTGACGAGGTTTGCCGTACCCTTCAGCGTCATGCCGATGAAGCCGATCGCGATCGGGCCCGCGGACGTGTTGAAGCGCTTCAGGCCGGTCGCCGGAAAAATGGTTGAACCATCCGCCTGGACGACGTTTGCGGCCAGGTAACGGAAGCGCGCGCCAGCGAAGGGTTCCACGGCGCATGGCTTCCTTCTCGTGAACTTCGCGCAGCCGCCTGCCTGCATGCGCTTGAGCTCATCGACGCCACGGTCGAATTCGTGGTTTCCAACCGAATTGAACTCGAGCTCGAGCAGGTTCATCGCCGCGATCGTGGGCTCATCGAGATAATTGGCGGAGATAAGCGGCGAGGCTCCGATCGTGTCTCCCGCCGAGACGGTCACAGTGTTGGCGTCGCCGGCCCGCAGTTCACCGAGCGCCGCGGCGAGACGCGCGGCGCCGCCGGTGACAATCTTGCGCTTCGTCCCGTCGGATTGGGTAACCTCGACTGGATCGGGTGTCAGGAGGTTGCCGTGGAAGTCGTTGAAGGCGAGAATCTGTACCTCGACCGGGAACGCCCGGGTCGCGGCCGCCGGGGGGGCGACACGCGCGGCACACCCGCCCAGGACGAGAGCCGCGAACGCGGCGACGATGCGGCTGATCATTTAGCGCGAAGCGGCTGCGGTTCAGCGAAAAGCGCGTTGAGATAGGCTGCCAGCCTCACTCCGCCCTGACTCAAGCGTCGCTCCATCACGGGTGTGAACCTGTAGACGTAGCCGTAGGAAAGCTCCGGCAGCAGCGACTGACCCTTCTTCACGACTTGACCCTTCCTGGGCCGTGCAGGCGGCGGGTACAGCGTGTCGCGGATCTCCGCGCTTTCGCTCGTCCAGTCGCGCGGGTTGATATCCCACCATTTGATCACATCATCGTTCGTAATGTGCCGCTCAAGCTTCGCGGCAAGCTCGGTGAACGACAGTTGCTCCTCGTCGACCAGCTGCGAATCCCAGACTGTGTGCAGGTTGGTCGGCTTGCCGAACCAGGTGACCTTCACGTCGTTCCCGCCCTTGTCGCAGCATTTGCCATTGTGCAGCGGCTGATGGAGGTCGCCGACCAGGTGAACGACGAAGCGTAGCGCAAGCTGCTTCTCCTCACGCGTCGCATTCGGATCCTGCAGCGCCTTGCTGAACCGGCTTAGCGCGTCGAGCGCATCGCCCTCGGGCGGCGCATGGTCGTAGACGATCCCGTTGAGGGTCACATAATGCCACGGCGTCGCGGTCTTTTGCCAGAAATCGCCCGGCGCCGAGCGCATCTCGTCCGGCCAGTTAGCGGCCTCGTCGAGGCTTTCGCCGGGGCCGAGGATTTCCTCGACATGCGCGCGGGCGAGGCCGCTCAGTTGCCTGTCCGCGATGGCGGCAACGACGCGATGGCCTGTCTTGCCCCAGGCAAGCGCAGGCGAAGGAAACAGGGCGGCGGCAAGCACTGCAATGGCTGGAACACGCATTCGACTCGGCACTCTCATTCTCGGCATGGCTGGCGCATGCCCCGTGGCGGCGGTTAAGGACAAGAGCATGACGGATGAACAATTGCTCGACCTCGCCCGCGCGGCAGCGGCTAAGGCCTATGCGCCTTATTCGAACTTCCACGTCGGTTGCGCGATCGAGAGCGTCGAGGGCGAGGTTGTGACCGGCGCGAACATGGAGAACGCCTGCTACCGCCTGGGCATCTGCGCTGAGCAGAGCGCCCTGACGACCGCGCAACATGGATTCGGTCTCGGCAAGGTCGCCCGGATCGCCGTGGTGGGCGGAACGGACGCCACGGTCTGCACACCCTGCGGCGGTTGCCGGCAGGCGATACTCGAGGCCGCGCAATTGAGCGGTCGCGATGTCGAAATCATTTGCGGCAGCGGCGACGGCTCAGCCGCCGAGCGTTACACGATCGGCGAGTTGATCCCGTTCGGATTCGGGCCCGCAAACCTCGACGTCAAACCAGCTTGATCTCGCGCAAGCGCTCCTGGAGGTAGTCGTTGGCGGTAATCGGCGGCCATTTCGACTTCTCGCCCGCCGCTACCGTCTCCTTCAACGGATCGATCAGGAAATCGGAGCGGAAGTGGAGGAAAAAAGGCATAGAATAGCGTGCCTTGCTGGCCCGGTCGGGAGTCGGGTTCACGACGCGGTGCGTCGTGGAACGAAGCTTTCCGTTAGTCAGCCGCTGCAGCATGTCGCCGATGTTGATCACCAGCTCGCCGGGCTTCGGCGACACGGGGATCCAGCGCCCGTCGCGTGTGAGTAGTTCGAGACCAGCTTCCTCGGCGCCGAGCAGCAAAGTGATGGCGTTGATATCCTCGTGCGCACCGGCTCGGATATGCTCGCCGGTCGGCTCCGGTTGCGGCGGGTAGTGGAGCGCGCGGAGCACCGAATTGCCGTCGCGCACTGCATCCTCGAAATAATGCTCGTCGATCTTCAGGTAGCGGGCGATGGCCTTCAGAACCTTGAGGCCCGCCGTGTCGAAGGTCGCGAAAAGCTCCTGGAACGTATCCCTAAAGCTCTGCACTTCGGACGGCCAGAGATTGTCCGGCATATGGTCGCGGAAGCGGTGACCCTGCGGCAGGTCACGGCCGACGTGCCAGAATTCCTTGAGGTCGTGCGCCTTGTGGCCCTTCGCAGTCTCGATCCCGAACGGAGTATAGCCGCGGGCGCCTCCGCCGCCGGGAATGAGATATTTACGCTTCACGTCCTCCGGCAGCGCGAAGAAGGCCCTGGCCTTGTCTTCGGCGCGGTGGATCAACTCGTCGGGGATGCCGTGCTCCGAGATGATCGCGAAGCCATATTCCTCGAAGCTGCGCCCGAGCTTCTGGGCGAAACCTTCGGGATCGCGGTCGGCGTCCTTGAGCGAAACGGACGCGATATTGTCAGCAGTGATCGTAGCCATGTGTCTATCTTAGCAGAGGAATTCGGGTCAGGGCAGCATCAGGGAGGCAAGTGCAGCGCTCATGAGGTTGGCGAGGCTCCCCGCGAGCAATGCGCGGATGCCGAGCTTGGCGATGACCGGCCGCTGGTTGGGTGCGAGTCCTCCTGTCACCGCCATCTGGATAGCGATCGAGCTGAAGTTGGCGAAGCCGCACAAAGCAAAAGTCACGATGGCCCGGCTGCGATCACTCAGCACCTGCGCGCCCATCTTCCCAAGGTCGATGAAGGCGACGAACTCATTGAGCACGAGCTTGGTACCGAACAGGCCGCCCGCAGTCCCCGCCTCGTTCCAGGGCACGCCGATCAGGAACATAACCGGCTGGAAGACATAGCCGATGATCCGTTGAAAGCTGAGGTCGGGAATGCCGACCATGTTGCCGAGGCCGCCAAGAACCCCGTTCGCGAGCGCGACCAGCGCCACGAAGGCCAGCACCATGGCTCCAACGGCGACGGCGAGCTTCACGCCGGTCTGAGCGCCTTGCGCGGCGGCCATGATGATGTTGGCCGGCTGCATGCCTTCCTCGAACGTCTCCGCGACATCGACCTTGGCATCCTCCGCCGCGTCCGTGTCCGTCGGATCGTCGGGCATGATCATCTTGGCCATGAGGATACCGCCGGGCGCCGACATGAAGGCAGCGGCGAGGAGATAGGGGAGATAGCTCGCGCCGAGCAGACTGGCGTAGGCCGCGAGAATGGTGCCCGCGACGCCCGCCATGCCGACGCACATCACCGTGAAAAGGCGCGAGGGCGGGAGCGCCGCGAGATAAGGACGGACGACCAGCGGCGATTCCGACTGGCCGACGAAGATGTTCGCGGCGGCCGAAAGGGACTCGACTCGGCTGATGCCAGTCACCCAGCCGATCGCGCCGCCGACCCAGCGCACGATCCTCTGCATGATGCCCAGATAATATAGAATCGCGACCAAGCTCGCGAAGAAGATGATCACCGGCAGCGCGGCAATGGCGAAGGTGTGCGCAAGCGGATTGGACTCGCTCGGCCCGAACAGGAACTCTGTACCCTTGGTCGCATAGCCGAGAAGATTGCTGACGCCCGCCGAAAGCGACTGGATGCCGGCGCGGCCCCAGCTCGTGTACAGCACGAGGAAGGCGATCGCCGCCTGAAGCGTAAAGGCTGCCCCGACGATCCGGAGACGAATGGCCTTGCGATTGGTCGACAGCGCGAAGGCAATGCCGAGGATGACCAGGATCCCCGCGATCCCGAGCAGTTTTTGATTCATGTGAGCAGCCCCTCCCCTGAGGCCGTTACCAGACCATGCCCTGCGTAGCGGCTGCTGCGGCTTCGTCCAGTTTTTCGAGCGCCTCTTCGGGAGTCGCCGCAACCAGCAGCTGACTGCGCCGTTTGGTGGACAGGAAGCCGCTCTCGGTCGCATGGTCGATGAACTCGATCATGCCGTCCCAGAAGCCGTCGACATTCAGTAGGCAAAAGGGCTTGGCGTGATAGCCGAGCGCATTCCAGCTCCAGGCTTCGAACAGTTCGTCGAGGGTCCCGATCCCGCCCGGCAAGGCGAGGAAAGCGTCCGCAAGGTCGGTCATCTGAGCCTTCCGCTCGTGCATGGTCTCGACCGTCTGCAGCTCGGTAACGCCGGTATGAGCAACCTCGAGATTCACGAGCGCCTTCGGAATGACGCCATAAACGCGGCCGCCGCCCGCGAGGACGCTGTCGGCGATCAGCCCCATAAGCCCGAGCCTGCCGCCACCGTAAACGAGGTCGACGCCGTTCCTGAGCATCGCCGCCGCGGTTGCGCGAGTCGCATCGGCGAATTCCGGCCGGCTGCCGGGTGCGGAGCCGCAATAGACGGCGAGGCGTCTCACATGGTTCACAGGCCGGCGAGCTCCTTGAGGTTCGCTTCCGGACGCGCGCCGAAATGCGAGATCACCTCAGCCGCTGCAATCGCTCCAGTGTCCAGGCAAGCCTTGAGCGACCGCCCGCGGCAACGCCCGGCAAGGAAGCCGGCCGCGAACTGATCGCCGGCTCCGGTCGTGTCGATCACGCGGTCTACTCGCGTCGCGCCGATCTGGACAGTCTGTCCGGCTTCGAACGCAATTGCGCCTTGAGCGCCGCGCGTGATCACGACCGTCCCGACGCTTTTCGACAGTTCCGCGAGGCAATCGCCGAGTTCGGAGCAGCCCGTCAGATGACGAACCTCGTCTTCATTGCCGAAGAGGACGTCGATGGTCTTTGCCTCGATCATGCCGCGAACGCCTTCGCGGCGATCACCGATGCAGAGGCTTTCCGACAGCGTGAACGCGACGGTTCGGTCAGCCGAATGCGCGATCCGCGCGGCCTCCAGCATCGCTGCACGAGGGCGCTCGGGCCCCCACAAATAGCCTTCGAGGAAGGTCACGCGCGCCGCGCGAATCAAGTCGGGATCGAGCGCGGCCGGCGTTAGTTCGTGACTGGCGCCGGGGCAGGTGTTCATCGTGCGCTGCGCATCAGGTGTCACGAGAATCAGGCAGCGGCCAGTGGGCGGTGGGGGCGTCAGCGGCGGCGTGACGAATCGAACGCCAAGCGAGACCATGTCATGCTCGAAAATGTCGCCGAGCTGGTCTCTCGCAACCTGACCCACGAACGCGACTTCGAGCCCGAGCGAGGCTGCGCCGGCCATGCTGTTCGCCGCCGATCCGCCGCTGATCTCGCGCGCAGGCCCCATCGCCGCGTAGAGCTCGTCGGCCTGCTCCGTAGTCAGCAGCTGCATGCCGCCCTTGGGCAGTCCGCGTCGCTCGATGAAGGCATCGTCGGTCGTCGCAATGACGTCGACGATCGCATCGCCGATCGCCACGATATCAAGGCTGGAGGAGGTCACGGGAGCGCTCGCTAGCCGCGCGGATGCGGAGCGGTCAACGCCGGTTGCATCGCCGGTTGCTTAGGGCCGCGGAGTCGTTACGCATCGGGCGCATGACCGACCAGCCGCGCTCCATCTCACTTTCGCTCTTCGCTTTGTCGATATTCTATGGCGGCATGGTCTGCATCGCCGGAGTGCTCGGCAACAAGCAGGTCGCGCTCGGGCCGCTGGCCGTCGAGGCAGGCATCTTCGCCTTCCTGCTGCTGGTCGTGACATCGAGCTCGGTGGCTGAACTCCACGGTCGACCGATCGCGAATCGGCTGGTGCTGATCGGCTTCGTTCCGTTGATCGTCTCGCTGCTACTCAGCCTCGTCGTGCTCGGCCTTCCCGCTTCGCCGCAAATGGACCCGGCGCGGCTCTCGGCCTTCGAGACAGTGATGGGCGGCACGCCGCGAATCTGGCTTGGCGGAATCCTCGCTTATGGGATTTCAACGTTCCTCAACGTCACCATCTTCAGCCGCTTGAAGGCGCGCGAGGGCGCGAGCCTGTTGTGGCTACGGGCAGGCGTTGCGAGCGTTCTGAGCCAGATCGTGGATACGCTCATCTTCATCAGCGTCGCATTCTACGGAGTCTTTCCGATCGGCGAGCTTTTGCTCGGCCAGATGCTCGCGAAAGTCGTGCTCTCGGCGGTTCTCGTACCGCCGCTGGTCTACGCCTTCGTAGGGCTTGGGCGTCGCCTGGATGCTGCCAACACAAAGTAGAGCGTGGCATATCTGCAACGGTCCTGCGGGAATCGTTAACGCCGGTCCGACGGCTGTAACATCGCTGTCCTAATCGGCTAATAGCCGCGCTGGGGTTCCACTCAGATTCTGCTGTTTGCGGGGGAGTTTTCCGTGAAGAAATTCGTGCTGTTTTGCACGACGGCAATGTTGCCGTCGGCCCTTTATGCCCAGTCGACCGGTACGGTCGAAACCGAAAAGGATACGATCGTCATCACCGGTACCCGTGCCATGAAAGGCACGTCGGGTATCGTGATCCAGGACTCGACCAAGGCGAAGGGCCTGGTCACGCAAGAATATATTGCGAAGCAAAGTCCCGGGCAGACCTTGCTCAACACCATCAACTACATTCCTGGCGTCAACTTCACGCAGAATGACCCTTACGGAAGCTCCGGCGGTAACATCCGTATCCGCGGCTTTGACGGCAACCGCGTCAGCGTCACGTTCGACGGCGTTCCGCTCAACGACAGCGGCAATTATGCGATCTTCCCGAATCAGCTGCTGGATCCGGAGCTGGTCGAGCAGATCAACGTGAACCTCGGCGCGACCGACGTCGACTCGCCGACGGCGTCGGCCGCCGGCGGTACCGTCAATTTCCGTTCGCTGATCCCGAGCAACCAGATGGGTGCGCTGTGGGACTTCTCGTACGGCTCGCACAACTTCCAGCGGATGTTCGGCATGTTCGAGACCGGCGAATTCACGCCGTGGGGAACCAAGGCCTGGTTCGCCGGCAGCCGCAACACCTACGACCATTGGCGCGGCGACGGTAAGATCGACAAGTGGCAGGTCAACGGCAAGGTCTACCAGCCGCTGGGCAGCGGCGGCGACTTCGTTTCGCTCGCGGGCCACTACAATCAGAACCGCAACAACAACTACAACAACCCAACCTTGACCGACCTCCGATCGATCTTCGGAGCGACGGTGATTCCGTCATCGATCACTACCGGCAGCCCGGTCGTGGTCGGCAATTTCAGCGAGGGCCAGTGGGACGCGGTCAACAGCATCGTTTTCCCCAGTGAGTGCCGTAACGCGGCGGGCGCGCTCGTCACTAGGACTCCAACCGGCTCCGATCCGTCAACCTGCATTGCTCTGGAAGAGCCCGCCGGCGTCGGCGGCGCTCCAGGTTCCGGCTTGCAGTCACAGGCGATCGCAAATCAGCTCGGCTTGCAGATCAATCCGTCGAACACGGCCAACATTCGCGGTCAGTCGCGCTTCACGCTTACCGACGGCCTCGTACTGGCGATCGACCCGACCTATCAGTACGTGCTTGCCAATGGCGGCAGCCAGGGCGCTCGTGTGGGTGAGACCGACGAGATCTTCAGACAAGGCGTCGGCCCCGGTGTCGACCTCAACGGCGATGGAGACTTGAACGACCTGATCGTCGTTGGCCGTCCATCGATCACTAACACCAATCGCTACACCGTGATCAGCTCGCTGGTGTGGAGGGTGAACCCGTCCAACACCTTGCGTGTCGCCTACACCTATGACCGTGCGCATCACCGTCAGACGGGCGAATATTCGTTCACCGACGCGAACTTCCAGCTCGATCAGCCTTTCTTTGGTCGTAACGGGAAGCCTGTCACATTGGCCGACGGAACGATTGTGCAGAATCGCGATCGTACCTCGATCGCGCTGCTCAACCAGTTGTCCGGCCAGTACATCGGCAAGTTCTTCGACAACCGGCTCCGCGTCGAACTCGGCGTTCGTTCGCCGTGGTTCAAGCGCAAGCTGGACCAGCATTGCTACACGCCGGTGACGAGCAATTTCCCGGATTGCTATGAGAACCCGCTCGCGCTCGGATACCGTATCGTTCCGCCGACCTTCAATCCGGCGAACGCGAACCCGGACAACAAGGATCTTTGGGCGCCGTTCAAGGCCACCTACAAGTATCACAAGATCCTTCCGAACGTCGGTTTCACTTATGCGTTGAACAACAGCCTCAGCGCCTTTGCGAGCTATGCCAAGGGCCTGTCGGCTCCGCGTACCGACAACCTCTACCGGGCGCCGATCATCGACGTTAAGCCGGAAACGACCGACTCCTTCGACCTTGGTGCCCGGTACATCACCGGCCGCTTCCAGGCGCAGGCGACGGCTTGGTACATCGGCTACCAGAACCGCATCGTGACGACGTTCGACCCGGAGTTGAACATTTCGGTCGACCGTAACGTCGGTAAGGCGAAGAGCTGGGGCGTCGATACGGGGCTGGGCTTCAAGCCCGTCCGTGGCGTCAACCTAATCGGCCTGCTGAGCTACACGAATGCCAAGCTGAAGGACGATGTCCTGATCGGCACCGTCCGGTACACTGTTGGCACCGGCCCGCAGACTCCGCTGACCCCGTTCCAGTATCTCTGCAGCACGCTGCCGACGACCGGATCGGCTAACGTCAACGTCTGCGGAAGGACTGCTGGCAAGTTCATCGTCGAAACGCCGAAGTGGCAGTATGGCGGCCGCGCCGAATTCCACTTCGAGCCGATGACCGTCGGTGTTCAGGCCAAGCATGTCGGCGATCGTTGGGCGACCGACGTGAACGATGTGAAGTCAAAGGGTTACACGACGGTCGACCTCGATGCGCGAATCAAACTCCCGTTCCCGGGGACGCGGTCGCAATTCCAGCTCAACGTCACAAACCTGCTCGGCGAGCATTACTTCGGTAACCTCTCGACGCAGATCAACGCTTTTGGACCTGGCTCCGTGGCTCCGCGCTTCACGCCGGGTGCATCCCGCGCCGTGACGGGAACGCTGACCTTCGGCCTGTAAGCTCAAGCGCTGTTATAACTTGAAGGCCGGGCGGATCATTCCGCCCGGCCTTCTCTTTTGCCTAGGGCTCCGGGCGGTTAGGGAGAGCCATGCCGATCTATATCTTGGGTGAGCTTCAACCCCGACTTGCCAACGGCGCTTGGGCGGCGCCCTCGGCCGACCTCATAGGCGACGTCCATCTCGGCGCGCGCGCTAGCGTCTGGTTCGGCGCCGTCATCCGCGCGGACAACACCCCGATCATCATTGGCGATGACAGCAACATCCAGGATGCCTCCGTCTGCCACTCCGACGCCGGCTCTCCGTTGACGATCGGCGCGCGGGTTACCGTCGGCCACCAGGCGATCCTCCATGGATGCGCGATCGCCGACGATTGCCTGGTCGGCATGGGCGCGCGGATCCTAAACGGAGCGGTGATCGAGAGCGAGTGCATCGTCGGGGCCGGCGCGCTCGTGACCGAAGGGAAGACCTTTCCGCCCGGAAGCCTCATAGTCGGCGTCCCTGCGCGCGTTGTCCGACAACTCAACGACCATGAGCGGCAGATGCTTCGAGCTTCGGCGGCCCATTATGCCGAGAAAGCCGCGCATTATGCTGTCGAGCTCAAGACGGTTTGAGCGGCTTGCAATATTTCTGCTGCTCTTCCGGTGAAGAGCGCAGTCGCGTGTCGAGATAATAAGCCGCCGCCTCGCGGCCGTAATCGCGATGTTCCCTGTCGATGAACCTGGCAGCGTCGCGAGCCCACCCGTCGACGCACTGGTTCTTATCGACGCTTGAGCGGCCGCACGCGACAAAGTCGCTGTAGGCCTTGCGCCAAGTGAAGAAGTCGGCGCGACTCATCGGCTCGCCGTGCCCAGGAATGAGGGTCCTGAAGGGCACAGCCGCAATCTGATCTAGCGCCCTGCTCCAGCCGTCAGCGCAGGCCGTATCCATGAACGGAACGAGTCCGACGACGAGATCGCCGACGATCGCAGTGCGACTGGTCGAATCGTAGATCCACACATCGCCCTCGGTCGCCGCGAACTTCGCGAGATGCACGTCGAGACGGCGCCCGGCGACGGCCATGCGGCCGGACCTCACGACAGGATCGGTTGGCCGCAACGTGTCGGGATGATCCACACGATAGCGGCCGCGACGAAGCTGCGCTTTCTGGCCTTCCGGCGTCCTCAGATCCGCCAACAGTTTGTCACCTTGCGCACGACCCTTGTTGAGGAAGCCGGCAAGCGCACCTTCGATCGCGGTCGACGCATACACCTTCGCCTGCGGATAGACCTGGCGGATGTCGTAATTGCCGGTGGTATGATCGAGGTGCCAGTGCGAGTTGATGATCGCGGCGATCGGGCGGTGGCGCCGTTTCGCATAATCGAGGATCGCTTGCGCGTGCATCGGCGAGCGGCCCGTATCGACGACGATGAGGCCATCCGGCGCGTCGAGAACGACGGTATTCCCGTCGGGCCCCTGCCAGTCCAGCGGCACTCGGCCGGAGATGAAGTGATAGGGCTCGGTACCAGCAGCAGGTCCCAGCAGCATCAACGCAAGGACGGCAAGGCGCATCGTCCGCTCTCCCCAATTACGGCGGAAGCTTAGGCCGCTCGAATTTTTGCGGGAGAAGTGATCGTCAGCCGCGCGCCTTTGCTCGACGAGCCGCCGAACAACGGATCAGTAAACGCGCGCCTTCGGCTTGATGTACTGAATGTCGTCGGTGAGCGTGAACTCGTGGACCGGGCGGTAGTCGATCTTCACGCCCCCGCCCTTGCCGCCCCAGCCCTCGACCCATGCGACAGTGTGCTTCATCCAGTTCTTGTCGTCGCGCTTGGGATAATCTTCCTGCATGTGCGCGCCGCGGCTTTCCTTGCGATTGGCGGCACAGTGCATCGTGACCACGGCTTGGCTCAGCAGATTGTCCAGCTCGAGCGTTTCGACGAGGTCGCTGTTCCAGATGAGGCTGCGGTCGGTGACATGGATGTCGCCCATTCGCGCATAGACCTTGTCGATCTTGCTGACACCCTCGGCGAGGGTGCGGTCGGTGCGGAAGACTGCGCAATCGGCCTGCATCACCCGCTGCATGTCGAGGCGAATTTCGGCGGTGGAACTGCCTCCTTCCGCGTGACGGAATTTGTCGAGACGGCCGAGCGCGAGATCGGCGGCGTCCTTCGCGAGGCCTTGCTGGATCGCTCCCGGTTTAACCACTTCAGCAAGCCGGAGACCTGCGGCGCGCCCGAAGACGACGAGATCGATGAGGCTGTTGGATCCCAGCCGATTGGCGCCGTGAACGCTGACGCAGGCCGCCTCGCCGACCGCGAACAGTCCGGGCACGACGGCATCGGGATTGCCGTCCTTCAAGGTCACGACCTCGCCATGATAATTCGTCGGGATGCCGCCCATCGCATAATGGACGGTCGGCGCGACCGGGATCGGCTGGCGGGTCAGGTCGACGCCGGCGAACGTTTTTGCCGTTTCGGTGATGCCCGGCAGCCGTTCGTGCAGGATCTTGGGATCGATATGGTCGAGGTGGAGGAAGATATGGTCCTTATGCTCGCCGACACCCCTTCCCTCGCGGATCTCCATCGCCATCGAGCGTGAGACCACGTCGCGGCTGGCGAGGTCCTTCGCGCTCGGCGCGTAGCGCTCCATGAAGCGCTCTCCCTCCCCGTTGGTGAGATAGCCGCCCTCGCCGCGCGCGCCCTCCGTGATCAGGACGCCGGCCCCGTAAATCCCGGTCGGGTGGAATTGCACGAACTCCATGTCCTGGAGCGGAAGGCCCGCGCGAAGCACCATGGCATTGCCGTCGCCGGTGCAGGTGTGGGCGGACGTTGCCGTGTAATAAACCTTGCCGTAGCCGCCCGTCGCAAGAACGACCGCCTGCGCGCGGAACCGGTGGATTGACCCGTCGTCGAGGCACAGAGCGACAACCCCGCGGCAGGCGCCGCCTTCCATGATGAGGTCGATCGCGAAATATTCGACGAAGAAATCGGCGTCGTGCTTCAGGCTCTGGGAATAGAGCGTGTGCAGCATTGCATGGCCGGTGCGGTCCGCGGCGGCGCAGGTGCGCTGCGCAGCAGGGCCCTCGCCCATATTCTGGGTCATTCCGCCGAAAGCGCGCTGATAGATGCGGCCGTCCGCGGTGCGGCTGAACGGGAGCCCCATATGCTCGAGCTCGATCACCGCCGCCGGAGCCTCGCGGCAGAGATACTCGATCGCATCCTGATCGCCGAGCCAGTCGGATCCCTTGACCGTGTCGTACATGTGCCAGGTCCAATGGTCCGGGCCCATGTTGCCGAGGCTTGCAGCGATTCCGCCTTGCGCGGCCACGGTATGACTACGCGTTGGAAAGACCTTGGTGACGCAGGCAGTCTTCAGCCCCGCCTCGGCCGCTCCCATCGTGGCGCGTAGACCGGCGCCGCCAGCGCCCACCACGACCACGTCGTAAGTATGATCGACGATCTGGTACGCGCTCACGCAACGGCCCCGAACGCAATGCGGGCCAGCGAATAGAAAGCGAGCGCAGCGCCGCCGACCGCGAGGAACAGCATCAGGGTGTTCCAGGCGAAGCGGCTGCCCTCTTCATGGACATAATCGTCGATGACGACCTTCATGCCATCGAGCGCGTGACGGAAACCGACGATGATCAATAGCGCCATCGGCACTGCGCCGCTCGGGGCCCGAAGCCATTCGACCATGGTGCGTTGATCGAGCTTGGGCAAAAGCAGCAAGGATGCGATGAGCCAGGTGCCGAGCAGCAGCAAGGCAATGCTCGTAACCCGTTCGGTCAGCCAATGCTCGCCGCCGTGCCGGGCCGATCCGAGGCCGCGAACCTTGCCGAGCGGCGTGGAGCTCTTGCCGACGCTCATTTCGCAACTCCAAGCAGGTAGAACCAGATCGCAGCGGTCAGGACGACCGAGCCGACGAAGGTGAGCACGGCCGACGTCTTGTTGATGCCGAGCTCGAACGCGGCGCCCGTATCCATAACCAGATGGCGAATTCCTGTCAGCAAATGCTGAAAGAAGCTCCAGCTTATGCCGACGAGGACGATCAAGCCGATTGGGTGCATCGCCGCCTTCGTGAATGTGGCGTAGGCGTCCGCGCCGGTCGCGATCGCGTAGAGCCACCAGGTGAGCACCCCCAGACCGCCAATCGAAAGCGCGACGCCGCTGGCACGATGGAAGATGGATGCGGCCATGTTGGGGCCCCATCGCCAGATCGTCAGGTGCGGGGAAAGGGGACGGGATCGAACATTTGCCATGGGGCGAGCGCTTAAGGGGCGGCCGGGGATCAGGCAAGTTTCGGCGCAGGGCCTAACCCCGTCTTAACCATTAAGGGGTCATGAGCCTTGGCCAACACAGCGGGAATATACGGAGAGCGGACGGATGGGTGCGGAGACGGCACAGCTGCAGCGGCTGACGGACGAGCAGGTGAACGCGCGGCTTTCGGCCTATAATGGCGATGGTTCGCTCGACCGTGACATCGCCCTCCTTCGCGACAAGGCCAACGATCTCATCGAGGCACATGTGCGGGACCAGTTCGGCAAGGAAGCAGCCGAGCGCGCCTCGTTTCATTATTCCAGCAAGGTCGACGCGGACTGGATCCAGAATATCGCCGAATATGGCCGGCGCATCTTTCAGGATCGGGCTTCGGTGCCGTCCTATATCGCCGCGCGCGGACGCCTGAAGTCCGCGATCACAAAAGACATGTTCGATCGCTTCGCCGACGATACAGACACGCTTCGGTCGTGCGTCGATGCGTTCCAGCGCCTGACGACCATCGAAACCGACATCATCCTGGCCCAGGTGGCTTTGCTAGAAGCGATCGAAGCCGCCGACCTTCGCGGCCGCGAGAGCGAGCAATTCGAACGCCGCGTTTCCGACCTGGTGCGCGCGAGCACGGAGCAGTCCAAGGCACTGACGGACCGCACTCGTTCCACCGCTTCCTCCGCCCGCGGCATGCTGGGCAAGACCAGCGAAGTCGCCGCGGCCGCTGAGCAGTCTGCCGTCGCCATGCGCGAAGCCGCCCAGACGGCTGCCGGGCTCATCCGCGCCATCGAGGATGCCCGCGCCGAGGTCGAAGTCGCTGCGGGCGTCGCAACCCGCGCGGGCGATCAGGCGAGCCAGGCCGTGAAGGTCAGCCAAGCCCTGTCGGCTCACGTCGAAGCGATCGAATCGATCCTGAGCCTCATCCGCGACATCGCCGGCCAAACGAACCTGCTCGCGCTGAACGCCACCATCGAGGCCGCGCGCGCAGGCGATGCCGGCCGCGGCTTTGCCGTCGTCGCCCAGGAGGTAAAAAGCTTGGCGTCGCAAACGGCACGGGCGACCGACGACATTACCGCCAAGATCACTGCCATCCAGCAGGCGACCCGCCAGACGGTGGACGCCAATGGCTCCATCCAGGGCACCGTCGAAGAAGTGCAAAGCTCCGCCGACCGTATCCGCGAGGCGATGGAGCTTCAGGCACAGACCGTCACGATGATCACCGCTGCCGTCGATGAAACGGCGCTCGCCGCCGACTCGATGAGCTCGACGATTGCCGCGATCCGCACCGACACCGAGAATGTCGCCAAGGACATCGACCAGGTCGAGCAAGGTTTCGGTCGCTTCTCCGAGCAGATCTCGAACTTCAAGGCGAGCGCGAAAGCCTTCGTAAACGGGATGGCCGCCTAGCCCTTCTTCCCCCGCCGCGCGAGCAGCGGTAGGCGGGGGACATGAATATCCTCGTCACCGGCGCAAGCCGCGGCATCGGCGCTGCGGCCCATGCGCTTCTCACCAAACATGGTCACGCCGTGGTCGGCCATTCGACCAAGGGCAGCGACTTGCTGATTGCCGGGGATCTCACGGATCCCGCCGCGCCCCGTAATATCTGGGACACCGCGATGGACGAGCTTGGCGGCCGCATCGACGTGCTCGTCAACAACGCGGGCATCTATGAAGCCGTCGCCGACAATGCGCCTGACGAGGATTGGCATGCGGCCTGGGCGCGGACGCTGACGATCAACCTCCAGGCCGCGGCGGATCTTTGCCGGCTGGCAGTCTCGCACTTCCTCGACCGGGGCGGCGGCGGGCGGATCGTCAATATCGCCAGCCGAGCGGCCTATCGCGGGGATAGCCCGCAACACTGGCATTATGCGGCTTCCAAGGGCGCGATGGTCAGCATGACCAAGACGATCGCCCGGGGTTATGCTGGCGAGGGTGTCTTGTGTTTCGGGGTCGCGCCCGGATTTACGGTGTCCGAAATGACCGCGGAATATCTGCAGGGCCGCGGCGGCGCAAAGATCCTCGCCGAAATCCCTCTCGGCCGCGTCGCGTCGACCGACGAGGTGGCTGAGGTCATTCGCTGGCTCGCGAGCGAGGCGCCGGAGTCGGCGACCGGCAGCGTCGTCGACGTCAATGGAGCCAGCTATGTTCGTTAGCCTCGCTTTCTTCCTCGCGGCCCAGCAGGTCGTGATTCCGTTCGGCAAGCCGCGCCTGATCGAACAGCCGCGCGCGCCGATCGAAAGCGCGGGCCCCCGATGGGTAGCCGCGTGCGACGGATCGGATGACTGGACCAAGCCGGCGCCGCCGGTTCGGATTCACGCGAACACCTATCTCGTCGGGACCTGCGGCATCTCGTCCATCCTGGTCGTCGGCAGCGACGGCGACATCCTGATCGACGGAGGACCCGAGCAGGCGGCCGACCTCATCGCCGACAATATCCGCTCCCTGGGTTTTCGCGTCGAGGACATCAGATTCATCGTGAACAGCCACGAGCATCTGGACCATGTCGGCGGCATCGCCCGGCTCCAGCGACTGAGCGGCGCGACCGTGATCGCTTCGGCGGCGGCGCGGACGACGCTCATGTCAGGCGTTCCAGCCGCCGATGACCCGCAGCACGACACGCTGGGACCATTCCCGGCAGTGACGGTGGGCCGGGTGATCGCCGACGGTGGAGAGGTGCGCCTGGGGAATCTCATGCTCACCGCCATGACGACGCCGGGTCACACCCCCGGGGCAATGAGCTGGCGGTGGGTCAGTTGCGACGGCGGCGTTTGCCGAACGATCGTGTATGCCGACAGCCTCTCACCGGTGAGCAGCCCCAATTATCGCTTCACCGATCATCCCGCCTATCTCGCGGCCTACCGCGCCTCGATTGCGAAGGTCGCGGCGAGCCCGTGCGAGATCCTGTTGACGCCCCACCCGTCTGCAAGCCGGATGCCGGAACGACTGGCTCTTGGAAAGCCGCTCCTCGATACCGATGCCTGCCGAAATTATGCTGCAGCGCTAAGCAGAAACCTCGACGAACGGTTGGCGAAAGAGGCTTCTGGCAAGTGAGCTGGCGGGTCACCGTGGCCTGCTCGCGCGCGCAGGGCGAGGCCATCGGCGAAATGGATGAATCTGCCAGCTTTACGAACGGTGCGCCGATTCTGGTCGCCGACGAGCCCGACGAAAAGCGCCCCGACGAGTGGCTCATCCACGCTTACTTCGATCATGAGCCGACCGGCGACGAGATCGCCTCGCTTTGCAAGCTCGGCAGAGGCCCTCCCCAGATCGAAAAGCTCGGCGAGCAGAATTGGGTGAAAATGAGCCAGGCGGGGCTCGAGGCCATCCGTGCGGGCCGCTTCACGGTGCACACGCCGACCTGTCCGCCGGATCCCGATCGCGTCAATTTCGAGATCGATGCCGGCCTCGCATTCGGGACCGGCCAGCATGCCACCACCAGCGGTTGCCTGGCTGCGCTGGACAAACTCGAGCGCGACGGTGCGCGATTCTCGAACATTGCAGACATCGGCACCGGTACTGGCCTGCTCGCCTTCGCCGCGTTGAGGCTGTGGCCGGAAGCCAAATGCATCGCGACCGACGTCGACCCGGTGGCAGTCGACGTCGCCCGCGAGAATTCGGCGATCAACCGCGTCGGGCTGGGCCATGGCGCCGGACAACTCCTGCTTGCAGTCGGTGACGGCATGGACTCGCCAATGCTGGCGGCGCGGGCTCCGCTGGACCTGATCATCGCCAACATCCTCGCCGGACCGTTGATCGCGCTGGCTCCGGACTTCGCGGCCGCGCTGGCGCCGGGCGGAGCCGTTATCCTTGCGGGCCTGCTCGATACGCAGGCGGCGGCTGTCACGGCGGCTTACGAAAAGCTGGGCTTGAGGCTGCAGGACAAAGGCTTCGGCGAATGGCCCGTGCTGGTGTTTAGCATCTAGCGCTTGTTGTGCTCAGGCGTCCGCGACGATCCTCGCCCAGTCCGCTTCGCCAATCACCCGAATTCCCAATTCCTCCGCTTTCTTGAGCTTCGAGCCGGCACCCGGTCCCGCGACCACGAGATCCGTCTTTGCGCTGACCGAGCCGGCCGCCCTGGCACCAAGCCGCTCGGCCTGCGCCTTGGCTTCGTCGCGGCTCATGGTCTCGAGGCTTCCCGTGAAAACGATGGTCTTGCCGGTCCATTCCGTGTGCCTCGCATCGCTGACGAACGGCGCGGGCGATACCTCGGACAAGAGATCGTCTAGCGCTTCCTGATTGTGCGGCTCATGGAAAAAATCGACCAGCGCCTCCGCGACTACCGGTCCCACACCCTGCACCGACGATAGTTCGGCTTCGCCGCCCTCGGAGAGTGCGGCTCGCCGCAATTCCTCGATCGTCGCGAAACATTTGAGCAGGTCCCGTGCGGTGACGATGCCGACGTGCCGGATGCCGAGGCCAAACAGGAACCGCGGACCATCGGGCGCTCTCTTCGCCTCGATCGCTGCGAGCAGATTGTCGACCGATTTTTCCTTCCATCCCTCCTGGCCGAGCAAGTCGCCTCGATGATTGCGGAGCCGGAAGATGTCGGCCGGCGAATGCAGCCAGCCGAGCTCGATGAACTCGGCGATCGATTTTTCGCCAAGCCCTTCGATGTCGAGGGCGCCGCGTGACACGAAATGCCGGAGTCGCTCGAAGCGCTGCGCCGGGCAGATCAGTCCGCCGGTGCAGCGGACATCGACCTCGCCTTCTTCAGCGACAGCTTCGCTGCCGCATTCAGGGCAATGATCGGGAAAGACATAGGGAGCACGAACCTCTTCCCGGGTCAGATTCTCTACCACCTGCGGAATCACATCGCCCGCACGCTGGATCCGGACCCGGTCGCCGATGCGCAGCCCGAGCCGCTGGATCTCGTCCCGGTTGTGGAGGGTGACGTTGGCGACGATGACACCACCGACGCCGACCGGCTTCAGACGCCCGACAGGGGTAAGCTTGCCGGTGCGGCCGACCTGGATGTCGATTGCTTCGAGCGTCGTCTCGGCTTTCTCCGCCGGGAATTTGTGCGCGATCGCCCAGCGCGGCGCACGCCCGACCTGCCCCAGCCTCTCCTGCCAGTCGAGACGGCCGACCTTGTAGACGACGCCGTCGATGTCGAACGGGAGGTCCGCCCGCGCTCGCTCGATCGCGCGATAATGATCGAGCGCCTCCTCGATCGTCTCGCAGCGCTTCAGAAGCTCGCTGACCGGGATTCCGAGCGAGGCGATGCGTTTCATCGCCATGAGCTGCATCGCGGCAAGCGGCTCGCTCAACTCGCCCCAGCCATGAGCAAGGAAGCGTAGGGGCCGGGCGGCCGTGATCTTGGGATCTTTCTGGCGAAGGGAGCCCGCGGCAGCATTGCGGGGATTGGCGAAGATCTTCCCGCCGCTTGCCTCCTGCCGCTCATTGAGCGCCTCGAAGTCCGCCTTCGACATATAGACCTCACCTCGCACTTCGAGCACGTCGGGACCGTCTCTCACCGAATGCGGGATGTCGCCGATCGTGCGGACATTGGCGGTCACGTCCTCGCCGGTCGTGCCGTCGCCGCGGGTCGCGGCGAGGACCAGCTGACCATGCTCGTAGCGCACCGAGCAGGAAAGACCGTCGATCTTCGGTTCCGCAGTGATCGCGACCGGCTCATTCTCAGAAAGGCTGAGGAAACGCCGGACCCGCCCCACGAACTCGCGCACATCCTCGTCCGAAAAGGCATTGTCGAGGCTGAGCATCGGCCGTGCATGGGTCACCTTGGCCAGCGCGCTGGTCGGTGCGGCGCCAAGCCGCTGCGAGGGCGAGTCGGCGCGCACGAGTTGGGGAAAGCGTGCCTCGAGTTCGCGATTCTCGCGCACCAGCGCATCATATTCCGCGTCGGAAATCTCCGGCGCGTCATTGTCGTGGTACAGCCTGTCGTGCCGCGCGATTTCTTTCGCCAGCCGCATCAGGCGGTTGGCTGCTTCGGCTTCGCTCAGTTCCTTATTCCCCTGACTAGACATGTCCTCAGCCGTGCTCGGCGAACAGTTCCTCCAGCAGGTTGATGAAGCTTGTCCATGAGCGTTCTGCAGCGAGCGCATTGTACGCGACGCCGTCGATCTGCAACTCGCTCGCGCGAGGATTGGTGAAGCCGTGCCCGACATGGCCATAAGCATGGATTTGCCAGTCGGCTCCCGCCGCTGTCAGCTCCTGGCCGAGCGCGACCACCTTCTCGGGAGGTACCATCGGATCGTCCCAGCCGTGGAAGGCCACGACCTTCGTATTGTACTTCTGCGGCGCGAGGCCCGGCGGATCGAACAGCCCGTGGAAGCTTATGGCGGCGGAAATCTCCGCGCCGCTCCGGGCGAGGTCGAGCGCGCACATCCCACCGAAGCAATAGCCGGCGACCGCGATCTGGTCCGCCTCGACCTCCGCGAGGCCGCGAGTCAGCTCAAGCACATGCTGCAACCGGCGCAGGAGCGCCGCGCGGTCGCTCTTCAACCGGTTCATCTCACCGAACATCGTGTCGCGCGGAGCGCCCCGGAACTCCTTGCCGAACAGGTCGGCAACCATGGAATTATAGCCGAGCTCGACGAGCTGGCGGCCAAATCCGATCTCGAGGTCGGAAACGCCCATCACGGTCGGGATCAGGATCACGGTCGGCCGCGCCTGGCCATCCCGTCGGCCGACGAAGACGCTTTCAAGATGCTCGTCCTCGAAACTGTGCGTGATCGCGCGGTCCTTGCTCATTGAAGCTCCTTTGCCAGTTCGGCCAGCCTTGCCACCGTGTTCATGTTGCGCGCGGTCCCGGCCTCGGCGGCCGGAATGCGAAGGCGCGAGCGCCCGATACCTCTTTCGCCGTACGCGACATAGACCTCCCGATTAGCGGTCTCGATACGTTCGTCGTCCGCCCGATTGCGGACCGTCTCGAGCCAATCTTCCGGCGGCGGCTCGTTCATGAAGAAGGCTTGGACATTGTTGCCTGGCGCTTCCCGGAACGGGTTGGCGCGGGCAGCGGCATCCATTTCGCCAGCAGACCGGAGAATGACCCGAACCTCCTTCCCCATATGCGCCCGAATCCGGTCCTCTAGCGCCCTGCGGAGCTTTTCCTCGGGCTCGTCGCTTAAGAAAAGGAGGTTGCCGCTCGCGATGAACGTCCGAGCCTTTTCGAGTCCGAGCTCGTCCGCAATGGACTTCAGATCCGCCATCCGGAGCGAGCTTTTCCCGACGAGGTTCACGCCCCGGAGCAGGGCGACATAGGCGGTCACGCGGCGTTGAGCAGGCGCGAAGCCTGCGCTCTCGCTTCCTCGGTGACTGACGCCCCAGAGAGCATTCGAGCAATTTCCTCCCGGCGCTCTTCCGTTGAAAGTTTTCGGACCGTCGTTCGGGATCCACCATCGCCGTGGCTTTTCTCGATCCGATAGTGGTGAGACGCGCGCGCGGCGACTTGCGGCGAATGAGTGACGACGAGCACCTGGGACTGCTCCGCGAGCCGGGAGAGCCGCTCCCCGATGGCGCTTGCGACCGCTCCGCCGACACCACGATCCACTTCGTCGAAGATCATCGTCGCGGCGCTTCCGGCTTCGGCTAGCGCGACCTTGAGAGCGAGGATGAAGCGGGACAACTCGCCGCCGGATGCGATGCGGGTCAGCGCGCCGAAGGGCGCGCCCGGATTGGTCGACACTTCGAACTCGACTCGATCGGTGCCCGATGGGCCCGGCTCGACGGGAGCGATCGAGGTGCGAAATCGCGCTGCATCCAGCTTCAACGGCGCGAGCTCCGACGCGACCGCGGCGTCGAGCCTCAGGGCGGCCTGATGACGTTGCCTGCTCAATAGATCTGCTGCGGCCGCATAGGCCTCCCGCGCGGCGACAAGCTGACGGTCGAGCTCCGCAATCTGCTCGCCGCCCGCCTCGATCGCTGCGAGTTGCTCGCGCATCTGCTCCCCGAGCGCTGCGAGCTGGTCGGGTTCGACGCGATGCTTGCGGGCGAGGCCGCGGATATCGAACAAGCGCGCCTCGGCCGCTTCGAGACGGGCCGGATCGAACGCCAAGGCATCGGCGGCGCGGACAATCCGATCCTCCGCCTCGCTGGCCTCGATCAGCGCGCGATCCAGCGCAGCAAGCGCCTCTGCCAGAAGGGGATGGTCCGCCGCACCCCGCTCGATCCTGCGCGCGGCCTGGCGGAGCTGGGCCAG
>Ga0070664_100000674_pt1 | contig 26089 bp, 24 predicted proteins | sample KBSC73metaG_FD_65863 | JGI IMG/M metagenome (GOLD analysis project Ga0070664, IMG submission 65863) | Corn rhizosphere microbial communities from Kellogg Biological Station, Michigan, USA - KBS C7-3 metaG | ecosystem: Host-associated > Plants > Roots > Rhizosphere > Soil ... | reverse complement strand
CGCGGCATGGTCGGACCAGCGGCGGCCGTCCCCGGCGAGGGCTTCCCCGTCGAGCTTTCCGGCCTGCAGGAGTCGCTGCACGAGGAGCGGCACGCCGCCGGCCCGATCCATGTCCACTGCCACGTACTGCCCGCCGGGCTTCAGGTCGGCGAGCAGCGGTGTGCGCCGGCTGACCCGGTCGAAGTCGTCGATCGACAGCGGGATGCCCGCCTCGCGGGCGAGCGCCAGCAGATGGAGCACCGCGTTGGTGGAGCCGCCGGTGGCGGCCACGGCGGCGATCGCGTTCTCGAACGAGGCCCGGCTCAGCCGCTGCAGAGGTCGCCGGCCGTCCCGGAGCAGCTGCACGGCCAGGGTGCCGGCTGCCCGCGTCGCATCGTCCTTGCGCCGGTCCTCGGCGGGAATGGTGGCGTATCCGACCGGCGAGAGTCCCAGCACCTCCAGCGCCAGGGCCATGGTGTTGGCGGTGTACTGGCCGCCGCAGGCGCCGCTTCCCGGGCAGGCCGCGCCCTCGAGCTCCGCGAGCTTCGCCGCGGACATCCGGCCGGCGGCATGGGCGCCCACGCCCTCGAACACGTCCTGGATGGTGACGTCGCGGCCTTCGAACAGGCCGGGGCGAATCGATCCGCCGTAGAGCAGCAGCGACGGCAGGTCGAGGCGAAGCAGCGCCATCGCAGCGCCGGGCAGCGTCTTGTCGCAGCCCACCAGGGCCACCATTCCATCGAAGAGGTGGCCGCGGCCGACCAGCTCGATCGAGTCGGCGATGACCTCCCTGCTGACCAGCGAGGCCTTCATCCCCTCCGTGCCCATGGTGACGCCGTCGCTGATGGCGATGGTGTCGAACTCCATCGGAGTGGCCCCGGCGTCGCGGATGCCCTTCTTCACCTGCTCGGCCAGCCGCCGCAGGTGGAAGTTGCAGGGCATGGTCTCGGTCCAGGTGCTGGCAACGCCGATCAGCGGGCGGGCGAGATCCTCCGGGGTGAAGCCGATGCCCCGGAGCATCGAGCGGGCGGGAGCGCGGTCCGGACCCTCGGTGAGCGCGCGGCTCTTGTGGCGGGGGTCGAAGGTCATCCCCGTTCCTCCACCAGGAGCAGCGCCCCTGGCCTCGGCTTCGACTCGGCGGCCCGCCGGAGAGCCCGGAGCACCGCGCTGCCCGCCTCGCGGGTGGTGGACGGTCGCCATCCCGGTCCCGCCACGTCCTCGGTCAGCACGCCCTCCTCGATCGCGGCGCTCACCGCGGCCTCGACCTCCGAGGCGGCCCCGGGCAGCCGGAGCGAGTGGCGGAGCAGCATCGCCGCGCTGAGGATCGCCCCGTACGGGTTGGCCACCCCACGCCCGGCGAGGGCCGGGGCCGAGCCGTGGATCGGCTCGTACAGCCCGCGGCTTCCATCCCCCAGCGACGCCGAGGGAAGCATCCCGATGGAGCCGCCGAGCACTGCGGCCACGTCGGTCAGGACGTCGCCGAACAGGTTCTCGGTGACGATGACGTCGAAGGACTTCGGCGTGCGGACGAGGAGCATCGCGCAGCTGTCCACCAGCTGGTGCTCGAGATGGACGTCGGGGAACTCGGTCTGCACCACCCGGGTGGCGACCTCGCGCCAGAGCCGGGAGGTCTCCAGCACATTCGCCTTGTCCACCGAGGTCAGCTTCCGCCGCCTCGCCCGCGCGTACCCGGCCGCGGCGCGCACCACCCGCTCGACTTCTGCCACCGTGTAGGAGCAGACGTCCTGGGCACGGTTGGCGTCCCGGCGCTTCTCGCCGAAGTAGATGCCGCCGGTCAGCTCTCGTACCACCAGGAGATCCACGCCACGGAGCAGCTCGGGCCGGAGCGGAGAGCTGGAGATGATCCGTGGATGGATGGTCACCGGACGGAGGTTGGCGAACAGCCCCAGCTCCTGCCGGAGAGCCAGCAGGCCCTGCTCCGGCCGGACCTTCGCCTCGGGTGGCCACTGCGGACCACCGACTGCCCCGAGCAGCACGGCGTCCGCCGAGCGGCAGAGGGCGAGCGTCTCCTCGGGGAGGGGAGAGCCGGTCTGGTCGATCGCGGAGCCACCGATGAGGCCCTCGCGAAGCTCGATCTTCACCCCGTTGAGGGCAGCGGCCTCGGCCAGCACGCGCGCCGCAAGGTCGGTCACCTCGGGGCCGATCCCGTCCCCGCCCAGCACCGCCACCAGGGGACTCATGTCTCCTCCCGGCGCCGGGACTGCTCGTACGCGGTGATCGCGGGCAACTGGGCCAGGAGGAAGCCGAGCTGGTCGGTACCATCCAGGAGACAGCGGCGGGCGAACGGATCGATCGCGAAGCGTGCCTGGACCCCCGGCGCCCGGACCTCCTGCGCCTCGAGGTCCACCGTCACCTCGACGAACGGGCTCTCCAGCAAGGTGCGGTGTGCTTCCTCGTCCACCACCACCGGGACCAGCCCGTTCTTGACGGCGTTGTTCCGGAAGATGTCGGCGATGGATGCGCTGATGACCGCGCGGAAGCCCTGATCCACCAGGGCCCAGGGAGCGTGCTCCCGCGAGCTCCCGCAGCCGAAGTTGGCGCCCGCCACGAGGATGCGCGCGCCCCGGGCCAGCGGATCGTTCAGCGGGAAGTCGGAGGCCGGAGCGCCGGTGCCGTCGTAGCGCCAGCCGGCGAAGAGCCACCGGCCCAGGCCCACCCGGGTGGTCCCCTTCAGGAACCGGGCGGGGATGATCTGGTCGGTGTCGATGTCCCTCCGGGGGAGCACCACCGCGCGAGAGGTGAGGGTGCGAAAGGGCTCCATCAGCGTCTCTCCTGTGCCGGGCCGTCGACGAGCCGGCGCGGGTCGGCCAGCGCTCCGGCGACGGCGGCGGCGGCGGCGGTCAGCGGGCTGGCGAGGAAGGTCCGTGCTCCCGGCCCCTGCCGGCCCTCGAAGTTGCGGTTGGAGGTGCTGACCGCCGATCGGCCGGGCGGCACCTGGTCCCCGTTCATCCCGATGCACATCGAGCAGCCGGGCTCCCGCCACTCGGCGCCGGCCTCGAGGAACACCCGGTGGAGCCCCTCCGCCTCCGCCGCGCGCTTGACCTCCCGCGAACCGGGCACCACCAGCGCACGCACCCGGGGCGCCACCCGGCGACCGCGGAGCACCGAGGCCGCGGCGCGGAGGTCCGAGAGGCGCCCGTTGGTGCACGACCCGATGAACACCACGTCGATGGGGTGTCCCTGCAGCGGCTGCCCGGGGCGCAGCCCCATGTACCGGAGCGCCGATTCGAGGGCCCGGCGTGCAACGGGCTCCTGCTCGCGCTCCGGATCCGGCACTCGCCCGGTGACCGGAGCGGACATGCCCGGGTGGGTGCCAAAGGTCACGGTGGGCTCGAGCCGGGAGGCGTCGATCTCGACCGTCGCCTCGAACGGTGCGCCGGGATCGCTGCGCAGCGAGCGCCAGCGCCCGAGCGCGGCCTCCCAGGCCGGTCCCCTCGGTGCACGAGGCCGGCCGTGGAGGTACTCGAACGTCGTGTCGTCGGGGGCCACCAGGCCCGCGCGCGCCCCCGCCTCGATGGACATGTTGCAGAGGGTCATCCGCGCCTCCATGGAGAGCGCACGGACCGCCTCGCCCGAGTACTCCAGGACGTGCCCGGTCCCGCCCGAGATGCCGAGCCGGGAGATGATTTCCAGGATCAGGTCCTTGGCGGTGACGCAGGGCCCGAGCCGGCCGGTCACCCGGACCTCCATCGTCTTCGGCCGGCGCTGCAGCAGGCACTGGGTGGCCAGCACGTGCGCCACCTCGCTGGTCCCGATCCCGAAGGCCAGCGCCCCGAACGCCCCGTGGGTGCTGGTGTGGCTGTCGCCGCAGACGATCGTCCGTCCTGGCTGGGTCACGCCGAGCTCGGGGCCGATGACGTGGACGATTCCCTGGTGCTCGGCGCCGAGCGGGTGCAGCTCGATCCGGGCGTCGCGACAGTTCTGCTCCAGCGTATCCAGCTGGACCCGACACTCGGGGTCGGTGACCACGATCTCACCTGCCGCTCCGGCCGGAGTGGTGGGCGTGGAGTGGTCCATGGTGGCGAGGGTCAGGTCCGGGCGGCGCACCCGTAGACCACGCTCGCGCAGCGCGGAGAAGGCCTGCGGCGACGTGACCTCGTGAACCAGGTGCACGTCCACGAAGAGCACCGCGGGGGCGTCGGCAGTCTCGGGCCAGACCAGGTGGCTGGCCCAGATCCGGTCGAAGAGCGTGCGGGCCGGGGTCTCAGACTGCTCCACAGGTCATCTCCGGAAGGGCCGGGCTCCGCCGGGGCAGGCGCCCGGCGGCGATCCTGTTCACCACCTCGAGGTAGGCGTGGGCGCTGGCCACCACGATGTCGGTGTTCACTGCGCGTCCGCGGAAGTGCCGACCGTCCGACTCGACGTCCACGGTGGCCTCGCCCTGGGCGTCCTCGCCGGCGCTGACGCTGTTGATCTGCAGGCCGCGAAGCTTCGCGTTCACCCCGGTGATCCGGTCGATGGACTTGAAGACCGCGTCCACCGGACCGTCGCCGGTTGCCGCTGCCTCCTGGGCACGGCCACCGCGACGCTGCAACCGGACCGCCGCGCTCGGTGGGGTGCCGGTGCCAGAGGCCGCGGTGAGGCTCACCAGCTCCCAGTCAGCGGCGGAGCTGCGGTGAAAGAGGCTCACCAGCAGCGCCTCGAGGTCGCCGTCGTAGATCTCCTTCTTCTTGTCGGCCAGCCTCTTCAGCTCGTCGAACACCTGGTCGATCTGGGCCGGCTCCAGCTCGTACCCGAGGTCGCGGAGCCGGCTGACCAGGGCGTGGCGGCCGCTGTGCTTTCCGAGCACCAGGCTGGTGCTCTTGAAGCCCACGTCCTCGGGCCGCATGACCTCGTAGGTCAGCGGGAACTCGATCATCCCGTGCTGGTGGATGCCGGACTCGTGGGCGAAGGCGTTCTGGCCCACCACCGCCTTGTTCCGCGCGATGTGGAAGCCGGTGGCCGCGGCCACCACCCGGCTGGCATTGCACAGCTGCTGGGTGCGGATGCCGGTCTCGAGCTTCAGGTAGTCGGCCCGGGTCCGGAGGGCCATCACCACCTCCTCGAGCGAGCAGTTCCCGGCGCGCTCGCCGACGCCGTTCACGGTGCACTCCACCTGGCGGGCACCGGCCTGCAACGCCGCGAGGCTGTTGGCCACCGCCAGACCGAGGTCGTCATGGCAATGGACGCTCAGCACCACGTCGTCGATGCCGCGCACGGTGCGCCGGAGGAAGGTGATGAGCTCGGCGAACTGCGCCGGGACCGCGTAGCCGACCGTGTCCGGGATGTTGATGGTGGTCGCGCCCGCCTCGATGACCCGCTCCACCACCTCGGCCAGGAACTCCGGCTCGGTCCGGGCGGCATCCTCGGCCGAGAACTCCACGTCCTCGCAGCGGGAGCGCGCGTACTGCACGCTCCCGGTCGCGAGCTTCAGCACGTCCTCGCGGGACATCTTCAGCTTGTGCTGGCGGTGGATGGGGCTGGTGGCCAGGAACACGTGGACGCGCTGCCTCTTCGCCCCCGCGAGCGCGTCCACCGCGCGGTCGATGTCTCCCCGGCTGGCGCGGGCCAGCGCGGCGATGGTCGGCCCGTCGACGGTCCGCGCGACTGCCTGGACCGCCTCGAAGTCGCCCGGCGAGGCGACGGGGAAGCCGGCCTCGATGACGTCCACCCCCAGGTGGCCCAGCACCCGCGAAACTTGAAGCTTCTGCTGCAGGCTCATGCTCGCTCCGGGCGCCTGCTCACCGTCACGCAAGGTGGTGTCGAAGACGATGACCCGCTCGTTTCCGCTGCCGTTCTGCATCGCTCGTTCTCTCCTGGGAAAAGGGTGAGGATTCATGCGGCGAGATCACCTTCGGTCGGCCCGCCGGCGGCCTGGGCTGCGGCACCTCGGGCCATGGCCACGGCGCCGGTTCGCACCATCTCCAGGATCCCCAGCGGGCGGAGGAGCTCGATGAGCCCGTCCAGCTTCTCGGAGGTGCCGGTGATCTCCGCGGTCAGCGACTCGGGCGCCACGTCGACCACCCGGGCCCGGAAGGTCTCGCAGAGCTGGAGGATCTCTCCGCGCCTCTCGGCGCACGCGCGCACCTTCACGAATGCCATCTCCCGCGAGACGGAGGGCGCATGCGTGACGTCGTGGACCTCGAGGACGTTGACCAGCTTGTAGAGGTTCGCCTCCAGCCGCCGGGCGGTGTCCTCGTCGGACTGCACCACCAGCGTGATGCGCGAGACGCCCTCTCGCTCGGTGCGGCCCACGGTGAGCGAGTCGATGTTGAACCCCCGGCGCCGGAAGAGCGAGACCACACGGTTCAGGGTCCCCGGCCGGTCCTCGACGTAGACGATGAAGGTGCGGGCGATGCGCCGGCCGCTCGGTGCGGCAAACGCCGAGTCATGACTCATGGATGCTCTCCTCGATCCGCGAGGGGCGGCGGATCATCGCCTGCAGATCGGCGTTGGCCGGGACCATGGGGTAGACGGCCTCCTCGCCCTCCACGCAGAACTCGATGACCGTGGTGCCGGGCGCCTTGCGAGCCGCCTCCACCGCGGGGCCGATCTGCTCCCGGGTGGTGACCCGCATCGCGGTCAGCCCATGTGCTTCGGCCAGCTTCACGAAGTCCGGGCTCTTCAGCGGCGTGGCCACGTAGCGGCCGCCGTAGAAGAACTCCTGCCACTGGCGGACCATGCCCAGGTAGCCGTTGTTGATCAGCGCGACGTTGAGCTTGATGCCCTCCTGGGCGCAGGTGATCAGCTCGCAGGCGGTCATCTGGAAGCCGCCGTCGCCCACCACCACCCAGATCTCCTCCTCTGGGCGGGCGAACCGGGCGCCGATGGCCGCGGGGAGGGCGAAGCCCATGGTGCCGAGGCCGCCGGAGGTGAGGAGCGAACGCGGGCGCTCGTGCCGGTAGTACTGGGCCTCCCACATCTGGTGCTGGCCCACGTCGGTGACCACCAGCGCCTGGCCGCGGGTCAGGCGCCAGAGGTCGTGCAGCACGTGCGGCGCGCGCAGCTTCCCCTCGTGCGGAAGGCCCTGGACGTCCCGGGCGGCCGAGTCCTCCCGGAGGGCCTGGATCCGCGCTCGCCACTCACCGTGCTGGCGCTGCGCAACCGCGGGAAGAAGTCGTTCGAGCCAGCGGCGAAGATCTCCCACCAGCGCCACATCGGCCCGGACGTTCTTGTTGACCTCGGCGGGGTCGATCTCCAGATGGATCTTCCTCGCGCCCGTCGCGTAGTTCTTGAGGTTCCCGGTGACACGGTCGTCGAAGCGCATCCCGACCGCCACCAGCAGATCCGCCTCCTGCACGGCGTGGTTCACCCACGCTTCCCCGTGCATTCCCATCATCCCCAGGCTGAGCTCATGCGAGGCGGGGAACGCGCCGAGCCCGAGCAGCGTGCTGGCCACCGGGATGCCGGTCTTCTCGGCGAAGCGCAGCAGCACCTCGGTCGCCCCGGCCCTGATCACCCCGTGCCCGCAGAAGAGGAGCGGCCGCTTCGCCTGGTCCACGAGGCTCGCCGCGCGCTCGAGCTGTTCCTGCGTCAGTCTGCGGGCGGGACGAACGCCGGGCAGCCGGACCGGCTCGTCGCTCCACCGGAAGGGCACGGTGGCCTGCTGCGCATCCTTGGTGATGTCCACCAGCACCGGCCCGGGCCGGCCGGAGCGCGCGACCTCGAACGCCTCCCGCAGGGTGTGGGCGAGGTCCTCGGCGCGGGTGACCAGATAGTTGTGCTTGGTGATCGGCAGGGTGATGCCGGTGATGTCGATCTCCTGGAAGGCGTCGCTTCCGAGCAGCGAGGAGGAGACCTGCCCGGTGATGCAGACCACGGGGATCGAGTCGAGCATCGCGGTGGCGATGCCGGTCACCAGATTCGTCGCTCCGGGCCCGGAGGTCGCGATGCAGACCCCGACCTTCCCGGAGGCGCGCGCGTACCCGTCCGCCATGTGCGCCGCGCCCTGCTCGTGACGGACGAGAACGTGGTGGATTCGGCTCGCCGGGAGCGCGTCGTAGGCCGGCATGATCGCTCCCCCCGGGTAGCCGAACACGACCTCGACGCCCTCTCGCGCCAGCACCTCCCAGAGGATCTGGGCGCCGGTCATTCGCGCCGGGGCGCTCGAGGGAACCGTGCTGCGCCGCGCTTCCTGCATCTCCGCCATCTGCTCCATCGACTCCCTCGCGAATCGTTGCTTCTGAAACGAAAAAGCCCCCGCACCGGGTTGGGTGCGGGGGCCAGGTCCTTCCGAGAACTTCCTTCGGTCAGGTCGGCGGCCCGCACCCCGCGGAAATCAGGGGCAGCAGGACCAGGGCCAGCAGCAGGCCGACGACGACGAGGGAAGAGAGAACGGACGACCGCGAGGCCGGGGACAGCCGCGGCGCGATCGCGATCGCGCTGACGCCGGCTGCCGTGGGCTTCGAGGCCATGGGGTGCGAAGCCTCCACGCTGATGGCGTGCCGTGTCAAATCAAATGATGCACCGCGCTAGAACCATCCGAAATTCCTCGAGATCTTACCGACCGGCCGGTCGGGACGTCCAACGGTTCGCTCCCGCGACAAAGCAGGAAGAGCCCGTTCGTCCTCCGTTGGTCGATCTTCACGGGGGCGCCGCCTGGGCCATCTCCGAGGAAGGGGGTCGAGGAGCGATCTCGCGAAGTATCGCCACGTGCGCGCTGGGCGGCGGTGATCGTTCCGCTCGTGGCCGTGACGCCCCGTGGCGCAGACTGGACGCAAAAGTGGGGTCGGAATTTCACTGTGACGAGGGCTTGAGGCGATGAAACTCGCGATCCCTGAGTTGTCGTTCCTGATCCTCATCGGCCCGTCGGGGTGCGGGAAGTCGACCTTCGCGCGCCGGCATTTCGAGCCGACGGAGATCCTCTCCTCGGACGAGTACCGCGGGTTCGTCTCGGACGACGACAACGATCAGACCGCGACCGACGATGCGTTCGAGGCGCTCTGGGTCGTCGCGCGGAAGCGGCTCGCCCGGGGCCGGCTGACGGTGCTCGATGCGACGAACGTGCAGGTCGAGTCGCGGAAGAAGGCGGTGGCACTGGCTCGCGAGTACGAACGGTTACCGATCGCCATCGTCTTCGATCTACCGGAGCAGGTGTTGAACGAGCGTAACCGCGTTCGCTCGGATCGGGACTGCGGCCCGTATGTCGTCAGCACCCAGCGCCAGCAGATGCTCCGGGGGATGCAGGGCCTCGACAAGGAGGGCTTCCGCCAGATCTACCGGCTGAGCTCGGTGGAAGAAGTCAACGCGGTGACTGTGGTGCGCGAGCCGCTGCCGCGACCGGAAGGGCGACACGAGGGCGGTTGACGTCATCGGAGGCATGCACGCGACGTCGAGCCGCCGCCAGGCAGAGCGCGCACATGCCTCGGGCATCAGGCTATCGGGCGCGCAGGACCTCGAGCCCGGGCACGCGCTGGAAGTGACGAACGTTCGCGGTGAGAAGCGGACGCTGGATGGCGAGACACACCCCGGCGATCAAGGAGTCTCGTTCTCCGATCGAACCGCGCCCGAGGAGCTGATCGATCTCCGCGGCACGCTTCGCTGCGGCGTCGCTGAGCGGGTACACCCGGACGCCCCGAAACGCACGCCGGGCCACGTCACGGGCGGTCTCCGACGAGAGCCCTCTCCAGATCTCGAACACGGTGACGGCGGTGGTGGCGAGCCGTCCAGCGCTCAGCAGCTTCACCAGCGTCCGGTGCGCGCCCTCGGCCTGAAGAAGATCGATCACCGCGTCCGTGTCCGCGACGATCACTCCGCGGTCCAAGCAGCCTTCCTCCCCTCGCGGACCCGCTCGCGGAGATCCGTCCCGCGCAGAGCCCCGACTACCTCGAGCGCAGCAGCGACGTCGTCCCGGGAAGGAGCCGGCGGCTCCTCGACTCCCAGTTCCTCGTCGGCGTGCTGGTCGAGCCGACGGCGCGCCCAGTCGGACAGGGAGACCCCGGCTCGGTCAGCGGCCCGAAGCCACTTCGCCTTCCTTCCGGCGGGTAGCCTCAACTCGACACGTTCCTCGGCCTTGGAACCCATCCGTACAATGTACGGCTTGAGCGCACGCTGGGCAATGGGTCGCGGGAAACCATGGCTTCGGGACGGCTCGCCCGAGCAACGACGAGGTACCCTTCGGCGGAAACCTCCACCTGGGCGTCGAGCTCCGGACGGGCATCCTCGCCGGCGAGCAGCGCGACCGATCTGAGGGCTGCCCCGAGCTGGAGGATCTCCTCGGGTTCGGGCTCACGGGGTCGCCCGCGTTCGAGACGAACGACCGAGGGAAACTCGGAGAGCCCATATCCGGCCTGGACGGCCTCGACCGCCCAGGTAGGACTCGATTGGAACTGGACCGAGACGGAGTCGATTCTCCGGGCGGCTGCTGACCTCCCGCTCCGGAGGGCCGCCGAGAGCCGCTCCGTCGAGCCAGTCCGGTCGAAGAGAGCGAGTCCGCAATCCTCGTCGGACCCGAGCACCGCCGCCTCCCGAATCCCGTGCCGCCAGCCCTCGGCCAGAGCAATTCGGAACGCTTCCGTGGACTTGAACAAAGTCCAGGGTGCCGCTTCACCGAAACGTGCGCACGCCTCCAGAAACGAGGCGACGACACTCGGGCTCTGAAACAGGGAATGCCCGTTGACGAGGGCAAAGGCCAGGACGGCCCGTGGCCGGAGCGCCTGGGTCGGTAAGGGCCCGGACTCGATGCCGAGTGGAGCCGCGAGTTCGGCGAGCGCGGGCTCCGCCCGGAGGTTCTTCGCGCCATACCTCGCCGCCATCGCGGCTAACCCAGCGGGCAGCTCGCCCTCGAGGGTCGGATGGGTGAACGCGCCCTGCTCGTCCACAGCGGACAGGAGCCACAGGAGGCGTCCTGCGAGCGTCAGTGCGCCGAGGTGGAAGACATGAAGCATGCAGGTGACGATTGCGATTCTCGTACCAGCGGGAATGCGACCGGGGCATGTACAGAGTCGTCCTCGGACCGGGACTCGGGCATCCTCAGCGCCGGACGCGCCGCCAACGAAGCTCGCAGCCCGACCGAGTCGCTTGCTGGCAGTCGAGCAGAGGGCGCTCCCGGGTGCGCGCCGGCATCAATCCTCGAGCCGAGCTCGTCCCCGCAGGTTCGAGTTGCCGGCTCGAGCTGGAAGATGTAGCGCTGCCCGCCGAAGAGATGAACGAGCGTCTGCGGCGTGAGCCTTTCCGCATCCTGTTCCCCCTCGGCGCCGTGCTGGCGTGGGTCGCGGTTCTGCCTTGGGTGCTGTTCGGCACAGGCGTGCTCCGCTCCTGGCTCGGGCCGTACCACGCGCTGACCATGACCCAGTCCTTCCTGCCGGCGATGGCCCTGGGATTCCTCGGGACGATGCTCCCGCGGCGCACCGGGGCGGCGCCGTTCAGCACGACGGAGCTGTCCGTGGCCATCGGGGCGCTCGTCGCCGTGCCGATCTGCCTCGTCGCCAGCTGGCTCGTCGCTGCACAGCTCGCCTATCTCACGGTCCTGGCCACCCTCGTCCAGTTCGCGTTCCGGAGGATTCGGCGGTCCAGTCGGCCGCCTCCTCCGTCCTTCGTGTTCCTGCCGCTCGGACTGCTGGGCGGGATGCTGGGCTCGATGCTGCTCGCGGCGGGCGTGCTTGGCGCACCGGCCCTGCTCGGCCCCGGCCGGGCGCTGGTCCAGGAGGGGCTGCTCTTCTGCCTGGTGCTCGCGATGGCGCCGCTGCTGACGTCGCTCATCTGTCACGACCGGCCGCTGACGAATCCTCCCCAGGACGAATACCGCCGCCAGCGCGCATTGAACCTGTTCGCCGCCGGGCTCCTGCTCGGGAGCTTCCTCATCCAGTTCGCAGTGTCCGAGCGCGCCGGCCTGCTTCTTCGTGGAGCGGTGGTGGCCACCGAGCTGCTCCTCGGGGCGCGGCTCTACCGCCTGCCGTCCGCGCCGGGCCTCCATCGCCGGCTCTTCTGGGTGGCGCTCACCTTCGTCCCCCTCGGCCCGCTGGCGGCCGGGCTGGTGCCCGCCTATCGCATCCCGCTCCTGCACCTCACGTTCGTCGGTGGGTTCTCCCTGCTGGTCTTCGCCGTCTCCTTCCACGTCGTGTTCCTGCACACCGGGCGCGAAGCCCTGGCGCGCAACCAGCCCTGGCCCGTCGCGCTCGTCGGGGCGCTGGTGATCCTCGCCACCGCGGTGCGCGCCAGCGCCGAGCGGTTCGCAGCCCACTACTCCGCCGCGCTCGCCGTCGCGTCGTCGCTGTGGCTCGCGGGCGCGCTCCTGTGGGGGCTATTCCTCATGCGGCTCCTGGCGAAGCCGGCTCCACGAACGAGTTCATGAAGTGCATGAACTGAGCAGGGCCACGGGTCGTGGCAAGCGGGGTTGCCCCGGCTCGCTTCCCGCCCCGGCGAACGATCTCTCGCGTTCATCTCAAAGGGCATGGTTCGCGGTACGCTTAGCGTCATGGGACCGCTCCGGTATTCCATCAACGTCACATTGGACGGGTGCTGCGATCATCGTGAAGGGTTTGCGGATGAAGAGTTGCACCGCCATGCGATCGAGAACCTCGTCCGGGCCGATGGCCTCCTCTTTGGCCGGGTGACTTACGAGATGATGGAGGCCGCATTCCGGTCGCCGTCGCCGACGGGAGCGAGGCCTGATTGGATGGAACCCTTCGCCCGGACGATCGGCGCGGCAAAGAAGTACGTCGTGTCGAGCACCCTCGACCGGGTCGACTGGAATGCGGAGCTGGTGCGCGGCGATCTGGGGAAGGCCGTTCGGCAGCTCAAGCGCGAGTCGGGCAAGGGACTGCTGGTGGGTGGTGTGAAGCTCCCGCAGGCGTTGGCGGAGCTGGGGTTGATCGATGAGTACGAGTTCGTGGTGCACCCCAGGCTGGCGGGCCACGGGCCGACGTTGTTCGCGGGACTATCGAAGCGCATCGACCTGAATCTCGTGAGCCGGCTGGAGCTCGGCTCGGGGGCGGTGGCGATGCGCTATGAGCCGAGGCCTTCCAGGGTCTGACCCATCCGACCATCGCCAGCAGCTGTCGCGGGACGCGGTCATCGCCGGGTGGGTCCCGCAGGACTCTGTCTCTTCGGGAGAAAGCTCTGGCTCCCTGTGGAGAGCACCGGCATCGTGCGTCACACCGTTGGGAGCGCCCGGAGCGCTCGCGGAGGTGGGACTTGGCGCACGACCTCGAGGTGGGCCCGCTGCGTCGTCGTCGCGGCGATTGGGCCGGCTCGTTGCTGCTGGTGACGGCGCTCGGCGCGGGCTGCAGTGGGTCGGACAGCGGCGGCCGAGGAAACCCCGACGGAGGGAATCCGGGACCGGGAATCGTCCGGGTGGAGGTCACGCCGGGGTCGGTCCTGCTCGGCGCCGCGGGTCAGAGCCACGCGCTGACGGCCCGCGCGTTCAACGCGCAGAACGTCGAGGTCCAGACCACGTTCACCTGGAGCTCGTCGCATCCGGACCAGGTGACCGTCGATTCGACGGGGAAGCTGACCGGGATGGCGATCGGGTCGTCGCAGATCACCGCGGCGGCCGGGGGAGTGACGTCCGCGGCGACGACGGTCCTGCTCGCGGAGACGGCACCGGGCGCGGTGCTGGTGAGCGACGCGCAGGTGGTCTCGGTGGGGCCGGTGACGTTCACGCCGCCGGCCGACGAGCAGGGCGGGGTGGGGACGCAGTACGAGGTGAGGCTGAAGGGCGTGACGCCGGTGCCCGCCGTGGGGACGATCCTCCTCGCGTCCGAGGGGGCGCAGGTGGCGGGGAAGGTGGTGTCGACCCGGGACGAGTCGGGCACGCTCGTGGCGACGCTGGAGATCCGCCCGCTGTACGAGGTGCTGGGTCGATACCGGATCGACCTCGACCTCGACGTGGCTCCGTACGGGGGGACGGACGTCCTGGCTCCGCCGGCGGCAAGGAGCGACGGCGAGGCGAAGGCACGCTCCGGGCCGCTCGGACACCGTTCGGGGGCTGATTCGGTGCTGAGGCCGTTCACCGCGGTCGACTGCGATGGGTCCGTGGACGCGAAGCTGGCGTCGAAGAAGGTCAGCCTCGGTCCGACGAGCAGTCTGCGCTGGGTGGTGCAGGAGACGCGCGACGACCCGAACCAGGCGCCGAGCTCCATCAAGCACGAGCTGGTGGGAACCTTCGCGCTGGTGGGGACGGTGGAGATCGGATTCAACCCCTCGATCAGCGTGGATGGGACGTGCAGGTTCACGCTTCCTCCGATCCGGATCGCGGCGTTCGGGGCGCTGTCGGTGCTGGTGATGCCGGCGATCCGTCTGGGGGTGGGCGTGGACCTGCACGCGGCGCTGCAGGTGGCCAGCGCCAAGGTGGGGCTCACGGGAACGGTCGGTTTCCAGGCGGAGATCGGATGGCAGTGCGGGCCGGGGCCGTGCGTGGGGATCGCGGAATTGACCGAGATCGACGACGTGAAGCCGAAGCTGGAGTCCTCGGGCACGCACGGGATCCAGGTGGATCTGTCGGGGCGGCTGTACGCGTTCGCCGGGCTCGACCTGGCGGTGCTCGGTGGTCTGGGGGGGTACTTCGGGGTCGCGGAAGCGCAGCTCGGGCCGAAGCAGTCGGCGAAGCTGGCGAGCGAGGACGACCAGGCGCAGCTGCCGGGCTCGAGCTCGACCTACGACCTGGCCCTGGAGGGCTCGATCGGGCCAGGGCCGGGCCTGAAGGCGGCGATCAAGAAGGTGATCGACGACAGCTCGGTGAGCGTGGACCTGAACTGGGGGAAGTCGGAGCCGCTGGCGAAGTCTCCGCGGGGAACGATGAGCGTCAGCAAGACGCAGGCGGCGGTGGGAGATCCGGTGAAGTTCACCGTGGACATCACGCCGCCGGACACCGCGAGCTATCTGGGCATCGGGTACAACATCGTCTCGATCGAGTTCTACCGGATGAAGGCGGGCGATCCGGAGTTCACCCTGTTCCAGGATCTGGAGATCGTCCCGAGCGCGTCGAACCAGACGCACTTCGAGAAGACCTGGACCCCGAGGTCCTCGGACATCGGGAAGTACACGTACGCCGCGTTCGTGCACACCGAGGTGCACGACACGGGGCTGTTGCCGCTGCTCGAGATCGGGGACGACACGAGGAAGGACGTGGAGGTGCAGGGGATCTGCGCGCCGTCGATGCTGGCGTCTCGTCGGCCGGGGTCACTGGCGGCGCAGCAACAGCAGCAGTCGCCGTCGGGAAGCTGCCAGGTGAACGGGACGGTTCATTCGACGACGGTGAGCGATTTCCCCGACACGAGCACCCATTACGAATGGACCCGCGACACGACGGTCACGTTCGACGAGCAGATCGCGATTCCCATCCAGGCCGTGTTCAGGCCGACGGGTACGTGCTCGATGAGCTACAGCGGCTCAGGGGGCGGTTGTTCGCAGGTTGCAACGTTCAAGAGCTGCGAGATCGTGACGGACGACAGCGTGCTGACGCTCGACATCGACAACAGCACGGACCCGCCGACGTACACGTATCACGCCGAGATCTACGGCAACGCGACGGTCCATGTGCACCAGACGTGCGGAACGACGGAGTCGGAGTACGACCTGACGAGCTACGAGCGGCTTCTCTACCTCCCGGAGGACGACGCCCGTGAGATCGCCGCGGACGGGAGCATGACGGGGACGCGCTCGGACGTTCAGACTCCACAGGGCGGGACCCTCACCGACACGTGGACCTGGGACCTGAAGCTGGAGGTCCCGCATCCACCGCCAGGGCCGTGAACCCGTCGACCCGCGCCTCTGGTCACCACGGGTGCTGGGCAGGATGCGGTGACTCGCACCGCGGCCAGCACGGTGACGAGCCGATCAGTCGAGACAAACATCAAGCCGGGCTGGACAGCTTCATCAATACAAGGCCGCCGACGATCAGAGCCGCTCCCCCGATCCGCAGCGGATTGGCCGCCTCGCCCAGGGCGGCGATGCCGACGATGAAAGCGCCGACTGCCCCGATGCCCGTCCAGATCGTGTAGGCAGTGCCGAGCGGCAACGTCCGCATCGACCAGGAGAGGAGCGCGAAGCTGGCGATCATCGTGGTGATCGTGACGACAGAGGGCCACAGGCGGGTGAAGCCGACTGACTGCTTCATCGAAAAGGCCCACACGACCTCGAGTACACCGGCGATCAAGAGTGCGATCCAATCCATGGCATCCTCCGCCGGGTGGTGATGCTGCTCACTCTTGCCTGACGATATCGACCGAGATCTCCACCGCCGGAATCGTTCCTCTGTTCTCGAGCCAGTGTGTGGTGTTCCTGTCCTCGGGCCAGCCCACTCCGGGCCCATAGTCCGTGGCGACTCCATCTCGATGGTCAGTGATCGTTCCTTGCAAGATGTAGACGGTGCCTGGCCTGTCCTTGTGGTCGTGAATCGGGCCGAAGACGCCTCCAGGCTCGATGGTCACCATGCGCATTCGAAGCTGGCGCCCTGCCATGCCCTCGATCTCGGGGCCAAGGTCGACCGTCGTGAGCATCGTCACCGCAACACCTTTCGTCTCAGGTGCCACCTGCTCTTTGCTCATCCTGCTCTCCTCTCTGTACTTGGTTGGCCGATCCGGATCCTCAACGGGTTCACGACGCGACTGACTGCATCTGTGTTGTCCTCGCGTGCGCCGGCGGGCTCACGTAGTCGAGCACGGAGTCCTCGCGGCGCCCGAGTCGCTCGAGGCCAGCGGAGCAGAAAGCGCTGAACCAGTGCTGCGCAATATGCGGTGACTTGCACGGTTCAGCGAGGCTCCACGATGGGCGGACGCGCACAGTGGTCAATCCGTAGGACCGTCAACGCCTGCTCGGATCGAGCGTAGGAGATTCGCAGCGGTGGGAGTGGCCAGCTTCGGCACTCCTCCCCGTTGACAGCTGGTGCAGCGGTCCGTCTACCGGGTCGAAGCGAGCATCTCCACCGCGTGGATCAGACGTTCCGCAAGGGCGCGCCGCCGCCGGAGGGTTTCGCCGGACGAGGAACTCCAGCGCCGAGAGCAGGTCTTGCTCGGCCTGAGGGGCAAAAGACGCTCACTTCGACAGGGTGCGCTCGATGCTGCTCTGGACTTCTGGAGCGTCCTGGCACGTCCGGGTCAAACCGCGGCCAGTGCCTCCCGAAGGCCGTTCGCCTCCTTCTCGGAGAGGCCTGCCGAGGTATCCGCCTCGGGTCAAGACGTAGCGGCCCGGGGGAAGACGCTTCAGCTCCTCCGGCAGGTGCTTGCCGTCCCAATCCAGCTTGCGAGGCACGTCCATGAGGTAGCCGTTCCCGGCTGCCGTGTGCGCTGGGCGAGTGAGAGGCCGGCCGGGGCAGTGACGCCGCGACGCCGACGTCAAGCTGCGGACGACTGACTGCCCTCACAGGGCAGTGATTCCTCATGTACCTGTGACGCTGATCACGCGAGGGAGGAGGGGCACTCTGCCTCGCACTTCTCCCGAGCGAGCGTGAAGCTTTCGGAAGCAATCCTGACGCGCCGCGCTAGATCGAGGCCATGCCCCAAGAAATCCTCCCCTTGCCGTCGCTGTTCGACGTCGCCGCCCTGGACCTGCGGCTGTCGTCCGGCCTGGTGCGCACGTACCGGCTCGGCCGACCGGGTGCACCGACGGTCGTGTGCCTGCACGGTTTGGATTCGAATGCGCGGAGCTTCGACGCCCTCGCAGGGACGCTGGCCCGTCGAGGTCATCAGGTCGTCGTGCCAGACCTCCGCGGCCGTGGTGCGAGCCCCGACACCGGTCTCGGCACCTACGGCTGGGTGAGGCACGCCCAGGACGTGCTCGAGCTCGCAACCGCGCTCGACGTCGAGCGTTTCGATCTCGTCGGGCACTCGATGGGCGCGCTGGTCTCCATGCAAGCGGCGGTTCTCGCCCCCGAGCGCGTGCGGCGGCTGATCGCGATCGACACCGCGGGTCCGGCGGACCTCCTCGCTCTCCCGTTGGTCGCGAGCGCGACCCTGCGCCTGCCGTTCGTCTACCCGTCGACCGGGGTGTACTGCGGCGCCATGCGCGTGTCCGGCGTCCTGGAGCCGTGGGAAGACCTCTGGAAGCGCGCGTTCGCCTACGAGCTGGAGGGATTCCTCGGGTTCGTGCGGCCCAGGACCTCGTTCCGCGCAGTCAGCGAGGACCTCCTCTACAATCTGACCCACACCGGGGCATCGCTCTGGCCGCGGTTGCGGTCGCCGACGCTGCTGCTGCGCGCGACCCGGCGGCTCCCGCCCTACGGGCTGGTCGTCGGCGCTCGCCTTCGCGACGCGTTCCTGCGGGCAGTCCAGTCCGCGGAGCTCACCGAGATCGACGGCAACCATTACGAGATGATGGCGCATCCAGAGGCGCTCCGTGCGATCGACGAGTTCCTGGCGCGGCCCACGCCGGTGGTGCAGACGGCGAGGCGCCGTCCCGTGGGGGAGGGGACATCGGAGCGGAAGACGGGCTGAGTCGTGGCGCCCCGAGGTGAGGACCTCGGAGTCGAACCCTTGTCCGCCTGAAGGTGATCCGCCTCGCGCGAGTGCCTGCGGTGTACCACCGAGCGAAGCGACCCGGCCTGGGCCACAGGCGGTGCCTCGCGCTCCGCCAGTTCGCGCTCGGATCGAGGCGCTGGAACGCTTCAGCCGACGCGAGCACCTCCGTCGCGTTCGAGAGCGAATTCCTCGCCCGTGCCTCTGGTGGACGGGAGTCGAGCCAGCGACCCCCGTGCCGGGGAACTCAGCATCCCGTTCTCCAGGAGGCAGAGACGCTCCTGAAGTTGCCGTCCTCGTCGATCTCCGGGCACAGCTTGTAGCAGTCCACCCGCGTGTCGAACTTCGGTGGGCAGGTGGTGAAGCTGCTGCTCTTACCCTCGAGATCCTTGCGCTTGCTCGGGTTGCTGATGAGCGCGTCGCGATACTTCTCGGCCTGGCTCTTCCCCTTGCTGATCGCCTTGGAGTTGTCTGGTTTCAGCTCGACGATCAGACACGCGTTCCCGTCATAACCGATGCAATCGGCAGGGCCGTTGCCGGTCTCGAACTCGCTCGCCGTGCAGCGGCCCTGCCGGTACTTGTGCTCCTCCATTCCCTTGTCGGTCATGAAGGTGCTGACCGGATGGTTCGAGCTCCGGACGGAATCATACATCTTGTCGATGCTCTTCCAGCGTTCCTCGACCTTGTTCTTCAGGTCTCGTGCATCGCTGTGCTTCTCCTTGAAGCGATCATCCGCGAGGACCTTGGTCAGCATCGCCACCGCTTCGTTCTTGCGCTTCTCGACCTTGTCGTACTCCGCGCGCACCCTGTCGCGCGTCTTGCTGCCGACGTCACTGGCAACCGACTTCCGCTCCTCCTCGTCGGCGTCGCAGATGGCCTGGACCAACGCCTGGATCTCGCGCCGATCCATCTTCTTGAAGTCGTCGTAGTACGTGAAGAGAAGGTCCTTCGCGGACCGCTCCGCGTCGTAGTACGGGTCCCACTCGCCTGCGCGTGCGTTGCCCGTGTGAAGTGCCGCCAGTGCCCCAACGAGCAGCGCTGCAGCACTGCAACCTGCGATTCGTGACCGTCCCATGGGGGCGCCCCCTTCACCGACGCGGATGTCCAGTAGACGCCGGGAGTGGGGATGGCACCACAGCCCCGAGCCGAATTCTGGTGCGGATCAAAGGTTCAGGCCGGCGAGGATTTCTGCCCGATCGGGGACAGGCCAGCAGGCGAGCGGGGAGAAGCACGGCTTGCCGCTGCCCTCGTCCCGCTCGACCTTCCGGGAACCCACTTTCAGAGACGGAACATGGACTCTCGACCCCACTACTTCGACTGCAACGACCTCCCGCGATTCCCCGAGATCGGCGAGAACCGGAGCGATCTCGCGAAGAAGTTCTTCGACTGGTACGGGGCGGTCTTCGCCGACGGTGCGCTGAGCGCCCGGGAGAAGTCACTCATCGCCCTGGCCGTCGCGCATGCGGTGCAGTGCCCGTACTGCATCGAGAGCTACAGCAAGGACGCGCTCCGGCAGGGAGCGGACCTCGACCAGATGACGGAGGCGGTGCACGTGGCGGCGGCCATCCGCGGCGGGTCGTCGCTGGTCCATGGCATCCAGATGAGAAATCACGCGGAGAAGCTGGGGATGTGATGGGCCGAGGGACGCTCCCCACCCTCGCGGCGCGTCGGGCGCCACTGTCCTCCCCGGAGGCGCAGCTGGCCACGCTGAGCGCGATTCCGATCGACCGTGAGTTCCCGGAGGCACTGCGCCGTGCCGAGCGCTGGCCGCTGAGACCCGCCCGGCTGGAGATCCTCCAGATCAACGTGGGGAAGGTCTGCAACCAGACGTGCCGCCACTGCCACGTGGACGCGGGGCCGGACCGCGCCGAGAGCATGTCGCGGGAGACGATGGAACTCTGTCTGCGCGCGCTCGACGGGACGGACATCCGGACGGTCGATCTCACCGGCGGCGCTCCGGAGCTGAACCCGCATTTCCGCTGGCTGGTGAAGCAGCTGCGAGGTCGCGGGCTCCACGTCATGGACCGGTGCAACCTGACCGTGCTCCAGACGGTTCCCCACCGGAGCCTGGTCGAGTTCTTCGCCGAGCACCGCGTGGAGGTGGTGGCCTCGCTGCCGTCCGTGCGCGCGCTCGGGACGGACCGCCAGCGAGGGGAAGGCGTGTACGAGAATTCGATCGCCGCGCTGAAGCGCCTCAACGCGGTCGGATATGGAAACGGGCACAGCGGACTTCGCCTGGTGCTGGTCACCAATCCGGTCGGCGCGTTCCTCCCAGGAAGTCAGGCCTCGCTGGAGGCGGATTGGAAGCGCGAGCTCTTCCGGATGCACGGAATCCGCTTCGATTCGCTGTACACACTCACCAATCTCCCCATCAGCAGATTCCTCGAGTGGCTGGAGAGCTCCGGGAATCTGGAGAGCTACCTGCAGCACCTGGTGCAGGCCTTCAATCCGACGACCGTCTCCGGCCTGATGTGCCGGAACACCCTCTCGGTCGGCTGGGACGGGCGGCTCTACGACTGTGACTTCAACCAGATGCTCGAGCTGGGCGTCGACTCCTCCGTCGGCCACATCGCCCGCTTCGACCTCGCCACGCTCGAGCAGCGAGAGATCCGCGTCGCCAGGCACTGCTTCGGCTGCACCGCGGGCGCCGGCTCATCGTGTGGAGGAGCGGTGACGTGACGTCTGCCGACGCGCCAGGGGTGGTCTGCGTCTTCGCCAAGCCGGCCCGTCCGGGCGAGGTGAAGACCCGGCTCGCGGCGGAGATCGGACCCGGGGAAGCGGCGCGGCTGGCCACTGCGTTTCTCGAGGACACGCTCGTGGCTCTCCGACGGCTTCCGCTCCGGGTGGTGCTCGCGAGCACCGAGCCGGGTGTCTCCTCCGCTCTGGCGGACGAGTGCTGGGAGCAGGGCGATGGAGAGCTCGGGGAACGGCTGGAGAGGGTTCTCTGTCAGGCGCTGGGCCGCGCGCCGTGGGCAGCGGCGATTGGCGCGGACTCGCCGGGCTTCCCGCTGGCGGCGCTCGAGGAGGCCGAGGCGATGCTGAGCTCCGTTGATGTCGCCCTGGGTCCGGCCGACGACGGGGGCTTCTACCTGATGGCGACGCGGCGCTGCCCGCCGCAGATGCTCGCCGGCGTGACCTGGAGCGTCCCGGACACGCTGCTCCAGGTCGAGCGACGGTTCCGGACGCTCGGCCTCTCTACGGGCCGGGTGGCCCCCTGGTTCGACGTGGACACGCTGGAGTCTCTCCGGCGGCTGATCGAGCTCGTGGCGCGGGGAGAGGTGAGGGCCGCGGCGACGGCGCAGGCGATCGCCGGGTGGGCGCGGTGAAGCCGCGGAAGCGCAGCGGGAAGCTCCCGCTGGAGAAGCGGCCGTTCCGGGTGCTGGTCGTCGCCGGCTCGGAACGACGGCAGTACAACTGCCCGGGGGTGGATTCGAAGGCGCGAGCGCTGATGCTCCGCATGGCGGATCGACTGCCCCAGGAATGGGAGGTGGATGTCGAGGACCTGGGCAATGTCTTCGGACGCGCGCGGATCCAGAGCTGCAACGCCTGCGTCTCGACGTCGATGGCCCTGTGCGTCTGGCCGTGCAACTGCTACCGGAAGGACGACCGTGCGGAGCCGGACCTGATGTGGAACCTGGATCTCTACGCGCGGCTGGACCTTGCCGACGCGTGGGCATTCATCGCGCCGGTGAACTGGTACGCCCCGCCCAGCAATCTCAAGCTGATGTTCGACCGACTGGTGTGCATGAACGGAGGGAATCCGCGCGAGGAGCTGATCGACCACAAGGACCCGGAGAAGGCGATGGCCCTCGAGCGGTCACCGGAGTGGGAGGAGCTCTCGGTCAACCATCTGGAGGGCCGCACCTCCGCGTTCTTCGGCTACGGCGATGGCGGGGCAGACGAGCTGGACTCCTCGGGGCGGCCGAGGAAGCTCCGACACCCCGAGTACTTCGACCCCGAGCAGGAGCCGTTCGATGACGAGTGGCAGGCCTTCGCGCCGCTGGTGTGGCAGTGCCGGTTCAGCGGGATCGAGGTTCCGGACGCGCTCTGGCGGCACGTGACGTTCGGGCAGGGTAGGCCGTTCCGCGAGAACCAGGCGGAGCATCTGATGACCGAGGCTCAGGTGCTGGCGGCGTTCGACGCCTGGACAGCCGCCTTCGTATCGCACGTGGGGGCCAAGGGAAAGGTGCCGGCCGGGCGTTTTCGTGCCTACGGGTACGACCCGCCGCCATACCGCTGGAACGAGCTGAAGCTCGCGGTGCGCGACGTCCGGATGAGGCTGGGCGTGCCCAGGAAGGGGTCGTCGCCCGAGATCCAGCAGCGCCGAGGTGTGAATCGCGACCGGACGCTCCGACCGAAGAAGAGCGAGAGGAAGCGGCAGGGATGAGGGTCTCGGCGATCATCCCCACGTGGCAGGAGGAGGCGCGGATCGGCGGCGCGGTCGCCGCGGCCCGTGAGATCGCGGACGAGGTCGTGGTCTCCGATGGCGGAAGCACGGACCGGACGGCGGCCATCGCTCGGGCCCACGGCGCAGTGGTGCTCCGGGAAGCACGGGGCCGAGGACAGCAGCTGGCGGCGGGGGCTGCTCGTGCGTCCGGGGACGTGTTCTTGTTCCTGCACGCGGACACCGTGCTCCCGTCCGAGGCGAGAAGAGCGCTCGAGCGTGCCTTGCAGGACCCGCGCGTCTCTGGAGGCAACTTCTTCCTGCGATTCGAGCCGCGGGACGCGCCGGTGGGAAGGGTGTTCACCTGGCTCTACGATCTTCGCTGCCGTGCACTGCGCATCTACTACGGAGATTCGCCGCTCTTCGTCCGGAGCGCTGTCTACTGGCGTCTCGGTGGGTTCCCTCCGCAGCCGCTCTTCGAGGACTACGCCTTCATCCGCAGGCTCGAGCGCTCGGGCGGCACGGTCTACCTCCGCGACGTCGAGGCCGTGACCTCGGCGCGTCGGTACGAGAACCGCGTCCTGCGGACGCTGGGAACGTGGGTGATCCTCCAGACGCTGTATTCGCTCGGCGCGTCGCCCACGCGGCTAGCGCGCTGGTACGCCGATGCGCGCTGACCTGCGTCAAATTGCCCGGAGCCTCCCGATGGTCCTGCCCCTCGGTTTGCTGGTCGCGGAGCGGGTATGGCCTCTGCGCCCACGCGACCGGGATGTGCGGCGGCTCGGGACGAACGCGGTATTCGGAGTTCTGGCCGCGCTGACGGAAGGGCTGCTCGATGTGCCGCTGGCCCGGTGGGTGGCGAGGCGCGCGGAGCGGCGGCGCTGGGGCCTGTCCCGGCTGCCGAGGAACGCGTGGCGCACCCTGGCCGGCGTGCTCTGGCTCGACTGGACGTTGTACGTCTGGCACCGGGCGACGCATCGCAATCGCGCGCTCTGGCGGCTTCATCTGGCGCATCACCTCGACCCCGCGATGGACGTGACGACGGCCTGGCGGTTTCACGTTGGCGAGCTGCTGGCGTCCTTACCCTTCCGGGCCGCTCAGGTGGCCAGCGTGGGCGTGCCGGAGGATGCTGTCCGCCTCTGGCAGCGCCTGCTGCTGCTCTCCATCTCGTTTCACCACTCCAACGTGCGGCTGCCGGAATCGGTGGACCGGGCTCTGAGCTTCCTGGTGATGACGCCGCGGCTCCATGGAGTCCACCACTCCGTGGATCCGGAGCTGCGAGACTCGAACTGGTCCAGCGGCCTCACGCTCTGGGACAGGTTGCACCGGACGTACCGCACCGAGCCGCGGCTAGTAACCCGGCTGGGCGTGCGCGGAGTGTCGCTGGCACGGGAGCTGGTCCGCTCGCTGGTCGTTCCACTCGCGGACTCGAGTGACGATCTCAGCTCGGCATCGGCGGTCAGGATCGAACGCTGAGTTCATCTTGCTCCAAGATGTGGGCGCCTCTCGTCCGACCGACGCCCGGGGCTATCCTCGGTCCCCAGCATCCGCTCCTCGGTAGCCCGGGCGACGTGACGACGGGTCGGCTGTCGCAAGTCGTGCCACAGAGGGGTAGGGGTGCGGCTGGACTCCAGCCTTGAGAGGTGCCGCCAGGATGGCTCGATTGCGAGAGGCCGGCGAACGAGAGGAGGAACGTGATGCTGGAACGAATTGAGGGACTCCCTCAGGGGGTCGAGGGAGTGAAGGCAATCGGAAGGGTATCGAAGGAAGACTACGACCGGGTCGTCGAGCCCATGCTTGGCGACGTGAGGAGGGAAGGCCGTCGGATCCGGTTCCTCTACGAGCTCGGTCCCGCGTTCGAGGGCTTCACCCCGGCTGCGGCGTGGGAGGATGCGAAGATCGGGCTGCGCTCGATGCGGCTGTTCGACGGTTGCGCGGTCGTGACCGACACCGGATGGCTCCGCGAATCGGTGCGTCTCGCTGGCTTTCTCATGCCCTGCCCCGTCCGGACCTTTGCAGTCCAGGACCGGGACCAGGCTGTGGAATGGCTGCGCTCACTCCCGGAAGGCGCCGGCATCTCGCACCGGCTCCTCGACTCGGGGGTGATGGTGGTGGAGGTGAACCGGCCGCTTCGTGCACAGGACTTCGACGCGCTGGCGACCACGGCGGACACGTGGATCGAAGCCCACGGCAACCTGCAGGGCCTGGTAATTCATGCACGAGAATTCCCGGGCTGGGAGAATCTCGGGAGCCTCTTGCGACATCTGCGCTTTGTCCGTGACCACCAGCGGAAGGTGAAGAAGATCGGGCTGGCAGCGGACACCAAGTTCGCCAGCCTGGCGGCAAATCTCGCCGAGCACTTCGCACAAGCCGAGGTGAAGCGCTTCCCCTACGCCGAGCTAGAGAACGCGATCGCCTGGGCCAGCGGCGGTGCCGGACAGAGCAAGACGTCCTCGTCCGCCCGCTGACGGGAGAGTCATGACCGCCCTCGGGCGGCTGAGCTCGGTCGCCGATGGTCACGCAGCGGACGTCGTTCGCGAGCCGCTGAGCATCAGGGCGGTCGGAAGGTCAACCATTGAAGGAGAAACAGGCCTCCCGAGAAGCACCGCCAGAGAGGCAGCGCCTCACACGCGACGGGCTCCAAGCGAGACCCGGGTCAATGCGCCACGCACCGAGGGGTCGTTCCCGACAGGGAGCAGACCTGGACGGATTCGGGGCTTTCACTGCGCGCGATACAGGATTCGAACCTGTGGCCTTTGGCTCCGGAGCAGGGCAGGGGGCGATTCCAGGGGCTAGACGCGCGTGGTCAGCCGTCCGCATCCGTCGCGCTTACGTGGGTTTCGGCGCCTGAGCGACTCGCCAACGCAGCCCCGTTCCAGCCTGTTCCTGCGAAATGCGGGGACAGACGTGGGGACACGGTTCAGGTTCTCCGGCCGGTCTCTGGTGGCCTAGAGCGGCTCTTGACCGTTCGCGAGGTCGCCACCCTGCTCCGGGTCTCGACGGCGACGATCTACGCGCTAGCATTCCGCCAGGAGCTTCGACACGTGCGGATCTCGAACGCACTCCGGTTCCGGCCCGAGGACCTGGCCGAGCCATTCCGTGCCCCGGCGGCGCGCCAGCCGGTTCAGAGGTCGAGGCGAACCGATTCGAGTCGCTGAGGGCCTGTGAGGCCGCCGAACCACTGAGTTATGTAGATGCGGTCAAACCCGGTGTTCTGGAATCCACCCGGGTTTGTGCCTGCGAGCAGTACCGTCACCCGCGACCAATTGCCGACCGGCAGCACCAACCAACGCTCCGCGTAGAGGGGTGGCCAGTTTTTCAGGTCCGCCCGCTT
>Ga0070664_100000672_pt1 | contig 26116 bp, 26 predicted proteins | sample KBSC73metaG_FD_65863 | JGI IMG/M metagenome (GOLD analysis project Ga0070664, IMG submission 65863) | Corn rhizosphere microbial communities from Kellogg Biological Station, Michigan, USA - KBS C7-3 metaG | ecosystem: Host-associated > Plants > Roots > Rhizosphere > Soil ... | reverse complement strand
GGAACTGGAAGAACTCCACGACATCGGCGCCGACGATGTCGTGCCCGAGGAGTTTGAGACATCGATCGAGATCTTTGCGCTCGTCCTTCGGACTTATAATCTGCCGCAGGAGTTCATCACGATCAAAGCCGAACAGGTCCGGCGCGAGGGATATGCGTTGTTGCGGCGGAGCGAATTACCCGAATTGGCCCATCATCTTCGCGGCGGCACCTTGACCGATGCAGAGGTCGAAACCTGCCGCATTGACGATGATTCGCCCGCCGTTGGGAAGACTCTCATGGAGCTCTCGATTCGTCCGCGCACGGGAGCCTCGGTGATCGCCTGGACGCGCGACGGGGTCACGGAGTCGAATCCAGGGCTGAAAACGAAACTCAAGGGCGGAGATATTGTGGTACTGCTCGGCTCCCGCCTGCAGATACGGCGGGCCATGAGCTTGCTCTTGTCAGGTCAGTAACCGTGTGATTTCCGCTTCGGGGGCTAGCTCTTCCAGCGAAGGGTGACCCGACCTTTTAGCGGATGATCGAGTGGCTGTCCGGTCTGTACGGATGTGAGGTGTGCGGCTTTCAATTTGTAGTACCACTTCGACGGCGTGTCTGCGTCATCGATCAACATCAGCGGCGGCTTATAACGCAGGCCCACCGCTTGACGTTCCATCGCCTGCCTATCCTGCTGCAAAAAGATGTTCCCGAAATACCGAAAAAGTGTTTTGGAAAATGGCAACCAGCTCAGGACGTTCCAGGCAGCGGAGAAATCCATCCGGCATTGCTGCTCGGTGAGAGGCGTGATCATCGCTCGCATGGACACGAACATACTACCGCACTGAACGAATTCGAACCGCTGGTTGGGCAGCACAAAATCGATCGTCGTTGTGAGCGGGCCGCCATAGAAAAAGTTCAAGAGCTTGTACGGGGTACTGTTTTTCGACGGCGCATGCGGAACCATGCGGAAACCAGCGGGGATCGGCTCGTACGTCTTGGCTTTCTCATGCATGCTGGCTTGCGTTCGCCACCAGGAATTTTGATGGACGAAGGGGCCGTGGAGAGGATCCACTAAGCCGACAATGCCGTCATCGATCGCGCAGTTCAGCAACGTCGAAATCTGAATCATCCGATAGGGAGATGAAGGCAGAGGTAGCGGAGCGACGTCGGGAATCGATTGGTGAGGCTGCATCGGGTCGGGGATGAACACCCACACATACCCATCCCGTTCGCGACATGGGTACGTGGTCACGCCGATCTTGTCGGTTTGGATGGACGAGCCCTCGATGAGCGCGGGAATCTCCTGGCAGCGGCCTTTGTGATCGAATTGCCAGCCGTGATAGGCACACTCGACGCAATCGCCGCGGATCCGTCCGAACGACAGCGGCATTCCGCGGTGCGGGCAGATATCCCGCAGGGCCGCAACATCTCCCGCAGAGTTTTTCCACGCCACAATCGGATGCCCGAGGAGCACCAGGCCTTTCATGCTGCCGGGGCGGAGATCGCTACTGAAGCACGCCGGATACCAGAATCCGGGCAATGGCGCACTCTTGGAGGGCTTAATTTCTGTGATCTGATCCAAGGAGTAGGCTCACGGGAACTTGTGGACTATATCTGCCGTAGAAAACTTGGTCAAGGTCGTTGTGTTGACAGGAAAAACATGCGGAGACTATAGTCAAAAACCTGCGAAAATACGACCTAGAAGTGCATGAATCTTGTGAGGCGCCTATGACTACCACCCAAATGGACCCTGCGGTTGCTCTTGCCGACCTCCAAACCGCGAAGCCGGACCGGGTCACGATTGTGCTCTTGAGCGGTGATCTCGACCGGGCAATGGCGGCCTTCATTATTGCTACCGGTGCTGCGGCCATGGGCATGAAGGTGACGATGTTCTTTACGTTCTGGGGCTTGAATACGATCCGCCGGAAAGGTGCAACGAGTTCCGCCAAAGATTGGCTCCGCCGGATGTTCGGGTTCTTGAACAAGGGGGGCGCAGAGAGTCTGCCCCTTTCCCGCTTTCATTTCGGCGGTGTCGGGACGAGGATGATGCAACAGGTGATGAAGCAGAACAAGATGCCCGGCGTGCCCGAGCTGATGGAAACGGCCATGGATCTGGGCGTGAAGTTTATCGCGTGTACGACCACGATGGGGCTCATGGGCATCACGAAAGACACGTTGATCGACGGGATTGATCAGTTTGCCGGGGTGACGACGTATTTGGCCGAGGCCAAACACGGCAGCGTGAACCTCTTCATTTGATGCCGGATCGGAGGCGACACAGGTGACTATGCAGGCGGATGTGAAGCTGGACACGCTCGGATATTTTTGTCCGATGCCTATCATCATGACGAGCAAAAAAATCAAGGAACTGACCTTGGGCCAGGTACTCGAAGTGGTTTCCGATGATGAAGGGATCAAGAAGGATATGCCCGCCTGGTGCGAGACCACGGGGCATCACTTGATGGGGATGGAAGAGGAGCAAGCGACTTCTGGACGAATTTACAAGGCGTTCGTCAAGAAAACCAAGTAACACGCGCAGTGCTCAAGGGGCGACTGTGAATCGAAGCCGGAGGTCATGAACATCCACCTCCGGCTTTTTTATTGTGGAGCGACCGGCTTTCATGGACCGCATTGTTGAATGTATTCCCAACTTCAGCGAAGGCCGTAATCCCGCCGTCATTCAGGCACTGATCGATGCGCTGGTCTCGGTGCCGGAGGTCCAACTGCTGGATCATTCATCGGATTGTGATCATCACCGGTCGGTAATGACGGTCGTCGGAGCGCCGGACGCCATGGTTGAAGCGATGTTTCGGGCGATCCGCATCGCGACCGATCTGATCGACTTGCGTTCGCATGACGGTGTGCATCCACGCGTTGGCGCCACCGATGTGGTTCCCTTCGTGCCGATTAAAGGGCTCTCGATGTCCGAGTGCGTGCAGGCGGCCAAGCGTCTCGGACAGCGGGTCGGAACTGAGCTTGGAATCCCTGTGTTCCTGTACGAGCGGGCTGCCTCGCATAGCGACCATGCTGCGCTTGAATCGGTGCGCCGCGGCGGGCTGTCGGGGCTGGCATTCCGTATGACCTCCGATCCCGATTGGGCGCCGGACTTCGGGCCGAGCCGGCCACATGACACTGCCGGCGCCATTGTCATCGGTGCCCGACCGCCGCTCATCGCCTTTAACGTCAATCTGGCCTCGACCGAGCTGGCCCTGGCACAGTCCATCGCGAGGGCCATTCGCCAATCGAACGGAGGCGTCCGGCACCTCAAGGCCATCGGCGTGGAACTGGCGAGCCGCGGCGTAGTCCAAGTGGCGATGAACCTGACGGATTATGAAGTGACGCCGCTTCACGTGGCGTTCAAGGCCGTGGAAGCTCAAGCGGCGACACGCCGGGTGGCTCTTGCAGGGACGGAAATCGTGGGGCTCGTGCCGCAGGCGGCCATTACCGAAGCAGCGAAGGAGGCGCTTCGTCTCGTTCGCTTACCTCCAGCGCAGATTCTCGAAGCAAGGATCGATGCGCTCATGGTTAAGCCGACCACGTTATCGACGGCTCCCATCTCCACGAAGGGACTGTTACGATCCTCCGTCTCAGAATTTCTCGAGGCCGTATCCGCACCGACCGCCGTGGCGGCCGGTGCCGTGGTTGCAGCGTTGACCGGGGCGCTGGCATCGGCGTTAGGGGTCATGGCCGCCAGACTCAGCCGGCAATCGGCGGCCGAACATCGTTTTGACGAACTCGCCCGGCGATTGAGCGATCTGGTCGAAGCCGATGGCGAGGCCTACAGGACGTTTGTCGCGGCGACCAAGCTGCCTGAGACCGACGCTCAGCGTTCGGTAGCGGTCTCTTCAGGCCTCCATGTCGCCACGGAGATTCCGCTTGAGATGGCGGAGCGATCGGCGGAAGCCGCCACCCTGCTCGCGGCCTGCTCGCACGCGGTTAAATCCAGGCTTCGATCGGACGTGCAGGTGGGATTGATCCTCGCGATCGCCTCAGCCGAGGCGAGCATGCACACCGCGAAGGAAAATTTGAAAGTGCAGCCAAATCAGCAACTTAGAGAAGCGCTGGCCGCAAGGGTCCGTGAAGTATCGGAGAATCTTGAGGAACTAAAGGCCCTGTGCTACACTCCGGCCCCTGGTCAGTCAGGAAATCACTCCGCGCAGGCATCGCCTGGGAAAGTGCAGACACGAGACGAATGGAAATCAAAGTCTTCAACAACAATGTCGAGAAAGCGCTCAAAGTCGCGAAGAAAAAGCTTGCGGGAGAAGGGCTCTTCCGAGAACTGAAGCGGCGGCGGTATTACGAGAAGCCCAGCGTCCGGAAAAAGGCCAAACAGCGGGAAGCCCAACGTCGACGTCAGAAGTGGTTGTCGAAGCGCCGGCCCGAATAGTCTCTCCGCCTAATCGCGTCGCCATCCTTCATTATCAGTTCGACTCGGTTCCGAGGTCATGCGTGAGGATCAGATCCATTCGGCGATCAAGATCCTCAGGCGGGAGATCCGCCAATGGCAGGAGCCGGTCGTCGGCGTCGTCGCACGAACATCGGATCGCGATCCCTTCCGTATTCTGATCTCCTGCCTGCTCAGCCTGCGCACGAAAGACAAGACGACCAGCGAGGCCAGCGCGCGTCTCTTCGCCCTGGCGCACACCCCTACCGCACTGCTGAAGCTGTCACGACGCAGAATAGAACGGGCGATCTACCCCGTGGGCTTCTACCGCACCAAGGCGAAATCCATCCATGCCATCTGCAACCGGTTGCTCGAGGAGTACGATGGCAAGGTGCCGGAGTCGATCGAGGCGCTGATCACCTTGCCAGGGGTCGGGCGGAAGACGGCCAATCTCGTGGTGACCGTGGGCTATCAGAGACCCGGCATTTGTGTGGATATCCACGTGCACCGGATCACCAATCGCTGGGGATACGTGAAAACAAGGACGCCGGAGGAGACCGAGCAAGCGCTGCGCGCCAAGTTGCCGAGGCGGCACTGGATCACGTTCAACGATTTGCTCGTGCCCTACGGCCAGAATCTTTGCCAGCCGGTGTCGCCGTTCTGCAGTCGCTGTAAGCTGATCGAGATGTGCGACAGGGTGGGAGTCGTCCGGTCACGGTAGGCACGCCGGCCGCCGGCGCGCTCAGATGAAGAGGGTCGTTTCAGCGTCGGCCGTCAGGGAAAGAATGGCCGGCAGCCCCATCACTTCGTCAACTTGCCTGGATACCGCCTCGCTATCGACATCCATGTACTCCAATCCGGCGCTGCAGGCGATGAGGCGCAGCTTTCCCACCAGTTTGGCTTCTCCGAACATCTCCGAGATCTTCGGCACCTTCTTCTCTTTGAGCAAGCGTGCGACGTGTTCGCCGGACGCGGCATATTCCGGCGGAAAATCGATTTGGTCGAGTTTCCCTTCCGCCAGTTTCTTGATCGTCCAAAACAGGAGAATGACGATCACGTCCTTGCCCATGGCGGCTGCCGTCATGCCGAGCGTGGCCACCTGATGCAGCTTGTCGTACGTGGCGTTGTGAGCAAACAGGACGAACTTCGGTTTCGGCTGGTTCATGCTACCGTTTTGGAACGCGGGCCTTGACACTGTTGATGTAGTCGTTGATTGCGGCGTCGACCTCGATGGGAGCCAATGGGCGATCGTGCGTTTCGCTTTCGTCGACGAGGTACTGATCGCGGTCCTTCTCCTGCCGAACGATCACCGTGTTTTCCGGGGTCACCTCGACGAGCATGAACCACTCGCGCGCGCCCTGTGTCATCACGACCTCCTTGCCCAAACCCTTCTTGCTGATTGCTATTTGAAGCTCGTCCGAGGCAGCCCAGGCCGGCATGGTGTCCCGCAGTTCGGAAGCAAGCGGCAACAGTACACCCAGGCAGAGGTAGAGCAACATCGCGCCCATTGGCGGATTATAGCCGCCGAAAGAAGCGCAGTAAACCAGGTGTGCTTGCTCGGCCGTTGTCTTGAGTGACTGTAGGTCGCATGTTAGGATCCTCTCCCCATGGACGGGCTGCTGTCGACGGTTCAGCAATATGTTTCCACTGACACGCTGATATGGCTGGCGGCCCTATCCGTCGTCTTTTTTATCGGCACGCTGATCGCCATCCCGTTCATTCTTGTTCGGCTGCCGCCGGATTATTTTGATGTCAGGGTCCCCCGTCCCTGGATGCAGGATCACCATCCGGTGTTGCGTGTTGTCGGCCACATTGTGAAGAATGCCGTCGGGGCGGTATTTCTCTTTGCCGGGTTTCTCATGCTGTTTCTCCCGGGCCAAGGGGTGTTGACCATGCTCATCGGGATTTCGATGCTGGATTTTCCCGGAAAACGGAAATTGGAAGCAAAGCTGATCGGCCAGCCGACCGTCCTAAACGTGATCAACCACATGCGAAAAAAGCGCGGGAAGCCGCCGCTCGTTCTTGCCCCGGACCATAAGCCGGAACCCGGCCTCAGGGCTGAATCATAACGTCTTGCTCTCAGAAGCCGAATGCTGCCACAACCGACCGTCTCCAATCGGCTGACGTTGTACCTGATCGATGGAAGTGCCTACGTCTACCGTGCCTTTTTCGCCCTGCCCGCCTTGAATAATTCCAAGGGGCTGCAGACCAATGCCGTCTACGGCTTCACGACGACGTTGATGAAAATCATCCGCGAGCACCAGCCGCACGGTCTGGCGGTGGTCTTCGATGAGCCTGGACCGACGCTGCGGCATGAAACTTATCAGGCGTATAAGGCTCAGCGCCCGCCCATGCCTGAAGGCATGAGCGCTCAGATTCCTTACATCCACCGGGTCGTCGAGGCGCTAAACATTCCCGTGGTCAAGAAGGCGGGGTACGAAGCTGACGATTTGATCGGCACCCTGGCTGTCCAGGCGGAGTCGGCCGGCTACGATGTCGTGATTGTCACCGGCGACAAGGATATGTTCCAACTCCTGACCCCGCACGTTCGCATTTACGATCCTGTGAAGGGCAAATGGATCGGCGAAGCGGAATGCCTGGTGCGATTCGGCGTCGAGCCGGCGCGCGTCGTCGAGGTGATGGGCTTGATGGGCGACAGCACCGACAATATCCCCGGCGTCAAGGGCATCGGCGAAAAAACGGCGACGAAGCTCATCACGCAGTTTGGGACAATCGAAGAACTCCTGCGTCGTGTGGACGAAGTGACGCCGCCGCGTATGAAAGCCCTGTTGATCGACCAGGCCGAAAACGCCCGTCTCAGCCGGACACTGGCCACGATCGAGACGCGCGGCCCAGTGGAGTTTCATCCCGAGCGCTATCAGCTCAAGCCGGCAGATCAGGCGCGGTTTGCCGACCTTCTCCGCGAGTTGGAATTTACCACGCTGCTGAAAAACCTATCCGCTTCGGCGAGGCCGCCTGAGAAGCCGCGGCTGGGCACCACTCTCGTGATCGACGATGAGGCGGCGGCGCAACGTTTCCTCAGCGCCCTGCCCCAAGGCGCGCCGGTCGGCATTCAAGGCCTGCTGGGGAGCGGCTCCGGTATACAGGTCCCACTGCTGGGCTTCGCCTTTTCGGTCGGGGAGAATACGGGATTCGTGCCCTTCGAGCCTGGCACGAGCATGCCACCCGTCACGACACTGCTGTATGACGCGGATCGACCCAAGGTCGTCCACGATCTGAAACGTACCTTGTTGGCGTTTCACCAGGCCGGGCTCGGGTTAGACGGTCCATGCACGGACACAATGATTGCGGACTATCTTCTCAATCCCAACCGCCGCGACCATCAGCTCGAAACTATTGCCTTGGAGGTCTTGGGGACGCGGCTTCAGCTTGGACAGACAACGCCTCCGCAATCACTCTTCGAGGTCGAGACAGGCTCGCGGGAGGACGCTGCAGAGGCGGCCACCGTGTTGGCGAGGCTCGGCCCAGCCATGCGCGACCGCCTGTTGGAACAAGGGGCGCTCCCGTTGTTCACCGAAGTGGAGATGCCGCTTGTGCCGGTATTGGCCGATATTGAGCGGAACGGGTTTCTGCTGGACGTTGACCGGTTGCACGAGCTCGGCAAAGAACTGGAACGCGAGATGGATCGCACTATGGCAACGATTGCCGGCTTGGCAGGCGGCGAATTCAACATTAATTCGCCAAAACAGCTGGCTGCCGTGCTGTTCGAGAAACTCGGCCTCAAGCCGGTGCGAAAGACCAAAACAGGCTATTCCACCGATGAAGACACCCTCACGCAGCTTGCCGCCCAGCATGAGCTGCCGACCCATATCCTGAATTGCCGGAGCATCAGCAAATTGAAATCGACGTATGTCGATGCTCTGCCGCTGTTGATCGATCCGCAGACGCGTCGATTGCACACCTCGCTGAATCAGACGGTGGCCGCGACGGGCCGCCTCTCCTCGACGGATCCGAACCTGCAAAATATTCCGGTGAAGGGCGAGTATGGATTGCGCATCCGCGAGGCGTTCGTCGCACCAGAGGGCCATCAACTGTTGTGTGCCGACTACAGCCAGATCGAGCCGCGCATCCTTGCGCACTTGTCGCAGGATCCTCGGCTGCTGGCCGTATTTGCCAACAGCGAAGATATCCACATGGCGACGGCCATGGAGATCTTCGGCCAGCCGGCGGCGCAGATCACCAAGGACATGCGCCGCGCGGCCAAGACTGTCGTCTTTGGCATCGTCTACGGGATCAGCCCCTTCGGTCTGTCGCAGAACATCGGAGTCCCGCAAGCGGAGGCCAAGAAGTATATCGAGACGTTCTTTGAGCGGTTCCCGGCGGTGCGGGCGCTTATGGACCGCAACATCGCCGAGGGACGAGCCAAGGGATATACGACGACAATCCTGGGTCGTCGTCGGCCCATTCCCGAACTGCAGGGCGGGGATCCGGTGCAACGCAGCTTCGGCGAGCGAATGGCCGTCAACAGTCCCATTCAGGGCTCAGCGGCGGACCTGATCAAAGTGGCCATGATCAATGTCCACAAGAGGCTTCAGCAGGAACTGCCGCAGACGAAGATGATCCTGCAGGTCCATGACGAGTTGATTTTCGAGGTGCCAGGAAACCAATTAGACAGTGCCAAACAGCTGGTGCAAAGCGAAATGGAAGGCGTGGGGACGCAACTGGGATTGTCGGTGCCTCTCAAGGTTGACATGGGCATTGGAAAAAATTGGAGGGTGGCGCATCCGTAAACATCGGCACGCCAGTTGCGAAGTCGCGCCGGTGCGGTTCGATGACATGGGCGTAACGTTGTCAGGAGGTGGGAAATGAATCAGGGACGCGTCATGATGATTTCGATGGGAATCAGCATACTGATGTCGATCGGTATCCTATGGCTCGTGAATCCGGTAGCTCCTAAAGCGCAAGAGCCCAAGCGCTTTGAATACAGGATCGTGGAAGTGCTTCCTGATACCACGACCATGCAGACCAAATTAAACGAGTTTGGCATGAGCGGCTGGGAGCTGGTAGCCGTTTCCATGGGAAACATGACAGAGCCCCGGCTGATTTTTAAGAAATAACTTCTTCCCGCGACGTGCTCATGTCGGAGCAAGGTATGAACAGGATGCATCCACCTGGCGGAGAGCTCTCTCGTCCGACGGGGACGGCTGGACTCACCAGACGAGGGTTTCTCATTTCGACGCTGGCAACCGGGTTTGCACTGGCCGTGCGGCCGACATGGGCAGCGACAATCGTCACAGACTCCGCCGGGCTCACGGAGGGCGAAATCAGGATTCCTACCGGCGAAGGCGATATTCCTGGCTATCGGGCGATGCCGTCGGAAGGGCGCGCGTTTCCGGCGGTGCTGGTCGTTCAAGAAATTTTCGGCGTCCACGAGCATGTCAAAGACGTCTGCCGACGATTGGCCAAATCAGGCTATCTGGCGGTGGCTCCTGAGCTGTACGCACGGCAGGGTGACGTTTCACGCCTGAGTGAGATTGACGAGATCCGCAAGATCGTCGCGAGAGTGCCGGATGCACAGGTGCTGGCAGACCTGGATGCCACCGTGGCGTGGATCAAGGCGTCGGGGACAGGACACATCGAGAATCTCGGCATCACCGGATTCTGTTGGGGCGGACGGATTGTCTGGTTGTATGCAGCACACAACGCCCAAGTGAAAGCCGGCGTGGCCTGGTACGGACGACTCGTCGGAAAGGCGAACGAACTACAACCCACGCAACCGTTGGACATCGCGGCGAGCCTGAAGGCGCCGGTTCTCGGTCTGTATGGCGGAAGCGACCAGGGGATCCCGCTTGAGACCGTGGAGCAAATGAAGCAGGCGCTCAGGGCTGCGGACAGCCCTTCGACGATTATCGTCTATCCAGATACGCCGCACGCGTTTTATGCGGATTACCGGGCGAGCTACCGCAAGGAGGCGGCGGAGGACGGCTGGAGCCGTTTGCTCGCGTGGTTCAAGGAACATGGGATTGCCTAATCCCCCTGTCTTTTCAGCCGTCCTTTCCCCTTCTCGGTCGTTCAAACCTGTGCCTCTCGTTGGTATCCGCCTGCAGTGTCTCGTTTCTGGCTGCGTGTTGACGCGGGGTTAGGAGTGGCACTGCTCTTGCGGAGATGACCCGAGTTTCACCTCTGAGAAAGATTCTGGTTGCTCCACCTGAGAAAGGGATACCGCCATGATGCATGCCGTGGAACTCGATAAGCAGACAACATCATTCGTGCGACAACTTGAAGAGCAACGGCGGATTGAAAAGAATCTGATGGTGGAACGGGTGCGGGGTGCTAAGGAGGGACTCGAATCCGTGTTTCAGGACATCAGGGAGAGAGTGGACGCCTTGGAACGCATGACGAGCTCGGTCACCACCAGTTACATCGCACCGATCGGGTGGAGCCAGTTGATCTTTACGGGAGCTGACGGGCAGTCGTCGAACACCATCATGTTCGGCGATCCAGAGGCTGCGCTGTGCAAACATGACCGGATTCTCTATCTCGAGGATGCGAATTACCTGCGCCTGAGCGCGAATCCCCACTATGTCGAGCGTATTCTCCCTAATAAGTCGGCTCATGCCCGGGCAGCGGCGAATCCGTCGACATGGGACAATTTGGGATACGTTCACGTCGGCTACTCAACGTTGCTGGCGATCCCGGCCTCATTGGAAGCGACAACGGTATCGATCATGTCCCGACTCAACACGTTGTTCAATTGGGTGGAAGTCAACGCAGTGGCAGAGGACTGGCATGCACACGTGGCGGCGATTGCCCGTCTCTGGGTGGCTTATGATGGAGAGTTCCGTCAAACGCCACCGGCACAATTCGTCAATCTTCTGGCCATGCCGAAGGAGGTAAAGACCCATCAAAACATGGCGTCGTTGGCCCCCAGTGCGGCGCTGGCCATGCAGCTCGGAGTGTCGCCTGGCAGCGGCACGACGCTCACCATCTATGAATCTATTGAGTTGGTCGCCACCACCCCGAACGGGCACGCCTATGTCGATGGCATCTTTGCCTGGGAACCAGTGGCAGTGCAGGTGCGGGAGGGATGAGAGCCAGAATGACGAAGCCTAGGAAGAATACAACGCGTCGACGATTCGTGACGTGTTGAACAGCAGGGCCTGTTTTCTTGTATAGGCCGCGTGCCCATAGTAGTGGTCGCGCGGGTTCGTCGATCCCGTGGAGTCCTTGTAGTCGACCAAGAGACACCGGCCTTCACTTGGGAATCGTACGGCGCGCCTGGCACATTCCAGCCAGCGCTCGAAGCCGTCGAACGGTTCGACCATTTCCCAGAGCGCTTTGTTCGCCGCCTTCGCCGCATCCGTCTGCGGAACAGCGTCGCTGCCGGCGACAGCGAGTTCCTGTACATAATCACCACCCCAGGCGACCGGCATTTCCATCGTGATCTGCGGCAGTTCCATCTTCGCGAGCCACGTTTTGCTGTCCGTTCGGAGATTGCGGTGATTCACCAGATGCAGCAACTTCCCAATGCCCGAAGGGTCCCACCCGTAGCGCACCGGCTGACCGAGAGTGACGATGTCCAATGCGACGCCCTTCAGCGGATCGCCGCCAGCCACAAGGACATCCAGCCGTTTGACGGCTGCAGCCAGCTCCGCATGACCAATCTGCTCGGCGTAAGAAGTCAAAATGGCAAAGAGCCTGGCTCTGCCTGTGATCTGGCTTGGGCACATGAGATTTGACATCAGAGCCAGCACGAGTCCGGCTTGTCCATGTGCGTGCACCAGGATGCGGTCACCCGATGCGAGTTGCTGGGCATCGCAATGGGCCCGGAGGTCATTCAGCAACCGCACCGCTGCAATCGCACGTCCAAGGTGATGGTGCTCGGACGTCCAGAGTTTGCGCAGGCATGTGATCGGCCTGGTCGAAGACTGCTTGAACGCATGCTGGACAAGGTTGATCGACACCTGCGTAAAGTTTCCGGCGTCACCGACCTGTTCATCCAGGAGGCGTTTCGTCGCCTCATCGTCGCTCAGAGGGGGCGTCACTCCCCCCGGAAGAAGAGGGATACCGTTGTGCTCTTGGCGCATGGCCGCCAGCAGCGCATCGAGACCCGACACACCCCTAGAGTAGCCCCGTTTGAGTCCCCCCGCTTCATCAAGACGCTGGACGCCGAACACGTCGGTCCCGTGAATGGCGCCGTGCAGGAACACGATCGTCCGAACGCCGGCCTGTGACAGGGTCCGGCCATGACGCGCCATTGATTCCGTCCATTCGGGGGAGTCGGGCGGGGCGCCGGTCGTGAATTCGGTCATGACCAATCGCTCACCGGGACTCTTCCGAGACAATTCGTCGTGCTGAAAATTGTTCTCCACCGGCATGGCACAACGTCATAACCGATCTTGAGGCCGCACTGCAATGGAAGGAGCTAGTGGGTGATGGGCGGCAGCGGGGGAGAGTCGTTGGTCTGAGGCAATGGCTGAAGCTTGTTCTTTGGCATCACGGCAGTCGCGGTGCAGACTTTCTTCTCCTCATCGATCTGCCGATCGATGATCTTTACGCCCTGGAGGTACTCCTGAACGATTTCCTCGCGGGTCAGTTCAATGTCCTGATCCGCATCCTTGCCCGAGCGTTCACGAATACGGTCAACCATGTGCTCTTTCACAAAAATGCGGATCTGCTTGGCCAAGTCCGTGCGGGCCGACAATTCGGACACGCGCTGGCAAACGATCGGCCCCTTTGTCATATCGCCTTGACCGACGCCAATGACATACTGATCTGCGGGGTACCCGCCGCGTCCCTGATTCTCACGTGATCCCGCATTCGAGGTCGTCATGCCCGCATGGTCGCTCCGCTGCTTGAATTGCTCAAATGATTGCTCTGCACGATCTCGAACGGCGTCAGGTTCCGAGGCAAGACCCGTCATGGCCCACCAGATCGGCGAGAGCCCGATGACGAGGACGGCCGTGATCCGCTGCACCCAGTTCCCCACCGATTACCTTCCTCTTCCTCCTCCGCCGTGACCACCACCTCCGCGGCCGCCATAGCCGCCGTGTCCGGCACCGTGATGACCTCCAAAGCCGCGAGGAGCGATGTGAGAAGGACCTCGTGGTGCGAGCATCGATGGGAGATGCTGTTGGATGGTCGGTGGGAGACGACGGGTCGTCGGCGCCTGATTAGGAGGCGTCACGCCGGCCGGCGGCTGGAGAAACTGATGGAGAGACCGGACGGAGTTTGAAGACGCTGAAGGGAACTGTTGGGCCAACGCAGAACCGCGACTACCGGCCGAGGGTGCAATGGCCATATGAGCGCCTGAAGGCCGGTTCTCGAGTTGAACCGGCCTGGATGAGCTGATGTGAGAAATTTCATTGAGTGTGAGCGGAACGGGTTTCCCGCCCGGCGGGCGGAGCACCGGTTGCGTGACCGGCGGCAACACGTTCGGATGCATAGCTGGCGGCCTCATGACGATAACTTGCTGAGCCACTTCCACATGGGGATTTGCGGGGTAGAGACCGCGGGCAGCGTTGAGAAGTCCCTGAGGTGGTATGCCACCCCAGGACGCGGGATACCCATAGGGTCCGACAATCACCCAGTCGGTCCAGGCTTGCGAGACCATCGCATTCGATTGAACGCGATTGAGAAGGTCCTGGCGTTGGAAGCTGGCCTGTTGCGCCTCTTCGGGCGTGGTCGCGCTCGCCAACAAGAGATTGGCCGCATCCAGTTCTTTATGGAGGTCATCGATTTCGCCTTTCAGCGCCGCAACCTGATGCATGGCACTCTCGTTTTCTCGGAACGCAAGGATTGCCTGTGCCACTTCATCGGTATCGATTTGCGACGTGAGGTCGACGCTCACCACCACAGTGTCGCCCTCCAGCCACAGGTGTGCTTGCTGATCGAGCACAAGCACCAATCCGGCGGTATAGGTCCTGATCTCATCCTTGGTGATGTCGGCCCCGTCGACGACGGTGACACCTTCCAGATACGTCGCCACCTGTTCCAGGGCATTGCGCTTGGCGGCTTCCATCGCCAGCCGCATGGCGTCTTCCCGCGTGTCACGGTCACCCATTCGAAATTCGCCCTGTGAGGAGACGACCCGTACTTCCGCGGAGAGCGGAGTGGCGAAACACCAAAGCAGAGAGGAAGCAATGAAGAAGATGAGCGGCAAACGGCCGGTGGTCGGCGGCCTCGATACCGCGATTGAACTGCAAGGCCGGTCGGGCATGAACGTCACCTTTCAAAAGGGCTGACGCATCCCTACACACTGATCACATGACGACGCCAGCATACCACCCCGCGGCGGCTTTCCGCCAGCAGCCTCGGAAGGGCTCGGCGCGGCTTGCCTTAACGAAAATTCGCATGCTAAGGTTACCATTCCCTTTTTGAATTTATGTGGAGAGGCGGTCCATGACGGCACCTTTTTGGCGTGTGTGTGCGCTGACGTTCGGCTTGTGTCTGACCCTTGTGATCGGCTCTACGGCGGCGACGATGCGTCCTTCCACTTCTGCAGTGGACAAGGGGACGCCCGCCAGCCCGCCGACTGAACATGTCATTCTCTTCGTGTTGGAAGGATTCAGTCAGGAATCACTGAAAGGCGGCACGATGCCGACCTTGAGCAGGCTCATCAAGGAGGGGGCCGTCACCTGGTCGGCCACCGGCGTCAAACCGCCGCTTCGATTGCCGACGATGGCCTCGATCATTACCGGAGTGCCCGTTGAGAAACATGGAATCAACTGGAACAGTTTCGAATTCAGCCGCGGATACCCTCGAGCGCCGAGCGTATTTGACTATCTCGATTTGAGCGGAGGGCGGGACAGCGCCATTTTCTTCATGGATGAGTCGCTGTATCAGCTCGCGAGACCGGAACCGTATACGGATTATCAGATGTGCGGACCGCTGAAGCCCGAATGCACACCTGAACGGATCGTGGCCTACATCCAGCAATATTTCAAGAAGGCCACGAGTGGACACGGCTATGGCCACGCTATCCTTTCCCTGCCGCATTTTCTCGTCGTGCATCTTCCTGAAGCTGGTCGAGTCGGCGTCGCGCGGGGCTGGACTTCCAAGGAGTATAGGGAAGCCCTGCGCACCGTCGATAAAGCAATCAGCTCCGTATTGGAGATTTATAAGAATCAAGACCTCATGAAGCGGACCACCGTGTTCGTCACCTCATTGAGCGCGGAGGGCGTGGATGCCGGCCAACAACAAACGGCGAATGTCGCGCCGGGTGTTCCCTGGATCGCGTCGGGTGTCGGCATCAAACCCGGCCATGCCATACACCAGCCAGTGTCTATTATCGACACCGGTGCGACGGTGATGCGGACGTTGGGTTTGCAAACGCACACGGAGTGGGAGAGCCGGCCGGTGGAGGAAATTTTCCAGTACGCCTTTGTCGCTGCGGCTCCCAACTCAAACGTGCCCTGACGTGCACAATGAATCCAGGACATCAACTCGAAACATGGCGATGGGCAATCGGCGTCTTGGCCGTTCTGGCCGGCGGAGCCTGCGGGTACGCCGTAGCAGAGGCGGCGCCTCCACCCAGTTACACCAAGGAACATGCCATCTTGATTGATCCGACGGTGCTCGATCCTCCCTCATGGTGGTACGTTCCCGGGGTGACGCCGTCTATCTACAACTCGGACCCTGACTCGTTGGATGCATTCAAGACGACCGATAAGCGAACACTCGCCTTGAAGCCCGGCAAGTATAAGTTCATCAGTTTTACCTTTGATTTTCCCTTCTCCGTGAATCTTGAGGGCAAGCTGGATTTTGCTACTTCGCTCGATCAATGTGTAGAAGGGCGCGGGACCCAAACGCTGATCGTCCGGTGTAAGCGGACATATCCCTATGGCGGGCAGCCGGATTACACCTATCAATAACGAGGACACGGACCATGACGCAGGCTTTAGAGGATTTGCTGGAAGCACTTGAGGACGTGGACGATGCCACGCGCGAAGAAGCGGCCAAAGCGCTCGGGACCATCGCCGATCCGCGCAGTCTGGACGCCCTGATCAGCGCCTGTGGTGACGAATATTGGTCGGTCCGCGCGCATGCGGCGTCCGCGATTGCGAAAATCGGTGGCGACCGAGCCGTCGAAGCCCTCATTGACCTGTTCAATGATCCGATCATGGAAGTACGCAATCAGGCGGTCGAGTCGGCCGCAAGCCTGAGGACTTTGGTGTTGGACCGAATGATCACCGCGCTCAAGGACGAGCGATGGCGCGTGCGCGAGCATGCCGCCAAGACTTGCGGAGAAATCCGAGACCGTAAGGCAGTGGACGCCTTGATCGTGGCCTGCCGCGATCGGGACGGCGCAGTCAAAAGCGCCGCGGCCGAAGCACTCGGCAAGACCGGAGACCCCAAGGCCGTTCCGGTCATGATCAAGCTGTTTCGCGATACTTCGAAGATCGTCCGCGAGACCGCCGGCACGGCTCTGGTCTACATCGGCGAGCCCTCTGTCGATCCCTTGATTGAATGTTTCAAAGACAAGGATTTCGTCGTTCGCTGTCATGCCGCCCGCGCCCTCGGTGGCATGACGACCGATTACCAGATCGGTCGCACGTGGGTGCGCGACGACAAGGTCGTCGATGCGCTTATCGCGGCACTCAAGGATCCCGACCGGGCGGTGCGAGAAGACGCCACCATCGCCCTCGGCATGATCGGTGATCCGCGCGCGATCGACGCATTGATCGAGGCGATGAAGGACGGGGCCGTGAAGCGCCATGCCATCGCTTCGCTCGGCATGATCGGAGACCCGCGCGCCTTAGGTCCTGTTTTGGATGCGCTCAAGGGAAAGGGCATCAGACAGGACGGCACGCCGACGCCCGGTTGTATCGTGAGCGAGGATGCGTTCATCAAGGAGGCCGCGGCCACGGCGCTGGGCCAGTTCCGAGATCCGCGCGTCATCCCGGACCTCATCATGTTGTTGAAAGACGGTGTGCTCCGTGAAAAAGCGAGCGCTGCGCTGGCAGCGATCGGGGATACGGCCATCGAACCGCTTATCGCTTTCCTCTATGATCCCAAGGCGTCCGAGGTATCTGCGGAAGGCGAACGGGTCCTCAGTTATGCGTCTGTCCGCCTCAGCGCAAAAGACGCGTTGCGGCAACTGGTCTTGGAGACGCTCGAAAGGATGGGCTGGACCTTGCCGCAGGAAGATCTTGCCGTCAATTCAAGCTTCGTGGACAATGCGCGCGTCGACAAGCCCTTGGGAGAGGCGGGGAGGTTTGGACCCTCCGGTGATCTCGCGAAGTAGCGGCTATTTTCGCACGGCGATCCCGTGCGTATCCGCGGTCTCTTTCCCATCCTTCATGTTCGTAATCGAAGCTTGTCCCTTGTAGTGTCCGACCTTGCCTCCCGCATCCACGTGGATGACGCCGACACCGGGAACTGTTCCCTTGGCATTGTTGACGCCTTTGTCGTTGCCGGTTAAGGGACTCGGCCCTCGCAAGCCAGCAAAGACATACTGTCCATCCGGCGCAACGTCCATCAGGTCGGGGGCAGGATCACTGTTCTGCTCAGTGACCAGATTGACAGAGCCCACGCTGAGATTGCTCAACGTATCGATGATTTCAATGTTATTGCCAGCCCGATCCACACTCCACAGGTAACGTCCGACCGCTCCCATGCCGTGGGAATCGGCGAACTGGCTGTCCCGTTGCGACAGGAGTTTGGCCGAGACGGACTTCGGCAGGTTGGTCAGATCAAGAGCATAAATATCGTAGGACAGGGGGGCAATGGGCCAGCCGCCTCCTGAATTGATGTACATGGTGCCGCCCGCCTCTATGCCGCCGCATCCCGCCGGATGGATCTGATTGTTGTCCAACGTCGCGACCACCTTCATCGGCGAGGCGGTCACGTCGGCCACGAGGAGTCCTCCGCCACGAACGGTGATCAGCGCATACCTGCTCGTGGATTCCGTAATCGAACAGATGGGAGCATTGTCGGGACGTTCGCCGCTTTCCATGGCTCCGAGATTCAAGACGTCCTTCTCGGGGTCAAAGCTGAATTTATGCGCACCATAATCCGTCCAGATACGAATCAATTTCTTTTCAGCCGTGTTGGCCGCCAGCGCCATTTTTTCGTTGGGTGTGGGCCACGCGGCATGCACGTTTTTGCCCATCAGAAGGCAGGCGTCGACCTTTTTGGTGGCGGCATCAAGGAAGAGCACGTGGCCGCTGAGGAACGAGACGAGCGCATGATCCTGCTTCGCATTGAAGAAGAGCATGTGAGGTCGACGAACGGGCTTCTTCGTCGCTTCCTCGCAAAATTTGCCGAGGTCTCCCGAAAAATCGATGGTCTGGGTCGGCTTGGCAGCGGAAGGATTCTCCGTTAATTGCGCGCCGTCATAGACATATAAGAATCCACCGCTTTCCTTGCCGGTGTCCGATTGGTCAGTCAGCCAGACTTCGTAGGCAGCGGCCGGTCGGATGCCGCCTGCGAAGAAGCATGTCAGTACGATCAAACCTTCCAGCCACCACCGGCGCGACGATGTGGTCGGTTGTTTCATAGGGACCTCCTGCCACAAAGGATGCAAAGCCACGAACGATGCGGGAGGTGATGGTAACGACTACAGATCTAGGGAGTCAATCAGCGGGATCGAACCGGATATCGTCCTGTTCGAGCCAGGTCGTGCTTGACGGTTGAGACGGCGCGGCGTTCCGTTGACCCTGCGAAAATGGCTGTGTTACGCTCACCAATTCCGAGGAAGCGCCCGTATGGCCGATTCAGTCGCCGAGCACATTGCGGCTCTGAAAGATGAGGATTGGGCTATTCGCGAAGAGGCCGCGACAGCGCTGGGGACCTTTCGGGATCCCCGGGCGGTGGGACCATTGGTCAGTTTGCTTCGCGATGCCGATCGGGCAGTGCGGCAGGCGGCGGTCGGCGCGCTAACGGCGATAGGCGAGGCTTCTGTGCCGGTGCTCGGCCTGTGTCTCTCCGATCCTCAGCCGGATGTGCAAGAAGCGGCGTCGTCAGTGCTGTCGTTGATTGCCGATGAGCGCGTGCTCGCTCCGCTGATTGCCTCGCTTAAAAATCCGGACTGGATCGTTCGCATGCATGCTGCCAAGGCGCTGGGGCGGGTCAAAGACGCGCATGCCATCGAACCGTTGGTCCCATTGCTGCAAGACAAGGTCAAGGCCGTACGGGAAGAAGCGACGACCGCCCTGGCAGAGATCGGCGATCCCGCACTCACGTCGCTCTTGGAAGCCTTGAAGCACTCTGAATGGCTCGTACGGTTGCATGCGGTGGAAGCCCTCGGCAAGAGCCGCTCGGCCGATGCCGTTGAACCTCTGTTATGGGCGCTATTCAACGACCATGATCAGGCTGTTCGGGAAGACGCCGTTCGGGCGCTGGGTCAACTCGGGGACAGCCGGGCGATGGAATTTCTCGTGTCGGTCATGAAAGAGCCCGGTCTTCGGACGCTTGCCGTGGAGGCATTAGGCAAGATCGGCGATCGTCGTGCTGTGCCGGCATTGGTCGCCATTCTGGAGGGCGGTGGTGACCGTCCGAATGGCTCACGCACTGTTGCCGGATGCGGTGATAACTGGGACGAAGAGATGAACACCAGAGGGGCCGCGGTGCGGGCATTGGGAACCCTCGGTGATGAGGTCGCCATTCCATCGCTGGTGAAGGCGCTGGATCAGACGACGACTCGTGCCGATGCTGCGGCTGCCCTGGTCAGGTTCGGCTCGAGAGTGATTGCTCCATTAGTGACGATCATGACGCAGACGTCGGACGACAACATGCGTTTTCATGTCAAAGAGACGTTGGCAAAGGTCGGGTGGCGGGCGGGACGGATCTAAAGACCTTTTGGACGGGCTATATGTCGAAAGAAAGCATTGAGACGCTTGTCACGGAGCTCGTCCACGAAGAGGATTGGCGTCGGATGCGGGCGACGGCGGCTTGCCTCGCAGGAGGTCCCAGGGCGGTGCAGGCTCTCGTCGAGGTGTTGCGCGGGGGGACGCCTGAGTTGAAGCGTGAAGCCGCAGCGATGCTGGCCCGGATCAAAGATCCCCAGGCGGGAGTCGCACTTGTTGGATTGCTCGAGGATGGAGACGAGGCTGTACAAAAAGCAGGAGCGAGCGCTTTGGAGCAGATGGCCGGAGTCCTTGATGTCCACACGGCGTCGGCGCTTGTCGCCTTGCTGCCCAAGACACCAGAAGCACACGGCCGGGAGTTGGTGACGCATTTGATCGGTGCAATCCCAACTGCTGTCGCTCCGCTCTGTCAGATGATGAAACATCCGGATCCGGATGCCCAGGTGGCCGCTGCCACGATGCTTGATCATCTCCTGGATCCCCGGTCGGTTGACGCCTTCATCGATGCGATGGCACTACCAGCCGTGCGAGACATTGCCGCGGGTACGCTCAAGAAACTGGGTGCGATTCGAGAACGTATCGATGAGTCGTTCAATGTCTTGCGCGATGTTGAAGGCGCAAGCGAACGCGAAGAAGCCCGCATGTCCACCGTGATCAACCTGCTCGGTATCGGCCGGCCCAGCGTGGAAATTTTGATGGAATATCTGGAGGACGACGATTGGCTCGTCCGTGAGGCCGCAGCCGATCTGCTCGGGAAAATCGGGGATGTGCGCGCCGTCGAACCGCTCATGAAGCGTCTGGCTGTGGATCAGGACACGGGGGTGAAGGAACTTGCCATCAAGGCGCTCGGCTTGATCGGCGATGCCCGTCCCACACAGCTATACCTCGAGGCCATCCCCATTCGGCCCCTGCGCGTCTACGCCATGGAGGCCCTGGCCAAGATCAAGGACGTCGAGGTGCTGCGTCCTTATAAGGAACTCTTCGACCGGCTCCGAACGGACCGCGATGGATTGGTGGCCTATAATGCCGGCTTAATCGCTGACAAGTTAGAGGCCATGGACAGCGCCCATGTGATGAGCCAGGAAGGACATGGCGATGAGTGACGACGTGCAATCGGAACGGATTGAACAACTGATCATCGCGTTGCGTGACGACAACGAAGCGCTGCGCGACCATGCGATCGCCAGCCTCAGTCAACTGGGCGAAGAAGCCATTGCACCTCTGATCGGCTTGATGGCCGATGAAGACGTGTTGATCCGCGAAGCGGCGACCATCGCCGTCGTCCGAATCGGGCCTTCGGTCGTGGACCGTTTAATCGAAGCGATGGATGATGATGAATGGGCAATTCGAGAACAGGCCGCCTCAGGACTCGGCAAACTCAAAGATCCACGCGGCGTGGAGCCGCTGGTGAACGCACTCAAGGATAAGGATGGAGCCGTTCGAACGGCCGCCGTGTGGGCTCTCGAGCGCATCGGTGACGCTCGCGCCGTCCCGGGTTTAGTTGAGGCATTAACGGACGGTACGGTACGGGAGGACGTCGCCCGCGTACTCAAGAAAATTGGTGACGCCAGGGCGGTGGACGCATTGATTGATGGTTTGCTGGGAAACAACTGGATGGTGCGGCGGCATGCGGCCGAAGCGTTGGGGAAGATCGGCGATGCTCGCGGGATTGATCCCCTTATTGAATCCTTGCGGGATGAAGACTGGCTGGTCAGGCGCAATGCGGCGGAGTCGCTTGCCAGACTGGGTGCCAAGCAGGCCATTGATCCTCTGCTTCCCTTATTGGAAGATGAAAATACGATGGTGCAGGAAACCGTAGAAGGTGTGCTGGCGAGTCTCGGATGGAAACAGGCGGAGCGGTAATCACTTCATGACGTCAAGGTAAAGGATAGACCATTATGGCTGACGAAGCGCCGGTGAAACTGATTCAGATTGGACCCAAGGGCGGAGGGAAGAAAGACGGCTTCAACCTCGTGACTGAACGGGTGGTCGCGGTCAATCCCGAAGCGAAGCAAGTTGAGGTTGAGCTCCTGGCCTACGACGGCAAGACGGTCGTGCTCGACGTGGATGACGCCGCGCTGGAAGAACTGAAGCAGCTCAAGCCGGGTGATGGAGCCACCATCCGTGTCGTCGAGGAGGGCGGCAAACGGATCGCCAAGAGCTTCCGGATCCGGGCCAAAGATCCCGATGCAGCCAAGGCTGATGCCATGCTGTTGGATTTGAAGGACAGTCATTGGCTCAACAGGAAGTATGCGGCGGAAGTGCTTGGAGAACTCCGTGAGCCACGAGCGGTGCGGCCGCTGGTCGATGCGTTGGCCGACGAGGTGGGCGACGTGAGGCAGCGGGCCTATGATTCATTGATAAAGATCGGCGGCGCTGCTGTCGCCACGCTGGTGCCGCTGCTCGTCTCCGAGGAAGATGAACTCCGCCAGTCGGCGACTGAGATCATCCGGAAGATTGGAAAACCCGCCGTCGAGCCGTTGGCCACGGCGCTGGCGGAGGCCGATGACCGATTGAAGACGCGTGTCCTGAAGGTATTGGACCGGATGGGGTACAAGCCCAAGACGAAAGAGGCGGCCAAAGAGGAAGCGCCTCGGCTGACACAGTCGCCGAGCTAATCGGGTGCTTTCGAGGGACGTCCCACGGACACGTGGCGAAATCCGAAGGACGTAACGCGGTTCGATTCATAGACGTTGCGCAAGTCGACCAGAAGCGGCTGGCGCATCATTGACTTGAGCTTCGCAAAGTCCAGGTTTCTGAATTCATTCCATTCCGTCATCAACACCAACGCATCGGCATCCCGTGCCGTCTCATAGGCATTCTGGCAGGACGTGAGCTGAGGTAACAATTTCGTGGCTTCCTCGAGCGAAACGGGATCATAGGCACGAACCTTTGCTCCCTGATTCAGGAGTTCTTGTGCAATCGAGAGCGCGGGGGCTTCGCGAAGATCGTTGGTGTTGGGCTTGAACGACAGACCTAAGACCCCCACGGTCACACCTTGTAACCCGCCGATCGCTTCACTGATTTTTGCGACCATGCGGCTGCGTTGCTGAGCATTGACGGCGGCGGCGGCGCCAGCGATCTGCATCGGGTACCCGGCATGCTCACCCATCTGTACGAGAGCGGCCAGGTCTTTCGGAAAGCAGGAGCCCCCGAAGCCGGCTCCGGCGTGCAGAAACTTCGAACCGATCCGCTGATCGAGACCCATCCCTTTCGCCACCGCTTGGACATCCGCGCCGACGCGCTCACAGAGGGTGGCTATTTCATTGATGAAGGAGATCTTTGTGGCGAGGAAGGCATTTGATGCATACTTGATCATTTCCGCCGTGGCCACGTCGGTCACCACAAACGGTGTCTCGAGCAAGTAGAGAGGCCGGTACAGATCTTTCATCACGGCAATGGCACGCTCACTGTCGGAGCCGATGACAACCCGGTTCGGCCGCATGAAATCCTCGATGGCAGACCCTTCCCGGAGAAATTCGGGATTGGAGACGATGTCGAACGCGATTTTCTTGGATTGGGTGCCGGCAATGACCTTTTGCAGCAGCGATCCGGTACCCACGGGCACTGTGGATTTCGTCACGATGACCTTGTAGGACGCCATTTTGCGGGCAATTCCCCGGCCGACTTCCTCGACGAATGAGAGGTCCGCCGAGCCATCCTTGCGCGGCGGCGTGCCGACCGCGATGAAGATGACTTCTCCATGGTCAACTGCTCTCGTGAGATCCGCCGTGAAGCTCAGCCGTCCGTGACCGATCCCCTTGGCGACTAGCTCCGTGATGCCCGGCTCATAGAACGGTACGTCACCCTTCTCGAGGCCCGCGATCCGCTTCTCATCGTTGTCCATGCAGACCACGTTGACGCCGAATTCAGCGAAGCACGCCCCGGTGACTAGTCCGACATAGCCGGTCCCAATGACACTGATCTGCATGACAGTGAAGCCTCCTCTATGGAACGTCCCTATTGATTGCAGTATACGCGGTGACCTGCGGCCTGAGCAATGAGCACCATTGCATTGACAGCTTCGTGATCACCTCGGTACTATGAGCGCCCCTCGCGGGAGATGACGGGTTTCCCGTCTAGTGTAAACGATGATCACGGCTGTTTTTTCTGCATGACGTCCTCCGCTTCCACGCCCCATCCCCCCTGGTTCCTCTTTCTCACGGCGTTCATCACCGGCTCGGTGGTCATGGCGTTGGAAATTCTCGGCAGCCGGCTCCTGGCTCCGGTGTTCGGCAACTCCTTGTTTGTCTGGGGGGCGCTCATCGGTGTGATTCTCGCGGCAATGAGCAGCGGCTACGCGTTCGGCGGCTGGATTTCCGATCGCCGTCCGGGCGGACAGGTGCTCGCCGGTTTACTGCTTGGTTCAGGTGCGTGGACGTTTCTGATCGCCTGGATTGGTCAGGCCCTGCTCTTCAAGGTTGCCGGCGCCATCGAAGATCCCCGTTGGGGGCCGTGTCTGGCTGCCGCCATCTTGCTGGCACCGCCGGCGTTTGGGTTGAGCGGTGTGCTCCCGGCGATGTTGCGGCTTGCGGTGTCGGATTTGGAGTACCTGGGCCGGCATACGGGGCGCATGATCGCGTTGTCCACCGTCGGAAGTTTGGCGGGCACGTGGGGCACCGCCTTTTTCTTCCTCTCATGGATAGGCAGTCATGCCCTGATCGCCTGGTTGGGAGCCATCCAAGCCGCACTAGGATTCTGGTGGCTGCTGAAGGGTACCGGCGTCAGATCGTTCACAGTCCTCGCCTGCGTACTGCTGATGGGGGCACTCGGGACGGGCGCGTGGTTTCCTGTCCAGATGCTGAAGGCGCCGGTGTATCAAGAAGACAGCCCCTATCAACAAGTCAGGATTCGGGATGATGATCTGTTCCGCTATCTCGTCTTGGATCGCACCTTCCACGCCGTCATGTGGAAAGCGGAGCCGGATACGCTGTTTCTTCCGTACAGTCAGCTCATGGTCGCTTCGCTGGCGCTTGTGTCGGACCCGAAGCGCGCACTGGTCCTTGGCCACGGCGGTGGATCCTTTGCCAAGTGGCTGGCTCGCTATTGGCCCGACCTTGAGCTGGATGTTGTGGAATTCGATCCGGTGGTTGTGAGGATGGCGGAAGCGTATTTTTCCTACCACGCGCCTCCCCAGCATCATGTGTTCGTCCGTGACGCCAGAGCGTTCCTGAACCATACCGAAACGACATACGACCTCGTCTGGGTCGATGCCTTCGCACGCCATCTGGTGCCCTTTCACTTGACGACCGAGGAATTTTTCTCCGAATTGCGACGGCATCTCAGACCCAATGGCGTGCTCGTCGTCAATCTCGCCTCGTCAGGCACTGGCGGTGATCTCCTCCGGGCGGAGGCAGTGGTTGAGACCATGAAGCGATCATTTCCGATGATCGAGACTTATGCAGTGAAGGGACCGTGGCCCTCGAATTCGAAAGCGGAAAATTTGCTTTTTTTCTCCGGTAGGCCAATCGAGCAGCAGGGGGTGGCTGACTTTGCAGACAAAGTCACGGCCTTAGTCGAACAGCAGCGCCTCCCTGCGGAAGCCATCGCCTTGCTTGCAACGCGTCGAGCGCAGCCCTGGCCGGCCGGCGCAGTGCTGAGCGATGATTACGCCCCGTATGATCTCCTGATGGGCGCCGAGACGAAAGAAGATCGTCCACAGGCATCGAACTAGCAAGACATTGAAAACATGATAAGTTTTCTGTTGATAGCTGTGAGCCTGATCGGTGCCTCGACGACGAATCACCAATCTTGCTTCCGTTTTCCCCCCTATGCTATAAGGTTGCCTCCTTTATAGAGTACGGACGTGAGCGTACAAAGCGCGAATCAGATGAGCGGTTGTCGGAAGGGTCAAGGCTACCTGATCGTGGCGGTAGTTATTTACCAACCTAATCACATCTCTTCTTCTTTTTAAGGAGGTAGGTCATGGGCAAGACGATGTTATGGGTCTTCTTCGGCCTCATAATGGTCATTGCAGGCGCGTC